>Ga0315291_10013171_pt1 | contig 10030 bp, 7 predicted proteins | sample YL17G12_20_MG_FD_203070 | JGI IMG/M metagenome (GOLD analysis project Ga0315291, IMG submission 203070) | Sediment microbial communities from Yellowstone Lake, YNP, Wyoming, USA - YL17G12_20 | ecosystem: Environmental > Aquatic > Freshwater > Lake > Sediment | place: USA: Wyoming | collected...
ATCTAAAGTGAAAACGCCCCGTATCGCAATCTGACAATTTGTGCCAGACTTACCCACTCATGCGTAGAGGCGTCGGTTGGAGCCGCCGTTTTGCACACGCATAGCGCTTGGTGGTCTATAGACGCTCGTCGAACTTGGAAGAGCAGAAAAAAAAATTCGCCTATGTGTTTGGTGCGATTAGATGCCGATGATGCGCGCATCGGCATCAGTGAAAACAAGTTAAAGACGCTCAACGGCGTCGGCGGCGAATTTTATTCTCTTCCTCGATGCGTAGATGTTCTGCAACAGCGTTATCTTCTTCAACTCGGAGCGGCGCGAAAACTCGGGCAGCCAGTCGAGAATCCACATCAAGACGTAGGGTGGCAGAGCGAGAGGCGCGAGCGCCAGCGCGGAGTCGCGCAGGAGATCGTGCGCGCGGCGCGTCCAATCGCGAAAGTGGTCTTTCAAAACACCATACATTTCGTAGTTATTCCAGGCCCAAGCCGTTTTCAACGCAGTTGCTCCTTGGCATTCAACCTCGGCATCGCAACCAGCGTCGAGCAGTGTGACAGCGCATTCAATGGCCCGGTTATAATATGCGGCGGTAATCAACGGCGTTTTACCGAGCGCGTCGGGTCGGTTGATGTCGGCGCCGCATTTAATGAGATACTTGACGTTGTCCACGTTACTATACTCAACTGCGTAGTGCAACGGCAACTTCTGGTTGTCAGTAGACCGTTTTCGGCATAGGTTGACGTCGGCGCCTCGGTCGACAAAGATTTTCAAATACGGTCGGTTGAGGCTCGTCGCCATGGTAAGTGCCGTATGACCGTTATTGTCGAAAACGTTGACGTCGACACTGTCGTGTTCGAGTAGAATTTGGAGACATCGCTCTTGGTTGTGTTGCAATGCCATATGCAGAGCCGAGTAGATATACCCAAATGCGTCTTGCTCGTGGGCGAGCGCGCCACCCGCTACGAGTTCTTCTACTTCATGGTATTGGCCCATCACTATCGCTTCGTGAAGACGTCGGGTGTATTTTTTCTGTGTATAAAGTTTTATGTTGTCGGCGGAAAAAAGGTTCATTTTTTCTGTTTCTTTTGTTTACGAGCATACGACGCGCGCAAACTCGTCGTCGTAGTTGGCCGCCTCGTCGATGATGCGCTCCAACTGGTCCGGTGCTATGTCCTTGCCGTAGGAGCGTGCGAACATGAGTTCGCGCACCGAGTAGTCCGACTCGGCTTTGTTGCGCGGCGCGCGCCAGTGAATGCCAGGCATGCGAAATTTCACCTCGCGCTCTTGGTTGGCCTTGTGCGCAAAGTAGAGCATGATCTTGGTGCGCGTCACGTCCAGGTCGGGTGAATGCACTTCTAACTTGCCCGACGCCGTGCCGCCGTCGTCGAGCCTCTCAGTTGCTTTGATGTCGACGACGCGCAGCACTTCGCAGAGGAAGCGCGCCACACCAGAGTCGGGCGTCGAGATGAGCAGAACGCACGCCTCGTCGCTTGGCGCTGGTTCGTCGAACACGGCGTAGAAGATCGCCAACATGATGGGTTTGCCCAACTCTTGAACGCGTTTCTTCTCGACGGTGGCGGCGGCGGCGGCGGCGCTGGCAGCGCTGGTATAAGTTTCATTCATTTATTTGTGTGAGAGGAGAGAGGGTTTCTTATATATTCTCGGGAGGTCAGGGTAGTTGCCTTCTTTGTGTCGTCGACGATGATGGGTATATCTTTCGTATTTCGTTGTAGATGCCAAGCGCGGCGTAGATGCTGAGGAGGATGGTCGCGGCGTTGATGGCCGTTCCGGCGACGTTGAACACCGAATGCCACGACGTGCCATCCTCGCACCAGCGGTTGTCGCGACACAGGCAGTAGCCGTCGTCGCCGGGCGACACGACGAGGCGCTGGTTGACGCCGCAGCGCATGCGCGCGTTCTCAGCCGACGCCAACCGCAACAAGATGAGCCAGCGCAGGCGCGTCTCTTCCGAGGCGTTGGTGGCGCGGAAGTGATGCTCGATGAAGCGCACCTCGTCGTCGACGTGCTCGTCGGGCAGCCAGAGTGTGAGCAGCAACGAGAAGCCCTGCAGCGTCGACTCGGTCAGCGCTTGCTCGGGCTCGACGCGGTAGCCGGCGCGACAGCGCTTGTCGTGCATGCACCAATGGAACAGTTTGTAGTGCAACGCTGGCACGCTATGTTGGTGGAGTTTCGCCGCACTCTCGAGCAGCAGCAGCAACAGCGACAGAAGCAGCAGCATGGTGTGGGTATTTGTTTAGCACGCTCTTATGTGCGTAACAAGCGGGCGCCGAGAACTGAAACGCAACGATGCCCATCGAAGTTATCGGAGTGGTCAGCGACTACGCGGCGACAGGCAGTGGCGAACAACAGGCCGGACTGACACGCGACGACATGCAGGCGATGATCGCGAAACTCACGGGTATGCCACTGACGCTCGACCACCAGCATCCGGTGCATTCGAGGCCCGACCGGCCCATCACGAAACACGTCACCGTGGGCAAGATCGTTAAGGCGTGGATCGACGACATCGACTGTCTGCGCGTCAAGGCGCTCATCGACGACAACGTCGCGCACACCGTCGGCGCCGACATCAGGTCGAACAAACTCACGGGCTTCTCGCTCGGCCTCGACAGCGGCATGCGCATGAACGTGGCCAGCGGCGACGCGCGCCACAACAAGGGCCTCATCGAATGCTCAATAACGCCGAACCCTGAGTTCAAGTTGACGTCGTTTATCGCCGGCGTGCGCAACGTCGACGCGGCTACGGCGGCTGCGGCGATTGAGGCGGCTGGCACGGAGGCGGCGGCGCCGATGGCGGTCGACCACTACGAGTTGGCGCCAGACGCACCAACGACGGCGACGACGATGGTGTCGGCGTCGAACGGCGAGCGCAGCGCGGAACTGCAGCGCACGGCCGACGAAGTGCTCGCGCGCGTGCTCGAGGCCCAACAAGGCACGCGAGCCAAAATTTCAAAACGCGACACTTTAACGTCGCCGAGCACCGGTGTTGCAAAAGCGAGCACACAACAACGCACTACAGCGTCTATGTCGCGTCGTCAGCAGCAGCAGCAGCAGCAGCAGCAACAAAACAGCAACGACGATGATGGTGTCGGTGCGATGAATCAGCAGCAGCCAGCGCAGCAGCAGCAACAGGTTCAATACGAGAACCGCAACGAACACGATGCGGCGATCCGTGGTGGTCGAACCTACCAGCAACCAGCGCCGCGTTCAGACGTCTCACCCGTCGTCGTCAACTTCAACGGTATGGGAGCAGCGGGCATGGTGCCGCAGTTCGAGGCGCCGGGCGGCGCAACGGGCGCACACGCGCGACGCAATGCGCAGCGCGCGGCGTTCAACGAGCGGCAAATGGCGCCGCTCAACGCCTCGCAGCAGCAAGCAGCCTATCAGCAGATGATGTTCCAGAAGTTCATGCAGCAACAGCAGACCGCCGATCAGTTTGACATGATGGACGGCGCCGCCGCTGGCGATGACAACATCGCTGCTGCCGCCGCTGGCTTCGATGCGAGTATGCCACCGCCGCAGCCTCACTTTGTGTCGCGTGCCAACAAGAACGCCGGCGGCGGCGAGTCGGTGTCGGAGAACACACTGAACCGCAAGAAGGAGCAAGAGAAGTCGGCGCGCGCCGAGATGGAGTTTGCGCGCTCGACGGGCAAGTTCGCACCACAGAGTGGCAGCGACGCCGAGAGATTTGCCGAGTGGCTCGAGTTCAAGAACGCCACCAAGCAGAAGACGCCTGGCAAGCGCACGGCATCGGCGGCCGCCGCCATCACCGACGACGAGCAGGGCAATCGTCAGAACCCGGGCATCGACCTCAAGGGTGTCAGCAGCGGCGGCGTCGACGACGACAATGATGTTGTCACCGTCGACGACAACGACGACGTCGACACGATTCGCATGAAGTTGCAACTCAAGAAGAAGTTGGCCAGTGCGGCGGCCGACAAGAAACTCTACGGCATGGCTGGCGGCAGCAAGAAGCAGCAGCAGCAGGCCGACGACGCCGCTGCCGCCGGCGGAGACGATGGTCTGCCCATGACACCGCGCGAGAAGAAACTGCATCGAGAGTTGGAACTCGAGCGCAGCAAGTCCTCGGCGGCGGCGGCCGTCGCCTCGATCAAGGGCAAGATGAACGCGACGGCGCCGAGCGACATGGCGATGGCGACCGACGACGCCGGCGAGACGGCGCGCGACATCGACGAGTTGCTCGCCGAGCACAAGGAACTCGACACGCTGCTGGAGCGCGACGAGACCGGCGACATCAAGCAACTCAAGGCCGTGCAACAGGAGCGCGACCGACTCAAGATGTTGAAGAAGGAGTTGATCGAGTTGAACAAGAACATCAACAACCTCAAGGGCGAGGACCAGGACGACGAGGGCGTGCGCGCGCTGCTCGAGACGAAACTGCTCGCCAAGCAGAAGAAGGAGAAGGCCTACATCGACTCGTCGCGCAAGTTCGTGCACGAGGGCACCGAACTCGTGCGCAAGGTGAACAACGCCAACAACAAGCCGACGCCGCCCGTCATCAAGAACAAACTCGTCGCACTCTCGAACAAGGACAACTTCTCGGTCGCCGATCTCGAGGAGGTCGCCGAGAAGGTCGAATACGTCATCCAGACGGTGTCGGCGTCGCACGAGAGCGCCGTCAAGACGCTCGCCGACGTCAAGCGCTACACGATGGAGGCCAAGAACGAGAACGCGCAGATGCGCTTCGAACTCAAGGAGAAGGACGACCTCCTCCGTCGGCACAACCTGGGCGTCGCGTCGTCGTCGGCCGTCGCCAACCGCGACCCACTCTCCAAAGCGGCACGCTCACAGAATGTGTTGGCCGCCGCGGCCAGCGCCAACGACGCAGCGGCCGCCAAGAAGGGTGTTCCGAGCGGTGGTGGTGTTTCCTCTGCTGCTGCTGGTGGTGGCGCCAACAATGGCAAGGGTGCGTTTGCCGATCTCATTACGCCCGAAATTGCTGCGCGACTAGCCGAACAGGCGCCAATCGTTGGCGCTAGCGACGGCTACGCCGGCTACAACGCCAAAACGATGCGCCGCGCCGTGCCACTCAACGAACTTACGCCCAACGATCTGTTTGGCGTGCCGTGGACGTGCATTCCCAACGCCGAGGCGAAGAACATCAAACAGCGCGCCGAGCAGTGCGGCTTCACAGCGACCGAGAAGTCGCCGTTCTCGTGCTTTCAACAACAGAAGCGCGCGGTGCCACCCGAGGTCAAGGGCCGTGGCATGCACGTGCTGACCGGCGCACACATGACGGGCGATCCGGGCGTGCTCGGACTCGGCGTCAAGGACGAGATCTCGCCTGGCTCGGATTCGCGCATCTCACGCGACATGTTCTCCAACCAGCGCTCCAACTTTAACTTGCCCAACGGTCGTGCGATGAAACTCGACGGCCCATTCGTGCGACTCGATTCTACGCGTCTGTGAGCGTGTGCGCACGCGTGTTAATAATAAAGCCGAACCCCTCCCCTCCTCCGCTTGCGTGCGCGCGCGTGCCCAAAAAAATGAGTTATGACATCAAAGGTCTCGATAAACGCGCTCTATTGAAAGAACTCTGGTCCCGACAGAAAGTTGCGGCGCATTTCGAGAAAGCGCCAGCCAAGCAGCCAAAATGGGACGAGAAAGGCATCGAGAAGGCGTTGGCCAGCGACATTGATTACTACAATGGACGATGCATTAAGATGGACCTCAGTGGCGACACATTGAAACCTAACAACACGTATTACGAAGACGACGCTGGCGCTGGCGCCATTGCTGCTGCTATTGCTGCTGTGCGCGCTGCTGCTGCTGCTGCTGCTGCTGCGCAGAAAAAGTAATTGTGCTTGCGCGCGTTCAATCGTGTAAGAAGATATCAATAAACACGTCGGCCATTTCCAGCATGTGATACGACGCCGTGTCGACGGCGGCGATCCACTTTGCGCCACCACCGGGGAGCGAGACGAAATAGTAGGCCGCCGCCTCGATGAGCGTCTGATCGAGGTGCTCGTAGAACATGGCACGCAACAAGTCCTCGGTGTCACCTTGCTCGTTCTCAAACACAAACGGATTCTTGGCGAGAAGTTTGACAATCTTCTCGGCGTTAGCATACCAGGCGCCGATTTTCGACTGCAGTGAGGCGCCACTCACATCGAAGCCGGGCCACACAAGCCTCTCAGAGCCTTTGAACGCGCGACCTGTTCTCTTGATGACACTGGCTAGTGGTTTTTGCGCTTGAAACAAGACGCCGTCGCCGCGCAACATCTCTGCCACCGCGGCTTGAATCGAGGTCGCCATGTCCGATGACCCGCGTTGCTTGTCGGCTGCTTGCGGAAGCGCGCTGACGATGGCCGCCGCGCCTGCGATGTGCTCGCGAAACGCCGCGTTCAATGCGTTTCTCAGCGTGGCTACTTGATCTTGCAAAGGTCGCGAGTGTTTCTGCATGTTAATGAGCGCAGCGACGCTGTCGGCAATCTGCAAAGAGTTGTCCGTCATCAGACGTTTGCTCAGTGCCGGCACAGCCGGCGTGCCGTCGATCGCCGCGCAAATGAACAGCGCTGTGTATTTCGTGTGCTCGGCAAACACGTCGCGCAAGCCGCGCGCATTGATGATTTGTGCCGAGCGCACGGCGGCGCTGTGCAGTTGCCACACCGAAGACGTGGCCATCGCGAATAAACAAACCAGCGTGTGGCGCGCGTCAACGCGAAACGATTCGGGCGACTGAAATTTTTTTTTCGCGTCGACGGCGCGACGGGCGCAAAAAATCGCCCCCGCCGAACGAATGAGCAACGGAAAGAAAACCTACTCGAAAAAGCCAATGTCGGGTTCGAAGCGTTCGACAGAAGAAAGTTTACTGGAAGACGTGAGCAAGAAGATGCGCCTCGAAGAAGATGCAGATGCGGCCAAAGTCTTCTCCCTTGCGCTCGATCAAGTCCTCGACGACGACGGAGACGACGACGACGACGACGACGACGACGAGGCGAGTTTCGATTTGACCAAGGGTGAAACAGTCGTAGCGAAGGCGGACTTTGTTCGAAGGAATCGCCTTTCGTTCTTGCCACCGGCGTCGTCGACGCGAAGCGACTCGCCACCAGAGTTGCGCGTCTCTTTCGACGGCCTCTTCCAGCCAAACAAGGTCGACTTGCTGGCGTCAAAGAGCCGCGACTCTTACGACGGCGAGATTGCGCGAGCGCAAGTGGCGCAATTACAATTGGTTCTCGACAACGAGAAGAAGGAGCATCAGCGCACGCACACGGCCGCCGAGCAGGAGAAGACCCGCCTCGTGTTGGACATCGATCAAGCGCAACGCAGTTTGCTCAGCGAGGCTGCTGAGCGCGTGGAGATGTCAGCGCTGCTCACGTCCGAGGAGGAGGCACACGTCGACACGAAAAAGCAGCGCGATGCGGCGCTCGCGCAAGTCAAAGTGCTCGAGAGTAAGGTTGAAACCTTGGACGCCAGTGTTCATGCGTCGAAGGAGGAATTAGAGAAACTCGAACAAGAGCATCTGTCAATTTGCCAGCATCAACAACGTGCTCTCAAAGTGGCCGAGGAACGTGCGAGCGTGGCCGAGCAACAAGCCAAAGAGGCGCTTGGAGCAGCAGCACCAGCATCAGCAGAAGCAGCGGCTGCGGCGGAGGCGTTGGACAAGCGACCAGATTTTGACCTTCGCGTTCGTCAGCATCTGTCGAATCGTCTCGCCGACACTCTGGTGCCGAATGTTCAAGGCCGACGAGCATCGCAAGTGTCGAAGCGAGGCATGGAAATGACGCAGAACGTCGAGGAATTCCTAGACGCAGTTACCAACGAGAGCAAGGAAGTCAAATTGCTCAACGAGTTGGATGTCAAGATCGATCAACTCTTCAAAAACTCCACGAACGAACCCGGCGACCGGCGTTCGCTGCCTGCCGCAGAGATCAAGAGCCTCTATTTGGAGAAGAACGACGCCTGGCGTGAACTGGCCATCGCGATCAGTCACGAGGCGCATGCGCGCATCAAGCGGATCGAGACGCTGCGCGACGTCGACATGCAACAGATCGGATACCTCGTAGGTTTGGAGCACACCGGCGGGCCGACGATGATTTCGACGCCGCCGCCGCCATCGCTTCCAGAGAAATAAATCTCCACACTGTTTCGCTCGACACGAAACGACGGCCGCCACCGTCAACGCGAAACATAAAAAAACCGCACACACACACAGAATGAGAATCGAATCACTTTTACGAGAGACGAGAGCAAACGCCGTTCTCGACATGCCGGCCAACGCGTTGCTGCTTGACGATAAGTTGGCGCGCTGTCGCAACGAGCAAGAGTTGCGCGATCGCGAGAGCATCAAGATTTACGCCGCCGCGCTCGGCCCGCAGCGGCCGCTGGCGACCGTGTTGCAAGAGTTTGCCGGTGAGGCAACACGAATCTGCTCGAGCATGGACGAACTCGTGTCGATAATGCTCGCGCGTGAGTTGACGCATCTCGCCACCACGATTCGTGTCGACAGCGCTGGCACGAGCAGAGAGTCGGCGAAACTCACCTGTATTCTCGACATTCTCTTGGCGCACTGCGTCAAATGGGCACACCCGTCATTCTCTGATAGAATGACGCTCAAGGAGTTCATGCTGTTCGTCGGCATCAACAACGCGACGCGGCGATTCCAGAATTGGAAGTTGGCCGGCGTCACCGAGAGTGTCAAGGCGCAACTCTGGACACTCCGAGAACTGCCCGTCTACGTGTGCGATGCCGCCAAGGTGCTCTCCGATCGTTTCGACGCTCTGTTCGCCGCCGCTGCGCCGAGTAACGACAACGAGGAGGAGGAGGAGGAGCCACTCGCCAAACGTCGTCTGGTTGTCTGTCCGTTTGCCGCGAATCTCTACACGATGCTCGGTTCGCTGGACGCGTTTGTATCGGTCGTGCCATTTTGCGCCTCCAACGAGTTGATGTTGGTGGCTCGCGAGATAAAGAAATACTGGTCGCCGGCACCGTTCGAAGAGCCCGACTTGGCGCTGGCGATTTCGGTGGTCGAAAACAGCGACAAACTGTTTTCGCGTTTCAAGACCGACGCCGAATGCATCATTAGAAAGGGCGAGTCGCGACTGCTCAGCCACTGCCAGGGAGAGTTTAGCCCTCGAAGGGATGTCAACGTCCACGTGACTCGGCTGGACACGCTGGTGCGAGGCGACGAAGTGCGGTTTCAATTGGCAAACAAAGTGGCGCCCGTGATTCTCGAGCACTTCTTCGCGTTAATCGATGCGCTCGGCGAGGTGCGCGCGCCACTGCGTGCCGAACGTGACGACGCAGCCCAGCCGATGGTTCGTGTCATTGAACGCGAATTGTGCATCTACGAGCGTTTCGGTTTGGACTGGGATACAGAGAACGGCGTGCTCGATGAAACGACAACAGTGCGCTTCAATCCGTTTCTGTTTGTCTCCGAGCCCAATGCATGGCGGTTTTATACCGATCAGTGCTCGGATTTGGTGGCGGTAGAAATTCGCCTCTGCATTGATGCGTGGGTGAACCAGAGCGTAATCTACGAGCAGTTGCTGCCGTCAAAGTGGTTTGTCGCTGCTGCGCTCGTCGAGGCCAAGGACGAGCGCGGTTTGGAGCGTGTCGCCGAACGTCTGCTGCTCAATCACGCCGCGCGCATCATCTACCTGCTCATGACGGGCAAGACATTTGCGTCGAGTCGCGTCGTCTTCGCGCAAGGTCCGCTTCGTATGGAGCGAAACACCGACGAAGGCCGGCGCTTGTTCGTGCAGTCGTTGCCGACGACCGTCGACCTTCACGGCGAGCCGTTGTCGCCCGAGTTCTTGCATCTGCTCGTCAATCTCTACTACGGCACCGTGCGGCAGTCGGCCGAGACGCGGCAATTCATCACCAACGTTTTCAACGCACCGCGAGACCTCGACCAGCCCGCCGAACTCCAGAAGAAGTTCAACGAGATGCTCAACTACGCATTGACTGCGCCCGCGCCGCCAGCGCACGTGCATGCTGGCGCTGGTGGTGGTGGTGGTGGTGGTGCTGCGCATCGTCGTAATATTTTCGGAGA
>Ga0315291_10013172_pt1 | contig 10030 bp, 7 predicted proteins | sample YL17G12_20_MG_FD_203070 | JGI IMG/M metagenome (GOLD analysis project Ga0315291, IMG submission 203070) | Sediment microbial communities from Yellowstone Lake, YNP, Wyoming, USA - YL17G12_20 | ecosystem: Environmental > Aquatic > Freshwater > Lake > Sediment | place: USA: Wyoming | collected...
GTCCTGGCGGACCTTGCCAAACTCCTGGTGAATCTCTGGCGCCTGAGGGTGGATCTGTATTTTGACCTCGAGGTCTATTCGGCATTCTCGACGATCCTGACGACATTAAGCCTGGCCAGGAATCGGTACGGGTTTTACCGCACCTCTACGGCTTTTCGCATCGGCTTAAACACGCACCTGGTCTATTTTAATGACGCGCAGCATATCAGCAAGATCTATCTGCAGCTGGCTAGGGCCTGCGGAATAAAGCTGACGGATTACAAGATAAGCCCGATCCGGCTGAGCCCTCAGGGGTGTCAAGAGCTTAAGAGTTGGAGACAGAGGAGGTCTTTTAAGGAGGACGCGCCTTACATCGTGATTAATCCCAATGCCTCAGACCTGCTGCTGGAGCGCCGGTGGCCAGCAGATTATTTTGTTTCTTTGATTAACGCCCTGGCGAAAGTTTTCCCCGGTCCGATATTTCTAGTCGGGAGCGCTTCTGAGCGCCAGTATGTGGACGCGCTGGTTAAACCCCTTTTGCCCCGGGCCAAGAAGATAACCGTCAATACCTGCGGGGAACTTTCTCTGGAAGCGTCGATGGCGTTGATTGCGCAAGCTCAGCTTATGATTACCAATGATTCGGGGTTGTATCATATCGCGACCAGCTTTGATATCCCGGTCATCTCCCTGTGGGGTCCGGTCAGTCCCCTTCATTACGCCGATACGAAGAGCCGGAACAACTTCATCTTTTATTCCCAAGAGGTGTATTGCAGTCCCTGCGTGCACCGGACGGATTTTCCTCCCTGTAAAGGGAATAATGTCTGCATGAAATCCATAAACCCCCGGGAAGTCTTTACCAAGGCCTGTCAGGTCCTGGGATTTCCTCCTTCCGGCGACAACGTGGGGCTGGATGAGGTTTATGCCAAAGGGCAGGACCGGGATTTCGACATCATCATTAGAACTAGGAAAAGAAGCCCTTGATGCGCTGCGCGGTGTGCGATAGCACCAAGATTCGAGAGTCCTTTCGTAAGCAGGGATGCGATTATCGGCAATGCGCCTCCTGCGGCCTAATCTTTAGGTACCCCTTGCCTTCTGAGACAGAGCTAGCGAAGATTTACGACTGCGATTATTACGCCCCTTGGCGGGCGAAGGACGGTAAGGAGAGCGATATCCGTCAAAACAAAAAAGAAACATTCCTGACTTGGATCCATTGGATCGAGGAGCACGTTTCGCCGGGGAGTCTCTTGGATGTAGGGTGCGCCATGGGGTACTTCCTGGAGGTCGTCCAAGAAAGTGGGTGGCAGCCTTGGGGAGTTGAGATCTCTGAGTATTCTTATTCGACGGCCGCGCGTCTTTGGGGAGAGCGCGTTTTTCACGGGGACCTTTTGAGCGCGCATTTTGCCGAGAATCGTTTTGATGCGGTGACGATGTTTGATGTTATCGAGCATCAAGCGGATCCGCGGGAGAGCTTCAAGGAGGTCCATCGGGTCTTAAAGCCCGGCGGAGTCCTTCTCTTATCAACCGCAGACACCCGCAGCCTCTCGTGTCAGCTGATGGGGAAGATCTGGCCCCATTTCAAGCCCGAGCACCTCTATTGTTTTTCCCGCAAAAATATCTCCCTCGCCCTGCAAAAAAGCGGTTTTACGAAGGTGCAGATCCGACGAGCCCGAAAGGTCTTGAGCCTGTGTTATGTGAACTCTTACTTTGAGGCGTATCCCATTCTAATGCTCACCCCTGCTTTGAAGGCACTTTTGGCGCTCTTGCCGGCCTCTCTGGGTCAGGCGCCGTTTCGTCTGGGGATAGGAGAAATGCTGGTTATGGCTCAAAAGGAAAACGCATAAGAGATGGCCAGGATCTGCTTCGTCCAGAATATCTCTTACGAATATCTGGGAGTCATGAGTCTATCCTCCATGCTTAAGTCCGACGGGCATGAGACGCAGGTATTTTTGGAGCGCGGCCAGGGGATTGAGAGACTGGTCCGAGAGGTTATGCGGGCTGACCCTACGGCTGTGGCCTTTTCCTGCACGACCGGCGTCCATCGCTGGTGTCTGCGTGCAGCAGAGGAATTCAAAAAATCGGCCCCGGACCTCTTGACGGTCTTCGGCGGTGCGCACCCGACCTTTTTCCCCGATATCGTCGAGGAGCCTCAGGTGGATATCGTTTGCCGCGGGGAAGGGGAAGAGGCGCTGTTGGAGTTGGCAGAGCGGATCGACCAAAAGTCGTCCTTCTCGGACATCCGTAATCTCTGGGTCAAGGCTGAAGGGCGCATCATCCAAAATGACGTGCGGCCTCTTATCGAGAACCTGGATAGACTACCTTTCCCTGACAGAGGGTTGTATGTCAAGCGATACCCTTTTTTGAACAGGACCCAGAAATTGTTCATGATGGGAAGGGGTTGTCCTTTTTCCTGCGCCTATTGCTTTAATCATGCTTTTAAAAAACTGTATGAAAACAAGGGAACGTTTCTTCGCTTGAGGAGCGCCGAAAATATTATCGCGGAGATCAGGGAGGTCAAAGCCCGAAGCAGGATCAAGACGGTTTACTTTCAGGACGATACCTTTGGACTGGATAAACAGAAGACCCAGGTCTTCCTGGAAAAGTATAGCCAGGAGCTTCGCCTTCCTTTTATATGTCTCTTGAGGGCGGACCTGGCGGATGAGGGAATCGTCAGCCGATTGAAAAAGGCGGGGTGCTGCAGGGTCTTTTTCGGTATTGAGACGGGTTCGGAAAAATTGCGCAACCTCGTCTTAAAGAAAAAATTGACGGATGAGCAGATTATCCAGGCGGCGGCGCTGTTAAAAAGATGCCAGATAAGGTTCAGGACTTACAATATGTTCGGCCTGCCGAATGAGAGTTTGGCGGACGCGCTCAAGACGGTGGATCTCAATATCCGCATCAAGACCGATTATCCCTGGAGTTCTCTGTTCCAGCCTTTTCCCGGAACGGAGTTAGCGCAAAGCGCAAAGGAGCAAGGTCTCTTGCAGCAGGAGGATGACTTCGATCCTTCCTTTTTCAAGAGAAGCATTTTGCGTCTGCCGGAGATCCGCGAGATTGAGAACCTGCACCGATTGTTCTTTTACGCGGTCAAGATGCCTTTTTTGTTGCCTTTTATAAAAAAAGCCATAAAATGCAAGCTAGGGAAATGCTATAATCTTTTGTTCTTGATAGGATATCTCTGGAGTTATAAGCAGAGCGAAAGGCTAAGTCTCTTGGAGGTCTTACGCGTGGGTCTTTCCAACGTAAAAAATTTTATTTTTCAGGGAGAGGAGCGTCCCTAAGGAGGGGAAGTGACCAGAGACAGGCGCGCGCTCATTAGTTTAACAATTCTTTTCCTGGTCCTTGCGTATTTTCGGCTTTCTTTTCCTGACCTGAACCACGGGGATGAATACTCTGACGCCAATATCCTGAACGCCGGAGAGAATTTCGTCAGATTCGATTTCCTGAAATGCAGGTTCCTATCCAACAGTAATATTCCCTGCCTCTCCGCTGCATCTTTGTAATGACCCCCATTAGTCAAGGGGTTTTCAAGTTAGAACCGGTTCTTTGAGTTGATAGGTTTCAAAGTATTATTGTGGCGTCATATTTTTCAATGTTTGATGCGGGAAATCCGTGTTGTACGATGTGATCCACTTGTTGAGCGCAATCTCAAAGTCAAACGGATTATCCCACTCATACGGCCAGACGATGTCTTCTTTGATGGTGCGCAGCACCCGTTCGGTGTCAGAGTTACCTTTGGGATTTGACCAGGTAGTGAATATCTACTTGATTCCCATAACGGCGCAGTTCATCATGAAGCGCTGGGATGTCGGTTGACATCCGTTGTCAGAGATTAAGAATAACTGCTCTTTGCCAGTTCCTTGGATGCCCTTAGGGAATCGGGAGTTAACGGCTTGATACAAGGCCTTAAAGCCAGTCTTCGGTCCGAGATTGCAGCCCCAGGCTATAGCCAACGATTTCCTTGGTGTACCAGTCAAGGACGACAGTCAGGTACAACCAGCTCCAGGAAGCCATCTTGATCTTGGTCATATCGATTCCCCAGAAGTGATTGGGGTGTTCGGCATGTGGCTTAGGACGGATAGGACCGCGTTTGGCTTTGAGGCGAGTATTTGGGGGTCACCATAAGGCCTTGTTCTTTCATCAGCCGCTGGACGCGCTTCTTATTCACCGGTAGCCCCTGAGACGGTACTTTAAGTACTACCAGACTCTGCGATAGCCCCAGAGGGGATGGTTGGTCTTAACCAGTTTGATTTCTTCAAGCAAGGGCGCATTGCGTTCTATTACGGATTTTGATTTTGCTCTTTTCATGGCTAAAAGTCGTTTTTTTAAGCTCAACGGTTAAATCGCCGATGATTCGTTTGAGCTTTTAGTTCTCCCGTTCCAGGTGTTGTTCTTTCTTGGTAATGTTTTTTACATCAAAAGCCTGCTTGCCGTATTTCAAGAGCTGATCGCGCCACTGGTTGTACTGGGTTTGAGCGATTTGATATTTGGCGCATAATTTGGAGATTTCGATTTGGCCGCTTAAGCCTTCAAGCACTATTTGGAGCTTTTGCTGGCTGGTCCATTTGCGTTTTTCCATTAGAATTGGCTCCTTCCCGGGGTAGTGCCCCTTGAGCCATATTCTAACTTAAAATACCCTATTTGTTAATAGGGGTCAGTATAATATATTGCAGAGGGTTTTTTGGTTTGGTATAAGAATATGTATAATAAAATAAAGGTAGGTTCTGGATAATATGAATTACCAGGTTAACACTATTTTGGCCACTATCCTTTTAGCTAAAAAATGGTTTATCCATAGCAAGTCTGTAATGACTAAGAAAATTAAACATATCATATGGTGTCAACTGGAACAGTTGAAAACTTTACCCGAACGGACAGGAAAAAGGTTTTTAAATAAGTGGGATGCTGATTTTTTAGAGTTTTTTGCTCGGGAAAATGACTTCGAAGAGAAATACAGGCAATTATTCAGATATTTTGTTACAGGTTTGCAGATTTATAGCTCTCGGCTAAAATCGAGAATTTATTATCCTGGGTTGTCGAGTCGTCATGGGGCAGTGCTTGACGGGCTGGAGGGTTTCTCTAGACAACTCCCCTTGTTGTCTGTATGGCTTGCTTCAGGAAGAGAATCCAGACTTCTGATGTTAGACGGAAGACGAGCGGATGTGCGGGAGATTATAAGCAAAGGTATTCGGAACGGTGTTATGTCGGGGCACGGTTTTTGGGGTGATGCCGTGCGTTATTGTCAAAGAATTGTCGAAGCGCACGACATCGCCATATCGGCATGGCTACTGAGGAGTCAGTGGGATGCTTTGCTAAATCCAGCGGAAACTCGTAGCCTTGTCCGTTGGTTTGAACGGGCAGCTGAGAAAAAATGCTGTGACGACAACTGGCATCTTTTTATATGTGTTATCGATGCGGTTATGATAACGCTTGGCTGGGGCGGCAATTCCAAGAGACTCCAAAATCATTTTTCTCGTATCAAAGATTTTTATTTAAAGTGCGGCTGGTTTACAGATGGGTCTAATGGCAAGGTGGATTTTTATAATGCGTGGGGATTTCATTATAGTCTGTTCTGGCTTCAGAAAATAATGCCTGATTTCGAATCGGAATTTATTCATGAGGCACAGAAAATATTTTTTTCCTCCTATCAATATTTAATAACACCAAGCGGTGCGCCGTTGATGGGGCGGAGCTTGATTTATCGTCTTGCGGTCAGCGTCCCTTACCTTATTGCTGCGCATCAAGGCGTGGCTTCTCTCGGATTAGCGAAGCGGGCTTTTGACACCACATGGAGCTATTATGTTAAGTACGGCGCTTTATCCCGGGGGAGATTGACTCAGGGGATCTTTTTTGATAATCCGGCGATACTTGACAATTATTCGGGGCCGGGCTCGTCATTCTGGGGGTTGCGATCTTTTATCCTCGCTCTTCTTTTTGAGCCGAGGACCGATTTTTGGATGTGCCCCATGGAATCTCTTCCAATCGAAAAGGGAAGTTACGAGATCAATATCCCCGAGCTAGGGTGGATCATTAAAGGCGACCAAGGCAAGCAGGTGGTTACTATCATCAAAAATGAAGGTCTCGAGCCGGGTGATGTTCATTTTAAGGCCTATACGCTCAAGCATTGGTTAAAAGAAAAAATAACTGCACAAGTAGAAAGGCCCACAAATTGGGGTGTAAAATATGACCTGAAAGTGTACTCTTCTTCAAAAGATTTCCAGGACGCGATTTTTAGGAATATAAATAAGCCCGGAAGACCAACAATACTATAGTTATTTGCAAGAACGGTCAGGTCGTCTGTATACCAGCTCGCAAGGTATAGGCTTTATAGAGCAAGGTAGCATTACTTCGGCAGGATTTCTAACAAATTAACCTCTTTAGTCGATATCAACCAGTTGCGAAATGCGTCCAATAGGGGAGGCCCAAAAAAATCAGTAGCTTTGTGCCTAAAATGTGCCCATTTTAGTGAAAAACATCGGGTAACAAAAGGAAGAATCGGGTAACATCCAGACTCAAAGTTAGCCTTGCAATAAAGAACAGATTGATGTAACCTATTGATATAGCGACGGAAAGAAGAATTATTTTGGCAGACTCCATGCCTCTCCGCCATATATTTTAAGGCGGAAATCGTAATTTAAGGTAAGTAAGATAGTTAGAGCGTAACTTATTGATAAATCAGTAGGTTGCGCTTTGTTTTTGTATGATTCTGTAATGACCCCCGTATTCTATTTGTTTGAAGCCTTATGAAAAAATAAAAACGCCTCCTTCAGGTTAGAATGGTAGAAAAATTAAGTTTTTATTAGGTAATTTTTAATAAAGTTAAAATTTAACCTTGACAAATTTTAACTTTTATGTTATATTTCTTTTAGAGAGGACAAACAATGAGAATCACAAAATGCCCATTTTGCCAGGATAAGCTAAAAATCAAGAAATTCGAATGCCGAAAATGCGGTGTCAGTTTTGAGGGAGAGTTTTACACCTCCCCTATACTGGCTCTTTCGGAAGAACAGCAGAGTTTTGTGGAGTTATTTGTATTAAGTAGTGGAAGCCTAAAAGAGATGGCTAGTATCTTAGGGATTACTTATCCCACTGTACGCGCTAGGCTGGACGAACTCATTGAAGACTTAAAACAAGAGATGAAAAAGAGAGAAGATTATAAAAAGGATCTGCTTGAGCAAGTCGAAAAAGGGAAAATCTCGGCAGAAAAAGCCGCGCAGATAATCAAGAATTTATAACAAGGAGCAGGAAGATGGAAGACAGGGAAAGAATTAATAAAATGGCGCTGGAAGGAAAAATAAGCGCTGGTCAGGCTGAGTTGCTCCTGGTTGCATTAAAAGAATCCGATGAAAGAAGGGACAAGATCTTCAACCAGATTGCTTCTCAAAAGAAAAAAAGAGCCCGAATAATATGGGTATTCTTGGGCGTATTGGCCATTGCTGCCTTGATTCTCGGTCGCCTGCTACTGTCCGTAGCGGTACAGCCACGAGTCGAAAGGAGTACGCAGAAGGCCTTATATTATTTGAATCAGGCAGGGGTATATCTTGCTAGAGGTAATTACCCCGAAGCCATTAAATATTGTAAAAAAGGCACAGAGGAGGCACCGAAGTTGCCTCTGGGATATTCTCTTCTAGGTATAAGTTATAGGCTAATGTCAACGCAAGGTCAAGATAATACCGCGAAAGAATCAGCCTCCTTCAAAAAGGCAGAAGAATTATTTACGGAGACATCAAAAAAGGAAGTTACGGTGAACGGCGCGGTATTATTTTTCACCCTTATTTTTTTCTTGTTGATTTGTGCGATTGTCAGTGTGATATTGTTGCTCTATTATAATAGGCTAGTCATAAACGAAGAGAGGGCGAATGAAGCCTGGGCTAAGATTGCAGCACAGTACCAGAGAAAACTATCGCTCGTGCCCGCGCTTCTGGAGGCGGTGAAGAACTACACCAAACACGAGGCAGATACGTTTTATAAAGTCAGTGACGCCCGCAATAAGGCGCAGGGATTGATTGGAGACGTCGGCGGGATAGCTTCTTTACAGAGCGAACAATTAGACAAAATTGCGGAATCCCAGGCAGACCTTAGTTCGGGTTTGGCGAGATTATCGGCTATTGCCGAACGATATCCTGACTTAAAAGCCAACGCAAATTTTTTGGCTGTCCAGACACAGCTGGAAGACACAGAGAACAGAATTGCTGAAGCGAGAGTTGCTTATAATGTCCAAGTTAGAAATTTCAATTCCGTTTTAAAATACTTTCCTGCAAACCTGGTGGCAGCTTCGTTAGGAATGCAGGAAAGACGCTATTTTGAAACAGAAGAAAAGACGGCTTAGTTTAGAAGAGGTGACGGTAAGTTAACAGTCAAAACGGGAGGTGTAAAATGAGAGGACAAACAGGTTTATTTTTGATTATCTTTTTAATTCTTGTTTTGGCGGCAACCGGCTTAGTGGTTATACTCAACTATAACGGCATAATTAAAGCCGAGAAGGCAGTAGAGGAGGCTAAGGCACAAATTGCAGCAGTCTGTCAGAGGAGGCTAGATTTGATTCCTAACCTCGTTGAGATAGTCAAGGGTTATGCCTAGCATGAAAAGGATACGCTGCTTGCTATCACCAAAGCAAGAAATAGCGCCAAAGAGATATTGGATGGAATTAGTGAAAAGAAATCATTAAGTAAGGAAGATATTTCGGCATTGACCGCTTCTGAGTCTGGATTAAGCCACACTTTAAAGAGTATCTTTGCGTTGGCTGAAAACTATCCGGATTTAAAGGCAAGCTCAAACTTTTTAGCTTTGCAGGACCAATTAGAAGGGAGTGAGAACAGAGTTGCAGTAGCCAGAATAAGATACAATCACGAAGTCAGGATTTACAACTCAAAGATTGCTACGTTTCCAGGAGTTATATTGGCACCCATGTTCGGCTTTGAGCTAAAAGATTCTTTTGAGGCCAGAGAAGAAGCACAAGAGGCAGTCAAGATTAAATTTTAAAGAGGTTTAAGAATATGGCAGAGGCCAAGAAACTTTTTTTAGGGTTGTGCCTGGCGGCTGTTATCGGCAGCAGTTTTCAGTTACTTTTTGCAGACGAAGAGTTCCCGATCAACAAGATAATCAGCCATCGCCCGGCAGCCAACCAGTATGTTTTTGATTACGCCAAACTCCTTAAATATTCAAGGGAGAACAAAGAAGAGTCCTTGCGCTTTTTTAAAGAGAAATACGGCGTAGAGATGTTTATCGTTACTATTCCTGACCTTAGCGGTCAGGATATATTAGGCGTGGCCAGCGAGATGTTTGATAAATGGAATATTGGCCGGGAGCTTGGCGGTAAAGGTATTTTAGTCCTTTTATCGGATCAAGAAAAATTGATTAAAGTGGAAGTTGGCCTGGGTGCCGAAGGTGTTTTTACTGATCTTTTCTGCGGTTATATTGAACGCAAACAGCTTAAGCCATATTTTGAAAATAATCAGGTAGACTTTGGCCTGGCGGCGACTATGGAAGAATTTATCAGCCGGGCTGAAGGGAAATTTACAGATGAACAGATAAAAGAGAAGATGCAAGGGGTTTTATCTTTCGGGGCCGGGATTAAAAAAGAAGTTAAGATCGGAGAATTAAAAGAAAAGCCAGTTTTGTCTGAGCCTGGGTATTCTGCCCAGCCTACGCCTGAGGCGCTCGTAAGTAAGTGGCTTGAAGAATTAAAGAGCTGCGGCAATGCTTCAGCATTCTCAACCATGTATACCGAAGAATCAAGGATTTTGTGGCGTTATAGCCCTGCTATGAGTAAGGAGCTTTGTCAGGGTATGTATAACAGGTATTCCAGACCCCACGAAATCAAAGAACAGGGTGATTATGCAGTAGCGTTATTTCCCGGCGCAACCAAGGAAGGGCCTATTTTTCTGAAAAAATCTCCTTTTGGCTGGCAATTAGATGTATTAAGCACCTCTAAATGGGTGCGCTATGATTTTAATAATGAATGGTATTTAGGCGGCAGCAATCATCCTTATGCCTTTGCTTTTAATAGTAATGAATATAAAAAGCGTTTCCATGATTACGATTATTATGACGA
>Ga0315291_10013176_pt1 | contig 10028 bp, 11 predicted proteins | sample YL17G12_20_MG_FD_203070 | JGI IMG/M metagenome (GOLD analysis project Ga0315291, IMG submission 203070) | Sediment microbial communities from Yellowstone Lake, YNP, Wyoming, USA - YL17G12_20 | ecosystem: Environmental > Aquatic > Freshwater > Lake > Sediment | place: USA: Wyoming | collected...
TTCTAAAATCAGAAACGTAGCTGTTGGCCCGCGCCTACTGTCTAAATAAGATTCTATAATTACTCCGCTTGCCGGTGTATCCAAATTTGCTTTCAATTCTTCTAAGTCCGCTACTAAAATTATCATTTCCAAAAGTTCATTAATGCCGGTGCCCCGTAAGGCCGAAACTTTTACCGCCGGTATCTTGCCTCCATGCGCCTCAACCACTAATCCTTCTTTTTCTAATTCACCGACTGTTTTCTCGTAATTTGCTTGCGGTTTATCCATCTTATTTACTGCTACAATTACTGGAATTTCCATTTCTTTGATATACGAAATTACTTCTTTGGTCTGCGGCTTCACTCCTTCTTCCGCAGCCACAACCAATATTGCGATATCGGCTACCTTTGCTCCTCGTGAACGCATTTGGGAAAACGCCTCGTGGCCAGGAGTATCAATAAAGGTAATCAATTTATTGTTATAAGTAACCTGATATGCTCCGATATGTTGAGTGATGCCGCCCGATTCTTTAGCTACCACATTCGTCTTTCTAATTGCGTCAAGTAAAGTGGTCTTACCGTGGTCAACGTGACCCAAAACAACCACTACCGGTGGCCTTGGCTTTAAATTTTCATTTGTTTTCTTTTCAGTCATAAATTGCCTTTTTAATCGCTTCTTGTTCTTCGTTTGTTAAGTTATAAGTCGAAACCCCATTTTTAATTGGCTTTGTGTACATTCTTGTCCCTTCTCGACTATGCAAAGAGGATAAAACCAAACCATTGTTCTTGCTGTCTAATAATGCGATCACAAAACTCTGATCCCCGCCCGTATCTTTAAAGGGATTGAAACGAATCAATCCAACCTTGATAATTGAAATATCGCAAATTTTCTGCAATTTATCATTCCATTCGGAAAGATTTTTAATATCTCCTTCGATTCCTTTCATTCTGTTTGTTTGTTCAACAATCACTTCTTCTAGGTCTTTAACTTTTTTCCCTCTCAAAAATATCTTTATTTTCTTTCTTGTTCTTGAAACCCAAATTTGTAAAACAATAGTCCAGGCAAGCAAAATTGCCAGTAAAATAATAATTATTAAATTTTCGGTTGAGAGATTGATCATAAATTTGATAATCGGAGAGTGCAGGGCTCGAACCTGCAAGGCCTTGCGGCCACTCGCTTTCGAGGCGAGCGCATTACCATTCTGCCAACTCTCCTCAATAAATGGACCCGGGGGGAGTTGAACCCCCGACTCGACTATGCCATAGTCGCGTGTTACCGCTATACTACGGGCCCCTAATCTTTGCCCCTGAGAAGAATTGAACTCCTATCTCACCCTTAGGACGGGTTTGCTCTATCCGTTGAGCTACAGGGGCTTAATATAAATCATATCCTACCACATTTCAATTAAAATTTAAAGGCCTTCTTCTTTCAAAGAAAGCCTCAATTGTTACATGTTATTATTGTATGTTATATGATGTTACTCCTCTACGGCAATAATCTGCACCGGGCAGCTTGCGACCGCGTCCTTGTTGCATCCAGGATCAACAATTTCTAATTCAAATTTATTGCCACCAACATCTTTTGAATCTTTCAGGGTTGATTTTCCGTCTTCGGCCATATGCCAAAAAGCCGGACATACTGCCACGCAGGTGCCACAGCCAATGCATTTATCTCTTTGTTGAATAACTTTAGTCATATTATTACTTGTTAATTTTTACTTGCTACTTATTATATTTTATTATAACCTATCTAATATGAAAAAAGCAATTATATTTTCATTAATTGTTTTGGGAATTACCTCTATTGTTAGCCAACTGATAATCATTAGAGAGTTAAGTATTGGCTTTTTTGGCAATGAGTTTTTTATTGGTTGGACCTTATTTTCTTGGCTTCTCTGGACCGGACTTGGCAGTTTAATTTTAAATAAGTCAATAAAAGAAGAGGACATCTCAAAATCCTTAATTATCTGTCATGTCTTGATCCCCGTATTTTTAATTTTGGAAATTTTATTGGTCCGCATTTCCTCGCTCATCGTAACTTCGCAATCCGGCCAAATACCCAATTTGATTCCTGCGCTTCTGTATAGTTTTATCATTTTGGCTCCTTTGTGCTTGATTCTGGGTCTTCAATTCGCGATTATCGCAAGGTTATGGAAATATAATTATCAGGGCATAGAATTGAGCCGAGCCATCGGAAAATCCTATATTTTAGAAACAATTGGTTTTATCGCTGGTGGATTGATTTTCAGTTATTTTTTAATCTTTATCAATGAATTCTATGTAACTTCAATTATCGCCTGGCTGAATCTTTCGGTCGGGATTTTTATTTTGTCAAAAAAGAAGGTCTTGGGATTAAAATCTTTTTTTATTTTCTTGATAATCCTCTTTATTTTAATCTTTGTATTTTCTCCGCTTATAAACCATCAAGCCAATACTTTCAGATTTCCGAATCAAAATTTAATTGAATCTAAAAATTCTATTTACGGAAATATCGCCGTAACAAAATTAAAAGATCAATATAATTTTTACGAAAGCGGGCTATTCTTGGGAATAAACAAAGAACAAATTTTCAATGAATATATTCATATTCCTCTTCTCTATAGCGCCAAAACCAAAAATATTCTTTTGCTTGGCAATGGTTTTAACGGGGCTATAAAAGAAATATTAAAACACAATCCCGACAAGATTTATTATTTGGAATTAGATCCTAAATTAATTGAAACCACCAAAAATTATCTTTCCGATGATTTATCAATTTATCTTAACGATAGGCGACTCGAAGTAATAAATACCGATGCTCGTTATTTTTTCAAGAATACCTCGGAAAATTTCGATGTGATAATTATAAATTTGCCGAATCCTTCAACTGCTTTGATAAATAGATTTTATAGTGAAGAATTCTTTAAAGAAGCAAAAAATCATTTGTCTGAAAACGGAATTTTATCAACATATTTAAAATTATCAGCTAATTATTTTGGGCCAGAGGTTGAAAATTTAGACGCTTCTTTATATGGGGCTCTCAATAGTAATTTTGATTCTGTCTTAATCTTACCAGAGGACCAACATTTATTTATTGCTTCGCAAAAAAAACTTGATTACAGTCCCGAACTCTTAATTCAAAGATTTAAAGAAAGGAAAATAAAAACCAATTTCGTGAATGAAGAATATATCAAATACAGATTGACAAATGATAGGGTGGGATTGTTAAATAATTTATTGAACGAAAATAAAACCGCTAAAATAAACCGAGACCAATTGCCAATAAGTTATTATTATAATTTTACTTACTGGATTTCTGTTTTTTATCCTAAATTGGCAAAGATTTTCCAATGGGCCGGAGGAATAAAATTTATTTGGCTGATTATTTTCACAATTTTAGTCTGGGGATTTTGGGTATTGTCTCGCAATTCGCGAAAACAGTTTCCTCTTACCATGGCAATTGCTGGATTTAGCTTGATGGCAATTGAAGTAATAATTATTTTCGGCTTTCAGGTTTTTTACGGTTATTTGTATTATAAAATTGCTCTTATTATCACATTTTTAATGGCTGGAATGGCTCTGGGTTCTTGGCTGGCAAACAGAAAATTGGAACGAAAAACAATCAAATCTGTAATTAAAATTCATGTCCTAATAATGGTTTTTTCTTTGGTCCTTCTGGCTGGATTTTATTATCTTTTTAATAACGCGCCGAAGCCGTCAATTTTTATAGAAATAATTTTCTTAATCGCGGGTGGTTTGATTGGCGCAATTGTCGGCTTTGAATTTCCGGTTATCAACAAACTATACCTGGAAAATAAAAATGATACCTCTAAAACGGGTATCATATACGGCGCTGATTTAATTGGTTCTTGCCTTGGTGCTTTTCTGGTCAGTATTCTTCTTATTCCAATCTTCGGGGTCTATCAAACTTTAATTATCTTGGGAATATTGAATATTTTAATTATGATTCCTTTAATTATTCCGCGTCTTTCTCGCCAAAAACTTGAGCAGTAAAAACGTAAATGTCCGTATCTTCGTCTTTCCAACAGTCGGCCGGCAAGCCGGCTTTTTGAGTACACAAAATACTCAAAAAAGTGTCTCTGTCCCAATTATTTTCCGTGGCTACTTGAGGCAAGAAAACCCCTCCCCTTGAACCTCTGACAATTTTTACTCCGTGTTTGCCGATTTCTACATCTTGATAAGAATCAACTTTTTTCAATGGACTTAAAACCGAAATTTCGTATTCCAGTAATGATAATTCTTCTTTTGTCACCGGCATAAATCTCGGGTCATTAATTGCCGAAGAAATTACTGTTTCGGCCACAACTTGATATAAAGGAATGTCTGGTTCGAATACCCCGATACAACCCCTTAAATCTCCGTGTTCTTTCAGGGTTACGAATGCTCCCATCGGCTTATTTAAAAACGAATCATCTTCCTCGAATTTCAAAATTTTTCCCTCTTTAAGATATGATTCTAAAGATTGTTTGGCAATTTCCAGCAATCTTTTTTGTTGTTCCTTGCTCAATTCTGTTTCGGATTTATCGCTTGTAAAAACAATCGCGGCATAACCAACTACTTGTGATTTATCACCTATGGATACATCTCCCGAATTGGCGTATTTTAATAATTTAGCAGTTTTGCCCTCCATTAAGCCCATTACCACTTCAATCGCATCATGACCACAGGCGCAGGTTTGTAGATTATCAATATTCTCTTTTTCGATATTAGCTATTGTTTCTCTAAATTTTTCTCTTTTACCGGTTAAGATTCCTTCAATAACTTTGCCATCGGAATATTTAGCGTCTTCGTAATTTGGATAATGGGACAAATCAGTGCTGGCAACAAGTAAAATATTATCATTCATCATGGGCTTTAGGGCATTAATCAAAATATCGGCTGCACCCGGTTGATTGCCTAAAATAATTGGCACAATTTTCCAGCCCGACCCTAGAACTTTTTGTAAAAACGGTAATTGCACCTCTAAAGAATGTTCTTCTAAATGAGCGCTTTCTTTAAAATATATTTTGTCATTCGCCTCCATTAATTTCTCGGCAAAATCCGCATCAATCTCAACCTTACCAAGGGGTGTTTCAAAATATCCCTTGGGGTAAATGGAGGCGCCATCAAAATACTCCTGATGACTATTACCGATTAAAATAACTGTTTTTATGTCTTTGTCGACTAATGTCTTATAACCATATGCCGCCACTTGACCGGAATAAACATAACCAGCATGCGGAACAATCAAGGCGCGAATATGTGGCTCCAATTTCGGCAATTCTGCCTTGTTTAAAAACTCATCAACTAATGAGCTTAATTCTTCTTTCGAATCAGGATAAAATTGCCCAGCCGCAACCGCTTCACGCAGCGGCCCTTCATCTTTTTGAATGTTGTTTTTGTTTTCTTCTTGTTTTTTCATAAATTTCAATTTTCCTTGGTCTATCACCAAAGCCGCTCCCACAACCAATATTATAAATATAACAAAAATTATTACTTTTTTCATACTATTTCCAAATCCCCGGAATCTGCTCGCCATCCGAACATTTGCCGTCAGCCAGATTATTTTCATAAATCATATAGCCCCGCCTGCCAATGGCGATTTCTTTGGAATTTGGACAATAAGTTGATTCTCCTTCAGGATAAACAACGTTCCCCGTATAAACAAATTTCAAGCCTTCTTCCATGGCAATCTGCCGAGCCTTAATTATTGTTTCCGAAGGAGTTGATGGCAAATTTTGAAGTTTATATTCGGGATGAAACGCGGAAAAATGGAGCGGCACATCATCGCCGACATTTTCTTTTATCCATTTTGCCATTTCCCGAATTTCTTCATCGCTGTCATTTTCTCCGGGAATGAGTAGATTCACAATTTCCAGCCAAACTCCAGTGTTTTTAATGGTTTTCAGTGTTTCCAAAACCGGCGCCAAGTGTCCACCGGTAAATTTGGAATAAAATTCTTCTTTAAATGCTTTCAAATCAACTTTATAAGCGTCAATATAAGGCAGCAATTCTTTTAATGGTTCGGGGTTAATATAGCCATTACTCACTATCACCGTTTTCAATCCTTTCTCTTTGGCTAATTTTGCCACATCATAAACATATTCATAATAAACAATCGGTTCATTATAGGTAAAAGCGATTACTTCGCTCCCACTTTGTAGCGCATCATCAATCACCTGCTCTGGCGTCATTTTGGTTGTTTTTACTTCCCAAGGGAAAACTTGAGAAATATCCCAATTCTGACAAAACGAACAGCGCATATTACAACCAGTTGTAGAAATTGAATATGCTTTTGCTCCGGGCAAAAAATGAAAAAACGGTTTTTTCTCAATCGGGTCAATGTGCTGAGCAGCCACATTACCGTAATTTAAAGAATAAAGCTCGCCATTAATATTTTTTCTCGCTTTACACAGTCCAATCTGGCCTTCAGACAATATACAACGATTCGGACAAAGACCGCATCTAACTATATTTCCAGATAGTTTTTCGAAGTATTTGGCTTTATAAAGTATCTCGACATTATTTGCCTGTTTAGCTCCCTTTTCTCGGCCATAAATCAAATAGCCGGCCAGCCCAACTATAATGATTAAAAACAAAATGGCAAAAAACTTTTTCATAATAAATACAACCAGAAAAATAAAACCAATAATATCAAACCAAAAATAATTACATAGATATCGCCTGCTTTTGCTGATTTGAAAACTCCCCATCTTCGTAAGGCATAATTCGTAGCAATCCCGACATGCAAAACAAAGAAAATAAAAAGAGGAATAGGCAATAATTCTGTGTGAATATACCTAGCCAAAACGGGATCGATAATCCTTTTAACCATTCCGAAACCAGAAATAATATAAAGGATTATCAAAACCAACAAAACCCAGGCACTGAATCTTTCTAATTTGATTAAAAATTTATCTGACATAATGAGTAATATTTATACCTCTAACAATATAATATACCCCGTATATCAAAAAGGCAAAACCGACAATTAAGCCGGCAATTCTGGCAACGACTCGAAATTCTTTCATTTTCCCCAAAAAACCCAAAAAAGTAACTGGCAGAAAATAAAGCGTTGTCCCCAAAAAGAACATCAAAAAATAAATTATCCCCTTAAAAGCACTGTGTAAGGAAAAAACATAAGCCAAAGACATTAAAAATGGCGGGCAGATATTAATTCCCATCAGAAATCCCATTAAAATCGGTGATTTTCCTCTGAATTTAATATATTTGGCTGAACAAAAAATGACTTTTGGTTTCAAAAATCCCAAGGCATAAATAATCAAAACTATCGATAAAATCATTAATGAAATTATCAAAATCAAATTCATTGCTTGATTACCGATTCTTTCTCCCAAATAACCGAAAATCGCGCCAAAAAGAATATATCCACCCAACCGACCGAAAATAAATTGCAGAATTAACTTAAAGTTCTTGCCTAATTTTCTTTCCTCGGAAACTAAATACGGCGCAATAAACGGCACACAATAAGTAAAACAAAAAATGCCCACGGAAATTCCCAAAAGAAAAGGTTGAATTATGATGTCGGTCATAAATTATGCTATTATAATAGTATAATAATTAATTCACCCTGTTAAATCCCGCAAAGCGGGGGTCGCCGAAGGCGACATTTAACAGGGTAAAACCATGGACAATAATCTTTACAACTTAATGCTGCAATTAACCCAGGAACAAAAATCTATTTGGCGAGTGAGAAAGTATTATGTCGGCGATGCGGGAAATTGCGAAGAGTGCAAAAGATTCTGGACCGATTTTTTGGAACAAAAAGAAAACAATGTTGCGCAAATGAGGGAATTGATTAAAAAGCATATTGGGTAAAACGAAAACCTCCCGCAGTGCGGGAGGTTTTAAAATTCAGACCAATTTATTTCACGCTCTTTTCAACCCTTTCCGTATATTCTCCGCTTTGGATGTTTATTCTGATGATGTCTCCTTGTTCAACAAATAAGGGGACATTTATTGATGCTCCGGTTTCAATCTTAACCGCTTTTACCCCTCCCTGGGCAGTATTGCCTTTAATCGATGGCGGGGCTTCGATGACTTTAAATTCCATTTTAATCGGTAAAAACACATTCACGATTTTATCTTCGAATTCCATTACATCAATATTGCTATTTTGCTTTAAAAACTTGGCCGCATCACCGATTTGCTCTTCTCCGATTTCGAATCTCTTTGATGGATCGCTTATCTCGCAGAATACAAACTTTCCGCGACTTGTCCCGTTAGAAATCGAAGATTTTCTGTCGGGATGATTGTACAAAAATTTCACTTCGCGGTATTTGATTTCCGCTTCTTGAAAACTTTCCGTATGCTGAAAATTGCGGCTGATGACTTTGCCGTTAATCAAATTTTTGATTTTTGTCTGGGCAACCGGTTTTCTCTGCTGCATTCTCACGAAACTGAATTCAACCACCTGATATGGTTGGCCGTCTAAAATAAAAACCGTTCCCGGTTTTAAATCGTTATAATTAATCATTGTTAATAATTTAACGCAAAATTATATTTTTTGCAAGATTTTTATAAAAAAATGGGCATTGGCTTTAGCCATTTGCCCGTTTTAACTCCTCCAAGAACCTTTCCCGAAGAGCGAGAATTATCAGGGTTGTATTTTTAAAACTTCCCAGTTCACACCTTGCTTTAATGGTATACGGGTCAAATTTTGTCTCGGTAATGTTCAAATTAGGAAGTTCTTTCTTTATTCGCCTCTGAAATTCTCTTCCAGTTGAGAAACTCTCTTCGGCAGTACTGCATTGGACAACAACGAAAATATCCACGACTTCTGGGATTTCTACCTTAATCTCGCAACTCATTTTCCCTCCTTCAAAAAATTTAGAATTGTATCTCTACTCTACCAAAAACCCCTGAAAAAAGCAAGGGCAATGACAAAAGTTGACAATTGAAAATAAAAAAACGGACAGATTCCGAAAAATCTATCCGTTGTTTGCTCTTGTTCTTAAACTGGTTTGTGGGTTTGTTCCATTGCCCAAACACTTCTCGCGATCGTTTTGATAATTTCGGGCAAAAGCTGTCTGAAAATTACGGCAAGCGACGCAAATTCATATTTCTCAGGCACGTTTTCTACTAAAGGAATGATGTTTTCAAGAGGCACTATAAAACATCCTTTTTCTGTGCCTATCTCGGCAGTCTTTTCTTCTCTTTGAACATCACGAACGGTGGCGAACAAGTCCTCTTTCACACATTCTTCCCCGCAAAACCCCATATCAGCAACGGCTACATGGTCCACTACTACATCAAAAGCAATAACCAAAGTGTTTTTTCTAATCTCCACTTTTATTCCTCCTTTTCTAAAATTTATAGAACAAAAGCCAAACCCTCCTAGATTTGATTTGACTTTCAAATACCATATTAAATCAAGATTAACAAAAAGTCAAGAAAAATTTTGGGTCAGCAACTGGACTGGATTAGAACCTGTTTAATAGCTAACCATTTTTAATCTTGTATAATTCTTTTACTTTTCCAGCAACCATACCAAACGGTTGTGGAATATTATCAATTGAAAACCAATCAGCTTCTAGTATTTCATATTTATTAATCTTAAATTCTTTTGTTCTTGATTTTGCTGAAAAACAATATACTCTGTCTTTTATATAATATAGTTCTGAGACAAACTCTCCTAGAAATTTTAAATCAAAAATATCAAGACCAACTTCCTCTTTGACCTCTCTTATAATAGTCTTCTCTGGCGTTTCACCTTTTTTGATAGACCCTCCGGGAAAAGTCCATTGTTTCATAGCATAGCTACTTCTTACAAATAGTATCTTCCCATTGTGTTCAATAACGCATTTCGCACCGCTTGTTTTTGGACGAAATATAAACCAATACAATCTTATTATTGGGAACAAAATCTTATTTAATAAACTCATTAATTTTCTCATATTTCTATATCTTACATCTTACCAAAAAATCGCCCAAAAGGCGATTTCATAAAATAGACAACTACATCGACAAATAATCATGAGGTGGAATGATTGGCAAAAAGCCAGTCAATGATTTTTTTTCGATGCTCGGCAATAGACCATAAATTTCCTC
>Ga0315291_10013179_pt1 | contig 10027 bp, 11 predicted proteins | sample YL17G12_20_MG_FD_203070 | JGI IMG/M metagenome (GOLD analysis project Ga0315291, IMG submission 203070) | Sediment microbial communities from Yellowstone Lake, YNP, Wyoming, USA - YL17G12_20 | ecosystem: Environmental > Aquatic > Freshwater > Lake > Sediment | place: USA: Wyoming | collected...
GGGCACGCCCATCTACGATGTGGCCTACTCGCCCGCCGTGCAGGCCGAGTCGCCGGCCCTGAAACGCCCGGTCCTGCTGGGCCTTTCCCGCGCCGGGCACCTGGCGGTCATCTACAGCCCGTACGGCCTGGCGTGCGGCCTGGACGGCCTGAAGACGTACGGGGCGCGGACGGTCATGCCGGCCGACGCGCGGCGTCTGGCCGTCAACATCCTCCTCTTCGCCTTGGCGTTCTAGCGGCGCACGCGCCGGTGCGTTCGAGCCGCGGCTGTGAAGCCGCGGGCATCTTTGGCCGAAGTCAACGCTTCGTCGTCGGTCGTTCCCGCGGGTTTACACCCGCGGGTCGAGCGCCCGGGCTTCACCACCGCCGCTCGCGCAGCGTGCCCCGGCGCAGGAACAGACCGGTAACCAGGTATCGCAATGCATCGATGGGGTGGTCCGCGCCGTCCTTGGCGGGCCGCTCGCCCCGGCGGCCGTCCGGCGTCTCCTGCCAGTGGTATTCCTGGAGCGCCCGGATGAGCCACCGGCACGAAGGGTCGATGACCACGCCGGGGCCGGCCCCCGCCGGCCGCGCCTTCAGCAGCCGCCTAATCATCTCGACGCCCTCGAGGATTCCTGCGCGCGGCGTGCGGACTTTCATGCCCAGGGCCGCCAGTTCCTGGCAGGGGCCGGTGCCCGTGACGTCGCTCCGCTGCCAGCCGGCCGGGTCGGCGTACGTGGCCAGGACGGGCCCCGGGTCGCGGTCCGCCAGGGCCCGCGCGTGCTCGCGGATGGGCCGCTCGCGCTCGACGTACTCGGCGATGACCCGAAGGGTGACCTGCGAGAGGTCGGCATCGCCGTACTTAGCCCCCGGTGAATACACCGGGGGCCGAACGGGTTGGGGCGTGCCCGCGGCCATGCCGCCCCCCGTGTGTTCACGGGGGGCTAAATGAGGCACGTTACCCTCCACCTGCACCCACAGGCACACGAACGGGTTGGCGTAGCCGAAATCGATCGCCCGGTACAGCGGCAGCCCCGGCGCGTACGCCACGGGCGAAACGTGCCGCGAGGGGGCGAACTCGCTGAACACCAGCCCCTCGCCCCGGGGCCGCAGGCACAGCATCTCGGCTTCCCATGCCGCGCGGCTGGCGCGGGATTTCTGCGCGATGGCATCGTCGATGGGGAAGTACCCGTCGGCCCGCCTGGCGCAGCCGAGGCAATCCTCCCACAGCGCGCACCGGCTGCACGAGCGGTCGGCCGGGCAGGGCTCGATGACCTCCCACAGGCACCAGGTGAGGAGCATGGGTGAACGCGGAACGCGGAACGCGGAGCGCGGAACAACGGCGGCCGGAGCGAGCGCCTCGGGGTCAGTTCCGAGTTCCGGGTTCCGGGCTCCGCGTTCGCTTATCCGGTCCACCAATTCCGCCATCGGGCCGAAGGGCCGGTGCATCGTTGAGAAGGCCTCTATCTGGGCCGCAATCCACTGGCCGCGCCGGTCGGGCCCCGACTGCGTGACGAACTGGGCCGCCTGCCAGACGGCCGGGTCGAACTCGTCCACCTCGTCGCACTTGAGGCGGTGTACCCGCTGGCCGCGCACCGAGCGCGCCGACTGCGTGAGGACCTCGATCGAGGACCCCGTGGCGAGTTGCGTCCGGCGCGCCGTCGGCTCGCGCGCCAGCAACCCGGCGAACGGCCCCCGCCACTTGCGCAGCAGGTACTCGTACATCTTTTCCGACTGGTCCAGGCTGCCGCCCAGGATCCGCGTCTGGCACCCGGGGCGAAGGATGGAGTCCAGGTGGGCCGCAACGGAGCCCAGTTCTGTCTTGGCCCCGCCGCGATTGGCCCAGACCACGAGGTCCCGGCCGGGCTGGAGGATGGCCCGGGCCAGGTAGTCCATCGGCGCGGCGTGGCCGGGGCAGACGGCCCGCCGGGGCACCGCCAGGCCGTAGGCGGCCCGCACGAAGTGCCAGAGGGCCTTGGCCGACCGCGGCCGCGCGCCCGCCAGGGCCCGCGCCAAACGCATCTTCAGGTCCGGAGCACCTGCCGGGGTCGGCCTGCTACTCACGGTCGTGCTCCCGGCGGCACGGCCTCTGCCACTCGCCGATCATCTCGGCCAGGCGCCAGTATGGCGCGGCTACCAGCGGTATGGCCTGGACGTAGGCTTCCAGGTCGTCCAGGCTGTATCGCGCGGCGGCCATGTCTTCGAGGACCTGCCCCAGAAGGGCCTCGGCGTCCTGCCGAGGCCGCTGCTTCAGCCACAGGCGCCGAGCCACGGCGGCGAGGCGGCGGGCATGCGGGTCGGCGCCGTTGAGCATCCTCCGGTAGGTGGCCGAGTCCGGGGCGCGCGGCAGAGGAGGTGTGTCGTGAAGGGCCGTCGTCATCGGAGGTTCCTCGCTTCCAGGTACCAGAGGGCCAGGCGCTCAAGGCACTCGGCTCGCCCGGGTTTCGCCTGTCGAGCCGCGGCTGCACTACCCGCGGCTCGAAGGGCATCGCCGGCGGCGCGCGCGATTTCGCGCAGCGCCTCGGCCGCCAGGGCGTACTGCGCCTCGGTCAGGAAGAACGTCATCGGCCGCAGGGCCGGCGCGGCGGCCTCGGGCGCCAGCGGCGCAGGCGGCGGGGCCGACAGTTTCATCAGCCGCTCGACGGCGTCCGGCGGCTCGGGCAACAGCCGCGCCAGGTCCTTCGCCGGCCGCCCCTCTGCCAGGTGCGCGACCAGCCGCGCCCGGGCGGCCGGGTCGTCGCGGCCCTCCAGGCGGTTCAGCGTGGCCAGCAGCAGCCGCGCATCGTCGTCGCCCACAAGCCACACGTCGCACCGTGCGTGCGTATGCCCGAGTTGCCGCAGCACCTCGGCCCGGTGGTGGCCGTTGAGGATCTGGTAACGCGAGGCGGGGGTCTCACTTAGCCCCCCGTGAATACACGGGGGGCCTTCGCGCGGGTGCGCATCAGCGGCCGCGCTGCCCCCGGTGTATTCACCGGGGGCTAATGGCATCGCGGGGGCCGCGGTTTCGCCCGTGCCGGGCAGGGGCCGCACGACCAGCGGCTCGTACAGCCCGGTGCGCTGGATGTGGCGTTTGAGTTTCTCCAGGAGGCGGGGCGGCATGCGGTTGGAGTTTTCGGGGTGCGGCTGGAGTTGCTCCAGGGGAATCCATTGCAGGGTCATCGTGTCTGCTTTCTCAAGTGCCCGGCGGGTCGGGCGTTTCGCTGTTCAGGACTGCCAGCAGGTGCGCCAGTTGCCGGTCCGACAGGGCCGCAATCCGCCGCGAGAGCGGGTCCTGCGGCTCGGCCCCGGGGTCGGCCGCGCTGCTGCCCGCGGCCTGGCGTGCGGCGGCCGGGTCGGCCGGCGGTGCGAGTTCCTTCTGCGCGTCGAGGGCGAGTTTGAGGATCTCTCGCGCCGCCTGACGCGCGTCGCCCGCCGATTCGCTCTCCAGGTCCTGGATGAGCCGCGCCACGGCCACCGGCGCCCAGCGGAGCATCGCGCTGGTGGCCTGGAGCAGGGGTTCCAGGGCGTCCTGGGCCAGCAGCGCGCGGAACTGCGGATCGGCCAGCCAGCGTCGCAGCGTGCCTGTGCGGACGTGCTCGCGGGCGGCGGCTTCGTCGAGGCGGCCGCCGCAGTCCCAGATTTTCCGGGCGATGCGGCGATGGCGGGCGGTGAGGTTCATGGCGTCACCTCCATATTTAGCCCCCCGTGAATACACGGGGGGCCATGGCGCGAGGAACCACCTTCGGCCCTTCGGCCCCCGGTGTATTCACCGGGGGCTAAATAGGTCGCACCGCCGCCCGGGGCGCGCCAGAGGTAGTAAACCGGCGAGGCGTCCAGGTGGCGGGCCACCAGGTCGAGCATCCGGCGGCGGTCGGGCCGGTTGGTCCGGTGGTTCTTGGCGCCCAGGTAGGAGCGGGCCCAGCGGGCGATCTCGCGATCGGCCAGCGCCCGGGCCGCCGGGTCGAGCGCATCGACGGCGGCGGCCAGGCGGTCGGCGCTGCGGCGGTCTGCCCGCGCCAGGCCCGCGGCCTCCAGGGCCGCGCGCAGCCGCTCGCCCTCCTTCGACGGCGGTTGCGGGTACGCGGTCATGCCCGCGCGGACGAACATCGGGTGCATCTCGCCCATGGCGGCGAGGGCCTCGACGTAGGGCGTGCCCGCCAGCGGCAGGGTCTCGGCCACGAGGCGGCTGGCCAGGCCCAGGCCCCGCCAGTTCGGCGCGACGACCACGCGGCTGATGATCCGCAGTTCGCGGTTGATGAGTTCGGCCGTGGCCACGCGGCCGCAGCCCCCCAGCCGATACCGGCCGCCGGTGGCCCGGTTGCGCGCCGCCAGCGACAGGGGCGACCGGCTGTACACGATGACGGCGACCAGAACAGTGGATTGCGGATTGACAGACGGTGAACTCGGAACCCGAAACTCGGAACTCGGAACCCGGAACCCGGAACTTGCAGCGCCGTCCCGCGTCGTTGCCTCGCTGTCAGTTCCGCGTTCCGGGTTCCGCGTTCCGCGTTGGCCGTCGCCGTTCAATCCGCAATCTGCAATTCGCAATCCGCAATGTGTGGGGCTGCTGACGCTGCGCTCCCACACGGCCTTGAAGATATCCGTCACGGCCCCTGCGTGGTGGCTGCGGTAGTGCAGGGGCGCCAGCGCCAGCCAGTCCTGGCGCGTGCCTCGTTCGATGCGAATGCCGGCCAGAAGTGAGCAAGGCCGCGCGCTCATGGTGTGGTCTCCCGGCGCGCGGGATCGGCGTACAGGACCTCGACGCGCTGCGCCTCGTGCTTGATGACAAGCACGTCGGGCGCGAGGTCCTCCAGGAGGTCGTCGTGGGCGCTGGCCGCGAGGACCGTGACGCCTTCGCGCGAGGCCATCCGCCGCACGCGGTACGCCACCGCCCGGGCGCACAGCCGGTCGAGCGTGGAACAGAACTCGTCGGCGAGAAGGACAACCGAGTGATGAGTGATGAGTGAGGAGTGAGGAGTGAACGGCGAACCGGAGTCTGCCTCCGCTGATTTCCTGCCTTGGCCTTGGCTGTTTACTCCGCACTCCTCACTCTGCACTCCGCACTTTTCGATCGCCAGGGCCAGCCTGAGCCGATACCGCTGGCCGTCGGAGAGTTCCTGCGGAGTGCGCAGCAGCAGGAACGCATCGGCCAGCCCGGCGGTGCCGAGGGTCCGCAGGGCCCGAGCGAGCGGCGGCCGCACGAGATCGATGACTCGCCGGTCGGCCGGCAGGCCCACGGCCGCAAGGTTCACCTGCGGCGTCTCGGGCCACGCGGCCGCCAGCGCCTCGGCCAGCCGCGCGAGGAGCACGCTCTTGCCGCTGCCTGACGGCCCGGTGACGAAGATCACGTCGCCGGGGCGGACGTCGATGGCCAGTCCGTCGTACAGGGTGACCTCGTAGGTCTCATCGAGGCCGATGCCGAACATCTCGGCGGCCTTGAGGACCGCCTCGCTGGGCGGCTCGTCGGCGCGGGCGGCCGCAACCGCGCGAAACTTTTGGTTGATTGTGACGGCCGTCATATGTAGGCTCCTTGCCCGATGCTCCTCTTCAAGAAGAAGTTCCTGGAGGCGATTGCGTCGGGCGCCAAGCGCCAGACGGTCCGCGTGTGGCCGCGGCGGCGCATGAGGGCCGGGCAGGTCGAGTTCGTGCCCGGGCTGGGCCGCGTGCGCATCACGGCGTTCGAGGCCGTGCGGCCGGAGGACCTGACCGAGGAAGACGCACGCCTGGACGGCTTTGATTCGCTCGCGGCCCTCCTGGAGGAACTGCGGGCCTTGTACGGCGATCGCCTGGCGGCCATTCCGTGCTTCCGCATCCGGTTCTCCTATCCGGCCGACGAGGGCGGCCCGGCCCGCGCGTGAAGGGGGTCCGCGGGCGCAAGGGCGCGAATCCTGCGGTCGATGTGCCGCGTCATCCGCCGCAGGCTGCTGGCGCTGGCTGCGGCAGGTCGCTTGTCGGCCTGGCCTTTCATCAACCCTTGCCGCGCGATTTCGCGGAGCGGCAGACCCAGCACCCGGTGCAGGTACAGCAGCCGCCGCTGATCCTGGTCCAGGCGGGGCCACGCGGCCAGCATCTGCTGCTGGGCAGGATGGCCCAGCCAGCCGACAAGGCGCTTCAGGCGCCGCCGCACGGATATCCAATTTGTCCCCAAGAGGCCCGCCAGTTCAGCCGTGGTTGCGCCGCGGTCCAAGGCCAGCCTCAAGAGGCACCTATCCTTCAGTGGCAGAAGCCGAAAAGTCCGCCACGCAATGCTGGCAAAGGCGTTGTCCACGCCACTTCTGGTGTGTTTGGCGCCGCTAAGTCTTTTATTTTCAAGGTCTTCGGCTAGGGCTGTCATGTTTGTTGTCCACCAAACACCAGCAAGATTATAGTCCGTGCTTGGCGTTTGTCAAACACGAAATCCGAATAATTTACTGTATGGCAAACACAGCGTTCGCAGTGTGGCGAATTGCGCTTGACAGCGGTTCGAGATTTGGTAAACTCCAGTACATGGGTTGGCCGACGAGAGGCTTCGAGGGAGGTGGCCGATGAGCCTGGAAGAGAACCTGCGAGAACTGGAAAGCCTGAGACGGATCCTCGAGGGCGGCATAGCCTTCGGGCAGGAAGTCCGCCGCGCCCGCACGGGCCGCGGAATGACGCTCGACGGCGTGGCTGCCGCCACGGGGATGGCCAAGTCGTACCTGTCGCAGATCGAGACCGGTTACGCGCCGCCGCCGCGCGATGAGAAGGTCCGCAAGATCGCCCGCGCCTTGGGGCTGGATGAGGAGGCGCTGGTCGCGCAGGCCCACCTGTCGCAACTTCCGGAAGGGGCGAAGGAGCGGATCGCGCGCCTTGTGCAACTGGCGCGGCTGGGCGAGGTCCTCGATTCGACCGAAGAGGTGGCGCGGGCCCTGCTGGCGGCAAAGGGCGAGGGCACACCGGGCGGCAATCAGGCGGGCGGCCAGAACGCCGCAGCAGGGTGCGGCGAGGGCGCCCAGGCGGCCGGGGCCAAGGACGCCGCCCTTGACCTGGATGCGCTCCACCGCAGCGGCCTGCTGCACCACCTGGCCGAGTGGGGCGCGGACCGCGTCGAGAAGATGCCGAGCAGCCTGCGGCGGGTGCCCATCATCAACAAGGTTGCCGCCGGGTATCCGCAGGAGTTCACCGACCTGGGCTACCCGGTGGGCATCGCCGACGACTACGTGACGGTGCCGGCCGAGATGGGCGACCCGAACGCGTTTGCCGTGCGCGTGGTGGGCGACTCGATGGAGCCGCGGTACCATGAGGGGGACATCGTCATTCTCAGCCCGGCTGCGCAGGTGCGCTCGGGCGACGACTGCTTTGTGCGGTTCGCGATGGGGGGCGGGGTGAACGAGGGCGAGACGACGTTCAAGCGGGTGTTCTTTGATGCGGAAGACCGGCTGCGCCTCCAGCCGCTGAATGAGCGGTACGCGCCCAGCGTGGTGCGGCCGGCCGACATCGCGGGCGTTTTTCTTTTTCGGGCCGTCGCGCGATACGAAAAACTGTAGGCCCGAAGGGCGGGCGGCACACCGTGCGTTAGAGGCCGCGAGCCGCGGCATCGGCTCGCTGCCCGGTAACTGGGAGGTCCCATGGCCGACGATGTGATATTGCTGGCCGACGGCGGCGGCGGCCAGCGGATGATGGATCTGGTGAAGCGCGAGATCCTTGCCCGCTTCGGCCCGCTTGACGCAAGCGGCGAACTGTCGCGCCTGGCCGATGCCGCGCGCGTCGAGGCCACGGGGCCCCTGGCCTTTACCACCGACTCGTACGTGGTGCGGCCGGTGGAGTTCCCGGGGGGCGACATCGGGCGGCTGGCCATCTCGGGCACCGTCAACGACCTGGCATGCCTGGGCGCCCGGCCGCTGGCCCTGTCGCTGGCGCTCATCCTGGAGGAAGGGCTGGACCTGGCGCTGCTGGGGCGGGTGCTGGACTCGGCGGCGCGGACCGCCCGCGAGGTGGGCGTGGCCGTCGTCTGCGGCGACACCAAAGTCGTCGAGCGCGGCAGCGCCGACCAGATTTTCATCAACACGGCGGGCCTTGGCGAGATCGCGCGCGGGGCGGACGGCAAGCCCCGACGCCTGGGGGCCGAGGCCATTCGCCCCGGTGACCGCGTGCTGGTTTCCGGCACGCTGGCCGACCACGGGGTGGCCGTGATGAGCAAGCGCGAGGGCCTCGCCTTTGAGGCCGCCGTCTCAAGCGACGTGGCGCCCCTGTGGCCGCTGGCCGAGCGGCTGCTGGAGGCGTGCCCGAACCTGCGGGCCCTGAAGGACCCGACTCGCGGCGGCCTTGCGGCGGCGGTGAACGAAATGGCCGAGGCAGCCAGCCTGCGCATGCGGATTGAGGAGGCGGCGGTGCCCGTGCGCCCGGCCGTCCAGGGGGCGTGCGATGCCCTCGGCCTGGATGTGCTCTCGGTGGCCAACGAGGGGAAGTTCGTCGTGGTCGTCCCGCCGGGGGAGGCGGATGCGGCGCTTGCGACCATGCGCAGCCACCCGCTGGGGCGCGACGCAGCGGTCATCGGCGAGGTGCTCCCCGCCGGGCCGGGCCCGCGCGTCACGCTGCGGACCACGATCGGCGGCGAGCGCGTGCTGGAACTGCCCTACGGCGAAGACCTGCCGAGGATTTGCTAGGTGGGCGGCGGCACACAACGGCCCGGCTACGGCTGCAAGGCGGGCCGGGGCGGGCCTTCAGCCCCTCAGTTCGACGCGCACAACGTCCTTCGCGGTCACACCTTCCCTGATGGGGATGAAGAGCAGAAGCGAGGGGTTGCCAGGGACTTCCACGAGAAAGTGTGAGCCGTCGGGCGAAGGCGTGTACTGGCCGGCCAGGAAAGCCGCGTCAGAGGGGAATTCCATGATCGTCTCCGGCTTGTCTTTGCGGACGTCTTCGGTATCCCCGGGCCTGTGCCGGATAAGCGCAACGCCCTTCTTCGTGCGGGGCCACACTATCTCCAGAGACCAGACTTCGGTTCTCCTGACGAGGGGATTGCCTGTCATTGCCTCTCCGGCGGATTCGCCGCCCCAAAGGAACTTTCCGCTGGTGGTATCGAACGCGCCGAATGTGTAGCAGCCCTGATCCCCGAACGCGAGAAAGAGGACTTTGCCGCCCTCGCCCAGGCGGGCATAGCCGGGGTTCCATCCGCCCCTGTACTTCATCTTGCGTGCTTCCTCGTGCTCGATGGACGCGATTCTCTTGCCGGCATCATTGAAGACCTCGATGTGCTCTACTTCCGTTTTACCAGACGGGATATTTGTGGTCCTAAGACTTACCCACCAGAAGCCGCCGGCCGGAAAGACCTGGTCGAGGCATGTCGTCGCCTGCCTTTTCATTTCGGGGAATGAGTAAACGGTGTATTGAATCTTCTCCTTGGGATGAACGGGTGCATTTATTGGCGGCAAGAGGAGGCTCTTCTTGCCTTCATGCGACGCCGGAATCGCACGTCTAAGCCAGTCGCAGCCCGGGCATCCCTCGGGGGCCGGAACGAACTCCTTCTTGGCCGGATCGAATCGCTCGCAGCCGGCCTCCCATTCCACCCACACCTGGTCTCCAAGCATGCGGGCGTAGTTCAGTTTCCCCTTGCCGGGCGACCGATGCGCCGAGGCGACCCCCGTCTGGATATCATAGGTCCACAGCGTCTGCCCCTTTTCGCCCGCCGTCATCAGTACGACTGTCTTGCCGTTGTTGGTGTAGGCCGGCATGTCGTTGGGCAGGCAGCCAGGCGCGAAGGGCGCGGCAATCAGCAAGGCGGGTAGAGTGAATCTCGCGAACCTCATAGGCCCCCCTTTCCGGACAAGTGATTAGGCCAACGGTGCGGCAGATGGAGGACGCACAGGCAGTGTAGACGCACGAGGCCCGGATTTCAAGATTTGATGTGCCAGGAGTTTCCCCACGCCTTGTCAGGTTGGCGGTTTGGCGAAGGCGAGCAGCAGTTGACCGGGGTCGCGGGGCAGCGGGGGCGGCAGCGGGCCGGTGGCTGAGCCGAACAGCAGCCGGTGAATCCCATCGGCCGCCGCGTACTGGTAGAACGTCGCGATCTCGTGGAACCGCCTCGCCTTCTCGCACACGCGCTTAAAGAT
>Ga0315291_10013180_pt1 | contig 10027 bp, 8 predicted proteins | sample YL17G12_20_MG_FD_203070 | JGI IMG/M metagenome (GOLD analysis project Ga0315291, IMG submission 203070) | Sediment microbial communities from Yellowstone Lake, YNP, Wyoming, USA - YL17G12_20 | ecosystem: Environmental > Aquatic > Freshwater > Lake > Sediment | place: USA: Wyoming | collected...
CTGTTTTAAGTCTATCGAAGTGCGGATATTTGCCAGTGCCTTATCCATATCGGCTTGGCTGATTTTGCCCTTCTCCACAAATTTACCCAAGCTGGCCTTTATGGCGCCCATTCCCCTGTCGACGAACTCCTGCTTCACATCAACCATCGTTGTTTCGTAACCTGCTTGAGCCACTACCTGAGCTATCCCATTCCCCATCGTTCCTGAGCCGATGACGCATACTTTCTTTATAGCCATACTATTCTCCTCTAAAGAAAAATTTCGCTTGATTTTATCACGAAGCCCCATCCTCTGACAAATCTAACACAAAGGGTAGTGCAATTATCTGGTGTCGGGCAAGAGAAAAACGGTCTTTGCTGATACCACACCTAAAGGGGTATAATATCGCTTCGTGCAATAAGCCGAGATTTATGGCTAAGCAAGCAGAAGATTGACTGTATATGAAAATACTGCACCAAATCGAATATAAACCTGCCAGGGTTGTCGGTGGTTACACAGACCGAATACTCAGGGTAAACCTGGACACGCAGGAAATCACAATTCAGGAACTACCACCTGATTTTAAGAACAAATACGTCGGCGGGCGCGGCTATGCACTTAAACTGATTTGGGACGGCACAACACGGGAAACCCACTATGATAGCCCGGAGAATATCCTGGTAATGGCAAGCGGGCCGCTCGGTAATGAGCCCGCTTTTCCGGGAACAGGCAAATTCGTAGTCGGCACTATTTCGCCGCTGACAGATACATTCATCGATTCGAATATCGGTGGTCATTTCGGGCCGCTGTTGAAACTTGCCGGTTTCGACGCCGTGGCTGTTTCCGGCATATCCAGGGAAGATGTGGTCATTTTGGTTGACGGCGATGCGCAAACCATCAGTATCGCCGCGGCGCCTGCCTATGATAGAGAAATCGATGAGGGTGCCCTTTCATTTGGCGATAGTCTGCTTAAAGACGTCAATGGTGGAGAGTACAGCGATTCCCTTGCTGCCGTAACCGCGGGGAAAGGCGCCTGTAATGCCAGGTTCGGGATTGTTAATAGTCTGTTCTTTGACATAAGGCGGAAGCGTATTCGCGCAAAACAGGCCGGCAGGGGTGGCACCGGAACCGTAATGCGATACAAGGGACTCCGAGGCATTGTGGTGCGCTCCAGCCTGTCAAAGGCAAATGGTAACAATGCCATAGATAAGGAAGGTGTGCGCCGGGCAGGCTCACAGTTAAAGGCGGTTATCTCGAAATGCGACCCCCAACAGCTACACATGTCCACATGGGGAACCACAGGCCTATCCGAGTATATGGACAAATTCCATATTTTCCCTATCAACAACTATCAGTATGGGCAGAGCCCTGAATCTTCTAAGCTCTTCGCCAATGTCTTCCTTGATAAGTACTTCAGCAAGAAGATACCCGATGGGTGTTACTATGGATGCAATCTTGCCTGTGCTAAGGGCGCTGAAAATGTTGAGCTTACACGGGGCCCAAAGGCAGGGCTAGTGGTTAACGTTGACGGACCTGAGTATGAAACCGTCGGCGCGGTCTCTTCTATGGGTATTTTCGACCCCCATTTTGTCATGGAATACAGCTGGTACTGCGACGAATACGGCATCGATACCATTTCTACAGGCGTGACAATCAGTTTTTTCATGGAATGTTTCCAGCGCGGATTTTTGAGCGCTGATGACGTCGGTTACGAGTTGACATTCGGTAACATAGAGGCTGCGGACAAGGTGTTGCACGAAATAGCCAGTGGAAAAGGTTTCGGCAAGATTGCCGGCCAGGGCGTTGCTAGAGGCAAGAAATGGGTTGCACAGAAATATGCCACCCGAAACGGCACTTCTGAAGATGCTGCCATGGCTGAGCTCAACAAGTTCGGTATGGAAGTCAAAGGCCTTGAGTTCTCCATGTACATTACCAAAGAGTCGCTCGCCCAGCAGGGTGGGTATGGCCTGGCTCTCAAAGGACCGCAACACGACGAGGCGTGGCTGATATTCATTGACCAGGTCCACAAAGAACTGCCAACCTTAGAGCACAAGGCGAACGCGCTCAAGTGGTTTCCCCTCATTCGCACCTGGTTTAACGCCACCGGGCTTTGCAAGCTCCCGTGGATAGATGTACGAAACCCGGAGGCAGCCAAAACTGCTGAGCCGGCAAAAAATCTTCCCACGCTAGCCTATTATGTCGCCTATCTCAATGCCACAACAGGCAGCAATAAAAGGCTCGAGGACATCTTGGATGATTCAGAAAGGCTGTATATACTTCAGAAACTTATCAATCTGCGTCAGGGAAAAGGGACTCGGATTAGCGACCAGATACCACTGAGGGCAATGGGTCCTGCCTACTTCAATGAATATGAAGCCCGAGCTGAGTATTATGATGGATGGCTGCAGCAACAGCTCGGTGATAATAAAGTCCCTTCGAGTCAAGAGCAAAGGCATAAGCTTCTCATGGAGAAAAGGATAGAAGCCTATCAGCAGCTCTGCGATATCGTCTACGAAAAGAAAGGCTTCACATCCCAAGGGATACCGAAGCGTGAAACAGTGGAAAAATTCGGTCTCATGGACGAGCAGGCAAGGCAGCTACTCAGCAAATTTGGCTTGTAAGCAAGAAAGATGGTAGTCTCAATTAAGTTCCACGGGATGCAGCGCGTTGTAACCAATACAGATAGCATAGATATGCCCATAACGGTAAAGACGAGGGTGAATGATGCCCTTGAATACGTCAGACAACAGTATCCCGCTCTCCATTTGGAAGAAGATACGGTAGTTGTAGCCGTTAACCTTGAGATAGCATCTCTGGACAGGATTCTACGGGACAATGACACTGTCTCATTTCTGCCTAATATAGCCGGCGGCTGACCATTGTCCTATCCCAAATTATTATGCCTTTCTTAATTCTTTAAATTATCTTCATGGATAGTGTGTTTTCTCAAGTTGTTTCGTTCAAGGAGGTAAATTAGCATGATAGTTGTGGCTGCAAAATTAAAGGCAGTCGAAGGCAAAGAAAATGAACTCGAGCAGGAATTCCGGAAGCTTTTACCCAAAGCCCTTAAGGACCCGGGCACAATAAGCTATGTCGTTCATCGCAGAGTGGATGCCCCGAATGACTTCTTCGTATATGAGAAATACGATAGCATGGAGGCTTTAAAGCTTCATGGCTCAACAGAGCACTTCAAGGAGTTTTCGAAGGCTATCGCGTCTCTGCTGGATGGACGCCCTGAGGTTGGGATATACAATGAGCTTGCATGAAGCGCTTTCGAAGTGCCGAAATTAACGAAATATTACTCCCAACCCTCTGCTGCCAGGGCATCGTGTAGTTCATCAGGATGATGACGGCACCTGTATTCAAGCCGGCTTGATTCCTCGTGTGCCTTACTGTAGGGCCATCCGTCTGCCATGCGATTGTGTTCATGCAACTCGTGTAAAAGGACATAGCCACGCTCCGGCTCTTCAATCGCGTCGTCTATCCATACCTCATTTTCGGGCACGAATTCATATACATGGTCGTGTCCGCCTTCTGTAAAGTCGATATCGAAGGCACTGCGAACCAGGCGACCGTTAACAATCCACACGCTGACACCATTCTCCAACTTTTTCCATAGCCGTTCGTGGACACCTTGAGCGTCAGGTAATTTTTGCCCATGACGGGTCAATCGGTTGATATCCCCGGCACGCCGGCGCTCTTTACGCTCCTGCCAGTCGGCTTCAACCAGAGCCTCATCGTATGGCACACCTTTTGCCATAAGCCGGTACTCTACTAGCAGGTGGTCGATGAAAAACCGCGTCTCGTCGTGAGCAGCTTCGCGGTCTATCCAGAGCTCGTTCAATGGAATATAGGGAAAAGCGTAATGCTGGCCGAAGTTGGTAAACTCCTCGTCGATATGACCGCGTATATAGCTGCCGTCGACAATCCAGACTGCCAGGTCGCCTCGCTGGTCTATCTTTTGGATATACGGCGGCTTCAGTGACGTTGGCATAGTCACATTAAATTTAATATAGACGGCAACATTAGTCAAGGCAGAGCCATATATTTGCTAGTATCCTTTTGTAGAACCTGGGCTGAAAAGCAACTGAGACGACGCACAATCATCTTGTCTTGAACCGGTGGCTGGGAAACCGGTGACACCGCAAGAACCAACAAAACCAAGAGATATTTGTGTACATCCTCTGATATGTGCGGTTGAAAAAGAGCCTGTCTGCGGATTAGCGAAGCTAGGTTCATAGTACAAAAGTATAAGCCAAAAGAGTACTAATGGAGGGTTCACTGGATAGGAAATGTATATTATGCTGTATATAGATGGCTTAAGGGTTATAAATAGGACGACAAAAAAGGAAAGACTTAAATGCAAGCTGGAACATTTGTTACGCAAGTAACTGACATCCTGGAGGGCGATGCAAAACTCAAGCAGGTGAAGGTAGTGGTGTTCACTGAGACCTGCACACTTACCGGACATACCTATTGCATGAAGCATCAACGCCTTTTGGATGTCCTTAATCAGGACTTTATGCCAAATTCGCTGCCCATCGGAAAGGACTTCATGCCGCTTACCGAGGTCGAGGTGTCATCTTCAAGTCGAAAAAGGGAAATCATGGCATCTATCTACGCCAGGAAGGCTAGCATACTTTTTGTCGGTGAAAAGAGTGAGCATCGACCTGAGATGCCAGAAAGTGAAGACAGAGCAAAACTCTATCCGGGGAAGGCAAAGAGCCCTATTGAAGCGGAGATATGTATGCCATTATATACGCTAACAGGCCAGATGCATGCTCCGGCATGACAAAAATTGTTAGATGCCGTGGAGAGAGCCGACAAGTTCATACCAGTGACAAATGTGCAAATACATCCGGCACTGGATAATACTGCATTAGCTTTTGATTTTGTCGCTGTCAACCGGGACAAAATAATCTATGTCGGTGAATATTAAAACTTAATAGGACCACGGAGGAAATTCTATAATGCGTCCAAAAAATTTAAGAACTATTGGCATTACCAGCCTCGCAATCACATGTCTATTTGTAATGATATGTATAGGTACAAATATTGCATGCCAACAACGAATGGATAATGTAACTTATGAAGTAACCGGTGATGCAGAATCGGTTGATGTTACGTTGTCAAACGACAACGGCGGTCAGGAACAGTATAATGATGTTCCTTTGCCATTTAGAATGGATTACGGTGGTTTTAACGAAAGATACGTATACCTATATGCATACAATAATGGGGATAGCGGCACTATTACGATTTCTATATATGTAAATGGAAACCTTTTCAAAACCGCTACCAGCTCAGGGCCTTATACTAATGCGGTTGTTTACGGGAATAAGTAAAGCGAAGGACAAGAAACAACCGTCAGAGGAAATTCCAACTAGATCGGACTAAATCCCCTTCGGCAGCGAAGGAACCTGCAACGCCGGTCAATAAATCAAATTAGTTATCGGCTTCTCCACTATCCCGTGTCCATCTTCACAGACTCTGAGCCCTGTAAATCCTCAGTAACTGAGTCAAGACAAAGTGATGACCAGCTTCGCTGTATGTGTTCCTAAACATCCGGACTTCTATTCCTATTACTACACATTGTTGACATTTGTTACCTAAATTGCACAATTGTGACACTTATATACATCCAGGCGTCTCACGACTCGACTGTTAAAGTTGAGCACTTGATAACGAAATTGTTATACTAAGCGACTGCATAGCTCGAGAGCCCTGCTCAGACAGGACAGCAGCAGCAGCATAGTATTAGACTCTCATTGATGCATATACGCAGGAGGTTGGTATGAGTGCAGATCAAGTAAAGACTTTTGATTATGTAGTAATAGGCTCAGGGTTTGGGGGTAGCGTATCGGCTCTTCGTCTGACAGAGAAGGGTTACCGCGTCTTGGTGTTGGAGCGCGGAAAACGTTACCGTGACGAGGACTTCCCACCTACCAACTGGATTATATGGAAGTATCTTTGGTTTCCTCCATTGCGCTGTTTTGGTATTCTCCAAATGACAGTGTTAAAGGAGGGAATTGTTCTTCACGGTACAGGAGTAGGAGGAGGTAGCTTAGGCTATGCCAACGTGCTCGAGACGCCAGACGACGCATCGTTCTCAAACCCAGCATGGCGGAACTTAATCGACTGGAAAAAAGTATTAGCTCCGCACTACGAAACTGCCCAACGCATGCTAGGCGTTACCACTAACCCACGGCTTTGGGAAGCTGACCAAGCTTTAAAAGAAATAGCTACATCAATGGGAAGGGTTGATACCTTTAGACCCACAAAAGTCGGTGTCTTCTTCGGTCCTGAGGATGAAGAAGTACCTGACCCTTACTTCGGCGGCGAGGGTCCTCCACGCCGTGGTTGCTCCCATTGCGGAGGCTGCATGGTCGGCTGCCGATACAATGGCAAGAACAGCCTAGTTAAGAACTACCTATATTTCGCTGAAAGAAAGGGTGCAGAGATCAGACCCGAATCTGAAGTAACCGACATTCGCCTTCTGCCTTCTAGTCAGACAGATGGCCCTCGCTTCGAGGTGACCTACCGGCGTTCAACAGCATGGTTTGTCAAGACCAAGCACCGAGTATATGCACGCAATGTCGTTTTATCAGCAGGCGTACTGGGAACTTTGAAATTACTGTTACGCTGTCGTGATATAACTAAGTCCCTTCCTAACATCTCGCCATGCTTAGGTCACACGGTGCGGACAAACAGTGAAGCTCTGTTGGGCGTGATGAGTCTCACTAAAGATGTGGATTATTCAAAGGGTATTGCCATTACTTCAATCTTCAGTGCAGACGAGGTGACCCACATCGAACCCGTGCGCTACCCTAACGGGTCGTCGTTCATGCGAATTATGGCTGGTCCATTGATTGAGAGAACTGAGAAAACAGCGATACGCCTCCTTAAATCAATATGGGATGTTATAAGCCATCCACGGCAATATCTACTCAGCCACATACTCCCTGGGTGGGCTCGCCGAACCACGATTCTGCTGGTCATGCAGACTACCGATAACCGGCTCCGCCTTCGCCTTGGGCGAAGCTTCCTTACCCTATTCCGTCGAGGTCTGATTTCAGAACCTGATACGGACCAACCTGTCCCGCCCAGAATCAGCATGGCACACAAGATAACACACGAGTTTGCCGATAAGACAAACGGGATACCGGCTGGCTCCATTAGCGAGAGCTTGCTTAACATGGAAACCACAGCGCATATATTGGGTGGATGCTTGTTTGGGAAAAACGCCCAAGAAGGAGTCATTGGCCTAGATTGTCAGGCCCATAATTACCCCGGACTCTACGTTATCGATGGGTCAATCATGCCCGCCAACCCCGGTGTTAATCCCAGCCTGACTATAACAGCTCTGGCAGAATATGCAATGAGCTTGGTCCCGCCTAAGCCTTGACATCTTTTGCTAACAAGTCCTAGAATCTCTGGAAAGGGGGCACAGTATGTATGGAGCGCATGGCAAAATCTTAAGGGTCAACTTGTCTGAGAGTAGGATTTCCCAGGAGGAGATTCCCCAAAACCTCTTCGATAAATTCTTAACAGGTGCCGGATTGGCAACACACTACCTTTATCACGAGGTTCCCAAGGGTGCAGAGCCACTAGGACCTGAAAATGAGCTTATCCTTATGACCGGGGCGTTAACAGGAACCACTGCTCCCAGTACCGGTAGGTTCAATTGGGTTTTCAAATCTCCATTAACCAATATTTGGGCGCAATCAAATTCAGCTGGCTTCTGGGGTGTCGATTTCAAGAAAACTGGCTTCGATGGAATCATTTTCCAGGGTGTCTCATCGAGGCCTGTCTATCTTGTTGTAACAGAGGAAAATGCTGAACTAAGAGATGCAGCTCATTTATGGGGCAAGGGTGTTTTTGAAACCACCGAACTGATAAAGAAAGAACTCGGTGAAAAGTATAATGTTGATTGCATTGGCATAGCCGGCAAAAACCTGGTCAGATACGCGAGCATAATGAACGACTTGCACCGGGCAGCGGGAAGATGCGGCGGCGGGGCAGTAATGGGTTCCAAGAGACTTAAGGCCATCGCTGTGCTGGGGAAGAAGCCAGTTAAAATAGCCAATCCAAGTGCCTTTGCTGAAGTGGCAAAGAAACAGTTCGAATTACTTGACCAATCCATGTTCAAAGTAACATTGGAAACATTTGGAACAAACGCCGTTATTGATTTGGTAAATGTAAGAGGTGGATTCCCAACAAAAAACTGGCAAACCTGTGTCTTCCCACAGATAGAAGAAATAAATGCACAGGCTCTTAGCGAGAAGGTTCTTTCGTCGCCATTGGGGTGCTTCGCCTGTCCTCTCAAATGTGGAAGGGGTAGCGAGATCAGAAGAGGCAAATATAAGGGTGCCAAGGGGGAAGGCCCGGAATATGAAACCGTGGGAACACTAGGTGGCCAGTGCCAAGTCACTGATATGGAGGCAATCACAAAGGGGCATTACCTATGCAACGATTACGGCCTTGACACAATTTCTACAGGGGCTACGATAGCTTTCGCTATGGAATGTTACGAGAAAGGAATTTTGACTAAATCGGACACTGGCGGATTGGAGCTCGATTTTGGCAATGCTGATGTTGTGATTGAGTTAATACACAAAATAGCTAAAAGGGAAGGCATTGGCAACCTTCTGGCGGAAGGGACAAGAAGAATAGCACAAAAGCTGGACAAGGGATGCGAGAGATTTGCTATACATGTAAAGGGTTTGGAGCTTCCCGCTTACGATTCCAGAGCTGTTCAAATAACAGGTTTAGCCTATGCTGTAGCAAACAGGGGTGGTGACCACATTACGGCCTATATTCAAGGCCCTGCTTTTCTTGATATTCCCTTCCTGGTCATACCGGATAGTAGAATCAATGACGTTTTGGTTGCGGACCCAGAGGAAGTCCATGTCTTAGTGGAACTTGAAAATGTCATGGCTGCTCTTGATACACTCGGCGCATGTAAATTCATGGGATTCTGCGTTTCTTCCGAAGAATGGGTCAAGTTGGTCGAACACTGCCTGGGTAGAGAATGCACGTACGATGATTTAGTGAAGATTGGGGAGCGGGCTTATAATTTGGCGCGAGTTTTTAATGTGAGAGAGGGAATAACCAGAGCAGATGACACTTTACCTCCCAGACTGCTAGAGGAACCATTACCGGAGGGACCAGCCAAAGGTAAGGTTAATGAGAATCTACCTGCGATGTTGGACAAATACTATGAGCTGCGTGGCTGGGACAAAGCCACTGGTAAGCCCACTCCTGAGAAGCTCAAGGAACTTGGTTTAGAAGAATATGTCACTGACATCTGGGGAGGTCAAAAGGGATAGGCAATGCCGGATAAGATAAAGGGAAGCGATAAACCATGGCTGAAGAACTATAAGCTAGGTCCATATCCCTTAAAAAGGACCTTAGAGCCGTATCCTAAGACACCGGTATACCAATTTTTGGATGATTCCGCAGCTGCATACCCCGGGCAGATTGCCGTGGAGTACTTGGAGAAGAAAATAAGATACAGTGAGCTGAAGCAGTATGCTGATAGTTTCTCAAATGCTTTAGCTAGTCTGGGGGTATGTAAAGGTGATAGAGTGGCGACAGTTCTTCCGAATTGTCCACAATTCATAATCACCGATTTTGCCGTATCAAAAGCCGGCGCTGTACTTGTCCCCTGTAGTACGCTACACAAGGTTCGTGACCTTCAATACGAGATAGGCGAATCTGGGGCTGAGACAGTAGTTTGCTCTGATGAGGCCCTCAATTTCATTGATTCGATCAAGGCTGAAACAAAGCTCAAGAATGTAATAGTTACCTCGCCAATGGATTATGCTGCTACTGAGCCAGAAGTAAAGCCGATGCCTGGCACCCATCAGTTCAAAGACTTGATAGCGCAACATGAGCCTAATGCTCCCCAAATTAATATAAACCCGTTGGAAGACCTGGCCTATCTTTCCTTCACCGGCGGAGCTACAGGCATTCCCAAAGGGGTGATGATAACTCACTACAACAGGGCCTGTAACATAAGACAGGCTCTATGGTTGTTAGAACCACT
>Ga0315291_10013183_pt1 | contig 10026 bp, 7 predicted proteins | sample YL17G12_20_MG_FD_203070 | JGI IMG/M metagenome (GOLD analysis project Ga0315291, IMG submission 203070) | Sediment microbial communities from Yellowstone Lake, YNP, Wyoming, USA - YL17G12_20 | ecosystem: Environmental > Aquatic > Freshwater > Lake > Sediment | place: USA: Wyoming | collected...
TACTGATGCTCTACAATCTCCTATAAGTATCGGGCTTTGACTATCAACTTTTGTTACCATTACGTAATTTCCGTTTTGAACCAAACCAACTGTTGCAGTTTTAGCTGGTCCACCACCAAGCATACCACTAACATACACATACACTGTTGCTGCTATTGCCACTGTAATTGCAACCATTAGAATTACACCAATAACAGCCGAAACTGCTTCATCTTCTTGCTTAAATTTTCTATTTGCCTTCATTTTTCCCATTCTCTCCTAGCTTTATTCAAGCTATTTGCATAGTACATAACATAAATGGTATTTAAAATTTTTGAATTCCAATAATCTATCTTTTAAAATAAATTATTTCCTCCATACCAAATATGCTACTTCCATGCAACACTACTTTTTATAAATGAAATTATTTAAACATTACTAGCGAAAATAACAAATTACATATAAAATCAATTTGTAAAAACGCCAAACTTTTTTCGTGATTTAGAATAATAGAAAGATTTATTAAATTAATATTATCTTACATGTCTATAATTGAGATGGGATGCCACACGAGTATAATGTTGTAGTGCATCTTCTGAATCTTAGGAGATTTGGATAGAATGCATAATTTAAAAAATAATGAAAAATATAAGCTGAATTTTTCTGAGCTGAAGCTAATATTAATCCAAATGGGTTTCTTTAACGACCTAAATAGAAAAAAGATCGGTTTCAATCCACACCCATTTTCTAGACAAAAAAAGAAAAAAGAGCACGACATTGATCTTCACTTGGAAGTAACAAGAAAACTTGATGAAGTAATTGCAAGAAACAAAGAATCAGAACAAACCGATAACAAAGATATAACAATACCCAAATTTATAGAAATAAGAGAGCCTAGCTTTAGAAGCCCGGGAATGCCTGCTTTTCAATCAGATCTAAGCCCAAAAGGTAGCTTTCAAGAACTTGAGGGCATACAGGAATTTGTCGAAATCGAGCCACCTACAAACTTTTTAATGCAAAAGGAACCAGAATTTGATAGTTGGATGATTAATCAGGGCGAAAAAGATCAGAAAACCTATTGGGGATTTGGACACATTAAAATAAGAACAAAAGGCACAGAACCAACAAAAAATTCTACGAATAATTCTACGAATAAAAATATTGAAACTACAATAGCAAAAATCGAGCTGGAAGAAACAAAAAAAGACATAGAAAGAAAGAAAAAAGAGCTAGAAGACGCACTAAAAAAAGAAAGAGAAAAAGCACTTCTAGTAAAAAAAGAACAAGGGGAAAGGCGTAAACAAGAGAAACAAAAAAAGATAGAGCTTAAAAAGCAACTAAAAGAAGAAAAAATAAAAGAAAAACTAGAAAAAAAAGCACAAAAAGAGCATGAAAAAGCATCAAAAGAGCAAGAAATACAACTCAAGAAACAAGAGCTGATAAAAGGAAAAGCACCTGAAGAAAAAACCTTCCAAGAAGAAAAAATACAGCCAGAATTAACTGATATTGTAGAAGAGAGAAAAGAATACATCCAAGACAACTTAAGTGAAAACTTGAATCTGGATGAAGACGTTGCAAAACTCTTACCAATAATAGATAGTCTTTTTGAAAAACTTCCAGAAGAAGCAATTGATGAGTTTACCAGATCTGAATATTTTGAATTATATGAAAAAGTTTTGTTAAAATACAAGAACAAGTGATAAATTATGGGATTATTAGAAAAAGCACAAAAAAAGAATGTTGGTAAAAAATCAGATTCAGACGAAATAAAAGCAACTTCTGAAAAAGAAAGAATCTATCATCCAGTGGATTTATCAAATAGAGGAGACCCGCTGAAAATTTATTACCCAAAATCTTCAAAAATTGTAGATGAACAATTGAAGCATCTGGGTTTTTTAGAAAAAGCCAAACAAAGAAAACAGCAGGTAGGTATTGAAAAAATAACAGAAGAACCTAAAGTTTTACAAGTATACACTGGCATAAAAGCAAAGGGAAAATCAGGTAAAGAAGTAATAGAGGAAAAAAAGGGTTTCGGATGGAAAAATCAAGGTATTAGAAAAATCGTTTATAACCACGATATAAATGAATACGTGTATGAGCTCGTTGAACCGGTCTTAACTGAAAATGAAAAAGAGAAAAAAGTAGAGTTAGCCCGGCTTTTCAAAATGCTTGCTAATGTAGATATAACAAACATGGATAAGAAAAGTAAAGAAAAATATCTAGAAGAAACCTTAGAAAATATAATTTCAGATAACAATTTCAGATTTGTAACCAATAAGGAAGAAAAACCTAAAAAACCAGGTAAAAAAGAAGAAAAACCAAAAGAAAAAAAGGTAAAAGGGCAAAAACCTAAACTTTTTGAGAAAAAGAAAAAAGAGGAAAAAGCACCAAAAATAAAATTAAATAAAGAAGAGCTGGATGCGGCAGAAAAACATGCAAAAGATAGGGTTTTTTACCATATTTTTAGAGAATTTCTTGGTTACGGGAAAATAGACATTTTAATGAACGATACAGGAATAGAGGATATATCCTGTGACGGACAACAGGTTCCTATTTTTATTTATCACAAAAAATATGATGCTATTTCAACAAATATAAGATTTGAGTCCGAAGAAGAACTAAACTCTTTTGTTGTACGACTTTCACAAATATCCGGTAAACAAATATCAATTTATTCACCAATTGTTGACGGTAAACTACCAGACGGCTCCAGACTTCAAACAACGCTAGCAAAAACTGTGACAAATAGCTCAACCTTTACAATAAGAAAATTCAAAGAAAAACCACTTACACCAGTTGATCTGATCGATTTCAAATCATTATCAGTTGAAATGGCTGCTTATTTCTGGATGGCAATTGAAAGAGGTTCATCTATTTTATTTTGTGGAGGAACTGCTAGTGGAAAAACAACTGCTCTAAACGCTCTTTCACTTTTTATTCCTTCCCAAAACAAAATCGTTTCAATAGAAGACACAAGAGAAGTAAGTCTTCCGCATGACAACTGGATAGCAGGTACCACTAGGGAAGGGTTTTCTGCTTCAGATAAAAAAACAGGTAAAGACATTGACATGTTTGATTTAATACGTGCCGCGCTACGTCAAAGACCGAAAGTAATAATTGTCGGTGAGGTCAGAGGAAAAGAGGCGTCCAGCCTATTTCAGGCAATGGCAACAGGTCACACTTCATATGCAACGGTTCATGCAAGTGACATACACACACTGATTCAAAGACTTGAAAACCCACCAATACAACTACCAAGAGCACTACTTACGTCACTTGACATAATAGTATTTCAAAACGCAATCGATATTTGTGGTAAAACAGTAAGAAGAATGACTAGTGTAACGGAAATAGTCAAGCTGGATCCGGATACAAACCAACTAATTTTCATGGAACCATTTAAATGGGTTTCAAAAACAGATGACAGATTTGAAAGTAGTGGAGTAAGCAAAATACTCAACAATATAAGATTACAAAGTGATTGGACAGAGGAACAAATTAGTAAGGAACTAGAAAACAGGAAAATCATACTTAATTGGATGCTAAAGAAAAACATAAGGGATTACAAAGACGTTGGAAGAATTGTTGCTGATTACGCAAAATATCCAGAAGTTCTATTAAAAAAAGCAAGGGAAGAAAGTAAATTTCCGGATGCTTTATTAAAAAAACCAAGGGAGGAGAAAAAAAGTGAAATCCACTAAATACTCAAGATATTGTAGAAAACTATTTGAAAAAACATTCGAGCAATTTGACATAAGTGAAACAAGTAAAAACAATGCACTTGCAAAAGCAGATATAGCTATGGTATACCTTGAATACTACTCTATGGTTTTAATGAATATTATACTAGGATATATTGTATCATTTATATCAACATTGATACTTTATTTAATTATACCTAATGATATTACTGCTTTATTAATATTAATTGTATCTTCTTTAGTTACAATCGGAATCGGTCTATATTATATTACACTGCCAATTTCAAAAGCAAAATCTCGCGGCAAAAAAATAGATAGATATCTACCATATGCTGCAAATTTCATCAACACAATGAGTGTAGCAGGTATCTCACCTGCAGAAATTTTTGAGGCACTATCAAATGTGGAGCTGTATGGAGAAATACAAAAAGAAGCACAAAAAATCACAACAGAAATCAACCTAATGGGAGTAGACACAATTACTGCATTAAAAAATGCAATAGTGATTTCACCTTCTGAAAAATTCAAGGAATTCATACAAGGGATATTATCAACAATACAATCAGGAAGTGAACTATCGCCATACTTCGAGCGATGCGTCGAAAAATATATGGCTACAGATCTAGTAGACAGAAAAAGGAACTTGGAGTCACTAGCGATTATGGCTGAATCATTTGTTGTGACAGTTATTGCTTTTCCACTTTTTTTGGTTATAATACTAGCTGTTATGGGACTAACAAGTAAAGGTGGAATAGATTTTGGTATTTTATATGTAATAGCGTTTATGATCCTGCCAATGTCCTATTTTGGTTTCTACGTAATGATGAGCTCAGGGATGGGAGAATCAATATGAAGATGCCAATTAAAATAAAAAAATATAATGTAAATCGCAGCTACGGAAAAGATAGAAATATTCTAATTCTTCTAGGAATTTCTTTAACTATTTCGGTTATATTTTTTATCCTAGGTTTTCTTGGTTTAATTGGTGCATTTACTTTTTTTGACGGAGCACTAACAGGTGTAGACTTTTTGGTCTTTGGAATATTGTGTTGCATTGGACCAATTGGTTTTTACAATCATATAAAAGCAAAAAGGAAAAGGGAGCTTGAGGCACATCTACCTGATTTCTTGCGTGAAATAAGTAGTTCAACAGCATCAGGTATGACCGTGTTTGATGCTATAGGATCAGCAGCAAATGGAGATCATGGGAATCTAACGCCGGAGCTACAAACCATGGCTGCTCAACTATCTTGGGGAATCTCTGTAAAAGAAGCACTAAAAAATTTTGCTGAAAGAATCAATACCGCATCAGTAAAAAGAATGGTAGTTACAATAAACAAGGCATTAGAAATCGGTGGAAACACATCCACTGTTTTTGAAGCAGCTGCAAGGGAAATAGATCAATCAAAATTGGTTGAACAACAAAGAAAAGCAGAAATGTCTCTTTACAGCATTGTTATTTTCATCAGTTTCTTTGTTTTTTTAGCTGTAATTTATATCATCAACTCAACAATTATTGCGGAGTTTTTACGCCTACAAACAAAACTGCCTGGAGGAAGTATAGGTGTTAGTAATTTATCAATTGCAAAAATTGACTCCGCGTCGATAAAGAATATGTTTTTTTCATTTATCTTAGTTCAAAGTATTGGCGGAGGACTACTTGGTGGATTTATGATGGATGGAAAACTTTCATCAGGTGTCAGATTCGGTTTTGTTCTTGTGATAATCTCATTTTTTGTCTTTAAATTCATGTTTTAGCGATAAATTGTCAATAAGGGAAAATGACACAAAACATTAAAATATTGGAAATCTCAAAAGTTATACTGTGGATTGGGAAGGATGAAAGGAAGACATTCGTTTCACAATAATCATGCAGTATCAGAAATAGTTGGTGGTATATTTTTAATTGCTATCGCTGTACTTGCATTTGCTGTCATCAGAGTTTATCTATTTCCGGATTTACCACCCATTGATGAAAATATTAAATTAATAGGATATGTAAATGAAAATGGAGAGGCTGTAATAGAACATGTGGGTGGAAAAAGTTTATCTGATTATAGAATAACAGTAAGAGAGACAAATGGAACGCTTATTAGTTCAAATAATTATAGAAACGTAATACCTTGGAATATAGGTGATTGTGTATATCCTCTTGAGGACATAGGTTATCATCATCTGAATACTGAAAGTGACCAAGTGCAGATTTCTATTTTTTCATTCAACCAAGATGGAAGCGAACAAATGGTTTTTGATGGTATTCTAAGTGGTAAATTTGAAAAATACATACCACACACACCAATGCTTATTTCCAGTCTAAGAACAGATACATCTGACGAAGATCTTATCTGTTATTCTGATACCATCAATCCAGATGTAAACCAAACTACGTACATTTATAATTGGTTAGTCAATGGAAATCCAATTGCTGAAGTAATCATGCCTTTTGACACTAACAGTAACAATATGGCAAAAGATTATTCAGGTCACGGACTGGATGGATTTGTAAGAGACTGTGTATGGGTAGAAGATGGTGTGGTAGGTGGTTGTTATTTTTTTGGTGGATCTAAAGAATTCATTGTAATTGAAGTTAATTTACCTCCTTCTTTCAATGATATAACTCATAATGACTTTACCATTTCCATTTGGGTAAAAAGTAATTTTATGTATGAGGACAACAAAATTATTTTAGAAATACGTAAGGACACAAAAAACTACGTTAGATTATTCCAGCAAGACGATAGATTTTGTTTTGGTGTTTGTACAGATACTATGAAAAAATCGGTAGTTTCAGCAAATGTGTTAAGTGATGTTTGGTATCATGTTACCGCGGTGTGGGATGCAGATGCGGAGTACCTGGCAATATACCTAAACGGAACCTGCAGTACAGAAAGAGGGGATACTAGTTTTTCATGTGGTTCTCATACTGGTCTTAGTCTAGGACATGGTAACTCGGGTAGTGGTGGATACTGGTTTGGATATTTGGACGAATTAGAAGTATACAACTATGTTTTATCCGATGATCAAATCTGTCAAACCTATATAAGTCAAAAGGATGGAGATACAAGTGAGCGAGTTTTTGTTTCTTATGAAACATCTATTGGGCAAATTTGGCAGGTTATTGTCACTCCCAATGATGGAATAAGAGATGTTACTTCCGTTGCATCAAATGTTTTAAAAATAATTAACTACCCTGGAGGCAATTAAATGAAAAAACAACTACTTAAAAATATTATAACAATTTTTGTATTAATTACTACTACATTTAATTCATTTATTATAATTGGTTCAGATCAAGCCTTTGCTTTATCATATGATGGATTGGATTTGGCACTTGCTATATTAGAAAACGAATCAACCTTGGTAAGCTCTACATACACAGATATGGATCAATATGGTCATAGACAATCGATTGTTCTACCATCACTTGGTATTATGCAACCTACACATGGTTCAACATTTGCATTACTAAGTACTGGAATTGCTGGTACTCCTATTGTTACTACTGGCGAAACAAATCCTGGTGATGAAAGAGGAACATGGTTTACTAAGCAAAATACAAATCCAAGGGATTCTGCAACATTAACAATGACATTACAAGTTCCAATGTACATGCATTATCTTTACTATGATGTGCAGTTTTTTAGCGCAGAATTCCCAGAGTATATTGGCTCAAAATTTGATGATGATCTGACTATAACTGTTGTCTCACCTTCAAAAGGTACATCAAAATTTGTTTTCAATGTAAACAGTGGATATTTTGTATTGAATTCAAACAATATTGGTGGGACAGGTTTTGATATTTTTGCTCAGAGCGGTAATCCAGCTGATGTTGACGTAGTAGATACAACACCAAGAAATCCTGGTGCGGATGCAGGTGCTTCCAGTTTAATTGTAGAAGGTAGTCCAGTTTCTCCAAATGAACAGATAACTGTGACAATAAAAATAGAGGATGTTGGGGATAACCAGTTTGATAGTGCTGCTTTTATAGATAATTTCAGGTTTTCTGGATATGCAAGAACAAAAATAATTGCAAAAAAAGATGTAGAAGATATAAATGGTGGAGAAGTAGAATGTAATGATACATTAAGATACACAATAACAATTAGTAACACAGGAGCAGCAGCCCAAGGTAACAATCCTGGTAATGAGTTTGAGGACTTCATACCAGAAAACACCACTTACGTACCAGGATCAGCATACTCACAATATGGAACAATAGATTACGACCCTACAAATAACAAAATAATTTGGAATGGTAATATCCCAGCAGAAACAAGTAGAATTTTACAGTTTCAAGTATTAATAAATCAAAATTTACCAAATGCCCAAATAATATCCAACCAAGGGTCAGTATATTGGGATAGCGATGAAAACGGAACAAACGATGCAACTGAATTAACAGATGATATCTACGCAAACGATGGAATAGATGCAGACGGGGACGGAGAAACAGGTGATGATGACCCAACTAATGTCGCAGTATTTGCTTTTGATAACCCTGCTTTTGTAACTGAGGATTTCTCGGACGATTTTTCTGGAGGAAACGCCACACAATGTTATCTATCTCGCAAGTGGTTCCAAACACAAGATGAAACAACATGCAACAGCTGTTTCGAAGTTGTTTCATTCTATCATTATCTAACAGAAAAATCATTCAAAACAAAAATTAGGTCTTCAAATGGACCACAATACTGGAATTATTCATTATCAGCACTTAATAACGCAAAGATGATTTGGTGGGAGATATGGTTTGCATGTGGAGACACAAGTGAAAACTATAGTTTTAATCTCAATTTACAAGATATCAATGGTCAAGACATAACCAAGATGAAATTTGAATATGTCAATAATGGAAGCAAACCCTCTGATTGGCTTTTAGAACTATACTTTTGGGATCCAGCAATCAATAACTGGACTCGTCTAAGCTCCAATTACCTTGGAGGATACCTAAGAAACAACTGGTATAAACTAAGAATAGAGAAAAATGGTACAAATTATATTGACTACTCCCTTGGTAGAATAAATAGAGGAATAATAGATTTCAAAACCGGTCAAAAACTAAGTACACCCTTTTCAAGTTTTGCAAGAGTAAAAATGGAAAGCACAATGAGCGACCCAAAGGTTTGTCCAATGTTCTTCTGGGATGAGCATAAAATAGGACTTACTTATCAGTCTTAACAATAATTAAATATATATAAACATAAATGTAATTTAGGTGGTAGTGAAGGAAAGATGACAAGAGAATTTACAAGAAATATGTTCATAATGCTATTTTCGATAATGATAGGAGCAGTAATCAACATTTTTTATAGGAGATATAATGAATCGTACAAAAATAGAAACATTGACAACAGGATACCAAGCAGAAATTACTAGTATATCTTCAAAAAGTGAAAACTTTACAAGTTATTTTCTAAAATCATCAGTTGTACTGGATCTAGCAAGATCAGATTTAGCTCTTGGCAATTATCATTTTGATCTAGCTCTTCTATGGTACAATAGTGGACTGTCTGAAACTGATAGCCTGACCTTAGAATCATATAAAACATGGGGAATTGATAATTTATCCTTTGCTATGCCAAACTACATTTATTCACATGACAACTATCTTGAGGCAAAATCATTTTTTAACAACACAAAATCATTTACGAATTACAAATTATATCTTGATATTTTAGATTTATATATTAGTTTAACAGATTCTGGTTCAAATTTATCAATGCTTAGATACAATGCAAGTACTTTTCTAACGTATCTAACTGAAAATTTGACTTTTGATGAAAAAAACAATACTGTAGTGTTTTTGGTAAACGTAACTGATCTACTTTTATCGTTTAATTCAGCAATGGAAGCATATAATAACGAGCTTAAAGAATATAATGAGTATCAAAATGCAATAGATGAATACGAATTCTTTGATGAAAATAGATAAAAAAAATTCAAGTTTAATCTTTATTTTTATGAAAAAATTGGCTTTTCCAAAGAAAAGATTAAAAAAAGGGTTCTCTTTACACTTTTTACAAAATCTTAGCAAGTGCCCTGGTAGTGTAGTGGCCTATCATGCGAGCCTGTCGAGTTCGCGACCCGGGTCCGAATCCCGGCCGGGGCGCTATTTTAATTTTTTTCAAAATAGTTACAAAAAAACCAAAACGATGCAAAGTATGAAAAATATCCTAACCATAATTTTATCAATTTTTTTATTTTTAAATATTTTAACAATGATATCTCCAGATGTAGATGCACAAGAAATCATCACGGTTGGATCAGGTGGACCACCGATTTATGATTTTAGTAAAATAGCTGATGCAATTACTTTTGCAAATGAAAGTGACATCATCCATGTATA
>Ga0315291_10013186_pt1 | contig 10025 bp, 9 predicted proteins | sample YL17G12_20_MG_FD_203070 | JGI IMG/M metagenome (GOLD analysis project Ga0315291, IMG submission 203070) | Sediment microbial communities from Yellowstone Lake, YNP, Wyoming, USA - YL17G12_20 | ecosystem: Environmental > Aquatic > Freshwater > Lake > Sediment | place: USA: Wyoming | collected...
TCAGGTGACACAGAAAATCACTACTCCAGAAGATAACCGCATACTCGCGATGGGAGCTTCAACGGGAGGACCACCGGCAATCTGTAACATTTTGAAAAATTTTGTCCCGGGGTTCCCGCTCCCCATTCTCATCGTCCAGCACATTTTTAGTGGATTCATCCAAGGGATGGTCAACTGGCTGAGTAAGGATTGTTCCATTAGAGTAAAAATCGCTGAGCATGGGGAACTACTCGCAAAAGGGGTAGCCTATTTCCCCCCTGATGATACACACCTCGGCATCGATAAAACAAATCGGATCGTGCTCTGCAAAGACCCTCCCCTCCGGGGTCATCGACCTTCGGTGGATTTCATGATGCAACAGGTAGCAGGTGCCTACCGCGACCAGAGCATCGGCGTCTTACTCACGGGCATGGGGAGGGATGGAACAGAAGGATTGAAGGCGATTAAGGAACAGGGGGGTAAAACTATCGCCCAGGATGAAAGAACATCAGTGATCTTTGGTATGCCCAAATCTGCCATCGATGTAGGGGTAGTGGATATGGTCTGTCCCCTGGAGAGGATAGCCTCAGAAATTATTAATCTCTTGAGCTTTCACTAGTACCTCAGCGTGAAGGAGGGGCAACGTGACTAATAGCAATAAAATACTGGTGATTGATGACAGCCCTACCCAGAGGATGGTGATCAAGCTCTTTTTAGAAAAACAGGGTTTTCATGTAGTCACCGCCGAGAACGGAGTAGAGGGAATTAATAAAACCTACTCCGAGCTTCCCCAGCTTATTATCTCAGATATCGTGATGCCCGATTTGAACGGGTACCAATTGTGCAGATTGCTTAAAAACGAAGACTTTACTTCTCAGGTACCTATCATCCTCTTAACCAACCTCGGGCAATCTCAAGACAAGTTTTGGGGGATACGTGCGGGTGCAGATTCCTACATCTGTAAAGAGGCAAATCCCCAGGAGTTACTAGAACAGGTCAACACCCTGCTCGCACAACGGGGAGATCCCTTTTCGGTCTATCGCGGGAAGGGGGTAGGCAATCATCAGAATCATGAGAGTACCTTAATCCACAATAAAGTGAACGTGCTGCTGGACAACCTTCTCTTTGATGCTACCTTAACCAATGAGATTAGAAAGCTTGCGCACTACGTCTATAGTAGAGAAAAGCTGCTCGAGGAGTACTTTGAGCTTTTGAAAAGCGTGGTGGACTGCGGTGCCCTAGCGATGATTATTTTTAGCGATTTTAAAGTGAACTTTATCCTGACCCTCTTTGACCACCTCTCTGAGGAGGAGGTGAAGAAAATTAAAAAATTCCTGCTCACGCGGGTAAGAGATGTCGCAGGAAAACAACAGCAAAAATGGAACATCATAGAGAAAGGGGATAAGGATAAGCCCACCCGCGAACCTATTAACACCTCGCTCGCCATTCCCATCGCTCACCAGGATGTAGTGTTGGGAGAACTCGCCCTCTTTTCCTATGACCACGATGCCTTCGAAAACAACAAAAAAACGCTCGAACTCTTGACCGAAGACTTCTCCACCCTGCTTGATCTCCTCCTGCTCTATGAGAATAACCGTTTACTCTCTATCACCGATGGGTTGACCAAGGTATATAACCACCGTCACTTTCATGAGGTGCTTGAAAATGAGTGGCTGAGATCACAGCGATATCATATCTCCCTCTCGCTGCTGATGATTGACGTTGATCACTTTAAAAATATTAACGATAGACATGGGCACCAGCTCGGGGATATCGTACTCGCAGGAATCGCGCGAGAGCTCGCCATACACACCAGAGAGCTTGACACCGTTGCGCGATATGGGGGAGAGGAGTTTGCGGTAATACTACCTCAAACCGATGGAGCGCAGGCCAAGGTTGTCGCTGAAAAATTGAGAGAAAAGGTAGAGGAACAGCTTTTTCACGAACAGTTGAAGCCCCACGAGATAACCATCAGTGTGGGGGTTGCCACCGCATCTCCTGGCATGAACACTATGAAAAATTTTATCACGGCGGCAGACGCTGCCCTGTATAAAGCGAAAGAGCAGGGGCGTAACCGAGTCATCATGAGTGGAGGAGTACTATTATAAATAAGGTAAGGTGTTATGATGATGGCTAACCCTATTAAGAGTCACCTCGCAAGAGACCAGCACGATCTGGAGGAAGCGTTTTTCACCAAGCTGATCGATTTTATCCAGCACAAGACCGGGCTCTGTCTTTGCCAAAATAAGATCGAAGATTTAAAAACCATCCTCTCCCAGCTCATTACTTCTTCATCCTGTGAAAATGCGGATCAATTTTACACCATGCTCCACTTACCCTCTCCCCGCACCGATGCCATCCTAAACCAGATGATTACCTGTCTGACCATAGGGGAAACCTATTTCTTTAGAATTTCCCCGCACTTCAAAATTCTTAAGGAAGTACTTATCCCTGAAATTATAAGCAGGAAGAGAGGTGAGCGGCAGATACGAATCTGGAGTGCGGGATGCTCAACAGGTGAGGAACCTTATTCCCTGGCAATCCTGCTCGCAGAGCTACTGCCAGATCTTACCCAGTGGGATATCCTGATCCTCGCAACGGATATCAACCGGGAGTCACTGGAAAAGGCCCAGCAGGGGATATATGGCCGATGGTCTTTCAGAGAAGTACCTATGGAGGTCATAAAGAAAAATTTCCTTCACCGAGATGAGAGCTACCTTATTAAGAAAAAGTTCAAAGATATGGTAACCTTCAAACCGCTCAACTTGATGGACAACACCTATCCTTCTCTCCTCACCCTCACCAATGAAATGGACTTGATTCTCTGCCGCAATGTCACTATTTACTTTACCCCCGAAACCACTAAAAAGGTAGTTGATAAATTCTATCACTCTCTGGGAGAAGGCGGATACCTCCTGGTGGGACCTGCAGAATATTCCGCTGAAGTGTACCGCACCTTTACCACCAGAATTTTCCCCGAGGTGATTGTCTACCAAAAAAAGAAACTACGGGATCACTCACCACTGCTTAAGGGTACTCCCCACTACCTCGTACCGAGCATTCGCGTGAGGCAAGGCGATTCGAAAAGTACTCAGGGAACATCTTCACCTCTCACCCACTCAGAGCCCTCACCACCAGAGAACAAAGTACCAAGGGAACTGGGCAAGCAGGAAACCGAAATCTTCCGTGAAGCCATTCAGTGCCTGGAAACGGAGGCTTATAACCACGCTATTGAAAAGTTTATGGAAGTTCTCAAGCTCAACCCCCACAACGCACGCGCCTACTTTTTCCTTGCCCGGATATCAGCTCAGCAAAACAATAGAGCGGATGCCATATACTGCTTAACAAAATCAATAACCTGTGATCCCTTGCTCACTGAAGCTTACCACCTCTTAGCCCTGCTCAAGCTCGAAGAAGGAAATAGTGATGAGGCCATCAACCTTTTTAAGAAGTCCACCTATATAGACCCCCGCTTTGTACTGGGCTACTACTACCTAGGCACTATCTATAAAAAACAAGGGAAAAAAGAATTTTGCAAGAAGATGTTCTCTAACGTAAGGGAGCTCCTCCTCAATCGAAATCTCAATGATAAGATTGTAGAGGGCGAAGATATCTCGGTGGGACAAATACTCGCTACTGTTGAAACGGAATTAACCACACTGAAGTGACAACCTTCATACCATGTTCAGCCCCTCACTTCTTTTCTGCTTCCCCCGTCATGGGAACGAACCTCACTCCTGAGATCTGCCGCACCTTATGTTCTCCTCCTACCTTAGTGATCAGCGTTAATGTTTGATAAAAAAAGGTACTTCCCAGGGGTATGATGAGCCTTCCTCCCTCCTTTAACTGACTGAGCAGTGGCGGGGGGATGTGATTAGCGGCACAGGTTACTATGATCGCGTCAAAGGGGGCATACTCCTGCCAGCCAAAGTAGCCATCCCCATGCCTTACCTTTACCTTCTGGTAGCCAAGCTCCCGTAATCTTTTAGACGCCTGGGCGGCTAACGTTTCTCTAATCTCTATGGAGTATACCTGATCAACAAGCTCCCCCAAGACTGCAGCCTGATACCCGGAACCGGTCCCAATCTCTAACACCTTATCCGTTGGTTTTAAATTCACCCACTGCGTCATCAGTGCTACAATATAGGGCTGAGATATGGTTTGACCATCCCCGATGGATAAGGGGTAGTCATTATAGGCAACCTCTAAGAGATCTTTTTCAACAAAGAGGTGCCTTTCAACCTTGCCCATTGCCTTGAGTACCTTCTCATCAGTGATATCTCTCCCCTTAAGGTCATAGGTGACCATTCTCTCACGAGCCTCCTTAAAGGGATCACCCTGAGCTCTACCCTGTAAGCTTAATGCCAGGGTAAGCAGCAGACACATGAAACACCAGTTAAGTTTCATACATTACTCACATCCCATATTTCCAATTCCTGAATCTCTAAATTCCTTAGTTTGTTTTTATCTCACATCCCATATCTCATATCTCACATCCCATATCTTACACCTACATACCACAGGAGAAAAGCCTTGACAATGAGAATTATCCTGTGCTAACTTCGACGACATATTTTTAAAAAGATTAGTATTTTTAAGCTTTTATGCCTTTTTTACCTATCACAACTTATCCGAGGGCACCTCTCCTATGCCCAAAAAAAACTTAATCATCTCCAAAAATGCGGAGATCGCACTAGTAACCATTAATAGACCTCGGGTGCTCAATGCACTCACTATGGATACACTTGCTGAACTATATGAGGCTATTAATGAGCTCAACTCTGAGCAAGGCATTAAGGTACTCATCATCACCGGCAGTGGCAAAGCATTTATTGCCGGTGCAGATATCGCAGAAATGAAAGAGTTCACCCCTGAACAGGCGTCTCAATTCTCTCTTGCAGGACATAAGACCATGGATGCGATTCAAAACGGGATAAAACCGGTGATCGCAGCCGTCAATGGATATGCGCTGGGAGGGGGGCTGGAGCTGGCACTTGCCTGTGATATAATTTTTGCCTCAACCACCGCTCTGTTAGGCTTACCTGAAGTGAATCTCGGTCTGATTCAGGGGTTTGGCGGTACCCAGAGACTTTCACGGCTGGTGGGAAAAACCTTTGCAAAAGAGCTTATCTTTACTGGTGAACCTATTTCTGCCCAGCGTGCTCACGAGATGGGGATAGTAAATAAAGTAGTCCCCTCAGATGAGCTCATCTCTGAAGCTAAGAAACTGGCACATAAGATTGCAGAGAAGGGTCCCATTGCGCTCGCACTCGCTAAAAAGGTTATTGAAGCTGGCTTTGATAAAGATCTTAGAGAGGCGTGTAAATTAGAGGTTGATGCCTTCTCTCAGTGCTTTACCACAGAAGACCGGAAGGAAGGTATTAGTGCATTCTTAGAAAAGCGAAAGCCTCGCTTTACTAACCAGTAGGATAGGAAAATGGATTTTAATTTTAAAGATGAACAGCTGATGATCCAAAAGACTGCCCGCGAGTTTGCTAAAAAAGAGCTGGAACCTGTTGCCTCCACGCTCGACAAGACCAAAGACTTTTCGATCCTCATCAGTAATATTAAAAAAATGGCAGGGCTTGGTTTCATGGGGCTTGCGGTGCCAGAGCACTATGGTGGAGTCGAAGCAGGTGCAGTTGCCTACAGTCTCGCATTAACTGAAATAGGCAAGGTGTGCGCCTCTACCGCCGTCACCATGTCTGTCACCAACATGGTTGCCGAATTGCTGGTGGAATTTGGTACCGAATCCCAGAAGCAAAAGTATCTGCCTAAGCTTTTAAGTGGAGAGTATGTGGCAGGCTCTTTTGGGCTCACCGAATCTTCGGCAGGCTCTGACCCTACGGGCATGAAAACGACCGCCTTCGAGAACAAAAACGGGTACCTGATCAATGGTAGCAAACTATTTATCACCAGCGCTGAGTATGCAGGACTCATCATTGTCTGGGCAGTAACAGACAAACAGGCACCAAGGGGAAAGGGCATGAGTACCTTCATCGTGGAACGAGGCACTCCTGGTTTTACCATAGGCAAGAATGAAGAGAAGATGGGTCAGCGGGGTTCAGCCACTAACGAGGTTATTTTTGAAAACTGCCAGATACCCAAAGAAAATCTCCTGGGGAGATTAAACGATGGCTACCGCATTGCCTTAACTGAGCTGTCAGGTGGACGAATAGGTATTGGCTCCCTGGCGGTAGGGATAGGTCGAGGGGCTATGGATTTTGCTACCAGCTATGCTAAAGAGAGAATACAGTTTGGACACCCCATTGCCTCTTTTCAGGCGCTGCAATGGATGATCGCAGACTCTTACACCGAACTTGAGGCTGCCCAGCTCCTCATCCTGAGAGCTGCCTTTCTCAAAGAGACAGGTCAGCCCTATGGATGTGAGGCTGCCATGGGGAAGCTCTTTGCCAGTGAATCAGCCAACCGTGCCTGTTACCGCGCAGTCCAGATGCTGGGCGGCTATGGGTATGTAGAAGAATATCCTGTGGAACGATACTACCGGGATGCACGGGTCACCACCATCTATGAGGGAACCTCAGAGATACAGCGGCTGGTGATTGCACGCTCTATTCTTAAAAGTTGAACGGTAGCAGAGTTAAAAAAGGGAAGAGGAGGCGTTCAGATTACTGCCATTTAGTCCCTCCTGACCGCTTTGTAAGTGGTAAGGCTGCCTCCCTTCCCTCACGTTTCCTGTGAAAAAACACTTAATGATGTGTCTTTGGGCTTTCAGGCGTGCCAGCTTGTCAGCCTTATGTGGTTTTGAATTTATTTCTTACTGTGGACCATCGACTGTCGACTATGGACTATTAACATTGTAAATCCTAAGCACTAATTCTAAATTCTGAACAAATTCTAATGATCCAAATTCAAATCACCAAAACATTTTTAGCATCTCAACCACACTTCATATTTTGTTTTACATTTTGAACATTTGAATTTTGAAATTGTTTAGGTTTTCGGATTTCGAATTTAGAATTTATTATAGTTCAGAATTTCGATATTCGAATTTTGGATTTAAAAGCTTATGGACCTTGTCATTGCTACTCTCAATCAAAACAAGCTAAAGGAATTTAAAGACCTCTTAAAGGACTTTCCTGTTACTATTCTCTCACTCAAAGACTTTCCCCCTATCTCTCCTATTGTAGAAGACGGCACAAGTTTCTACGAGAATGCGCTCAAGAAGGCAACCATTGTGGCACGGTATACGGGTAAGCTCGCTGTTGCCGATGATTCAGGTATTGAAGTAGAGGCACTGGGGGGAAGACCAGCTGTCTTTTCCTCTCGCTTTGCAGGAGAGAAGGCAAGCGACAGAGAGAACAACGCAAAGTTACTGAAAGAACTTGAGGGAGTACGCCCTGAGAAGCGTGGTGCGTGTTTTAAATGTGTGCTGGTGGTAGCAACACCTGAAGGGAAGACAGATTTTGTGGAGGGGGAATGCAGGGGACTTATCACCAACGAACCCCGGGGACACTACGGCTTTGGCTACGATCCTGTTTTTTTAGTACCTGAGTATAATCAAACCTTTTCTGAAATCACACCAGAGGAGAAAAACAGCATCAGCCACCGCGCCCGGGCACTACAAAAGCTCTTGGAAGTATTACCGACTTTCCTCCCAAAAGCGAGATAAAAAGTCCTTGAAACATCTGCTACACTGTGATATCTCATATACTTTCTAAAACATAAATGGGCCGTTAGCTCAATTGGTAGAGCAACTGACTCTTAATCAGTAGGTCGCAGGTTCGACTCCTGCACGGCCCACCAAAAAGTCAAATAAAAAAGGGCAGTTAGGATTTTTCATCCCCTGCCCTTTTTCTCTAACTGCTTGCTTGTGTCACTTTTGGGATACTTTCATTTAACCTTTTATCGAGAGCATCAATACCATCCTTCATATGCCTTAAAGAAAGATGCGTATATCTTTTAGTCATCGTCGAACTCTTATGACCGAGCAACTCACTTAAGGTTCTCTCGTCTTTTGTTGCCATCTGATAGTGAGAGGCAAAAGTGTGCCTTAAGTCATGAAATCTGAAATCTTCAATCCCAGCTATTTTTAATGCCTTACTGAATGCCTTTTTTATTTCTTTGATGGGTTTACCTTCTTTTACAGGGCTTGCAAAAATGTACTCATTATTAGCAGTTTTAGGAATTTGGCTTAATACCTCAATTGCTCGGTCACTTAAAGGAACTAGCCGAGGTTCTCCATTCTTCGTTTCCCCAACATAAAAACACTTTATTCCTTCAACTACAACGATGTCTTTCCACTTTCTCATGAGTAATTCATTTTTTCTCAAGCCTGTATGAACTGCAAGCTCCACTATTTACCTTAAAACCGTTAAAGGTTTCTTAGTAGTTTTTCGTCTGAATTTGGATGGCTCATACTCACAAGCTTTGAGCAAAGCTTTTAATTCGTCCTTTTCCAAATACCGTTTCCTCTGGTTGTTTTCTTTGAGAAATTCTACTTGATGAAGGGGATTCTCAGTTGCTAGTCTCCACTTGAGAGCCAGATTGAACATTCTTTTTAAACAGGCAAGATCTCGATTGATAGTTGATGGTTTTCTCCCAAGCTTTTTTCTATCACTTTTGAATTTCTCAACCAACCAAGCTGTAATTTGATTAATAGGCTTTTCTTTAGCATAGGGATTAAAGTTTTCAATACTGTCTGAATAGCCTTTGAAGGTTTTTGCCTTAACATTATCTTTGGCGAATTCTTTAAATTTTTCCACTAACTTTTCCCATGTGATATATTTGCTCTTGCATCTCATATCAAAGAACTTACCTTCCCTTAACTGAGTCTTTCTTGCTGCAAGAGCCTCTTTTGCTTCGGTCTTGCTCTCACTCACTGCCTCTCTGTAAAGTATCCCTTGATGTTTATACCTTATGTACCACGTTTTACTTCTCTTGAACAAACCTTTATCCTTACTCATTGCAGGCCTCCTTTTCCGAAGACCCACCGCTTTTCATTCCTCCGTTATCACCTCCCTTTACATGAAATTCTCCCTTTTTATAACTTTTGATTCTTAATCTATCCATTGCAATTCCTCCTGTCAATAAAATTAAAGATTATTGCGCCAATAAAGACTGTTTCTAAAAGAATACCTATGACTTAGTTTGAATTACGGTTACCACCCCCTTTCTCTATTTTTGATGATCTTTTTCCCCCTTCTTATTTATTTGTCTGGGATGGGGAATAAATATTGGAGACGAAGAGTATTTTTTTATGGTGTGTTGTTTTCTGTTTCCATCCCTCTATTAAATAAGTCTTGTAAACAGGGTAAATTTAAGGGTGAGAACGAAAAAATTTTACTTTTTAGGAATGAATCCTACTAGGAGCCAAAAGGGATACGGGTGGAGAACAGCTCTAATTATTTGGATTAAAAGGGGATTTTGTAAGAGGCAAGGCAAGCGTGAGGATAGGAATCTTTAAATATCTGGCTGGTTTTAATAGGTTTGATGGATCAAAGGAATGTTTTTAAGATGGGATGGATTAAATTGAAGCACCTCTATAGATTTGCGGTAAGGATTCTGAACCTCTACCTTACTCAAAATACAAAGCTCACAGGAAGGCAGAGGTTAATGAAGCTCAAAGTAGAGAACATGCTTTCGTACCTGCTTTTAATTCTCCTCATTATCTTTGCGCTTCAATGTGCATATATCTACCACAAGTTCCATAACGCTATCCATCTTGAGAATATTAGGTATGAAAAAACAGGCTACACAAACCTAAGCTGTTACTCCAACTACAGAGACACTTTAATCTGCTGTGCAGACAGAGCTTATTTGAAGACAAGTTTTATTAATGATTCAAGAAAGCCTTTCGGGACGTACGAGTGTTATAAATATGAAGATATAGACTAAAAACCTCCTTTATTCTATAAGGATATTTTAAGTGCCCCCTCTACTTTCGAGAGGGGTCACTTAAGGCTTCTCTAGGAGGTTTTGAAAATGGAATTTGCGCATGTGCAGGAGGTAAAAGAAGAGCCTGCGACGGATAAACAGAAAATGTATTTAGAAAGGTTAGCCAGTGAGCTAGGCTTTCAGGTAAA
>Ga0315291_10013190_pt1 | contig 10024 bp, 7 predicted proteins | sample YL17G12_20_MG_FD_203070 | JGI IMG/M metagenome (GOLD analysis project Ga0315291, IMG submission 203070) | Sediment microbial communities from Yellowstone Lake, YNP, Wyoming, USA - YL17G12_20 | ecosystem: Environmental > Aquatic > Freshwater > Lake > Sediment | place: USA: Wyoming | collected...
CCACTAGTATACTTAACCAACGAGTACAACCAGTTGACAAATTCCCGGAGACACGTTATGATACAAGTTCACAGTAGCTGCACCTGGGAACAACCGCTGTCTCAGGTCGAAGAAGAGTGAGGTTTATGTTCGTGAGGCTGGCTTCGTCAGTTAGTATCAGAGAGGCGCCGGGCGTCTATCGCCAAGGTTCACCGGCTTTCTTACAGGTGCGGGCAGACCGTCAAAAAGAACCGGAAAGAATTGCTTGTTTATAGCCCCACTTAACAGGATCTTAATATAAGTAGGGTATTCTTAAATATAAACAAATAAAAAAGGGGAGGTGATGCCTATCGACGGAGAGTTTGGAAAAGAACTGTTGCTAGAAGAGATTTAAGTATAAGTAAAGGAGGTTCGAATGAGTAAAAGATTTCCAAGAATGGGCTGGATAATTATGGTTGCCTTGTTATCCCTCTCTCTTGCCATATTACCAGCTTGCGGCGGTGGTGGCGGCGGCGGCGGCGACACGCTGCTAATGAGAGTAGCCTCAACGGATATACTCGTTGACCCGTGGAACCCGGTTGCCGGGTCGAACTGGATCTATGACCGGCTCCCTCAGAATGGTGCACAAGACATGAGTGTCGTGCCCCACCCCACAAACGGCCTGTATATACCCTGGCGCCTCCAGAAGGCCGAGGTGGTGGTCACGGCGGGATACCCCGTGGGTGTTACCTCGCCGAACGATTCCTGGCTTACTCTCACCTTCAATAGTACACCCGCTGAACTTGCTGTGGACCCAACCGCCTATGCTGACTGGGATGCCAGCACCAAGCAGTGGATCGCGGCAGGTGCGGGCAAGTATGCCACCACCAAGATGGTTGCTTACTTCCCGACGAGCATCTGGGATAATACATACCACGATGGCAGCAAAATGTCTCCCGCCGACTTCATGATTAGCGCCATCCTGGCCTTCGACCGGGCCAAGCCCGCGAGCGCCATCTATGATCAGTACTACGTGGCCGCATTCACTGCCTTTATGTCCCACTTCAAGGGCGTGAAGTTCGAGTTCAACACAGGCGGCTATGGGGCGATCATTACCACCTGGGACGACACGTGGTACCTGGATGCCGAGTGGATAGTAGGACTGAATGGTAACGGATACTGCTGGTATCCAATCACCCCCTACGGTCAAATGTGCTTCGACAACCTCGCTCTGGGCATCCTGGCCGAGGCCAACAGCCAGCTCGCATTCAACAACGCCAAAGCCGTTAATATAACGGCCCCCTGGATGAGTTTTATCGGCGGGCCGAGCCTGAACATTCTCGAAAGCTACCTGAACAACGTGACCAATAACGCAAGTCCGATTTACCAGTACATCCCTTATGCCCCCACCATGGGTACCTACATAACAGGGGCGCAGGCACTGGAGCGGTACCAGAAGATGAAGACCTGGTACAACTCGCACCACCACTTCTGGGTAGGGACAGGGCCGTACTACGTAAACACTGTTAACCACCCGGGTAAGATAGTGGACTTGAAGAAGAACACCGCCTATTCCTTGCCCGGCGACAAGTTCTTCAGCGTGATGAACCCTGTGCCGACCGGCCCGTATCCTAACGTCACCGGCGGCTGGTGTGATGAAATAGTCATGTACAAGGAAGCCGTTGGCGCGGCAGCGATTACCCAGCTGGCGAACAATGACATGGATGTCTACGCCTTCTCCCTGGCTGATCCCGCCTTGCTGGCAACTGTTGAAGCCAACGCCAACCTCCAGCATTACCACTCTGGGGGTAGCTTCAACGACTTCACATGTAACCCGGCGGGCAACGACAGCTATCCTTACTTCAGTAATGGGCTGTTCAACCCCCTGGCGCTCAAAGCAATCCGGGAAGCTCTCAACAAGGCCGTTGACCGCGACTACATCAGCAGCAACATTATGGGTGGCCTTGCTGTTCCCAGATACACGGCTGTCGGCACCTTCACCGGAGACGCGGTAACGTTTGCCGCTGAGCTGGCGAACATCACGAGCGTCTACGCCTATAATTTTGCCGTGGCCAACACTACCATCTATAACGCGATGATTGCGCAACCACTGATTACCTGGACAGGCGGTAAGTACTATTACAACGGCACGCTTGTGAACGTCCGTGTCCTCATCAGGACCGAGGACGAGCGACTTCAGATGGGTGACTACCTAGCCGACCAGGTGGAAGACCTGGGCTTTGACGTGACCCGCCAGTACGGGTCATCCTCTGTTCTGAGCCCCATCTGGAGGGGCAGTGACCCCGACCTGGGCACGTGGAATCTCTATACAGGCGGCTGGGGCAGCACGGGTGTGTCACGGGATGAAGGGTCGAACTTCGGCGCCTTCTATACCCCGTTGTGGGCCGCCATGGGCATACTCTGGGCGCATTACACACCGACGCCTGAGTTCCAGGCTGTCTGTGATGCACTCTGGTACAACAGCTTCACCACCATACCTGAGCGCACGGCCTTGTTCCAGGACGGTTTTGCCTGGTCCATGCAGGACTCCGTCCGCCTATTCGTGGTTGACAGGACTGCCTTCACGCCATTGAGGAAGAATGCAGCCGTCGCCAATGACCTGGCCGGAGGCGTCTACGGTTGCTATCTATGGGCGACGACCATCCACTTCCGAGATGCAGGCAATGTACCCATTGCCCCCGCATCCTGATAAAGTGATTAGTTAGCCCTGGAAGGCAACAGGGACCGCTGCCGACCAAACGCCGGCAGCGGTCCCTCCTTCAGATTCACAGAATGTCAGCGTCAGCCATCGCCAACGACGGACAGCAGTCAGCAGTCGCCCATTAGCCATCAGCAGACAGGCCCCGGACAGAGCTCAGATGCCAAAGTCCGAATCCGAAACCAAATCCAAATTATCATACACCAAAGCTGCCGCTGTGACTGAGCGTCCACATAGGCCGCAGGCTGCGTAATCTCGGTCCCATTCCTTTTTATCATTCTGAGCCCCCTCCCTCCTGTCATTCTGAGCCCTTTCCCTCCTGTCATTCTGAGCGAAGCGAAGAATCTCTGCTGAAGTCTGTCCCTTAGGATAAGAAAAAGAAGGCGCCGTCATGCATGTAAACGAGCAATTGAGCTTGACAGCCAGCCAGAGGTCGTATACCATATGCCAGATTCCATTGTGGGAACAGGCATATGAAAGCGGAGTCATTCAATTCATTCGGCCGCTGGCGTTCTCCGTATCAGGCCACGAATCGTTCGGAGCGCGAGGGACAAAAAGGCGGACAAGAATCCCGGAAGGGCAAGCCTCGGAGGCGAAGTTAACCTGAGTAGGCGCGAACTTGCAGGAGGGTAAGTAAAGCCATGAGGGCCACTATCATCAAGCTGGCAAGAATGGCCGCATTCAGGGCAGTATTCCTGTTCCTGGCTGTCATAGTCGGCGTCTATCTCACGATCATAGTCGCCAACATGGGCGGCAAGCTTGATGTAATGCGTGAACTCCAGATCAGGGAACAGGTCGCGATCGCAGTACTCACAAACCCGGCCTACAAGTTACTGCCGTATGAGGAGCAGCAGGCACTAGTGGAGGCGAACGTGCAGACGGAGCTTCAGAGATTGGGGATGGACAAGCCGTTCTTCCCCGTCCGGAGCTCCATGTATCTCTGGAATGCCATAACGATGCAATTGGGGTGGGCGGAAGATATGACGAGCGATTCCGGGTCAAGGCAGGTGAACGATATATTGATAGAGCGGCTACCCTACACGCTGGCATTATTCGGGACGGCCAACCTGCTGCTGTTTTTTGCCACTTTATTTATCGCACTAATCCTGTCGCGCCGGTACGGGAGCTTTCTGGATAAAGCGATCATTGCGCTGGCACCCAGCTCGGCAGCGCCCGGCTGGTTCTACGGGCTCTTTTTGATACTTATTTTCGCAGCCGTACTTCGCCTGTTGCCCTGGGGAGGCCTGCTGGACGCCCCGGTACCGGAAACAACCCTGGGCTATGTTTTGAGCATAATCAAGCACATGGTCCTTCCTACCACTGCGGTAATGGCGAGCACCTTCTTCGCCAATATCTACGGATGGCGCACCTTCTTCCTTATCTACTCCAGTGAAGACTATGTAGAGCTGGCGCGGGCCAAAGGCCTTTCTGAGCGTGCCGTTGACATGCGCTATATCCTCCGGCCCACGCTCCCTCCCATAATCGCCAACTTTCTGCTGGTGCTTATCACCATGTGGATGGGGCAGATCGTTCTGGAGACGGTATTCCAGTGGCCCGGCATAGGACGAGCTTTCTACCAGGCCATCCAGCTATACGACACTCCTGTCATCATCGGGGTCATCGTGATATTCGGGTATCTACTGGCGGCGACGGTGTATATGCTGGATTTCGTGTACGCGATTGCTGATCCGCGCGTCCGGGTCGGGGCCGGGGGAGAAAGGAAGTAACAGACCTATGAGGAACTGGTTGACAGGCCTGAAGGGGTTGAGGCGCTATCCTTCGCTGATAGCCGGTATCGCCGTCATCGCCATTTTTTTCGGGGTCGCCATCTATGCTGTGATAGCCATTCCCTACAGCCACGCCATACTTCTATGGCGTGGAGGGATTGCTGTCACTGCCGATAATCCTAAGAACGCTGCTCCGGTCTGGTTCGACCTCTTCACCAGCGACAGCCTCCCGCGCACTATCATCGTGAATTCCGCGGAAGGTGCGGGGACCAAGACCGAACAGATGCTAGGCAATGGAACGAAGCAGGTGGATATCACGCTTCCGTTTCGATTCGCGTTCGACCGCTTCCCCATGGAACTAAGGCTGTATACCGAGCTGGCCAATGCCGCAGATGGCGTGCCGACAACGGTGTCCTGGCTCACACCCAATGGACGGACGATTGTTCTTGCGGAGGACCGCCCGTTCAGAGTGTCCGATGCATATTACATCTCTCAAGATGAGGCTCTGCGTGCGCGGTTATCGGGGGGCTTTCCCCACGTGGAGTTGCTCGCCGACCCGCAGAATCAAGACAAGGTCCTTAAGGGAGATTACCAGCTTATGCTGACGGCCCAGGTCCCTCAGACGGCCACGCTGGACTCGAAGCTGGTGGTCTACGGCACCGTTCATGGCCTGGCGGGCACCGACTACCGCAGGCGCGACCTCATGACCCCGCTTCTGTGGGGGGCCCCTATTGCCATTATATTCGGTGTACTGGCTGCGGTCGGCACCGGACTGCTAACTTTTATCCTCTCAGCCATCGGCACCTGGCGGGGAGGCTGGACGGACAGGATATTCCAGTGGATTACCCAGGTGAACCTCATCATCCCGTTGTTGCCGGTTCTCATCATGGTCGGGTTTCTCTACACCCGCAGCATCTGGGTGATGCTGGGGCTTGTGATCGCCCTGAACATTTTCAGTTCAGGTATGGTGACCAACCGGGCGATGTTCCTGCAGGCGAAGGAAGCGCCCTACATCGAGGCAGCGCAGGCCTACGGGGCGAGCAACTTCCGTATCATCTTCCGCTACCTCATGCCCCGGATAGCGCCAACGTTGCTACCGCAATTCGTGCTCATAGTCCCGGCCTTCGTCTTCCTGGAAGCTACACTGGCAGTGCTTGGACTAGGAGACCCTGTTTTGCCTACCTGGGGCAAGGTCCTGAACGATGCCTTTGGTCAGGGAGCGTTGTATAAAGGATACTACTACTGGTTCCTTGAGCCGGCAATACTGCTCATGGTATTAGGTATAGGCTTTTCACTGATCGGCTACTCGCTGGACCGCATCTTCAACCCGAGATTAAGGAGCGTGTGACCGGGAGCATGCAGATAGCGGGAAAAGGAACAAGCGGCGATGCTGCCCGCCCGGTGAGAAGCACAGACCCCCTGCTTAAGGTCGAGGACCTCTGTCTCTACTTCCATGCTTCCAATGGCATCGTGCGGGCGGTAGATCATGTTACCTTCGAACTTGGCCCTGGTCGCTCTCTGGCCGTGGTTGGAGAATCCGGGTGCGGAAAGACTTCCCTGGCCAGGGCAATCCTCCGGCTCCTGCCACGCAACGTACACACCTATTCGGGCAGGGTCTTCCTGGACGGTACGGACGTGACTAGCTTGGGCGAGGAGCGCTTCCGCCGCGACGTACGCTGGGTGAAAATATCTATGGTCTCGCAGGCTGCTATGAACTCCCTTAACCCGGTCCTCAAGGTAGGAGGTCAGGTAGCGGAGCCGCTGCTGCTGGACCACCGGACGAACAAAGGAAAGGCGCTGGAGCGCACACGGGAGGTTTTCTCCATCGTAGGCATACCGCTGCCCTTCATGGACCGCTATGCCTTCGAATTGTCGGGGGGGATGCGGCAGCGGGCCATCATCGCCATGGCCCTGGTCGCCAACCCGCTTCTGGTAATTCTCGATGAACCGACCTCGGCGTTGGATGTCCTGACGCAAGGCAACATCATGAACGCTCTCAAGAAGATCAAGCAGGAATTGGCCTTGAACTTCATTCTTATCACTCACGACATCGCCACCTCCAGCGATCTAGCTGATGAGGTGCTCTGTATGTATGCCGGGCAACTGGTCGAACACAGCAAGGCGGAAGTGTTTTATCGCCAGCCTCTTCACCCCTACGCTCAAAAACTGATGGCCAGTGTTCCCACCCTCCGCATGGAGAAGAAACCTGAGTTCATTCCTGGCCAGCCGCCCAGCCTGCTCAACCCGCCTGAGGGCTGTCGCTTTGCCGCCCGCTGCGTCAAGCGGTTTGAGCGCTGCCAGGAAGAGCCGCCTCTATTCGTCCATGGAGACGCAACGGTGAAGTGCTGGTTGTATGAGCGAGGCTGAACGGATGGAAGACAAGGCGCTGCTATCGGTCAAGGACCTGCACACGTGGTATGAGCTGAGGCGCTGGGGATTCCTGCGCGCGGGATTTGTGCGGGCCCTGGATGGGGTAAGCTTCCAGGTCGGGGCGGGAGAGGCTGTCACCGTCGTCGGTGAGAGCGGTTCCGGGAAGACCACACTCCTGCGCACTATTCTGGGGCTGGTCCGCCCCACTGGGGGCGAGATCACCTTCGACGGAAGAAGAATCGATGGGAAGAAACCGGCCGATCTTGCCTGGCTGCGGTCTCAAATCGGGTTTGTCCAGCAGGACCCCTACGGGGCGCTGGCTCCATTCATGACCGTGAACCGCATCTTGACAGAGCCACTGACCGTCAACAAGGTCCGTGACAACGAACAAGAGCAGCGCATTCGAGCAGTGATGGACGAGGTGAGGCTTATCCCGGTTGACGATTTCCTCCACAAGTATCCCCACATGTTGTCGGGCGGCCAGCAGCAGCGAGTGGTAGTCGCCAGAGCTGTGATTCTCCGCCCCAAACTAATCGTCGCCGACGAGCCGGTATCCATGCTCGATGCCTCGGTGCGGGTGGAGATCCTGGAGCTGATGCGGAAGATACAGCACACGCATAACCTGAGCGTGATCTACGTCACTCACGACCTTTCTTCGGTGCGCTACTTCTCAGAACGCGTCTTTATAGTGTATGCCGCCAGGATGGTCGAGAAGACAGATGTCAAAGAGGTGGTGCAAAACCCCCTCCATCCCTACACCCAGGCACTGCTCAACGCCATCCCTGATCCCGACCCTGAGAACGCCGGCCGCTTCAGAGACATCCCGCCCGGGGAACCTCCCAGTCTGATCAAACCACCCAGTGGCTGCCGCTTTCACCCCCGATGCCCTCGGATCATCCGTGGGGTGTGTGATGTTGAGGAACCGCCGGAATTCGAGCCTGCTCCGGCTCACTTCGTGGAGTGCTGGCTCTACAAGTAGAAAGATAAATGGGGCATCCATTCAGGCTACTGGCTATCGGCTTCGGATTACTCATTATCGGTGTTATCCTGCCCTTCCTGATGATGATCAGTTTCGTTGAATCCACGCTATTCCTGAATTTCCTGGCTATTGCTTGCTCGATCGGAGGGCTCACCACGGGACTCCTGGGCATCACACGATATCCACCCCGCCGAAAATAGCCTGACCGACAAAGACTCTCTCCGCCTGCAAATTGCCACCGGTCAGGTATTCCAGAGAACAGTCACACGGGAAGTCCCTGGACTGAAGAGACCGTTGACCTTCAGTACGTCCCATCCATGAATTCGGCTATCTCTTCAAAATGAACTTTGTCCACCATCAGTCCAACGGGAGCATAGACGATTTCATCAGCACCCCATAGCAGAGTCGGTCTGGTATCGCTGGTCATCCCGCGAATGCCCATCAGGATATTGCCGATATTGTCGTTGATTCTTAGCGTGTTGACCTTTATGGGCGCCTTGATTTTGCCGTCTTCGATGAAATAGGAATCAGCAGTGAGCGTGCCGGTGAAATCACCGGCCCTCAGGCCGTTGACAGGATACGTGTACCAGAGCCTGCCCACAACTATACCTCTCTTCACCATCCTTATCAGAGTCTCGAGGTCAGTGGCTGATGGGGACTGAAACACGATATTGGTTGCCGACGCGGCGGGGAGGATGCTGAAGTTCCTGCCACCTCCGCGCGCAAAGCGAAAGCCATTTCTAGGTATCAGCGACTGCCGGAAATCAGCAGGAGCGACTCCCAGCTTCTCCTTTGCCTTGGCGTCGTTCAGAATCCTCCGGTATTCATACCACTCGCTCAGGAGCCCGCTGAGCACCCCCTCCTTTATCAGGATGGTCTCCCCGGTAGGCAACCCCTCACAGGTGATACTCTTTGAACCGACGAGCCCGGGAGCGTTGCCTCTGTCAACTATCGTCACCATGTCCGAGGCGACCCGTTTCCCGAGTTTGCCAAGAAAGCACGACTCCAGAGAGTAAAACGCCGAGGTTGTGCAGGAGGGAACAATCAAGTTGTTCAGAAGCTCACCAATCGGCTGAGGGCCGAAGATCACAGCGTAATCTCCGGATGGCACGCGAATTCCATTTAGCGAATTGATGGCATTCTGCGCTGCCTCGCTCCCTGCCTTGCCACTCAAATCAGCGAGTTTGAGATGCACAGAGTAGCCGCTGCCCTTGGCATCACCTTTCTCCACCATGGCAGTCACATAGGCTGTAACACTCGCAGACTCATCGCTCTGCACTTCTGGCATCTCGTAGGAGGCAACGGCCATCCTTTCTTGAAGCACGGTCAGGTCGCCGCCCACTATGAGACCGAGATCAGCAAGTGTTCCGCTCCCGGCCATGCCCTTCAGTGTCTCAGACCCCCGAAAACAGCCTATGGCCCCGTCCAGAATCACCCAGCCTGCCTTGACCAGGCCCTCATCCGTGATGCTCATGGCTGCCGGGTCATGGTAATGGAAAAGACTCCTCTTCTCACCGGTTGACTGCGGCAGGTTCTCGAACTCCGGGTCAGCAATCGCCCCCTGTTTTGCCTTCTCCAGGGCAAGTTTCACTCCGGCCAAAGACAGGTCTCTTTCCTCGGAGCCAAAGCCTACCTTCTTGCCACCGGGACTGTCCATAACTATTTGAATGCCGATCCCGTAATCACCTGCTGATTTTGGCTCTTCAACGCCGTTGCACGGGATATGCGAAGTATAGTTGAGCCTTGTCCACAGACGGTTGTTTGCGGCGGCAAAGACCTGGGCTGATGTAATCTCAGGCTGAGTCTTCAAGAAGGCGATTGCCTTCAACACCGATTGTTCAAGTTCTTTTGTCTTTTTCACCCTTTTCCTCCCACAAGTCTGGCACGAGCTCTCATGGTGGGACCGCCATTGCCGAGCTTCTTGGCCTGCATCGGCTGTCCTTTCCCACAATTGAAAATTGGGTATATCCTGAAGTCATTCCCCACGGCATCAACGGACATCAAATAGTCCTTCGTGTTAGCCATTATGCCGCCATCCCTGAACATTTCCCCGAGCTCGCCGTTCTTGATCTCGAATACCTTTCTGGCCGTAACTCGAAAGTTCTCTCTGCTCTCCGAAATTGATGGGATACGGTGGGCCGACAGGTAGTACCCATGGTCGACTTCGCTGATGATGTTCCGCGGGTCACGCTCTCCATTTCCGAATACCGTGGTGGACATTCTAATCAGGGGGACATACGATGCGTCAATTGCTTTGAAATGACCATTCGG
>Ga0315291_10013192_pt1 | contig 10023 bp, 11 predicted proteins | sample YL17G12_20_MG_FD_203070 | JGI IMG/M metagenome (GOLD analysis project Ga0315291, IMG submission 203070) | Sediment microbial communities from Yellowstone Lake, YNP, Wyoming, USA - YL17G12_20 | ecosystem: Environmental > Aquatic > Freshwater > Lake > Sediment | place: USA: Wyoming | collected...
AGACCAGTGGAAAGGGAGACCTCTTCATCAATACCTTCGGGGCGATAGACAAGCACGTCCTCGGCGCGGGGGAGGAGCTCGTCGTGGACAACTTCCACCTCGTCGCCTTCTCCGACTCCTGCCCGTACGAGGTGCACAGGCCCGGCGGCTGGAAGGAGACGATCCTGAGCGGAGAAGGGCTCGTCGTGAACATCCGCGGCCCGGGAGAGGTCTACATACAGACGAAGAACATAAGGGAGTTCGCGGAGTGGCTCTGGACCCTGATAGCGCCCCACGTACAGGCTGGGGCGAGGGCGAGGTAGCCGGGCGAGATACCTTCGCCTCGACTACTGGCACAGGTCTGCATTAGCGGAGCTTGAGCCGAGTCGCCCAGAACGCTAATCCGGGGGAGCGCCCACCATTGTCCTCGGTGGAAGTCTCGTGTCGCCCTGGTTCTACGCCTCAGCTGCGGGGCTCTTCGTCGCCTGTGTGCTTCACATCTTGTCGGTCGGGCACTCTAGGCTCGTCGCGGCACACGGCGTCGAGGCGGGGCTGAGGAGGGGGAGACTCTACGGGACCGCTTCAGGTGTCTTAGAGTCCATCTGCCTAGTCGGGCTATGGATATCGCCCCAGCCCGCCCTCCCCGCGCCCCCTCTGGATTCGTCGCTGGCGTTCCTCGGCTTCAGGGTCTGGACCGTGAACCTTCTCGTCTCCTCACCCTTCCTGGTCGCAGGTGCCTGGCTGGGCCTCTCGGGGCTGATAGCCGTGGGGATGAGGGTCGCCGAGACCCACTCGACGCCCGGCGGCCTCGTCACGACCGGGGTCTACTCGCTGGTCAGGCACCCCCAGTACCTTGGGTGGCTGCTCGCCCACGTGGGGGCGTCGATCCTCGCCTCGGCACAGACCTCTCTCCTCTTCACTCCTGTCCTCGTCGCCGTCGTCTACGTGATCTCCCGAGCCGAGGAGGCGGACCTCTCCGAGGCCTTCGGCGACGAGTACAGGCAATACAAAGAGAAGGTGCCCATGCTCGTCCCCCGGCCGAGTAGGTAAAGGAGAGACCGCGGGGGTCCCCAGAAAAGGATTAAAGTGTCGCCTGCCCCCTGAGAGGGCTGGGGCTGGTAGATCAGTGGTATGATCGCCTGACTTGCAATCAGGAGGTCGCGGGTTCAAATCCCGCCCAGTCCACTTTTACAATTCGATCGCGCACGAGGAGGCGCAGTAGGTATTCCGACTTTCTCTTGAGCCATCTTGGGTTGCTTTGGCTACAGATGTGTTAAGAAATCGCGGATGGGCGGGTGCATGTGAAAGATGTCGCGCGATTGTGAGTGAAGGAAAAAACTTATGAGGATTCCGAATAACCCTTGAAATCCAGTCTTGACTGGACCTTTACTTATAAGGGGTTAAATACTCTCAAAATCCGGAAGGAGGTTGATCGGAATCTTCTTATTTCTCCTGTTCCAATGTGTTAGTTTGATATGGTAGTTGTCGATGATTCTTTAGAATTCCATCGACTCATACTGGAAGAGTACAAAAAGGACCTAAAGTATGCAATGTTGGACCATGATCAGATTCGGAATAACATTGATGTCGGGGTTTTTTCAGCTGATTTCTCAGAGATATACATTTACGCATTTCATACTAGAACCAGTAGAACTGATCTCAAGCTGACGAATTACCTTTTTGATAAGCATATCAAGAGAGATTTCGTTTATACTATGTTGCCACCCGCCATCGTAGAGCTGAGACTTTACTATGAACGGTTGCGCAACATTGCAAACAAATATAGGCTTCAACGCGAAATTGAATATTCGGAAGTACTGGGCAAAATTTACAGAGATCTACAGGAGATAATAAAAGTAAAAAACGATAGAATCGACTTGAATAGGGCTGAATGTCAAAATATTCTTGAAAATTACCGTGAAATTCGATTTAAACTTCGATCATTTGATTGCGCTGTACTTTTGGGGACTGAATACGGTTCTAAAAGCTGGCTAGATGAATCCCACAAAAGAATGCAGGGGTTGTTTTCGGATCGAATCATTAAACCCCCTCAAGATATAGACATGCTTTCGAGTAAGATACAGGAAATCTCCTCGGATAAAAAAATGCGCGACAAAATATTTAAAAAGCTAAACCAGAAAAGATGGAGAAACAAGGATTATCAGAATAACCTGATAGATTCTGAACATGCCGCAGTGGACTTCGCAATTAACAGTAAACTGCTCAGTAATAGCGAATTAATGAGTATATATACAGGTTCTCCAAAACCACTTGAAGTTTTTGAACAGCATTTAAGGCTTAATAAACCCAACTTTGAGAAACAGCCTTTGGTCAGGCCTCCTCCATATTTCGCAATTAGAATGTTCTGTAACAACGAATTAAGAAGTCTATTTGTTGATGACCATCTCTTTCTTCAGTCAGGAATCGACGTCATTAATGATCTATACAAAAGATCTCAAGGGGAAGATGTCATATCCGAGATAAGAGCTCGCCTAGGCCAGTTATCAGAGAAAGACCGAATCGATGAGCTCGGTACTAAACTAATGCATTACCAATTGTTTTTCGACATATCAGAGATGACTGGAAAATTTGGTGATACATTTAGCAATTCCTTAAAGTCTAAACATTACTTCTCTCAACTGGTATCAGAGACTGAAGAGATTTTCTATACAGGAAAACCTGAGGATTTAAGAGATATAGAGTTCGTTGAAGCATCTGCTGCTATAATAGAAAATCAGAAAAGCTTTGAAGAGAATTTGGCTATAGCAGAGGACAAATTATTCAATTCTTTATGCGACTTATATTCGGCATACATTAAAATCTTAGAAGGATACGATTTCTCGAAGCTGTCTCCACTTATGAAAGAGCACTATGACTTCATTTTGAGTATACCAAAGAAAGAAACACAAGATGTTAGATAATATGATTTCAGTAAAGGGGTGAGGCAGAGATATTGACTGAAAGCAAACTTCACAATCGGGTGGACCTATATAACAAAGTTTTTGAAGATTTTGTAACAGGCAAAATAATTGGTCCAGTATCTGGTCAAGTCAGACGAGATTTGACATTTGCCATAGCAAGAAGATGGAGTTCTTGGTATCCAAGCTTCTTCAGAACGCAGGGTGGCTGTTACGCGATTATTACAAGAGATGGTATAGAGGATTTAAAAAAGAATGCAGGTGTAATAGTAGTTGATCCCGGTATCAATTTTGGTGAGACTCTCAGAAAGTGCTTCAACATAGAACCCTATGACATAAGAACTGTTCTTGTATCCCATCATCATCCTGACCATACTACAGGTCTATATGAGTTGTTGACTCTGACCCATGAATCTCATCGTCCATGTATATACTATTTGAATGAAGGAACCTATGACGCATTCAAACCTTTTCAAGGTGAGTATAACCATATAAATGAGCTGAGCAAAGGGCAGATCATAAAACTTGCGGACTATGACTTCGTCCCCGGGTCTGTCGCGTTTGACCCACTCTCCAAGAGAAGAGCCATTAAAGAAAGAGTAATCGCAAAAACCTTTCAGACTTTTCACAAAGAAATCGGGGACAGACACACCTCGCTTGGCTTCATCTTCAATGTGCAATCAGGAAAAAACCAGCACGAGATTGCGCTGTTAGGAGATACAGACGGAAATGAAGGATACCTCGATACCTATTTACAATATCTCAAAAATGCAGAAATCGTAGTTCTACATCTAGGGAGTTTTACGAAAAAAGATTTTGGCCAAGGAAACAAGCATCTCTATAGAGAAGGTTGTACTAATATCGTCAACTGCATATGCTGCGTTAAGGGTTCTAAAATCATACTAGAAGAAGGAAAAATAGAGCAGTGCCTCAGAGCAGGAAGAATACGAAAGGACAATGAAGGCCAAATTTCAAAAGCAGGAGATGTCAATACATGTTGCTACCATAATAAGTCCTTTTTCAGAAATCTCAAGTTGGTTCTCATTTCGGAACTAGGTTTGGATATAGCTCCAATAGAGCATATCATTGAGTCAACTAGGGATCTTCAATGGAACTCAAGGCTCTATCCACTGATGCTTTTCTGCAAGTTCTTCCACGACAAAGATGAGTACGTTGTAGAATTTGACAAACAGACATCTGAGATGGGCCTTGCACTAGATGAAAGACTGAAGCCGCAAAGGATCATCTTTGGTACTACTGCTTATAGGTCACTCACAGAGATAAGTCCTCTAAATTGCACTGATGAGGAAGCAGTATCCACTGGAGCAATCGAACAAGCGATTGAAGTATTCCATGGTTCTGCAATTTGGGCCATGTTTCTCTGTTACACAATGTTGGAAGAAATCCCCGAGATCCTTTCCCCAGAACTGGAAAACCAAAGTGATCTGGAAAAAGCTGAAAAACTCAAACTACTTTTGGAGACAATTCATAAGCTTTTTAACACAGAAGAATTTGTCCACGTTGACTATCCCTATGAGCATTTCATAGCCAAAGTTCATCTTCCAGATGACCATGTTTTTGTCCATTTCCAGAATCTTCTGAGAAACTTCCTGATAAGATTTATACTTTCAATATATAATGTTCCATATTCCACTACGCTAAAGCAATTAGACGCCTTTTCTGAACAGATTTTCATTGCCACGAGAAAAACGACTCTCTTGGAAACCCATGGCAGCTTAGAACTTGTCGAATCAAATCTGAGGGACTATATTTCCTTCCTTCGTTCCATCAGGCTGTTTGATCAGCGAACCATTGAGCAAATATATCAACTGTTCAAAACGAGACTCCCCCTAAAATCTCAAGGAAAGCCATTTTTGATGTCATCGTGCGTTTCGTTGGCCTTTCTTCTGTCTCACGAAATTCCGAATATAACTCAGTCCATCCAAAAAATGGATTTTGTGAATCAGCCGAAGGAAAGAATTAAAAGCGTTGGTCAAGAATTGTCCGATTTGTTCGACAAGTATTCGGTAGACAGTCCAGTCAAGTTCATTCTAAGCAAAATTGGCATGGAAATAAAACTTTCAGGAAAAGAACTAGAGATCAGAGAAGGCAGAGGAGAGTGGATTCCTGTAAGTAAATTCACACAGAGTTACGACTAATCGACCGCATGCTTGTGATGCCATAAAGCACGCGCGGCTGGTGAGGTGACATGGGTATAGTCCTGGCCCCTTCAGCTAGAATTGTTACAAGGGGCAACTCGACCCATTGCTGGCAAACGACATTCTCCGCAAGTACTTCGTGACTAGCAACCTGATAATCGACCCAATACTCAGGGAGCAGGACGGTCGAATACGGGGCTGAGGCTCGGGGGATAGGCTGCGTTAGCAACGATATTCCCCCGCGCGTGAGCATAAAAAAGATTGTTTTTACTCGCCTTCGTACATATTTCCCATTAGATGCAAGCCTGTGAATGAGAGTATCAAAATATAACCCATTGGATCTGTTTCCATATTGTGTTGGGAAAAGATAGGACTCGCACCCAATTGAGTGCAGAAACCGCCCAGTCCACCAAATAAAATCGGCTAAAGGAACTGTTTTATGGGTTGTTTTGGGGTTTAAGGCTTGGTTTAACAATCCCCCATTTTCGTCTATCTGTATGGTTCCGCGCGAGTGTTTAAATTCACGATTTTGTTAGTTCTGATCGGTGAAGCCATGCAGTACAGCGCCTCCCGCGAACGTGTACTCGACGTCCTGGCTGATGGAAAGCCTTTGAGCACTCTAGAGGTCTCGAAGAAGACAGGGCTCACGCGGAGCCAGGTGGGAAACGCGTTGATGCTCGCGTGGCGAAGGGGCCTCGTCCTCAGGACCACCGAGACCTGCTTTGTCTCCCTCCCCGTCCGCAGCCAATCGACCAGGCACTCGACCTCAGCCTCCGTGAAGATGTATGTGCGCATCCTGAACCCCCGGAGAATCAGATACTACTACAGCAGTAGTATCAGTTTTCACGCAGCTTCAGCCTCCTCGCCAGCGGGTTCCTGTCATCCGTCTCGTGTGTTTCTTCCAAGGCTCCGGCGAGGGCTAATGCCATCTCGTAGATGTCCGAGGACCTGACCGGGTTCCACCGGTGCTTGACCCGGACCAGCGGGTCCCCGCCCTCTGGCACCTTCTCGCCCTCGTCCTCGAGGGCCTTGAGTGTCCAGCGGTCGTACCACTGGCGTTCGATCTCCCTCTTCAGGTAGCGTTGGGCGGAGGCGATGGGACCTTGAACATAGGCTTCGAGCTCGGCGTATGCGGTGGCCCTGTTTTCGATGGGTCGGCCAAGCAGGAACCTCGGGGTCCCGAAGTTGCCGACTATGGCCTGCTCCAGGTGGCCGAGGAGCTTCGATAGCCCCTCCACGTCGGGGCTGAGGTCGACGACTGTGGCCTTCACCGACTCGTTTACTGTGATGCTCTTCCCGGCGCGGGCCACATCGGCGAGGTCCTCGACGACCCTGTCGGCCTCCTCCTGGCTGAGCCCCGATGTGTCCGCCTGTAGAACAACGTATGGGGCCCAGAGTGTCCGGGCTATCTCGGAGAAGTCCTCGCGGAGCTCGTGGCGCGCCCTGCAGACGCTCCTGACGGGCTCCACGTCGCTTAGGCCCTCGTGGTCGGCCTCGAGGCCGAGGTTGGTGAAGTACAGGACCTCGTCGGGTCCATAGAAGTCGGTTCTTCCCTGGTACTGGTAGGCTTCGAGAATAAGACATTCGTCGTTTTCCTCACTTACCGTTACCACGTGGAATCGACGGTCGGGTTCTTCAAGCGGATAGCCCCCCATTTCGGCATAAAGCTCCACATAGTGACTTGCCGCACGATGGAGGATGGAAAAGACGTACCTGTCACAAGTTTCACGGCCAAGCTGGAGGAAGCCTACGAACTGGGAAAAAACTTGGGGGCATCTGAGCGTGACATCTGAGCCCCCAAAAGGTAGCTCCCCAGACCCGTCAAGGCGTTTTTAGTAATATCTAAAAACCGCGGCCTCATTCAATCAGTTGATCAGATATGACCAAGGTAGCTGAGACTTACCTCTGCGAGGTATGCGGCAACAAGGTCAAGGTCCTAGAGGCGGGCGCGGGGGAGCTCGTCTGCTGCGGCCAGCCGATGAAGAAGGTCGCCAAGTAGGCTGACTTCTTCAACCCATTTTTCTTACCTTTTCTGAACGAAACCGGGGTTTAATTAATAAATATGGGCTGGTCTACTTTCTGTCCTTCAGGACTATCGTCTGAGCCAGGAAGGTGAAGAGCCTCTGGCTTTTCTCGCCGAGGAAGAACCAGCCTATGATGACGTCGAGTGGGAGCAGGAAAGCCTTCCCGAAGACCTCTATGGCTCCCTGCGTCAGGTTCATCCGTCCGCCGTCGAGATTCGTCACCCTGATCTTCATCACCATCTTGCCGACGCTCTGGCCGAAGCTGAGGTCCATCCAGAGGAAGTAGATGAAGAAGAGGAGGTTGTCGGGGCCCAGGTCCATCCACGGCACCCATCTCAGGCCAGGGTAGCCCATCATCCCCGCCCAGAAGTAGCTCGGTACGAAGATCAGAGCCTTGACTAGGTTGGCCACCGCGCCGACGATCACAGCGTCTATGATGTAGGCGATGATTCTGTCGCCCCAGCCCGCGAGGTCGAGAACCCTCTGACTCGGCGTCTGCTGTGCCTGCTCTGCGCCTGGGGTCTCGGGCTTCCGCGCTTCTACCGGCGGCGCCTGGGGACCCTCGGTCGGCGTCCCGCAGACTTGGCAGAAGGCCGCCCCATCCCCGAGCTCTGCGCCACACTTCTTACAGTAAACCATTCAACGTAACTCTCCTATTGTTGGGTTACCATTAAGAGGAACACGCTGTCTTATATTGCTAATTGAGCGTGGCTCAGAGGTCGACCTCTGCGGACTTCTTCCCCGTCATCTCCCCTATCCTTATGCGGCCGACGATCGTCCTGGCGAGGTCATCCCGCTGAGACTCGAGGTTCACCAGCCTCCCGAGGAGGGGTTCGGGGTTGCTGTCCTGGAACCTTATCATCTGAGTGAGGACCCTCCGCTTCTCGTCGACGCCCTCGACGAAATCGACGACGCCGTCGAACATTACGGAGGCGTAGAGGTGGCTGCACTCCCCCTCATGGTAGCCGTGGTCGATGAGGGCCTGCCCCCAGACCCTCGGGTTGGCGCGGAGGAAGTCCAGCTTCTTCCCCTCCCCCGCGCAGTGGAAGTAGATGCAGCCCTCCTCCTCGTCGTAGACGTGGCTCAGCGACACGAGGTAGGGCTCGCCGTCCATGCACATCGCGACCGTGACGTAGTCCGTGGATCTTAGGATCTTCTTCATGGCCTCCTTGTCCACGATCTCCTTGTCGCGGCGCCTGACGTGGTACCTCATGCTGATCGAGAACCACCTAGCCCTCAGCTGTAAGAACCTTTCCACCACGAGGTCATAACTTAAATCAACGGAGCGGCTACCCGCTAAACGATGGAGCTGATTCAGCGCGTACGGACGACCGTAATGGCCCTCATCGGCCTCGCGTTGACGGTCATGATCCGGAGGCAGCTAGACGGATTCCCGGACCCCGGGATCCTCAACATCTTCAACATAGTCACCCTCTTTATCGTGGCGGTGCTGATGGTCATGATAGTCAAGGCCTGGCTGCCCGGGCGCTGAAACCGTCACTTCCTGAGGTAGGCGTACCAGTACAGGGTCGCGACGAAGAAGGCGCCGCCGACGATGTTCCCCAGGGTGACGGGCACGAGGTTCCTCGTGACGAAGCCTTCCCAGGTCAGGTTCGCCAGATCCAGGGTGGTCTTGGAGGCTACCGCGGGGACCCCCTTCGCCATGATGCCGATTGGGATGAAGAACATGTTTGCGATGCTGTGCTCGAAGCTGGAGGTGACGAACGCCATGATGGGGAAGAAGCAGGCGAATATCTTGCCGATGGTGTCCGTGGACGAGGTGGCGATCCAGACCGCGAGGCAGACGAGCCAGTTGCAGAGGATGCCCCTGAAGAAAGCCTCGACGAACGGGATGTTCACCTTCGCGTTGGCTATGGCGACCTCCCTGAGGCCGAGGGAGCCGCCGCTTAACCCGTACAAACCTCCGCCGAACACGAGTCCCACCAGGGCGAGGGAGCCTACGAGATTGCCGACGTAGACGACGGACCAGTTGCGGAGCAGCCCCGTGAGCTTCGCCTTCCCCGTGAGGCAGGAGAGGGACATCAGGCTGTTGCCCGTGAAGAGTTCGGCCCCGCCTATGACGACCAGCATCAGCCCCACAGGGAAGACGCTGCCCATGAGGAGGCTCGTGAGGCCGGCGCCGAGGATCGGCTGAGAATCTTGAGAGACGACTGTGGCGAGGTGGCAGCCGAAGGCGATGTAGGCCCCGGCGAGGACGGCGAGGACGAACATCCTGTCGAGGGGGAGCTCCGCCTTCGCTCCGCCGGATTCGCAGATCGCGTCGGCTATCTCCTTCGGCTTCTTGGACATCCACAGGTCACTGCCTACGGATACTGGGCGAGGGATGTATGAATCTTTTGAGGAGGGCGCGGGAGAAAGGGAGCGCCTACTTCCTCTTCCTCAGGTACCAGGTCTCTCCCTGGGGGCTGGTCTCGATGGTGAACTCGGGGTTGTAGTAAAGCATCTCCTTTACGAACTCGCGCATCGCCGCCTTGGAGCCGTCAGACCTCACTATAACCTCATCCAGGTCGATGGTGACCCTCTTCCCCTTATCAAGCTTCGAAGTCATGGGTATCAAGAATCCAAACACGTCTCAGCCTTTATCATTTACGCAATTTCTCACCCGCACGATTGGCTACTTCTAAGGATCGGATGACACGAAAATACCTGGAAAAACCCATTTGGACCCGAACAAGCCCGGAGATACCCGAAAGTGTACGAAATCGCCTGGCTGATAAACCGGCCTAAGTCTTCTTCGCTCGAAAGGGGCTCGGTCAAAGGACTTTTGATCTTGGAGGGTAGAGTAGTGGATGAGAATGGTGGACTGGGGGGGATTTGAACCCCCGACTTCCGCCATGCCAAGGCGGCGATCGTACCACTGATCTACCAGCCCAACGCCTACAACAACTCAGGCACCCATCGTAAAAACCTTACCCCGGGGCA
>Ga0315291_10013193_pt1 | contig 10022 bp, 9 predicted proteins | sample YL17G12_20_MG_FD_203070 | JGI IMG/M metagenome (GOLD analysis project Ga0315291, IMG submission 203070) | Sediment microbial communities from Yellowstone Lake, YNP, Wyoming, USA - YL17G12_20 | ecosystem: Environmental > Aquatic > Freshwater > Lake > Sediment | place: USA: Wyoming | collected...
GCCCTTGAGCGCCATGAGAGTGCCAACGGGCTGATGCTGGGGATCGGCCTGCGCCTGGTCCGCGAGCCCGACGCCTACGGCGGTCGCGCGTATCTGGCGACCGTCGAGTCATCGCGCGGCCTCATGGTTGCCGCGATGATGACCTCGCCCTACAAGCTGCACAAGCTGCAGATCCATGCCGATGATGCTTGCGAGCCGGCGGCCGTCGAGCTTGTCGCCGATGGACTCCTGCGCGGCGCGTGGCCTGTGCCGGGCGTCTTGGGGCGAGAACCTGAGGCACAGATGTTTGCGTCGATCTGGTGCCGCAGGACCGGCGCCAAGTGGCGAACAGAGATGCGCCAGACCGCCTACGCGTTGCGTCGCGTGGTCCATCCCTGCTATCCGGCCGGGGAATTCAGAGCGGCAGGGCAAGAGGACATCGAGCTTGTCCGGCGGTGGGCACGCGCCTTCCACCAGGACTGCTTTGGCGATGGCCGGCCCGAGCGGACGGTGGCGACCGCGGAAGAGAAGGTGAAGTCACACGACCTCTTTCTCTGGGTGGACAGGACCCCGCGGTCGATGGCGGCGAGGGGCCGCCCCACGCCCCATGGGGAGGCGGTGTCCTTCGTCTACACGCCCCCGGATGAGCGGGGCAAGGGCTACGCCACGGCTGTTGTGGCGAGAGCGTCGCAGCGAATCCTGGACGACGGCAAGGACTTCTGCACCCTCTTCGCCAATGCGGACAACGGGACGGCAAACCGCCTCTACCAGAGGATCGGCTACGAGGTGCTGGGCAACGTGGTCGGTCTGGGCTTCGAGACTCCGGCCGAGCGCTCTGGGGAAGAGGCGCCTGGCTGAAAGGCCGCTTGCAAGCTCTGGGCGGTCGGCCTTTCAGAGCCGAGCGACACCCGAGAGCCTGATTGACCAGGCGGTTGTTTCCCGTGCGGGACTGCTCTGCGGGTATAGTAGGGGGCATGAGCGAGCGACGCAGGAGGACCACCCGGATCGTTCTCTTGTCCAGCGTTGTCGTTCTCACAACCGCTCTAGCGAGCCTGGCCACGACGGACGTGCAGGGATCCGGGAACGGTAAGGCCGTCCTGCGCTTCGGTGGCCCCGGGCTCACAGCGACCCTGTCCGGGAATCTGAGCCTCACTGGCGCGTGGGTCGAGGGATCGCAGACGATCCCCTTCGTCGCCCAGGGCACCATTCTGGGCTCAGGGGAATGGAGCCTCGCCACCTTCGCCGGCGCGGCGTGGGCGACCTTCCGCGCGCGGGGCACGGCTGCGCAAACAGAATCCATCGAGATCTGCGGGGCCCTCTCCGTTGCGAGCGGAGACGCCCAGAGGATTGCGCTCGGAGTGGTCATCTTCGCGGCCAGGTTCGTTCTCGTCGTCCACAGAACCTCAGGCGATCTCGCCTACGCAGGCTCCGCCACCGGGCAGCTAGTAGGCGGGTTCGTCGTCCCGGAGATCCCTTACACCATGCAGGCCAACGGGTCGGTCAGCCTCAACCTGGCCGGCGAGCCGGTCCCGTCCCCCCTGGCAGGCCTGGATTGGACAGCTACTCCCTGGAATGCGGCGACCTGGCCCGACGAGGCCTCGCGACGCCTTCTTGGGGCGTTGGGCTGGACCCCTCCTCCAGCCCAGGCGACCCATCCCGGCGGCTAGTCCCAGGGGTCAGATCTTGACGTAACAGCGTGACGGCGCTGGTGCATCGACGTTCATCCACGTGGTTATCCGTTGGCCCGTCCCATCTGGCCCCGTTCGGCAGCGCGCTGGCTCGCGATCGAAGCCCAATTCCATCGGGATTGAGTTCGTCGTCTCATCCGCTTCGCTTCAGGCGACCCGTCTTCTTTGCGTAGCGCTCCACGTACTGGAAGACGAAGAGCCCGACGACGATCACGCCCACGCCCGCCCCGATTAGAGGGAAGACGGTCGAGAGGAGGCTCCCGGTCGGCGCCCGATGCAGGAGGCAGGCGCGCATCTGGTCGATGACGTACGTCGCCGGCGACCCGCGCGCGATCCACTGCAGCCACCCAGGGAGGGTGGCGATCGGGTAGTACACCCCCGAGACGAGAAGCAGGAGTGCCGCGGCGGCGTTCGTCATCTGCGCGCCCCGCTCCGGGTAGAGGAGAGGGAGAACGGCGGCCATGATCCCCAGGCCCACGAATGAGACGCTTCCTGCGAACAGGAGCAACACCGCCCCACCCAGGTTCGCCTGGGAGAGGTCGAGATGAAAGAAGGCGGCGACGATGAGGAGCGTCAGGAGTGTCCGGAAGACGCCGTAGCCGATCGCGAAGAGCGTCGTCCCCACGAGCTGCGTCGGCCGCGACACCGGGGCCATGAACGTGTACTCGATCGTCCCCTCCCAGCGCTCCCAGGCGATCATCTCGCTGATCGAGTAGAAGATCATCGAGAGGTAGGACCAGATGAGCGTTCCCACGAGGAGGTACATGATCAGGTACTGGGTGTCCATCGGCTGCCCGCTGATCCGCTCCATGCCCGCGCCGATGTAGGTGACGGCGAGCGAGTTGACCAGGGAGTAGAAGAACCAGACGAGCTCCCAGCCCCAGTAGCGCTTGATCAGGTGGACGTTTCGCTCGATGAACGCGTACGCCCCGCGGCTCTCGTTTATGAATCGACTCATTCCGCCACCTCCAGCTCCTTGTCCTCCATCCGGCCGCCGGTGAGGGCGATGAACACGTCCTCGAGCGTCGGGGTGTGGCCGTTGGTCTTGGGGACGAGGGTCTTCAGGCCCTCGGCTGTGTCTAGGGCGATCACCTTGCCCTTGTCGAGGATTGCGATCCGGTCGCACAGCCGCTCGGCCTCGTCCATGTCGTGTGTGGTTAAGACGACGGTCGCGTCGTGGCTCTCGCGGACCTCGCGCACGAAGGACTGGACGTCGCGCTTGGAATACGGATCCAGGCCGGTCGTCGGCTCGTCGAGGAGGAGGAGCGAGGGTGACGTCAGGAAGCCGCGGGCAACGGCGACCTTCTGCTGCATCCCGCGCGACATTCTCTCCATCGGCTCGGTGAACGTCTCCTCCTTGAGCCCCAGGCGCAGCAGGATCTCGCGCATCTTCCCGCGGGCCTCGGACATCGGCATCCCGTACAGGCGGGCGGCGTAGGCCAGGTTCTCCAGAGGCGAGAACTTCTTGAAGAAGGCGGCGTCGACCGACACCCGGTTGATCAGCCGCTTCACGGCGAACTCCTCCTTCTCGATGTCGTGGCCGAATACGCGGATCGTGCCTGAGTCCGGGAGGAGGAGCGTTGAGACGAGGCGGATCAAGGTCGACTTTCCCGAGCCGTTGGGTCCGAGGACCCCGAAGATCTCGCGGCGCGCGACGGTGAGGTCGAGGGATTCCAAGGCTATCGTTTCTTTCTTTCCGTTCTGAGCAGGCGTGCGTTTCCCAAGGGAGCGGGACTTGCGACGAAAGATCTTGCGCACGCGCTCAAGCTCTAGCGCTGGCAAAGACATGAATGACTCCTCAATCGACGGAAACCAAAGAAGACCGGCCGACAGGGCACGAGGCGTGCCCACGCAACAGGGGCGTAGCCCCTACAGAGCGATGATCACTTTGCGCATTCTGTCCCTCCGAGAAGCCCCGGAAAGGGCCGGGTCATGAGATGGCGGAGTATAGCACTGGCGGGTTCGGGAGTGCAAGAGGTGCGTGGCGACGCCGGCCGTTCTGGTGCCGCGTGGGAGAAGCGGTTCGTTCGATCGGTCTCGTGCGCTTGTTCGAGGAATCCCATAATTGTAGGATGGTACCAGAGAGTACACGTGTCGATATGTATCATCATGGAAGACGAGAAGGAAGGTGGAAAGGAAGGCGGGAAGGAAGCGATGGGCCGGCACAGACAGGTGTGCTGCATGGCGAGTTTTCACATTGGCTGCTGTTAAGGGGCGCTCAAGTTCGGTCGGGCCGGGGGAGCCGTGAAGTCCTGCAAGACGTGCAAGCGGAACCTCGAAGAGGACGAATTCGCCAAACCGGAGCGCGTGGAGTGCAAGGGGTGCGAGCTCTTCAACGTCACTCGGTCCAACGAGAAGGGACGTGGCAAGCCTCTGGAGATGACTCGTGAGGAACTTCTCGATGCATTTGGCGACGCCAAGTTGCGGCGCTGTTACTACTGTGGGATCAGCGAGCCCGCATACGTCAGTCTCGAAATCCCCACACCATCCGGCAGACCGGGACTTCGCCTGGGTCTTGACCGCGTCGACACCTCCGCTCCGTACACCGCCGACAACGTCGTAGTCTGCTGCCTGGTGTGCAACAGACTCAAGTCCTCCACGTTCAGTCACGAGGAGATGATTCGCCTCGGGAGGCAGGTCAATCAGGTGTGGCGCGCTCGCGGGCTAGATGCGAAGTTTGAGCACGACGGCGGCGAGGGACCTTCCTAACAAGGGAATCGAGCAGACTTGCTTCGCTCGGCAGCGAAAGGGTCGGGTCTTACTGCGACACATCACAAGTGGAGGCTCGATCCTGCTCTCGCCGCCCGATTCCACACCGTGGCGCGCTCGGGCTCTTGGTCGCGTAGGTACTGCTTCCGCCACAGGCTGCCGCCGTAGCCGACGAGCTTTCCGTTCCTTCCCGATGACGGGGCAGCGTCGTTCGAGAGGCCGCGTGTGTTTGTTTGAGAAGCCTCCTGGACGGTAGGATGGCACGCGGGGGCCCGTGGCCAGATGTAGGGGATGGAAGAGCAAGAGAAAGGGCAGAAACGGAGGAGCGGGCCGGCACGGACGTGCTGCACAGCAGGGTCGGACACTAGTCACGATTGGACGGAAAAGGGAGCGATGAGAGAGCTGTTGATTCATCATGTGGTTCCTCTCTCTCAGTCTGGAGAAGGCGCTGGCCTTGCGTTCGACCGGTGGATTCCAGAGGGGCCTGCAGCGGGGTTGAGGTCCAAGAGCGGCGATCTGGACGCCAATCTGTGGATCGATCGCACGTGCGTAGACGCGCTCGAGCCCGTGACGGAAGAGCTTCTCGCCAAATGGATTAACATTCGTGTGACAAGGGCATTCGTAGATGTGCGCGTTCCAGGCGTGAACGACGAGATTGCTCGCTTCATTGAAGAAAACCCAATCTGGAAGGAGTCGATTCTCGACTCAGAAGATCCCCCAAGACGCTCGTTGGCTGAGGCGTACCACGAACTCGGCGTGCGCGTGCTTACAGAAGTCGAGCGTTCCGTCAGTCACCTTGTTGGGTGGGCCTATGCGGAACGTAGGCACTACTGGCTCAAGCCTCCCATCAATCTCGCGAGCATGATGATGTCCCGCAACACGGAGTACCTCGCGACGGTCCGCATCGATGAAGGGCTGCCTTCCCGCTGGTGCCCGCCGAGTCGCGACAGACTCACCCTCATTGTCGAGTCCAGGGAAACCTGCATCCGTCAGGGAGATTGGGAATCGGCTCGCCGCTTCGTAGAGGGCACCAACCGTCCGCAACTTGTCGGGGAGTTGCTGAGCAATGCAGATGCGCTCCTTGCGGAAGCACACTACCGGAGCGCAATCATCGAAGCGGTCTGCGCTCTGGAGATTGCAGTGAACGATTGGGCGCGGAGCCCTTCGCTGTCAGCGATTCATCGGGAGATACTTGATGTGGACGCGTCAGCCCGCGGCTTGAAGGATCAGGTCAAGCATCTCGGCTTCGTCGGCACCCTCCGCTATCTCGTTCCCATCGTGGTTGCCCAGGACTGCTGGGACAAACAGGCGCTGGAAGATGCTTTGAGGGCCGTAGAGGCGCGGAACAACATCGTTCACAATGGGCAACGCAACGTGGCAGAGTCATCCGCCCGCGCTGGTGTCCGCTCCGCGAGAGCGATGGCGCAGTCATTGGTTGGCGTCACCGAAAGGGCAGCGGCCTCCGCCTAGGAAGCGGATCACCCTGACAAGCAGTTGGAGGTAGATGTTGTCTGCTCACATACCGTGGCGGCGAGTTTCCCTTCCGGCCTGCTTTGCAGCGTGCTCGCGGTTCAGTCTAGGCAACTGTTGATTCTGCCACAGCTCTCAACCGTAGCTCACCAGCTTCCCTCCTTCCCAATGACGCGGCAGCGTTCGACAGGCTTCAGTTTCTTGTTCGAGAAACCGTGTGGCCGTAGGATGGCGCGAGAGTGCACGTGTCAGTACCCAGCGCCATAGAAGAGGAGAAGAAGGGCAGAGACGGAGCAACGGGCCGGGCAGAGGCGGGTGTGCTGGATGGCGAGCTTGCACACTAACCACAGTTGGGCATCGCAGAATGGTTCTCACTTGCCATTCTCCCTAGTGCCGTGGAGCGTCTGAGTGAGAGTCAGTCGTCAGTTGCGGCAAGCCAGAGACCGCTTCGCCGACTTGCTGGAGAGTCCCGACTCCCTTGAGCGAGAATGGGAAGCTCTCTTTGCCGATTTTCCGTTCATTCTCACCGACTGTCTCGCACTCGGCATTGAACCTGCGCAACTCGTTCCATGCAGACCGGGGAGGGCTGAGGCGGACTTCTACTTCTATCCCAGGGAGGAAGACCCACTGTCACGATACGGGGTAATCGAGATCAAACGGCCAAAGACAACTATCCTCAACGCACCCAGAAAGGACGTCGTCCTGCTGTCCTCTGACGCCGCTACCGCCGTGGCTCAGGCCCAAAAGTACGCAATCGACCTCGGCGCCGAGATTCGCGAGATGCATGCAGAGTTGGTTGTACTTGGTGGCTCCCATCACATCTTTGTGATTGCAGGCATGTCGGCAGAGATTGCCAGCAAAGTAACTACGGGGCTGCATTCGATGCAGATTTCTAGTCTCCTTCCATCGAACTGCAGACTTGTGCCCTTCGACGTGCTGTCCAAGTCACTTGCATCACGGACACCGCCTCTTGTGCATGTTGTATCACCTTGGTGCCCGGAGATGGACCGCACTCCAGGCGAATCGGGAGGGTTCCGACGACCCAGTGATTTCGGTCCGCGCGAAATGCACCCGACCACATGTACGGAATGTGAGAAAGAGATCGAGGTGCCCTTCAAGCCCAGAGAGGGCATGTCGGTTTACTGCAGAGAGTGCTTTCAGAAGACAAGAGGGAAGAAGAGGAGAGCGTTCTAGGGGGGGCTGCGGCAGGGAGTAGCGGCAATGGGGTCTTGCCTTTCGCTCTCGGCGGGGAAAGCTCGTGAGACGGCTCGGCCGCCGGGGATCGAATGCCAAGGCGCTCTCCGTCGCGTGCTGTGGGAAGCTCTCGACAGGCCATCCGCTTGTTCGCATAACCTCACGAGGCTAGGATGGCGCGCGAGCCGGGAGAGCCGAGCGGACTTGGCGAACATGGGTGAACTGCACAGCAGACCTGCACACTGATTCCTGTGAGAGTCAGGGCGGAAAGGAGATCGGATCATGGCGAAGGTGTTGGTGGTGTACTGCAGCATGACAGGGAACACGAAGGCGGCAGCGGAAGCGATCGCGGCGGGAGCCAAGGGCGCCGGGGCGAAGGTGACGCTCAAGACGGGGACCGAGGCAGAGCCGCAAGACCTCGTCGAGTGCGACGCCGTTGCCCTGGGCTCCTACGACGCCTTCAGCTACATGGGCGGCGGACTGAAGGACTTCCTCGATCGGGCCTACTACCCGACGCAGGGCGAGGTCACGGACAAGCCCTACGCCGCGTTCATCACGCACGGCGGTGGTGGGAAGGCCGGCCAGAGCATCGAATCCCTGGCCAAGGGCTTCAAGCTGAAGCAGATCGCCCCCACCGTGTCAATCACAGGTAAGCCTGAAGGAAAGGCTCTTACCGACCTGAAGGAACTCGGCGCGAAGCTCGCCGCCGCGGCCGGTAAGTAGCCGACCGGACCGCATCGCGGGGGACCGTGCTCGGCGCCGCCGGGCGCCCTCAAAGCCATCACGGGCGAGCCGTGCGCGGCTCGAGGTTTCGAGGAGATGGGCAGGAGGACCGCATGGAGACCCGTCCTTTTGGCAAGACAGGGGAAGCGTTTCCGATCCTGAGCTTTGGGGGCCAGCGGATCGTGGACGAGCATCACTGTACGGAAGAAGAGGCCGTTCGAATCGTCAACACGGCGATCGACCGAGGCATCCGCTACTTTGACACAGCCTGGATCTACTCGAAAGGGCAGGCCGAGACGCGCCTGGGCAAGGTGGTCAAGCACCGCCGAGCGGAGATGTGGATCGCGACCAAGACCTGGGACACGACCAAGGATGGGGCACGCCGCCAACTGGAGACGAGTCTCGCGCGCCTGCAGACGGACTACGTGAACGAGTGGCGTCTGCACAACGTCAGCGACTACGCGCGGTTGGACGCCTTCACCGGCAAGGGAGGGGCGCTCGAGGCCGCGATACGGGCTCGGGACGAGGGGCTCGTGCGCCACATCAGCATCAGCTGTCACACCGACCCGCAGATCTTGGTTGAGGCGCTCCGTCGATTCCCGTTTGACAGCGCGCTCGTCGCCGTGTCGGCGCTCGACCATTTCATCCTCAGCTTCGCCGAGGAGTTCCTCCCGGTTGCCAACGCGAGGGGGATCGCGACGATCGGGATGAAGGTGCTGGGGTTCGGGAGCCTGGCGCACGAGGTGGAACGGTCGCTGCGCTACGCCTTCGCTCTACCGGTGAGCACGGTGATTGTGGGCATGGAGACGATGGCCCAGCTGGAGCAGAACCTGGCGATCGCGGAATCCTTCGTCCCGATGACAGACGAAGAGAGGCTGGCCTTCTTCAAAACGATCATCGGGCTGGTGCGGCCGGAGAAGATGCGCTGGAAGGCCACGGATTGGGACCATCCGACGGAGTGGATCCCGCGTAGGAGAGGCCTGCATCCCTGAACACCCACGGACGGCGACGTCTGCCCCCGCGTAGAGGTGAAGCTGCGTGCCCGTCCGTTCTGGGCGTCTTGGGCCATCAAGATGTGTATGGCCTGAGTGTTCCGGCCGGCCCTGGCGCGCCTGTTGCCTGAGATGACCAATAGCTGCAGTTGCAGGGCGATCTCATCCGCCGGGTATCGTCGCTAGACTTCACGTGCCAGGCAGGGGTGGATAGGAGAAAGGAATGGAATTGCGAGACATATCGCTCGACGATCTCCCTCTTTACGAAAGCCTCCGATGCGATCCGCAGATGATGGCGGAACTGGGCGGTCCCTTACCCAAGGAGGGACTGCCTGAGAAGCTCCGGCGCGACATCGCGTCTGTCAAGGCTGGCAAAGCCTGGATCTTCAAGGTCATCCCAGACGAGGATTCCGGTCGTGCGGCAGGCCACATCTGCATTTGGGAGAGCTCCTGGAGGGGTGAACCCATCGACGAGATCGGCTGGATGATCCTCCCTCCGTTTCAAGGACGAGGACTGGCGACGCAAGCGGCGCGCGCCATTCTCGAGAAGGCTCGATCGGAGAAGCGTTGGCAGGTGATCCACGCGTTTCCCTCGGCCACCAATGTCCCTTCCAATGCGCTCTGTCGCACGATGGGATTCTCACATATTGAGGAATGCGATCTCGAGTGGGCAGGGCGAATGCTGCACTGCAATCACTGGCGACTCGACCTTGCTGAGGCCGATCCCGCTTGACGCCCGGCGCTAGTGTTCATTGCTGCTTGTTGACGTCCCGTGCCAGGTGGCTCAGTTGCAGAGGATTGCGCTTCCCGTTCCGGGGAGCGGCAAGATCTTGCCTTCGGATGCGGCGAGCGTCGCAGCCGTACGGCTCGGACTCAGCCAGGTTCCGGCCTGCCCGCGGAAACCCGACCGAGGCGCGGCCGTTGATCTCGACTGAGCAACAACTGTCGCCATTCGTGGCGCCCTTCTGGTTGCGGCTTGGCGGTCGTCTCAGACAGACCCAACGGCGGGTCTACGAGCCGGCAGCCTTGTTCAACTCGTTCTGAACGACCGCGTATCCGATGAGGCCCAGGAAGAAGCAGAGGAGGAACGATGCTATGGCCGACATCTTCTCCTTGGTGACGAGTTCGACGCCAACGGAAAACCGCCAGAACCAGTACAGGTCGGCGACGGGGATGATTAGGAGCCACGCGGTCGGGATCTTCGCCCCTTGCGCGTTCATCTCCGTCTTTGTCCGTACCAGCCAGTACAGCGCGTAGACCCCGAACG
>Ga0315291_10013194_pt1 | contig 10022 bp, 11 predicted proteins | sample YL17G12_20_MG_FD_203070 | JGI IMG/M metagenome (GOLD analysis project Ga0315291, IMG submission 203070) | Sediment microbial communities from Yellowstone Lake, YNP, Wyoming, USA - YL17G12_20 | ecosystem: Environmental > Aquatic > Freshwater > Lake > Sediment | place: USA: Wyoming | collected...
GCCATATGATAGTTGGGGAACTTCTTATCCTATTCCTTTTATTATTCGTAGAGGAATTTTTCGTAATTTAATGTTAATGGGTATTCTAGCTTCCAAAGTTGAATTTATTGTTGGAAAAGCTTTAGAGTATCTATTGTTATTAAAGAAAGGAACAGAAAACTTAGCATTAGCTGGTCAATCAGAATTTACGTATTCTGCTGAAGATTTAACAAAAGTTAAAGAGCAGTTGCAGACAGTATTGACAGATAGACGAGATGTTCCTGGTGTTCCTACATATGCTACAAATTTTGATACTGATATACAGCATTTAATTCCAGAATATGACAAAGCATTAAAGCAAGAACTTTATACCCCTATTGAACGTAGACTTTTAGCTGGTATTGGTTTAGTTGATATTTTACAGGGTATAGCTTCTACTAGAAAAGAATCCGTTTTGAATCCTAGACCGTTTATTGCAGAAGTACAGTCTGGTGTTGAAGATTTTAAGAAGATGCTTACTGATATTATGCAAGAGATGATTAAACTAAATTCAGTCAAGCATCCTAAATATACTGGACAGATTATAAAAATACATAGTACCCCCATTACTCATTTTGTTACAGACGAGTTGCGTACTCAAATAAGAAGTGCTTATGATAGGGGTGCAATTTCTAAACAGACATATGCTGAAATTGTTGGTGAAGTTGATTTTTCTGTTGAAGTAGAACGCAGAAAAGGGGAAGAAGGGGAAATTAATGAAATAATGTATCCTCCTGTTATACAGAACTTAGAAGTTGGTCCAGATACCCCTAATTTGACTGAAACTCTTACAGAGACTACACCCGATAAAACTGGGCCAGAAGCTAAAAATTATAAAGCAGATATAGAAACATCTGAGCAAGTTCTTGAAGGTGCTCCATATAAGACTATTAATGATTTACCAGATAATGTAAAGAACGTGTTGCCTCAAGCGGCTCAAAGTATTTGGATGAGAGTGTTTAATGAGAGTTATCCTAAAGGCGAAGACTATGCTCGCAAAGTAGCATGGTCTGTTGTAAAGAGACTTTACAAGAAAGTGGGAGATAAGTGGGTACCCAAGAAGAAAGTTAAGGGGTCAACCGATGTAAATGATATTATGTCAGAATTAGAACTAGAGTTAAAGCAAACCCAGTTGAAACTTGCTAAACGTCTATTGAAAGAGGAATAATACTATGAAAATGTATAAAGATAAAGCATTAAAAGAAGAAGTTACAGAACTAGATTTTGGGATAACTTTAGCAGGCGATACTAAAGAAATAACATATTATCTGTACAATGACATTGAAGCCGATTTAGTAGAAATTAAAGCTACTGTTGATAATACTGAAGTCAGTATAAAAGATTGTCCTACTAATTTAGAACATAAAACTTCTTCACCCATTATTTTTGCATGGAAACCTTCTATTACTTTGAAGCGTGGATTAAAGACTAAACTTGATTTAAAGTACTTTGAATTATATAGTTAATAGATAGATAACAAAAGAAAGGCAATAAGAATGGAGCACAATTTATTTAAGCCAAAATCTTTCGATGAAGGCAAACACGCCGTAGTTGGGGACTGCAATGGTATCCCAATGGAAGAAAGATGGAAAGTAGAAACCCCCCTGTTCGCTAAAGCAATTCTTAATAGTTGGTTTTCTTCAAAGAAGGGGCAAGAGATTTATCACAGTCTAAACGCCAATGATGGTATTCCTAAAATACTTGATTATGGCTGTGGTGTTGGTAGATTAGCAAAAGAGATTTTAAATCAATCTCAACATTCTTTTGTTATAGGTACTGACGCTTCTACTGAAATGATGTCAGAAGCAAAAGCTTATGTAGCAAATGAGAGATTTAATACTTGTTCCCCCGAAGATTTAACAGATAAATATGATTTAGCTTATTGTGTCTATGTTCTGCAACACGTTCCTTCTATTGAAATAAGAGAAATTTTATCTCGTATACATTATCATTTAAAAGACGATGGGATATTTGTTTATTGTTCTTCTGATTATCGTATGGCTATTCGTTTCGATAATGGCGGGTTTTTTGATGATAGATTCATGGGAATTAATCTTCAAGAAGAGATAGAACGATTATTTGATTGGGAAGATGAGCTATTTACTGATGAAATATTAGATGCTAATCCGATATTGAAAACAATGATTAAAGGCGGGTTACCTCATCCAGCTAAAGTATATAGAAAGAAAAAGATTACAGACTATTTACATGTCAAAAAAGAAAAAAGTGTTTTTCCGAATGGTGCAGTGATAACATCTAGTGGTGAAGTCAAACCAGCAGATGATAAAAAGAAGCTTGTATTAGTAAATCGTTTAGCTCCTGGTGATGTATTAGTGATGACTAATGCTATCAGAGATTTACATAAAGCTCATCCTGGAAAGTACATTACAGATATACGAACTTCATGTCAAGAAATATTTCAGAATAACCCATATATTACTAAATTATCATATAATGATAATGAAGTACAGTCAGTTGTTGATAAATTTTCTCAGAAATCTGACCCAATGGGAAATTCAGATATGGTCGGGGATATTAGAGTTGTAGATATGCAATATCCTTTAATTCATCGTTCTGGCGAAGTTGGGGCACATTTTTCAGAAGGTCATAGAGAGTACTTAGAAACTCTTTTAAAAGTTAAGATTCCGCAGACTGCTTTGACACCAGAAATTTATTTAGATGCTTCTGAAAGTCAATGGGTAAGTCCAGTAGCAGTGAAACTAGATTTTCATGGAAAGTATTGGGTTATTAATGCGGGTAGTAAGGGAGATTACACTCTTAAACAATATCCTTATTATCAAGAAGTTGTTAATCTTTTAAAAGATAAAATAACTTTTGTTCAGATTGGTCAATTAGAACACTCTCATGTTCCATTAGAAGGGGCATTAGATTTACGTGGTAAGACAAACGTTAGAGAGTTATTCAGAGTTATTTATCATGCTCAAGGTGTTTTAACTTGTGTTTCTTTCCCTATGCATATAGCGGCCGCTTTCAAGAAACCTTGTGTAGTTGTTGCTGGTGCAAGAGAGGGAACAAGGTGGGAACTTTACGCTAATCATCAGTTTATGTATGTAAATGGTTGTTTACCCTGTGCTACATATGATGGTTGTTGGAAATCTAAACAATCTGATTGTACTAATAAGGTGGGGGATATAGCAAAGTGTATGACGCTTATGCCTCCAGAAGACGTTGTGAGAGCAGTTACTCGTTATTATGATGGTGGAACACTTCAATACTAAAAGAAAGGGAAGTATATGAAATTCAAGTATGATGAATTACAGCAGTTATTAGAAAACAGTGAGGGATTTATGATTACCATTACTACTCGTAATGGTGACAAGATGTTAAATCATCATTTGTTTACAGAGAATTTTTTGAGAGATGATATGTTGCCTTCTTTTGGGGAAACAGAGCATCTAGTTGTTGCAAGACTTAAAGAACCAAGAAAAACAGAAACTCCCGTTATAGAAGACGCTATTTTAGTGGAGGCAGAACATGTTAAAGATTCCCAATGAAATTATTTTCTTAGTACTTAAAGTATTAAAAAGAGCTAATCCCGGAGATTCGTATTATGAGAATTATCTCTGGCATTATAATAAACACAAAGATGCTTTTTTTGATATTTATCATTTTTCTTGGGCATGGGCTATTGAGAATCATCCTAAGAGAATATTAGAAATAGGGACAAGAACTGGTATCTCATTATGTCAATTGTTGTCTGCTTATATGGACCCAACTAGCATTGAACGTATTGTATCGTGTGATTTGTTTAATGATGGTTTCATTAGTCCAGCATTAGTGAAATATAATTTGAAGCAATTACATGTTCCAGATTCTGTTGTAGATAAGATAGAGTTTCTTGTAGGAGATTCTAAAGAAACAGTACCCAATATACAAGGGGAATTTGATTATATACTTGTAGATGGGTCGCATGATAAAAAAGACGCTTTGATTGATTTGGAAAACGTTCATAGATTGTTATCTCCTAATGGTGTATTAGTGTTTGATGATATTACACCAGATGGTATGGATTTAGTTGATGTTTGGAGAACATTTGCTAGTAATCATGGAACAGAATATACGTTTCATGAAGACCATAATGGAAAAGGCCTTGGATGGGCCATTAAAAAGTAAAGGAGAATATAATGACTTTAGTGTATTTTATATTATTAAGTCTATTATCTGGATTATTAGGAAGAATGGGAGGAGCGGGTAAATCTGGTCAGTGGTATGAAAAGCTTTTAGATACTAAATGGCGAGATATTGGTTGTTCTATTGTTGCAATAGCTACTCTTTGTTTATTTATTCCATTTAATATAAGTTTTTGGTGGTTATATCTTATTATTTTTGGTTTGCATTGGGGTGCTTTTAGTACATATTGGGATAAATTGTTTGGGTATGATAACATGTGGTTCAGTGGCTTTGTTGTGGGTCTTGTTATGATTCCTGCAGTGTTTATTAATTATAGTCCTTTATTAATTATTCTTCTTATACTAAGACCCGTTTTTTTGTGTATTGTTTGGGGCTGTTTAAATAAATATTTACCAAAAAAAGTTTTTATATGGAATAGAGCAGTTGCAGAAGAGTTTCTTCGTTATACTGCTTCTCAATAATAGAAGGATTTTAGATGAATAATCAAGAACCTATACTGCCTTCTCTAACAAAAAAGTTATGGCATGAAAGAGATTTAGAATATTTTTCTGAATATCCAGAACCAGTAATGTCTAATCTTCAGAGAATGCATTTTACTAATGTAAACAGCACTATCCCTTATTTTGGTCCAATGTTATATTTATTAGCTAGACAAATTGGGGTAGAACAAGTATTAGAAATAGGTCACGCTGAAGGATATACTTCTTTTTATCTTGCTCATGCTGTAAATGATAACGCAAGACGCTTTAATATGGCAGGTAATAGATATTATGGTATAGATATAGTGCAGACAGATAAAGTACGTGATTGTTTACTTAAAGAAGGTCTTCCAGTTGTTATTGAAAATAAAGACTCTATGACCCTTGACAGCAATTCGTTTCCAGGGGTTGTTTTTGACATTATTTTTCAAGACGGGTGTCATGATGCTGAACACGTTATTTATGAGTTTAACGCTATGTGGAAGCAATTAAAGGGGCAAGGAAAAGGGTATTGGGTTGCTCATGATGCAGAAGGACCAGCCTGGGAAGGATGTAATCTTATTAAACAGAAGTTAATTGCAGATAAAATCCCCCATGAAATTATCACTTTAGGTGGGCAATATGGTCTTATGATTATACGCAACATGGAAGGGTTTGATTATGCAGTTAATCCATGGAAAGACTAATGTTATTACCTCACGATACTTTCTACAGCACTACTGATATTACTGTATTAGAACTAATTAAAAAACTAAATATAAAAAGTTTTATTGAAGTTGGTGCTTATTATGGTAGAACTGCTGAATATTTATTGAATAATCACACGTTTGATAGATATATTGTTGTAGATATTTGGTATAATGGAAGTCAAGGGTTAGAGGGGTATTCACAAGAAGCATTAAATTATGTTAGAGAAGTATGCTTTAAGCGTTTAAGTGTATTTAATAATGTTAGTATCTTACAAATGCCTTCAGTTGAAGCTTCTAATTTATTTGCTTCTAAAAGTATAGAAGCAGTTTATATTGATGCTAGTCATGAAGAAAATTGCGTCCAAGAAGATATTTTGGCTTGGCATAGAGTTCCTAGTAAACTCTTTTTTGGAGATGATTATTATTTAGGCTCAGTCGCTAGGGCTGTAGATAGGATTTATCCCCAAGTTGACTATATTGAAAACAGTAACATTTCTAAAATATGGATAAGGAAATAATATGAATACATTAAATCATCATCAGGTATTGATTAAGTTATTTAAAGAACATTTTGGGGCAAGAGATAATGTTATAGGTATGGAGATAGGAACTTTTTGTGGTGATTCTGCTAGAGCAATTTTGTGGACTCTTCCTAATTGTTCAACATTATATAGTATAGACCCATGGAAGCATTTTGATAAAAAACAATTTGAAGCAGGAGAACAGCAACCATATCACGATAGGAATAAAGCTCTTGCTTTAAGCAAGTTTGAAGCTCCAGATATTAAGGGAAGAATTGTCCAGTTAGAAATGACTAGTGTTGAAGCTTATGATATTTTAAAAGATAAACAGCTTGATTTTGTTTGGATTGACGGGTCTCATGAGGGAGTTGATTTTAAGAAAGATATTGAGATGTATGAACCTTTAGTAAAAGAAGGCGGTATTTTTGGTGGGCACGATTTTGGGCAAGTTCCAGAAGTTACAGACATTGTATTTAAAACATTTGATAAAGTACTTTGGAGTGGTAATGATTATACTTGGTGGGTGTTGAAATGAAGTTTGCTTATGTAACGTCTATTAGTCCTGGGTATATGTTTGCTTTAAATGCAAATATGAATGCTAATATGTATTATGGTACTAATGCTGACTTTGTTATTATACAGAGTCAAATGGAACCAGAATATATGAAAGCTATAGAGAATGCTTTTCCTTTTAAAATAAAGTGGATTAATAGAGATGATTACTCTCATTGTTTTCATAATTGTAAGTATGCTGTAGCTTCTACGCTTAAAGATGATTATGATGCTATTTGTTTAATTGACTCTGACTTGTTTATTTGTTGCGATACTACTCCGTATTTTTACCGTGCTTCGCAGGAAAATGTCTTAATTACTGCTGGACACGTTTGGTCTGGTGGAGATGCTAATGCTCTTCCTTTTGATAAGCCAGAAAGCTTAATTGACAGAGGACAGGCTCAATTAGCAGACTTCCCTATCTTTATAAATCCTAAATTTGGATATAAATTATTTAAGAAGTGGTTTGACCACACATTAGAGGGGAGAGGGGATTCTGAGGCTAATCATCCTTTAGTTGCTTTTAATAGAGCAATCGTTAATACATTGAAGAAAGAAGAGCTTGTTGTTCTTCCAGGAGACCAGTGGGTGTGCGACCAGAATTATTGGGATTATAATTATTGGCAAGAGATTGGAGAAGATGGAAAGCAACACATGTTTTCTAGTCTTAGAGGAGCAAAAACTCCTATTTACGCTATTCATAACAAGTGGTGGAAAGTAGGACGTGCTTCTGGAGAGTGGCTTGCTCATAGATGGGTAGTGACTGAGAATAATGAATTTTATATGAATCGTTTAACTGCTGGGCAAAATAATTTTAATAATATTAAGAATATGATGAGTTGGTTTAATGATATGACCCCAGACTCTAAGCGTACTGACTTTTATCAAGGTACTCATGATTGGAAGAAGTATTTAGAAACTGGCGAAGTATGATAATTTTAGTAGCGGGTGCAAGACCTAATCTAATCAAGATTGCACCTATAAGTAAAGTATTCAAAGAAAATAATGTAGCTCATAAGATATGGTATTCGGGGCAACATTATGATAAGGAGCTTTATACTGTTATTAAAGACCAATTAGGTGTAAACATTACTACTGAATTAGACTTACAGAGTTCAGGTAACGTGATTAATGATATTCAAAAGATTATTGTTAGTTTTAAAGCTTATATAAAGAAGATGAAAAAAGTTAAGGCAATTCTAGTCGTTGGTGACGTTAATACGACTTATGCTTGTTCTTTAGTTGCTAAGAGTTTGAAGATTCCTTTGATACATGTAGAGGCTGGACTTCGTAGTTTTGATGATTCAATGCCTGAGGAAAAGAATAGATTAACTGTAGACCATCTTTCTGATATTCTTTTTGCTAGTTGTAAAGATGCTGTTGATAATTTGAGAAATGAGGGTATTACCAAGAAAGTCTATCTTGTTGGTAATGTTATGATTGATTGTCTGAAGAACTGTAAAGAACTTATTAAAAACTCTTCTTATCTTATTCCTAAAGAAAAGTATATTGTTGCCACATTTCATCGACCAGAAAATGTAGATAATAAAGAACAACTTGCTGAGATTATTCGTCAGATGAGTCTTTTATCTATTCAGGGTTATAAAATCATATTTCCAATGCACCCCAGAACCAAGAATAAGATTAAAGAGTTTGGATTATATACTGATTTTATTGAGGTAGTTCTGCCATTAGGATATGTTGATTTCATGTGTTTGTTGCAGTCTGCTTCTTTAGTTATTACGGATAGTGGCGGTATTCAAGAAGAACTATGTTATTTAGATATTCCCTGTTTTACTTTAAGAAAGAATACAGAACGTCCTATTACTATTAAATTAGGTACAAATGTTTTAACTTCGCTCGATAAATTATTAGATGATGTTTTATTAAAAACCAGAAAAAGTTGCAGTAAACCGATACCTCTTTGGGATGGTAATACTGCTGAACGAATTTATAAAGTATTAAGGAAGGAAAAATTATGTTAATTTTAGTCACAGGAAGCAAAGGTACTTTAGGTACTCATTTAGTTACTCAATTAAAACAGAATGGTCACACTGTTATAGGAATTGATTTACAGCATGAAGAAGATTCTGGAAATGGTTATTATCGTTGTGATGTATCAGAATTTCGTCAAATTTCGCAAATATTAACTAATATTAAGCCAGATGTTGTTTATCATCTTGCAGCCGAATTTGGTAGATTGAATGGTGAAGAGTATTATGAACAGGTTTGGAAAACAAATGTTATAGGGACTAGACACGTTCTTGAATGTCAGAAGTTACTTGGTTTTAAATTAATTATGGCGTCTTCTTCCGAAATTTATGGCGATTTACCTGTACCATTTTTAACAGAAGATTTAATACCAGCTAAACAGAAAAATGATTATGCTATATCTAAATGGGTTAATGAATTGCAATGCCAGAATTTTATTGAGCGTTACAACAATAAAATTATGATACTGCGTTTCTTTAATGCTTATGGCCCTGGGGAAGATTATACAATGTATCGTTCTGTTGTTAGTTTATTTTGTTATAACGCTCTGCACAATAAACCTTATACTGTGTATGAGGGTTATCATAGAGTATTTATGTATATAGACGATTTTATACCTACTCTTGCTAAAGCGTGTGATAATTTTCAAGCTGGAGAAATTATTAATATTGGTGGAAAAGAATATCGTCCTATTAAAGATACGAGTGATATTATTTTAAAATATCTTGGTAAAGACGATTCTTTAGTTGTTTATTGTCCTCAAGATACTCATAATGTATTAAATAAACGACCAGATATTTCTAAAGCGATTAAATTTTTTGGGCATAATCCCTCAACTACCTTAGAAGAAGGGGTAATTAAAACAATTGACTGGATGAAAGAACGGTATAAATGACAAAAATTATTGAAGCAAAAGATGGTAAAAGATTAACTGAGTATCTAGATACTGGTGAATATAAGAAAGTAGTTCTTCCTTCTTGGCATGGTGTTGGTGACTTAGTTATGTTTATGGCACCAGTAGAGTATCTGCGTAAGAAGTATCCTCATATCCAGATAGATGTTGGTCTAGCTAAAGGGTTACAGGAAGAAGTATTCTTTTCTGGTTATATGCTTTTAGAAGGTAACTGGAGAGATACTATTAAAGATTCAGATTATGATTTAGCTTTTATCTGTGATATGCCCTTAGAAGATGCTAATGACCTTACAAAGACAAAAGCTGAAGTGTGCTGTGAAAAAGAATTGGGTATCCCACCAATTTGTGGGCATTTACATGTTCCTCATAAACCCATTGTTGGAGTCCATTTTCAGAATACTTCTGTTAGTAATGTTGCTAATGTTCCAGAAGAGATTGCTACGAAAATATGGAATGAAATTGTAGATGCTAACTGCATGCCACTAGAAACATTATTTAGACATGGGTTTCATAACCCCGCTAATGAGAAGTTTGCTTGTATTACTAATAATTGCAGAGAGTGGCCAGCAGATTTAAGTAATTTAATTGCAGTGCTTGGGCATTGTGATTTCTTTATAGGAGCAGTTAGTGGTAATTTTCATTTAGCATTATCTTTGCTTCCTTATCACAAAGTTGCTTTAGTTGAGAATAAATTAAAAGCAGAGCA
>Ga0315291_10013197_pt1 | contig 10021 bp, 7 predicted proteins | sample YL17G12_20_MG_FD_203070 | JGI IMG/M metagenome (GOLD analysis project Ga0315291, IMG submission 203070) | Sediment microbial communities from Yellowstone Lake, YNP, Wyoming, USA - YL17G12_20 | ecosystem: Environmental > Aquatic > Freshwater > Lake > Sediment | place: USA: Wyoming | collected...
ATCGATGGCGGCCTCCGCGCGGTTCACCTGCTCGGCCGAACCCCAGACCGAGAGGCGCACGCTCCCCTCGGCGCCGCCGATGCCGCCCGCTCCGATGGGCGCCGCCCGCGCGCCGCTCAACAGGCCGATGGCCTCGACCTCGGTGAGGATCTCGCCGTCTACGGGCCAGAGCATCGGCCCCGAGCCGGTCGGGCCGGCGGCCGCCATCTCGCGGTAGAGTTCGTGGATGTCGCCGGGGATGCTCTTCTCCAGCCCCACGGGGATAAGCAGCGTGACACGGCGGGAGACGAGCGTGCCGAGGACGGCGCCGACCGTGCCGCCGGTCGGGTGGCCGATGAGGATGCCGGCCTGGCGCTTGTCATAATTCAGAGCGTTGGCGCCCTTGATGAAGACGTCGCCCGGCCCCATCTCGGCCGCCATCTTCACGGCCGGAGTGCCCTGGACCCGTTCGCCCTTGCGGAGGACCAGGTCGGGGAGTCTGTCGGCCGTCTCGCCGGCCTGCCCGCCCCGGAGCGGGCGCGTAACGCCGGTGCAGTAGTGCTGCCTGTGGATGCGCTCGCCCGTAAGCTCCTCGACGACGTAGCTGTTCGTGCTGCCTTTAGCGACCGCCACAATTCCCTTCTTAAGGGCCGTCTCCACGGCGGGGTGCAGCTTGACGGCGCGGGCGATGAGGCGCTTGGACTCGGCGACGGTGAGGATGAAGCTCTTCTGGTGGTCCTGCGCAGGCATCCATCAGCCCTCTCAGTGAACCGAGCGAACGTACGCGGCGCTGTCAACCACGAAGAACAGGAAGTGCACGAAGAAGGGATGAAGTAACGGCACGTTAAAGCCCCAACCGCCGAGAGCGCTGAGCGCGCAGGGCGTCAAGGCGCCATGAGAGCTGCCGAACGGGGGAGTCCGTCTGTACCTCCGCGTTCTCAGCGTCCTCTGCGGTGAACGTGTTCGCCGCGCTCAGGCCGGCCAGACGCTGTCTATGGCATCCTTCGTGGCGCGGATCGCGTCCTCGCGCTTCATCTTGCGCACGCGCTCGCTGAACGGCTCGGCCATGACGGGGCCGGTGTAGCCGATCTGCTGGAGGCACTCCAGGAAACGGCGCACGTCCATGACGCCCGTCTCGCCGGGCAGGCAGCGGACGTTGTCCACCTGCTTCTCCAGCGGGACGCCGGCGGGCGCGTCGTTGATGTGCACGTTGACCACGTTGTGGTCGGTCAGCTTCAGCACGTCCTCCATGCCGCCGCCGCCGGTGTACAGGTGCCAGGCGTCCAGGAGCAGGCCGACGTTGCCCGTGCCGACGGCCTCGCAGAGCTCGAGCATGCCGTCCATGGTGTAGATGAACGCGTGCCGGAACTTGTCGCGGATCGTCTTGGGGCCGAGGAACTCAAGGCCGAGGCGCACGTCGCTCTCCTTCAGGATCCTGGCGACCTGGGCGATGCGGCCGCTGAGGAAGTCGAACATCTCGTCGTACTGCATGTCGTTCGAGCCGGACAGTATCCAGGTGGAGCAGCGCTGGTCGCCCGCGCGGGCGCAGCGGTCGGCGATCTCGGGCAGCTTGGCAAGCTGCGCCTTGAAATCCGCCGCCGGCGCCATGAGCGAGACGGGCAGGCCCCATCCGGCGGACTGCAGGCCGCGCTCGTAGAGCATCTGGACGACGGTCTCCGGCCCGTTCTCCGTGAGGTAGCCGACGTTGAGGTAAAGGCCTTCGAAGCCATAGTGCGCCGCCAGCTCGACGGCCTCGTCGTAGCTGACGCTGACGCCGATGGCGCCGCCTTCGAACGCTTTGTACATTGCGCACACTCCTTCACGAGCCCTGGAGTTCAACGAGCGGCGCCAGCGCCGCCTCGCCCGGCACCGCCGGCATGCCGTCAGCCAACGCTGGCGGCAATGTAGTCCCGGAACATCTGCAGCAGCTTCTTGGTGACGGCTCCCGGCCTGCCGTCGCCGATGCTGCGGCTGTCAATGCGCACGACGGGTGCGATCTCGGCTGCCGTGCCGGTCAGGAAGCACTCATCGGCCACGTAGAGGTCGAACTGGGTCATGTTTCGTTCCAGGACCTCCATGCCGGCGCCGCGTGCCAGCTCCATCACCACCTGGCGCGTGATGCCCTCCAGGATACCCGCGTTTACGGGGGGCGTGACGAGCCGGCCGTCTTTCAGGATGAAGATGTTGTCGCCCGTGCACTCGGCCACGAAGCCCTCCTGGTTCAGCATGATGGCCTCGTGGGCGCCCGCCTGCAAGCACTCGATCTTCGCCAGGATGTTGTTCAGATAGTTGAGCGACTTGATCCGCGGGTTCAGCACGTTGGCCGGCGTGCGGACAGTCGAGACCGTCACCAGCTCCAGCCCCTTTTCGTAGTGTTCCTGGGGATAGAGCGCGATGCTGTCCGCGATGATGATCACGCTCGGCGTCGGGCACGCGTGCGGGTCCAGGCCCAGGTTCCCCTCGCCCCGCGTCACCAGCAGACGGATATAGGCGTCCCTGAGGCCCGTCGCAGCAAGGGTCTGATGCATCGCGTCCTGGAGCGCCTGCCTGTCCATCGGCACTTCGAGCGTGATCGCCCGCGCCGAGGCGAACAGCCTGTCCAAGTGCTCCGCGCAACGGAAGATGCGCCCGCCGTAGACCCGAATGCCCTCGAAAACGCCGTCCCCGTACAGAAGGCCGTGGTCGTAGACGGAGATCCGCGCCTCGCCTTTCTCGTAGAGCTTGCCGTCTATGTAGACCTTCGGGGCCAACTCACGCTCCTTCCATCGTCCTTCGCCATCGGGCCGGCGAACGGCGACGCGTTAGCCTATACCGAACAGAGCGACGATTCAACTCGCATCGGAGTCCGCCGGGCCGCCGCGTCAGTCGAGGACGCGGCCGTCCACCAGGTGGACGACGCGGTCGCCCATCGCAGCAACGCGCTCGTCGTGAGTCACGATGACCATCGTGCATCCGGTCCTCTCCCGGATGTTCGAGAGCAGGCTGAGGATGCGCTTGCCCGTGTCCGAGTCCAGGTTGCCCGTGGGCTCGTCGCACAGGAGCACTTCGGGCTCGTTGATGAGGGCGCGGGCAATGGCCACGCGCTGCCTTTCGCCGCCCGAGAGCTGCGCCGGACGGTGCGCGGCGCGCGAGCCCAGGTCCACCGTTTCGAGCACGTGGCGGGCCCTTTCCCGCGCCTGCTTGCGCGCACGACGCCAGCCGACGAGGCCCGCCCCGACCAGGGCCGGCATGGCCACGTTCTCCAGGGCCGTGAAGTCGGGCAGCAGGTGGTAGAACTGGAAGACGAACCCGAAGAGCCTGTTCCGCCAGTAGGCCCGCTCGGCCTCGGAGAGGGCCGCCAGGTTCGTAGTCCCGTGAAGCACGCGGCCCTCCGTGGGCGTGTCGAGCATGCCGAGGAGATGCAGGAGCGTGCTCTTCCCCGCGCCGCTCGGGCCGACGATGCTGAGGAGCTCGCCACGGCGCACCTGCGTCGTCACGCCATGCAGGACGCGCAGGCGGTAGCGCCCGATGCGGTAATCTTTCACCAGGTTCTCGGCGCGCAGAAGTGTGTCCACGGCTCCACGCTACTCAAAAAGCTTCGGGGCTGACGGCGGCTTTTCTTCTGGCGGCAACTCTTCCGGCCGCAACAAGGGGAAGAGGATGACCTCGCGGATCGAGGTCTTGTTCGTCAAGACCATGACGAGGCGGTCTATGCCGAGGCCCAGGCCACCCGCCGGCGGCATGCCGTAGGCGAGCGCGCGCAGGAAGTCCCGGTCAATGCGCTCCCTCTCCTCGTCGTGGCCGACCTGCTCCAGGAAGCGCTTCTCCTGCTCCTGCGGGTCGTTCAGCTCCGTGTAGGCCGGAGCTATCTCCATCCCGCCGATGAAAAGCTCGACCCGCTGGGCGAGCGCCGGATCGTCCGGGCAGGCCTTGGCCAGCGGGGAGATGCTCTTCGGGTAGCCCACTACGAACGTTGGCTGGATGAGCGCGCCCTCGACGATCTTCTCGAAGATGCGGTAGGCGAGGTAGTCCGGATGGTCGGTCCGGCTGCCTTCCATGCCCAGCTCTTCGGCCTTGTCCCGCACGGCGGCCTCGTCCCCGCGGCGCAGCCCGGCGTGCTCGTGCAGCAGGTCCCAGAACTGCCGCCGCGGCCACGGCGGCGTGTAGCCGATGGTGTGCTCGCCGAAGGGCAGGGCCGGCGCCCCGCAGACCTCCCGCGCCAAGTGCCCGATGAGTTCCTCCATCAGGGCCATCATCGTCCCGTAGTCGCCGTAGCTCTGGTAGAGCTCCAGCATGGTGAACTCGGGGTTGTGATGGCTCGAGATGCCCTCGTTGCGGAAGTTCCGGTTGATCTCGAAGACCTTTTCCATGCCGCCCACCAGGAGCCTCTTCAGGTACAGCTCGGGCGCGATGCGCAGGTAGAGGTCCATGCCCAGGGCATTGTGGTGGGTCTGGAACGGCTTGGCCGCGGCGCCGCCCGGGATGGGCTGCATCATGGGCGTCTCGACCTCGACGTAGCCGCGCTGCTGGAGGAACTCACGCAAGGTGCGGATGATCTCGAAGCGCTGCCGGAAGCCGGCCAGCGCCTCCTCGTTCGTGAACAGGTCCACATAGCGCTGGCGGCAGCGCTTCTCCAGGTCGCGCAGGCCGTGCCACTTCTCCGGCGGGTTGAGGAGGGCCTTCGCCAGAACGGCGAAGTCATTCACGAAGATCGTCACCTCGCCCGTGCGCGTCCTGGCCAGCTCGCCCTCCACGCCGACGATGTCGCCGAGTTCGAGCTGCTGGTGGACGTGGAACTTCTCCTGGCCGAGGCGATTGAGTTGGAAGTAGAGCTGGATGCGGCCGGTCCAGTCTCTGATGTCGATGAAGACGGCCTTGCCCATGCCGCGCTGGTTCGTGATGCGGCCGGCGGCCCGCACGACCTTGCCCTGGAGGTGGTCGAAGCCCTCGGTGAGTTCGCGCAAGGGGACTGTGCCGGGGAAGCGGCCGCCGTAGGGCTCAACGCCGAGCCGGCGCAATTCCTGAAGCTTCTGCAGGCGGAAGCCTTCCGGCTGGACAATGGCCATGTTCTCCTCCTCGCACCAAGACCCGGCCCGGTCCGTCGGTCATCCGGGCCCGCGTCTCACCGGCCGCGCCTCAGACGGTCAGCAAGGGAATCATCCACCCCCGTCAGGGACGCCGCGGCCATCTTGCAGGCGGCGTTATCGACGTCGTATTCCACCCGGTGATAGCGGACCACGCCGTCGTCGAAGGTCGCGAAGCAGGCGCGCCAGTCGCCGTCGCGGGGCTGGCCGACGCTGCCCACGTTGATGATCGCCTTCTGGTGCGGCTGCGGATGGAAGGCGCCGTCTATCTCGTCGGGCTCCAGGAACTTCATGTCTCGGGTGATCACTCCCGGCTGGTGGGTGTGGCCGATGAAGGCGAGCCAGTCCACTTGGCGGAAGTTCTGGGCGATCTTGTCGGTCATCCCCAGGAGCACGTCCACCTTTCTGAGGTACTCAACGACCGGGTTGCGCGGCGAGGCATGCACGAAGAGCTGGTGGTCGAGCACGTGCCGATAGGGCAGGTGCTTCAGGTAATCCCAGCGCTCCTTGTACGGCTCGGCTGCGGAACCGGCGGCGGCGCCCGGGCGAGGCATCATCATCCGGCGGTGGCGCTCAATGCTCGCCTGCGCCAGCGCGCTGAAACCGTCGGCGCCGTAGATGAGCGCGAAGTCGTGGTTGCCGCAGAGCGTGACCTGGCAACGGCTGCGCACGGCGTCCACGCAGGCGACAGGCTCGGCGCCGTAGCCCACGATGTCCCCGAGGCAGATGACCGCCTCAGGCTGGAGTTCCTCTATCTGCTCGAAGACCGCCGTGAGCGCGTCATAGTTGGCATGGATGTCGCTGATGATCGCTATCATGCAGACCGCGCTTCGCTCGGCCGGCGGACGACGACGTGGCCTGCGGTCAGAACCGCACCGCCCTTGCCCGCTCCGCCAGCCCGGGGATGCACTCGGCGACGAGTTCCACCATCTCCTCGTCGCTCATGATGGTGATGCGGCCGTTCCTGTACTGCTCGGTGATGCGGGCGAGGATCTCCAGGACACCGGGGGCGTCCTTGCCCACCTGCTGGTCGTCCGCAAGCTCCAGTTTCCGGTTGATCCAGTAAGCTATGCCAGCGCGGCCGCACTTGTCCGTGATGCGGATGTCCGGCGGCACGCCCAGCAGCGCCTCGGTGTCGAAGATGGTGTATATCCGCCTATCCTTCGAGAGCGCGTCGGCGTGGATGCCGGCCAGCGTGGTGTTGAAGCGCGAGCCGATGAAGGGCTGCTGGGGCGGGATCTCGTAACCGATCTCCCTGCGGAAGTAACGGGCAATCTCCGTGATGATCCTCGTGTCTATCGTGGGGTCATCGCCGCGCAGGGCCAGGTACTCCACCACGAGGCCCTCAATGGGGGCGTTGCCCGTGCGCTCGCCAATGCCCAACAGAGTCGCGTTCACGGCCGCGCACCCGTAGAGCCAGGCCGTCGCGCTGTTGACCAGGGCCTTGTGGAAGTCGTTGTGCCCGTGCCATTCGAGCCACTCGCTCGGGATGCCGGCATGGTAGTTCAGGCCGTAGACGATGCCGGGCACGCTCCGCGGCAGGCCCGCGCCCGGGTACGGCACCCCGTAGCCCATCGTGTCGCAGGCACGGATCTTAATAGGCATCTTGCTCTCCTCTGCCAGCTTGCGCAGCTCGATGGCAAAGGGGATGACAAACCCGTAGAAGTCGGCCCGGGTCAGGTCTTCGAAGTGGCAGCGGCACCGGATGCCGGCGCTCAGCGACTCCTTCACCACGGCAAGGTACCGGTCTATGGCCTGGCGCCGGTTCGAACCGGGCCATTTATGGAAAATATGGTAATCGGACACGCTCGTCAGGATGCCCGTCTCCGCGAGCCCCATCTCCTTGACGAGCTTGAAGTCGTTCGGGTGCGCCCGTATCCAGGCCGTCACTTCAGGGTACCGATAGCCGAGCGCCAAGCAGTCCTCGACCGCCCGGCGATGGTGCTCTTCGTAGATGAAGAACTCGCTGGTGCGGATGAGCCCCTTCTCGCCTCCGAGCCGGTGCATGAGCTGATAGAGGTCCACGATCTGCTTCGGCGACATGGGCGGCATGGCCTGCTGGCCGTCGCGGAACGTCGTGTCCGTGATCCATATCTCCCTGGCCGGCCGCATCGGCACGTGCCTGTGGTTGAAGTAAACCTTCGGCACGCTGCCCTCCGGGAACAGGTCGTTGTAGTACTCGGGCCGTCCCGGCTCCTGCAGCTCGAACATGTGCTCCTCGCGCTGCAGGGTGCGAGTGTGCTCGTCGAACTTGAGCATAGCTCTCCTCTCCGGGCTTCAAGCGGCAGGCCTGCCCGCTTGCACGCAGAGCCACGGGTCACACACCAGAGATCGGACGGCGCGGAGCCGGTCGCCTGCCTGCGACGGACACGCCGGCGCTTGCCCCGTCCGGCACGCATACGCCGCTCTTCGAGCGGCCGACCGGGAAGGGACCTTGTCCGAAAGGCCGCACGCCAGTTAGGATACAAGGGTTGCCTTCGGAGTGCAACCGCCGACCGGCCGCCCTGCCGGACTCCAGGGCGCGTGCCGCCCCAGAGGGCGCGGCCGGATCGGCGCTCCACGCTTCCGGTGCGTGAAACCATGGCCTGTCCCATACTCCACGTCAACGACGTCAGCGCCATAGGCGGCGCCGAGAACAGCCTTCTCCAACTGCTTCGCGGGCTGGACCGTCGAGAGTTCGAGCCGATCGTTGCCTTGCCCAGGCGCGGCCCTCTCTCAGAGGAGATGGGGCGGCTCGGCGTCCCGGTCTTCTTCGCGCCCATGACCCGCCTGCGCCACACGCGAGACCCCGGCCGGCTCGCCTGTCAGGCCGCCTGCACGCTCGCAGCGGCGTCTTCCATCGCGCGGGAGGCCCGGCGGCGGCGCGTCGCGCTGATCCACGCCCACAAGACGAGTGCGCTGCCCGCGGCGGGCCTGGCGGCGCGCTTGGTGGGAGTCCCATGCGTCTGGCACATGCGTGACCTGAGACGCCTCTCATGGCCGGAGCGCCGCGTCGGCCGGCTCGCAGAGGCCGCCATCGCCGTCAGCCGGGCCGTCTTGAAGGAGAGCGGGATCGGCCCCGGCGACCCCGAGGCGACGGTGATCTCCAACGGCATTGACGCCGACGAGTTCGCGGCGCGCGCGCGGCCGGGCGAGTTCCGCCGCGAGCTGGGCCTCGGCCCCTCCGAGCCCCTCGTCCTGGTCGTTGCGCAGATGGCGCCCTGGAAGGGACACGGCGACTTCCTGAAGGCGTTCGCAGCCGTGCGGCGCAGCCACCCGACGGCCGTCGCTGCCCTGGCCGGCGACGACCTCTTCGGCGACCACCCGACCTACGTGGGCGAGCTGCGCCGCCTGGCCGCCGTGCTCCATCTGGGCGGAGCGGTCCACTTCCTCGGTTACCGCACGGACGTGCCGACGCTGATGGCGGACGCGGACCTGTTGGTCATCCCGAGCAAGGCGGAGCCCTTCGGCCGTGTGGCGCTCGAAGCGATGGCCGTGGGCAGGCCCGTTGTCGGGAGGCGCTTTGGCGGGCTGCCGGAGGTCGTCGAGGACGGCGTGACGGGCCGGCTTACGGCCGGCCTCTCGCCCGAGGAGTTGGCTGTCGCTATCTCGGCGCTTCTCGCCGAGCCGGGCGTCCGCGCTGAGATGGGCGCAGCGGGGCGGCGCCGAGTGCGCGAGCGCTTCAGCCTCGGGCAGCATGCAGACGAGGTCAGTGCCCTCTACCGACGGCTTCTTCGAAGGCGCACCTGAACGGCGCGGCAGCCCCTTCTCCTTGCCAGACCGTGCGCCCTGCGTTATAAGAAGACGTGGAATGCGCCGGCCGGACGCTGTCCTTCTTTCCTCCCCTTTCCTCCAATGCATCGGCAGGCCCACGTGAGACGCAGAGAGACGGAACCACAGCTCGAAGAGATACTGCGGCTGCACCGCGGCGGCAAGACGCGCATGGTCAGCCGCATCAGGCTGAGCACCGTGGAGCAACTGCGGCAGATCTACACGCCCGGGGTCGCCCAAGTGAGCAAGATCATCGAGGCTGATCCCGGCAAGCTCTACGACTACACCTCCGTGGGAGACACTGTGGCCGTCATCACCAACGGCACGGCTGTGCTCGGCCTCGGGGACGTCGGCGTGCGCGCCGCCATGCCCGTCATGGAGGGCAAGAGCGTCATCTTCATGGAGATGGTGGACATCGCGGCCGTCCCGCTGCTTGTGGAGACCCATGACGCCGCGCGGCTCATCGCCACGGTCGAGGCCGTCTCGCCCACTTTCGGGGCGATCCTCTTAGAGGACATCGCCGCCCCGCTCTGTTTCGAGGTGGAAGATGCGCTGAAGGCACGCCTCGACATCCCGGTCTTCCACGATGACCAGCACGGGACGGCGGTCGTGGTGCTCGCGGCGCTCATCAGCGCCCTGAAGATCACGGGCAGGAAGGCGGAAGGCCTGCGTGTCGTGATGAACGGCGCGGGCGCGGCAGGCTCGGCCGTGGCGCGTTTCCTCTTGAACTACGGCGTCAGGGACGTGGTGCTCTGTGACCGCACAGGGGCCATCTACCGCGGCCGCAAGGAAAACATGAACGCGGCGAAGCAGGCCATCGCCGAGGTCACCAATGCGGAGAACGAACGCGGCACGCTGGCAGAGTTGATGCGCGGCAAGGACTGCTTCATCGGGGTCAGCGTGGCCGGCGTCGTCACGAAAGAGATGGTCCGCTCGATGGCGCCAGGCCCGATCGTCTTCGCCATGGCCAACCCCGTGCCGGAGATCTGGCCGGACGAGGCCGCCGAGGCCGGCGCCGCAGTCGCCGAGGACGGCCGGCACATCAACAACGCCCTCGGCTTCCCCGGCATATTCCGCGGCGCCCTCGACGCGCGCGCCCGCCAGATCAACGAGGACATGAAAGTCGCCGCCGCTTCGGCCCTTGCACGGCTCGCTCCCGAAGGCGAACTCGCGCCCGACTTCATGGACAGGAGCGTGCACCGCGCCGTGGCCGACGCCGTGGCCCAGGC
>Ga0315291_10013198_pt1 | contig 10021 bp, 5 predicted proteins | sample YL17G12_20_MG_FD_203070 | JGI IMG/M metagenome (GOLD analysis project Ga0315291, IMG submission 203070) | Sediment microbial communities from Yellowstone Lake, YNP, Wyoming, USA - YL17G12_20 | ecosystem: Environmental > Aquatic > Freshwater > Lake > Sediment | place: USA: Wyoming | collected...
AACGAATTAGCTCAGAGAGTAGGTTTTAGTAACGAAGATCTAAAGAAAATAAAATTTAAAACAACTATTCTAAATAAACTATTTTTCCGTATACCTTTAATAGAAAAATTAATTGGAAATGACTATGTAATAGGTGGAGAAATAATGGAAAAAAGTAGCTTCATCTTTGCTAATGGACATGGAAATATGGATATTCTTGCAATGGATGGGATAGATTTAACTAGTTCAGGTTTTGGAGGACGTGTTATTCAATATATTCTAAAAAAGGTACTTGAGGTAGTTAGTCCGTACACAGGACCTGGGTCGTCCCTTGCAGCCCATGGACAATACACAACAAGGGAAGTACCATTAATGGATTTAGGACCATCTTTTATGTGGCTTGAAAGTTGTATATGCGGTAAAATAGATGGTTTGTATCCAAAAAACAGTCTAGGACAGGCGTTCTTACATGCGGGAATAGCCTCCTTAATTGCTTCACCAACAGGATCTAATATCGCTGGTGGATATCTTGAACCAAAGAAACACAAGTGGGATACTCCAATATCAATTTTTAGAGCATATATAAAATCAAAACTAGATGCAAGAAAAGGAAATTATCCAGATCAACATTTTGGTTTTCTTATTTATTCAGATCTATGTTTTGAAATAAAAAATGATGGAGATACGATTGGTAAAGCATTCAGAGATGCAAAAAACAAATATCTGCCACAAGATGCTGGTTGGGAACTTTGGTGGTCTCCACCACTTATAAAAACTGGTGATACGCAGGAGGAAATAGCTTTATATAACCAAATTTCTGAACAAATAAAAAACGAGGCTCTAGAAGATCCATATATGATGAAAAATAAATATACAACTTATCAAGAATACATGTTATTTGGAGATCCAGCCTTAAAACTATATATGCCTGATTAATAAAAAATAATAAAAATTTTTATTTTTTTTCTTTTTAATGTTTATAATAAATCATTGAACTGGCGCTGTACAACTTAGCTCTTCCTTTTTTTCAAATATTTTTGCAACCGATACAACTTTATCTCCTTCATTTAGTTTCATAATGGTTACACCCATTGTACTTCTACCCATAATCCTAATATCTTGTACAGGTACTCTTACCATCATCCCATCTTTGCTTGTAAGCATTATCTCGTCTTCATCAACAACGTCTCTTACGAAAATTACCTTGCCGTTTCGTTCATTTGTAATAATGGTTCTCACACCTTTGCTACCTCTATGCGTTTTTCTATAATTTTTAATGAAAGATCGTTTTCCAAATCCATTTTCGGTGATAGTAATAAGGTTTCCTTCTTCTCCAACTGTTTCCATGGAAACAACTTTGTCATTTTTCTTGAGTCTTATGCCTATTACCCCTGTTGCAACTCGCCCCATAGGTCGCACCTCTTTTTCATCGAATCTACATGCTTGGCCGTTTGCTGTTGCAATCATAATCGTTTTATTACCATCTGATATTTTTGTACTAACCAGTTCATCACCTTCATCTAGATTAATTGCTCTGATTCCGTTAACTCTTATATTACCATATGAAGATAGAACTGTTTTTTTGATTGTGCCTTTCTTGGTTAGAAAAACAAGATAATGTTTGTCATCAAATTCATGAATCGGGATAGTTGTTTCAACAAATTCTCCTTGTTCAAGTCTTGGTAAGAGGTTTATCATTGCTTTGCCCTTTGCGTGCCTTCCGCCCTCAGGAATTTTATAACCCTTTAACCAAAAAACCTTTCCAAAATTTGTGAAAAACATGATATAATCATGGGTTGATGTGACAAAAGAATCAACCACGATATCCTCTTCTTTTGTATCCATCCCAATTAGTCCTTTACCACCACGATGCTGAGTTTTATAGGTTTCACAAGGAATACGCTTTATATAACCACTATCAGTAATTGTGACAACAACCTCTTGAACAGGGATTAAATCCTCAATCTCAATATCAGCTTCCCCTTCTACAATCTCTGTTCGTCTTTCATCACCAAATTGTTGTTTTATTTCAAGCAGCTCTTTTTTTATCTCATCTAAGATATTCTTTTTATCGCTTAAAAGTTGTTGTAGTTTTTCAATAAGTTTTTTCGTTTCATTATAATCATTTTCCACTGATTCTATTTCCATACCTGTTAATTTCTGCAGTCTCATATCCAAAATAGCTTTTGCCTGTAACTCTGATAATCCAAATCGTTTCATCAACCTGTTTTTTGCTTCATCAACTTGCTTACTACTACGGATTATCTTAATAACTTCATCAATATTTTTAAGCGCAATCATTAATCCCTCTAAGATATGGATTTTTTCTTGCGCTTTTCTTAGGTCGTATTTTGTTCTAAGAGTTATTATCTCGATTCTGAATTCAACGAAATATTGAATAAGTTCCTTTAAAGTCAGGATTTTTGGTTCGCCTTTAACAATAGCCAGGTTCAAAACACCAAAAGTTGATTGCATCTCGGTGTGCTCAAATAGTTGATTTAAAACAACATCTTCAATCGCATCGCGTTTCAATTCAATTACTATACGCATGCCCTTACGATCACTTTCGTCACGTAGATCAGAAATTCCCTCAATTTTTTTATCCTTTACTAGCTCAGCAATGGTTTTTAGAAGATTTGCCTTATTTACTACATATGGAAGTTCTGTGACAATAATTTGTTTTCTGTCTTTTTTTTCTTCAATATGGGTTTTTGCTCTTACTCTTATAAGACCCTTGCCCATAGAATAAGCACTTAGAATGCCTTCTCGACCGTATATTATACCAGCTGTAGGAAAATCAGGACCTTTTATTGTCTCTATCAAACTAGCTGTTGAAATTTGAGGATCATCAATATAACGAATTATGCCATCAACAACCTCAGATAAATTATGCGGAGCCATATTGGTAGCCATACCAACAGCTATTCCTGAGGAACCGTTTATTAATAGATTAGGTATTACTGCCGGCAGTACAATGGGTTCTTTTAATGACCCATCAAAATTATCTCGCCACTCAACGGTTTCTTTGTCTATATCCTGCAACATAAGCTTCGAAATTTTTGACATACGTGCTTCGGTGTATCTCATAGCTGCCGGTGAGTCACCATCAACTGAACCAAAATTACCTTGTCCATCAACTAATTTATATCGCATTGAGAAATCCTGAGCCATTCTTACAAGCGAGTCATATATTGCTTGGTCGCCATGTGGATGATACCGTCCCAAAGTGTCTCCCACTATTCTGGCAGATTTTTTATAGGGTTTTTCATGTACCAAACCCATTTCATTCATAGCATGTAGAATTCTTCTATGAACTGGTTTGAGACCGTCTCTGATATCAGGTAATGCCCGGCTCATTATGACACTCATTGAGTAATCTATGAATGCACGTTTCATCTCTTTTTCAATATCACGTAAATACTCTTTTTTAATAGGATCATCAACCATTGATTTTCACCTTAGATATCGAGGTTAATTACCTCTTTTGCATGTAATTCAATAAACTCTCTTCTTGGTTCCACTGCCTCTCCCATAAGAATGGTGAACAATTTATCAGCTTCAACAGCATTTTCTATTGTTACTTGATTCATAATCCTGTGTTCAGGGTTCATTGTTGTCTCCCATAGTTGATCGGGATTCATCTCACCAAGTCCTTTGTATCTTTGTATACCTAAACCTGTTTCACCTAGTTCTTTTACCTTTTGTAATCTTTCATGCTCAGAATATGCATAAATTATACCTTTTCCTTTACTTAACTTATATAAAGGTGGTTGTGCAATGTATAAGTATCCAGCATCAATAAGCGGTCTCATATATCTGAAGAAGAATGTCAATAGAAGTGTTCTGATGTGCTCCCCATCTACATCAGCATCAGTCATTAGTACTATTTTATGATAACGCGCATTTTCTAAATTGAATTCCTCGGCAACCCCTGTGCCAATTGCTGTAATCATAGCTAGAATTTCGTTGTTTTGCAGGATTTTATCCATTCTAGCTTTCTCGACATTCAGAATTTTACCTCTTAAAGGTAGTATAGCTTGAAACTCTTTTTCACGAGCTTGCTTTGCACTATTATGGACAAAAATACCACAGGCTAATGCAAAGTTATGTGTATGAGGAACCTCCATGTCATATACATCAATTTTTTCGGATATTGAAACTATATCTATGATTTTATGATTGTAGTGTGAGACTGCTTCGATAGCTTTTTCAGCATTTCCTTCAAAAAATCTTTCGATAAAAGTATCAAAAAGTAGAAGATTTTTATTTTTTGTCTCTGCTCTTAAAAGATTATATTCATTAATATCTACCAGATTGAATTTGTCATAAATTTCTCGTAAAGCACTTATTGTATTTGTGAAATATGTTTTATTATAGGCTTCCATTCGTTTTTTTCTAAACTTTGATGTCCATTGTTCTTTTGTTTTTTGTTGTCTCCAATTTAGTAATTGATTATTTTGCCATTGTAATTTTGCAAGCTCAGAAAGCTGTTTTTTTATTTCAGGATGATTGGAATAGAATTCTCTAACTCTACTTGATTGTTCCTCCCTATGTATTTTTTCTCCCCAGTATTTTTGTTGTTCATTATTCAATCTGTTTAGATTTTTTTTCCTGTATATTTCATTAGTCAGATAAAACTCCAAATATTTTTTTGTCATATATTCTTTGTAATCTGGATTTTTCCACTGCTTCTTTGCTCTTTCACTAAGCATTTTTCGCATTTGCGGTTCTTTCATTTTTTTACTGATTTTTTCACGATATTCTTTGGTGAGTTTAATCCTTCTACATTTTTCTTTTGTTTCATCAGTAAGTAGAGTACGTTGTAAACAGTTTCTATGAAGTTTAAGATGGTCATGCTTATTAAGTCTATTAAGATTTGTTGGATTGTTATTTAATTTGTTAAAATCAATATGATGTTTGTGTGATCCATTATTAGGCGTATAAACACCATTTTCTATGTTCCATTTATCTGCTAAAAGATGAGTAAAAATCCATCGATGATCTACATTATCATATACTAATTCATATCCTTCAATTGTGATTCCACATTCTTTTTTTGACAATTGTCGATTTAACGGTATTAAGGAATCTTGTTTGGTAAAATCTGATGCTTTCTTGTAATTGTAATCCCGTCTCATAAGCAGATGATTTGGTGTACAAATAATATCCTTGCCATTATCAAGAATAAGTTTTATGACATTAGTATTCTTCTTAGTAATTCTTGGATTTTTAATTTTTTCAACGCCGATTCTACCATCGTTTTTTATTGTATAACAAAAATGTTCAATTCCTTTATTATGTTCATCAACCATTTGTTTGAAAGTTATATTTCTACCGTCAAGAAGGGCTATTTCTGTATCACCTGAAAAACACCCGCCTGCAGAATCACCTTCCACAAGATAAAGTTCAGAAATTTTAGGATCACGACTTGAGCAATCTGCAAGTTTTCCTGGTAATGCGGATGATTCAAGTAGGCCTTTTCTGCGTGTCAATTCACGAGCTTTTCTTGCTGCTTCTCGAGCCTTACTTGAGAGTACTGCTTTATCTATAATCGTATGTGCAACAACTGGTGTTTCTTCTAAAAATTCTGAAAGCTTTTCATATGTAATACTTTCAACAATACCTCGTACCTCAGAGTTGCCAAGTTTTGCCTTGGTTTGTCCATCAAACTGTGGGTGAAAGATTTTACAAGATATAACTGCAGTCATTCCTTCTCTGGTATCTTCTCCACTTAATCCTAAACTACCATTATCAAATATTTTATTTTTTTTACCATAATCATTAAGAACACGCGTTAAAGCAGTTTTAAAACCAAAAACGTGAGTACCACCCTCGATCGTATTTATATTATTAACAAAGGAGAAAATGTTTTCAGTATAACCATCAGTGTATTGCAAACCTATTTCAATCTGAACTCCTTCTTTTTCACCTTGAAGATAAATAGGGTTAGGATGTAAAGTAGTTTTATTCCTATCTATGTATGATACAAATTCGTTTACACCACCATTGAACTGATAACTTTCACATTTGCCACTTTTTTGTTCAAATATTTCAATTTTCAATCCAGCATTTAAAAATGCAATTTCTTTTAGTCTAGCTGCTATTATTTCGTAATCAAACTCTTTTGTTTCAAAAATCTCAGAATCCGGTAAAAAAGTAACTGTAGTACCATTTTCTTTTGATTTACCTAAAACCTCCAATGGAGTTGCTGTTATTCCTCTTTCATATCTCTGATAATATTCTTTATGGTCCCTTCTGACTTTTACTTCAAGCCATTCAGATAGCGCATTAACAGCTGAGACACCAACACCATGAAGTCCACCTGACACCTTGTATGCTTTATTGTCAAATTTTCCCCCTGAATATAATGTAGTCATAACAACTTCTACAGCTGGTTTTTTGTATTTTTTATGGATATCAACTGGTATACCTCTACCGTTATCTATCACGGTAACAGAGCCATTTTTGTTTAAAGTAACTGTTACTTGGGTACAGTATCCTGCTAAAGCCTCATCAATAGAGTTATCTACTACTTCATAAACAAGGTGATGTAATCCTCTAGCATCGGTACTGCCGATGTACATCCCTGGGTTTTTTCGTACAGATTCAAGTCCTTCTAAAACTTGAATTTTACTTGCATCATATGAGGAAAATGTTGTTGACTCCTCTTTTTCTTCTGTTTCAATTAATGGTTCTTCTTGCATGGTTTCTTCCTTTAATTTTTTCAATACGAGAGGCTTTTTCGTTATTGCCTTTTTAATTTTAACTGAAGGTTTCATCTTATTTTTCTTTATTTTAGATATTTTTTCTATTTTCTTTTTCCTTATTATTTTTATGGGTTTTGCCTTAGTTTTTTTAATTTTAACTTTAGGAATTTTTGGTTTTGTTTTTTTTGTTTTAGGTAATAGTTTTATCCTTTTTTTCTTAATTTTAGGTAAGTTTTTATCTTTTTTTTTCTTAGTTGTAGATAACGACTTTATCTTATTTTTTTTGCTTTTCATACATTTTTCCTCGTTACCAGAAAGTACGCTAACCTCAACAAATTTTTTGAGTGTTTTTTATCCCCATCTCCTGGGCTAGCTTTCTACTGGAAACTCATATGAGATTTGTACTAATAAAGATTACTGTCCATCTGGAGAAAAGAATAGAAAAGTATATAAATAAGAACTATGCAGAAAATTTGTTTTCAAATAATACTATTCTTCCAAGCAAATATACTGGTAAAATAAATTAAGAAAATAATTTAATCTTGATGTGTAATACAATAAAATTGTTGCATAATGACTTATAAAAAGAAATCATGGAAAGAAAAATTAGAAGATAATAAGAATTTTCCAAAAATTCTTGAATTTAATCCAAAATTTCCTTGTGGAAAAGCATTGATGAAAATGGGGGCGAAATCTGGTGATTCGGTTGTTCTTGCTGCGCCTTTAGAAATAGATGAAATCATGAAAAAGGTTCCAAATGGTAAATTAATTACTATTAATGAAATTTGTAAAAAACTCGCAAAAAAACATAATGTAAAGTTTTGTTGTACACTTACTTCAGGGATTTTTATTACGACTGCTGCTCATGCAGCAGAGGAAGATAAAATAAAAGAAATAAAAGAAATTACTCCGTACTGGCGTACTTTAAAAATGGAAGGATTTTTAAACGATAAATACCCGGGTGGCGCAGAAAAACAGAAAAAACTTCTTGAAGAAGAAGGTTTTAAAATATTACAAAAAGGTAAAAAATATTTTGTTGACAATTATGAAAATTATTTAGTAAAATAATACTTTTTTATTGATATTTTCTTTTAATCAAACTAAGAATATCTAAGCGCTACAACCGGATCCATTTTAGCTGCTTTTCTTGCGGGAAGAACCCCTGCAGCAATTCCTGTGAAAACACCAAAGATCACAGCAATACCAAACCATTGTAAAGAAAAATTCAAGGCAATAGAACCAGAAAATGCTGTACCACCAAGATCCTTTATATATGTATTTAACACCTGAATGACAAAGGCGCTACCGCTAGCTCCTAAAATAACACCTAGTATCGCACCCATCAATCCTATGATAGTTGATTGATATAAAAACAACTGTAAAATAAATCTTCTTTTCGCACCAATTGCCATCATTGTACCAATTTCCCGAGTACGTTCTGTGACAGTTGCGAACATGATATTTGCAATACCAATTCCCCCCACTGCAAGCGATATTAGTGCAATAGTTGTCACTAACATCTTAATTACACCCATAACTCTATCAATTCTATCTATTATATATTGTTGAGTAACTATTACAAAATCATATTTTTCTTTCTTGTATTTGCTAGCATCTGACCCTCTATTCAGATAATCTATGATCTCAGTTTTTGCTTCATCAACATGTTCTGTGTCTATTGCAGTTGCATATAATATTATGTAGGCTGTTATACGATGTAGGATACCTCCAACATTAGAACCTATAAAAGTGGAGTAAAATGGATCAGTTGGACCAAGAATAGAAGGAGTAGTAAGTTGAGTAAGGACGTTTCCTTCAGACGATTCCTTTAATATCCCTACAATCTTTGCCCTTATAGTTTTACTATCAATTCTCTGGATATAAACAGTATCGCCAATTTTCAAAGGTTGATCCTTTCCAAATAACTCTGTTGTAGTTTTAGTTACAACTATCTCATTTTTTCCTTCCTTGAACGCTCTGCCTTCCTCGATTTCTAATTTTAGAATATCTAACATTTCTGGTGCACTTGCATACATTGAGCCGCCAGGTGCGTTTTCCCATTTTAATAAACCATTTCTAATTGATATTTTTCTAAGTGGAATTACACCAACAGGTGCAACATTTTTTACACTTGGCAAGTCTTGTATTTTTTTTACATCATTATCTGTAAAAACTGATTGGGTAAAGGATATTCTTGGAGGATCACTTGCAGTTCCTACACCAATTAGCATAGCTGTAGGATCAAAAATATTCATTTGTCCTTGAACAAAATATGAAACAGAATCCCCGGCTGTTGTTACAATTATAACAGAACTTATTCCAATTATTATACCCAATAATGTAAGAAAAGTTCTAACCTTGTGAGATCTTAAAGCATCGACACTCATTATAAAAACATCTGCAATCATCTATGTTCACTGACCTCCCCATCTTTCATTGTAATGATTCTGTTTGCATATTTTTTAAGTGAAGAATCATGTGTAACAAGTAAAATCGTTTTTCCCTGTTTATTTATTGATTTTAAAAGATTCATTATTTGTAACCCTGTAGTTGAATCTAAATTACCAGTTGGTTCATCAGCAAGTATAATCGAAGGGTTATTTGCTAAGGCTCTAGCTAGTGCCACTCTTTGTTGTTGACCACCAGATAATTCAGACGGAAGATTTTTAGTGACTTTTTCTAATCCTAAATTTTTTAGTAGTTCTAATGCGATTGCTTCTCTTGAAGACCTTTGGACCTCTGCAAAAATCATTGATAGTTCAATATTTTTTATTGCTGAAATATTAGTAATAAGGTTAAATGTTTGAAACACAAATCCTATTTTTTTACTTCTGATTTCAGCTAATTGGCTATCATGTAGCGTAGAAAGATTTTGTCCTTCTAAAAAAACTTCACCTGAAGTAGACCGATCAAGGCAACCTAAAATATTCATCAGCGTTGTTTTTCCTGAACCAGAAGGGCCCATTAATGCGATGAAATCTCCTTTTTTAATTTTTATTGAAACGTTATTTAATGCTTTGAACTCAACTTTTCCAGTTCTATAAATTTTTGTTAAAGAACGTGTTTCAATAATTATATTATCAGACATTAATGGTTAACCTTCCAAATAATAAAGTAATTTATTATATAAAGTTAATTATAATATATTTAAATGTTATGATTTAATAAATTAAATTTATTTCGACGATTTTATAAACATTAAAATTGTTAAGGATTTTTGAGGAGAAAAATGAAAATTAAAAAATTTGTATTAATTATTATAGTGTTATTTGGTTTTTTATTATTTAGTTCGCCTTGTAATGCACAAGATGCTAGTGATTACGCTCCAATTTTTT
>Ga0315291_10013200_pt1 | contig 10020 bp, 8 predicted proteins | sample YL17G12_20_MG_FD_203070 | JGI IMG/M metagenome (GOLD analysis project Ga0315291, IMG submission 203070) | Sediment microbial communities from Yellowstone Lake, YNP, Wyoming, USA - YL17G12_20 | ecosystem: Environmental > Aquatic > Freshwater > Lake > Sediment | place: USA: Wyoming | collected...
CAGGCCCGGTCTCTTCGGGGCAATCAGATATCCGTCCTCGAAGACCAGACCTGACGATGGGTCGTCGACGATGTTGAAGTGGGAATCCAGGTCTGCCAAGAGCACGTTGTCCGAGCTCAGGGCGAAATGCAGTCCTGCTGCAATGGATAGCTGGATCTCTCCCATGCATCCGATCATGGTGCCCATGTCGGCAGCTTCTGCGAGTTTGTTGATCATCACCGCGTCGTTGATTCCAGCGCTTTTCATCAGCTTGATGTTGATCATATCGGCGATGCTTTCCCTGGCGATCTTCCGCGCGTCCAGAACGGACTTGACGCATTCGTCGGCCATCACTGGCACATTGCTCGCCTCCGCCACCTTCTTCAGGCCCGCACAGTCCTCCGCCTTGACGGGTTGCTCGACGACCATCACCTCGAGCGTCTCCATTGCTTCGCAGAACTTTATCGCCTGCTCGACCGTGTATCCTTGGTTCGCGTCCACGCGCAGCTCGATCTTCGAACCTACGGCGTCTCTGACCGCGGAGACTCGCCTGATGTCCTCTTCGAGGGCCAGGCCCACCTTGATCTTGAGCGCCTTAAATCCGGATTTGGTGTGCTCGAGCGCCCTCTGAACGGTGGTCTCGAGCGATTCTATCCCGATAGTCATGTCCGTGATCATCCTGTCCCGTCTGCCACCTAGGAACTCGTAAAGGGGTTTCTTGTCCCTCTTAGCGAGAAGGTCGAAGAGAGCTATGTCGACCGCGGCCTTCGCTGCTGTGTTACCGGTTGCGATGCCGTCCAGCCTCTCGTGAAGCTTGTCTGGATAGTTCTCGTCGGAGCCCACAATCTTCTTTGGAACCATGCCCAGGAATGACTCCATCGAAGCGAGAGTCTCATGCGTGACGTCGGTCGGGTTGCCGCTTCCTACGCCGAAGTCGTCTCCGGACACCAACCTCACGATGACGTTCTCCTCCGTATCTGACGACCCGGAGGCTATCTTGAAAGTGCATGTTCTCCTGTTGATGAATGTCCTGAATTCCATGGAATCTATCATTTGCGGTATCTCCTCTCAAGCAGCTTGACCGCGTTGATGTCCTTCCTGAGTCCCAAGGCATTCGCGACTGGTGAGCATTTGGTTCTCAGAAGATACGCCACGGGCGCTAGGTCCGTTTCCGAGAGTGATTCGAAGTTGGCCATGCCTTTCGCGATGATCAGATCGGCGTTCTCCATCATTTTTCCGAACTTGCCGGTGAGCGAGTCGAGGTCTATACCAACGGCGAAGCCAGGCGCCTCAACAATGCGGTCTACGATCCGCTCCATCCCAAGCCCAGAAATGTCCTTTTTTGTCGCATCGGCTAGAATCGGCTCTTCCTTTACAACGAGAGTGAGGTCCATGTCGAACTTCTTCAGCTCCTTGAGCGCTAGTCGGTCGAGAACAATCTCCCCGCAGTTGTCCGCGAGATAGACCACATTCTCGGCTTTCTTCAGCAACGTCTTGATGCGTGTGGTGTCATCCCAGCCGAGGCCCTCGCCTGGGAGGTTCTTGAACTCCTTCTTCAGTCTTGCCGGATTGTCAAAGCCGACACCGATTCCGAAATCGAGCACGTTCCCCACGATTGAGCATAGGAATGCGCTTCTCAGCGGGTCTTTTGCGGATGTAACGAACTTCTCGGCGGAAGGATAGATATCGAGCGCTATCTCGTTGCTCTTCCTCTTCAGCGCGCCGTACGGGTCATTTGTTCCGAGCAGTTGGTAAGTTTTTCTGTGAACCTGAGTCGCGACCGTTGCCGAACACACGTTGTCTCCGAAGAGCTTCCCGAGCATCTCCGCCGCGTTTCTCGTCGCTACTGCGCTCAGAGAATCGTCAACCTGTTCGGCCTCGAAGAGCACTCTTCGAATCAGGCACGGAACGCATTCTGGAGTCATCCGCATAGCGTCGCGGGAATCCTGATACTGGGATTTAACCTGTCCCGAAGTACAGTCGTGACTCCTACATTGATATCTCCGCAAGGACTACCATATTGACAGGATAGTGTGTTCGGCGGTCGACTCTCATGGCGGTCGTTATTCGAAGGATGAAGGTCGAAGACTTAGTCGATGTGAAAGGAGTGGACCTCCTATGCTGGAATGACCTCATGGAGAAATCCTACGGATTCAAGGACAAGCTCTCAGCGAGGACCGACGAAAACATCCTCTCGTTCCTGCACTCCGACCCGGATGGTGCCCTCGTCGCTTCGGACGAGTACGCAGGCGTTATCGGGGTGTGCTTCTCTCATGTCTGGGGGTCAACCGGCTGGGTCGGACCATTGTCTGTCCTGCCATCGTATCAGGCGAGAGGACTGGGCAAGGAGTTGCTGAGGCATTCCCTGCGATACCTGGAGGACCAAGGATGCGTTGACATAGGCCTCGAGACGATGCCCGAGAACGTGACCAATCTAGGGATGTACATGAAATCCGGGCTCCGTCCAGAGGGGCTCGTCTTAGTGCTCGCCAAGAAGCTCACGGCTGACGATGTGGAGCTGGAACCCGCGGGCAATGTCTCGGTCGAGCGTTTGTCAGAGTCTGGTGTCAACGACCACTTGAAGTCGCAGATGAGGAGAGTGTCTGAGTCCCTGCGGCCCGGATTGGATTGCACGAAGGAGATCGAGCTAACTCACAAGTTCTCGTTCGGAGACACCCTCGTTGCGACGGCCAAAGGAAAGGTCCTCGGCTATTCGGTCGTTCAGACGGTCCGGAGGCGGACCAACATGCCCGGATCTTCCATGAGGATCCTTCATGTGGACCCTGACACCAAAGAGGATGTTCTCGAGACCCTCGTATCCTCAGCCGAGCTCATGGCTGCAGATGCGGGATCTCCAGAAGTCTCCTTGGCGGTGCCCGCGCAGACGAGGTACGCTCTCGACCTCGCTCTCTCCCGGGGGTACTACATTGTGCAATCATATGAGCGATTGATGTGGATGGGCAGCTCCGGATTCAGCGACAGAACGTACAACCTGTGCTCTTGGTCTGGCTGAGCGCTCACTTCATTATGCCGATCTCGGACAGCTTCTCGGGCAGATAGGTGTCCGTGACGTAGTCGAGGCCGTACTTCGCGAGAGCCTGCTGCTCCGCCTTCTTGCCTATCTCGAGCATGAGGTCTATCTCGTGCTTCCAGAACTCGTCGTTGAACCTCGGGTCGGTCTTCTCCGCGTTCAGCGCCTGGATGTCCTTGTCGTTGAGCTTGTCCGTCGGCAGTTCGTAGTTCAGTATGTCCGAGGCGGTGATGCCCACGAACTCCGCTGTCGGGGTCGCGAGGTACTCTGACAGATGGGCGGTCTTTATGGCGCCATACGCCAGCGAAGCGTGTATCCTGAAGCTCCACGGATCGCCATCGACGAATGTGCAGACCGGGAGCTTCATCTCCTCGTTGATCCTCTTGATGAATCTTCTCGTGCTCCTGGCGGGCTGACCCTTGAGGTGCACGAGCACGGCGTGAGCGTCCTCATCGAACTTGTTCTCGACCAACCTGTCGAACATACCACCGGTCTCGATGGCTATGAGGAAGTCTGCGTCGCAGTCGATGAAATTGATCTTCTCTTTTTCGACATTGTAGGGGATGCCGTAGCCAGAGTCGCCAACGTCGTCCCTGCAGTTGATCTTCTTCTTCTTGCCCTTCCTGTCCATCTCCTGGATGGTCACGTTGCCGATGACTCTAGCACCGTCTTCCTCGGGCCTGAGCTTGAAGTCCTCTCTCATGCAGGTGGTGATGATCTCGAGGTCCTCCGCGAGCATGTTTGATTCGTCCTGGGCGTTGAACTTGCCCTTCGCCCAGCCCTCTGAGATGTAGTACATCTCTCTCAGGGTCGAGCTCTTCTCTTCCTTGATCATGTCCTCGATGAACTCGAGCATGTACATGGTCCGGAGGAGCATCTGCGCGCCCGTCAGCTTCTTCGCGGACCTCGCCCCCATGGCCTTGCCGTACTTCCAGACCGCGGATTTCGAGTCGAATCTGATGTTGCTCTTTGTTCTGAGCGGTATCATCATCTTCGGGATCTTGCCGTCGTCGATCTGGTCATACACGCTTCCCGCGATCTCGGTGAGCTTCTCGACGGCCCTCTGGTGGCGCTCCTCATTCCTCATTGTTGATCACTTCCGCCCCTTCGTCGTAGTCGACATCGCCTTCCTCGCCCTCCTCACCGGGCTCCGTCTCGCCCTCTTCCGTGATCTTAAGATGCTCCAGATCCCAGTCGCCCGGCAGGACCTCGGCACCGATGATGGATGCTGCGTCGATGCCGCTCACGTAGATCTCGTTGTCGTCATACTGCTCCAACGGTACTCCGTGAAGGTCGAACGTCAGCTCGAAGATCTCCGTAGATGCAATGCGCTTGACATCCCAGGTCAGCTTGTTCGTTTCTCGTATCTCGAGTGGTTTCTCTTTCAAAGTCTTCTGGTCTATCTTGTCGTACGGGACGAGCATGTGCAGGTGGAAGCTCTGCGTCTTTGGTGTATAGTTGTAGATCTTCACCGAGATGTGGTGCCTGTTCTTCTCGGACTTGATGCTGTCCTCTATCCAGACGACGTTCATGATCTTGGTAATTGTTCCAGCTAGTTTCGGGACTGGTTTTCCCACGATTTTCGCGCTCTTTTCGGCTATCATCGGGATTATGTCCTGGACGATCTCGAACTTCACCTTAGTCTTGCTCCTTTTTTCGGCCTTGTTCAGATGTGTCTTCAATTTCCTCGCGCACGCCTTCAGGGCGAGTTCGATCTCCTCTTTGATCTCCGGGATGTTCGCGATCGCTTCCTTGGATTCCGATGTGAACGGTATCTTGGTCGACGCGACATGCACGAGCACGATCGCGGGACCGAACGGGATTCCTTGGCCGCCGCGCTGTTCGAGGCCGTACCTTCTCCAATCGACTGCCTCGATGGCTTGTGTTGTGGCGCAAGCGCCCTGTTGATACATCAGCGGCACACGGTTTGCGAATCTCAGTATCTGGATCGTCTCCTCCCTGTTCAGCTCTCCGCCATAGACGATCCCGACCTCGACGATGAAAGGGTTGCCCGCATAGACCTTCGGTTCTCTTGTGATCGGAGGGGCGTAGAACTCCGCCTTCAGCTGGCCGAGAACGTTCTTAAGGCCCTTCCTGATGAGCGTCTCCCCGATGGGCGAGAGGCAGTCGGTCTCAGGTGCCATTATCTTGACTTTCTTGATGGCTTCGAGTATCGCTCCCGCCTGTTCGAGCGCAAGGCGGTCTGGTCTCAGATCCGGCTGCACTCCCGCGAGCTCGCATATCTCGCGCGCAACTCTGTACGATATCCTCGAGAACTCGGAGTTGAGGAAGCTCGTCATCTTGAGGGACTCCGTGTACTTCGCCATGCTGAGCAACTCGCCCAACTCGACGCCCTCAGGATGCGGCTTGACCTCTTTCGTCAGCGGCGGGACGTTTTCGGATGCGCGTTCGAAAACGATGGTGTTCCCCTCGGGCGGGACGTATGTTATCCTGGCATGTGGGTTGACAATGGCTACGCCCTTCAGGTATTCGAATATGGACTGCTTGCCTCCGATGTACTTCCCCCTGACGTACACCTGGAAGCTCGTGCCATGCTCCCGGTCCCAGATGACGAAATCCTCTTTGATTATGTCCGGTCTGTTCTTCTTTGTGTCAAGAATCAGCTCGCACTCGTATGCGACGTCCTCATCCGATATCTTCGACTTGACTTTCGTTGCCTTGCCTGTCGTCAGCTGTCCGTACATAACGACCGCGGAGACGCCTATGCCTTGCTGGCCCCTCTTTTGAGACCTAGTGTGGAATCTCGACCCATAGAGAAGCCTGGCGAACACGTTGGGCACCTGCTTCTTCACTATGCCCGGACCGTTGTCCTCGACCGTTACCCTGTACTCGCTGTTGTCGATCTTCTCCACGCGCACCAAAAGGTCCGGGAGAACGCCCGCCTCCTCGCAGGCGTCTAGACTGTTGTCCACGGGCTCCTTGACCGAAGTGATGAGCGCGCGCGTCAAAGAGTCGAAGCCAAGTATCTGCTTGTTCTTCTCGAAGAACTCCGAGACGGAGATCTCCTTCTGCTTCTTCGCTAGTTCGTGCGCTATTGATGACAAATGTCTGCGCCTCCGCAAGGAACGCAGAAGCGCCGCGTTTCCGAGTGCATCCCAGATGGTCGAAATGGATTACCTAGATAAATATGTGTTGCGAGGTCCAGGGCGACTGGCATGCCCTAGTCGAACTTCTCGCCGCACTTGGGGCAGACCTTCGCCTCTGCGGGAACGTCGGCCCCGCACTCGGAACACACGAAGTCCTCTCCCTTCTCAAGCCCCATCGCTTTCGATAGGCTCGGAACTTTCTTGTCTTCCTTCGGGATGTCCTTCGTCTCCTTTTCCTTCTCCGAGACGGCCTTCTCGTAGGATTCGACCCTCATCCTCCGAGCTCTCTTTGTCCACCAGATCATCAGAAGCAGGAGCGCGTAGATGGGGTAGAAGCTAACGAACACCTGCACAAGGCCCACCGGAATGAGCGGAGCCACGACAGCGTAGGAGTCCTTGTATATCGGGCCATTCAGGGCGTATTCCGCCCCTCCCCTGTGCTCCGTGGCAACTGTCCAGTCGCCGCTGATATTCGCCCAGAATATGAACTGGCTGACCGGCTTGGAGACGGTGCCGCTGTAATAGTAGTGGGCGGTCTTGTTGTCCGCCGAAGCAACCCTGAGCATCGAGTGGTTGCGCGATTCAGCGGACGGGAAGCTGATACTGGCTATCGCCACGCTGACTTCCTCAATGGGCCATGTGGTGCTATTGTCCGGCAGGTTGAACGTGACAGTGAAGTTGAACACCGTAGAGCTCGTTCCGAAAAGCGGCGTGACCAAGCCATCTGCCATCATGGGCACCATGGTGCCGTTGGAAACCACAGTCTCGGTGCTCGTTGCCATTGCAGGATCAACATGCTGGTAGTAGTCGGTGTAGTACCACGCCCAGACGCCGCTGAACACGAGACATGAGGCAGCGCCGATTATCAGAAGCTTCTTGACGCCCTTGATCCCCAACTGCCACATGACCCCGAGCAGTACCACAGGCACGATGAGTCCTGATAGGCAGAACGTGCCTGCGTAGGACAGGACAAGAGCATAGACCCCGGTGGCAATCGCGATGCCTGTGGGGATGACATAGGGCGTCTTCGAAAACTTGGCCAGGAGCTCATTCAGATACTTCTTCATGCGCTGAGCTGGCGTTTCCATCTCGTGAGGCAACTTGCTCATCGGATAAATACCTATTTCCCTGTGCCTTGTTGGCGCAACAGCAGTTAAATACCAGATTTCCCCATCGAAGGCCCTTCCCTCAGGGGGTTCCAGCGTTGAAGACCGCGGTCATAGCGATCGGAGGCAATGCAATACTGCGCTCCGGGGAGAAACCCACCCAGGAGAATCAGATGCGCAACGTCGCCGTCACTTGCAGAGGACTCGCGGACCTGATCGAGAAGGGCTACGACATCGTCATAACGCACGGGAACGGCCCGCAGGTGGGGGACATACTTCTCAGGAACGAGCTCGCCAAGGGCGAGATCCCTCCGATGGGCATGGACGTGTGCGACGCCGAAAGCCAGGGCCAGATAGGCTATATGATGCAGCAGGCGCTGTCGTCCGAGTTCGTCGAGCGCGGCATGGACAAGGTCGCGGTCTCGCTCATCACTCAGGTAGTGGTCTCCGAGAACGACCCTGCATTCCAGAACCCAACAAAGCCGATAGGCAAGTACTACACGGCAGTCGAGGCCAGGCATCTTCAGAAAGAGAAGGGCTGGACGATGGTGCTCGACAAGAAGCGGGGCGGGCATCGAAGGGTGGTTCCTTCCCCGGATCCAATCGGCATTGTCGAGAGCAAACCCGTCAGGCGATTGGTGTTCGGCGGGGAACACCAGGCCGAGGTCGTCATCGCTTGCGGCGGAGGCGGCATCCCTGTCGTGAGGCGCGGGAACAGGTACGTCGGCGTCGAGGCCGTTGTCGACAAGGACCTTGCGGCGGCCATGCTGGCGACGAACATCAAGGAGCGGCTGTTCGTTATCGCCACAGATGTGGAACATGTGTTCCTCGACTTCGGAACCATCAATCAGCGACCATTCATGCGCTCAACGCTCTCGGAGGTCAAGAGGCTCCATGATTCCGGGCAATTCCCGCCAGGTAGCATGGGCCCGAAGATACTCGCAGCCATCAGGTTCTTGCAGGGAGGCGGCGAGGAGGTCGTGATTTGCGCCACCGAGAAGCTAGTGCAGGCGCTCGAGCAGGGCGCTGGAACTCATATCTACAGGGACGACACAAAGGCTTGAACCAATGGCCAACATCGAGGAGCAGATCAAGGAGATCGAGGACGAGCTCGGTCGCACAATGTATAACAAGAATACCCAGCATCACATCGGCAAGCTGAAGGCCAAGATGGCCAGGCTCAAGGACGATCTCGAGGTCAGGCGGTCGAAGGGGCCGAAGACTGCCGGGTACGCAGTCCGCAAGTCCGGGCACGCGACCGTTGCGTTGGTCGGGTTCCCCAGCACCGGGAAATCGACTCTCTTGAACAAGATCACGAACGCGCAGAGCGAGGTTGCCGCGTACAAGTTCACGACCCTGACGGTCGTCCCTGGAGTGATGGAGTACAGAGGCGCCAAGATCCAGATCCTCGACCTCCCGGGTCTGATCAAGGACGCGTCCAAGGGCAAAGGCCGAGGGCGAGAGGTCCTCTCAGTCGTTCGGTCTGCCGACCTCATCATCCTCTTGATCGATGTATTCGAGACCAATATTCAGATCCTCGTCGACGAGCTCAAGACGGCGAACCTCCGTCTGAACCAGAGGCCTCCGGACATAGTCATCTCTAAGAAGACCCGAGGCGGCATAACGGTCAACTTCACTTCGAAGCAGTCAACGCTGGACGAGGACCTCGTCCGCGAGATGATGAACGAGTACGGCTACATCAACGCGGACATCGTGATCCGCGAGAACATCGTCGAGGACCAGCTGATCGACTACATCTCGGGCAACAGGCTGTTCCTCCCGGCGATCGCGGTCATCAACAAGACGGACCTTGTGAACGACGCCTATCTCAAGCAGATCCAGAAGCGCATGAAGAGTTGGAAGATCGTGCCCATCGCGGCAGAGAAGGGGAGAGGCCTCGCCGAGCTGAAGGAGGAGCTCTACAATGCGCTCAGGTTCATCCGCATATACATGAAGCCCCAAGGCGAGGACGCCGATATGGTCGAGCCCCTCGTCATCAAGGACGGCTCGGACATAGGCATGATATGCGACTCCATACACCGGGACTTCAGGAAGAATTTCAGGTACGCCCAGATATGGGGGAAGAGCGCGAGGTTCCCTGGTCAGATAGTGGGCCTCGACCACAAGGTCTCCGACCAGGACATTGTCACGATCATAGTGAGGCGTTGAAAACTAGAAGTTAAAGGGTTTGATTGATGAAGAAGACAGGGTTTTCGTCGCCTATGTCTTCTTCATCAGCTTCATGAACCCGCCGCCCTCGTGGATCTCGAGACCCTTTGAGGTGACGATCTGCTCGAACTCGGGCCAGTCGATGACGTCGACCCTCGGGCTTCCGCCCCGGGTGAACTCGACCTCGGTTGTCCCTCTAACCTTTCCAGGCCTGAGGTTCTTCTCGGTCGCGATCTCCTTTGCCCTGTCGAGAGATATTGGCTTCATTGGCACGTGCATCCCTCCGTGTTGCCGGATTGCTTCCGACAGTCAGTACATGTTCGTCGGACATATATATACCTTTACTGGCCTATGGAAATGACTGTGCTGGCTAGTCGTCAGACGCACATCTGGCCATTCAGAAGAGCCATAGCAACATTACAGTCGATACGAACAGGGTTGCCATGGCTATCGGGAAGCCCACCAGCGTGAACTTCCAGAAGTTGATCTGGACCCCCATCCCCTCGGCCTTCTCTGCCACAATCACATTGGCGGCCGCGCCGAGTATGGTCGCGTTGCCGGCCAGCGTCGAGCTCGACGCGAGAGCTAGCCATAGATCCGTCTGAGAGATGGGAATCATCTCGCTGAG
>Ga0315291_10013203_pt1 | contig 10020 bp, 11 predicted proteins | sample YL17G12_20_MG_FD_203070 | JGI IMG/M metagenome (GOLD analysis project Ga0315291, IMG submission 203070) | Sediment microbial communities from Yellowstone Lake, YNP, Wyoming, USA - YL17G12_20 | ecosystem: Environmental > Aquatic > Freshwater > Lake > Sediment | place: USA: Wyoming | collected...
AACGGATCCCCGTCCGAGAGGAGACCTGGGCGACGCTCTCGAGGCTGAAGGAACCGGGCGAGACCTTTGACGGGCTCCTCGCGAAGATGGCAGACCTGGAGGCCGGGCGGAGGCTTGCGTGCGAGCTCCAGGCGATCCGGGAGAAGGGCGAGTACGAGGATCTCAAATAGGGGTGGTGCCGGCCCTTGCCCTATGCTGTCAGGATCGACAGGAGAGCGAACCGGTATTACCATTCCCTCGATGAGAAGAGCCGGCGGATCGTGAAGAATCACCTGGACAGACTGAAGGACGATCCTTACCCCGGCTCATCAGGGGACAAGGAACGGCTGATCCTCCCCGGCGGAGAGATCACGTACCGGATGCACATCGGCCGGACCTTCACCGTTTTTTACGACATTGACGAGGAGATGTCAACTGTCTTTATCAACATCCTGACGACCATAGAGGATGCCCACAAGCGATATGGCCGGTGGGCGTAGCGAGCCGTTTCTTCAGCTCGGCGAGGCTTATGGTCTTTTCATCCCTCCGCTCCGCCGCCACCGCGAGATCATGGAGGTCCTCCTGGAGTTTTTCGTATTCTTTGAGCGGGAGGATGACCGCGACCCTCTGACCCTTCTCATCGATCACGTAGCGTTCCACCGCGTCCATGGGCAACACCCTGTACCGTATATTTGAACCTGAAGGTATATTCCTCCTTCCCTTCTCATGAGTTCACCCTTGAGAACACCCATGGACGAATATGCAGACCCATCATCCCTTTGGTCTCTGATAAAAATCGACAACCGAAACGACAACCGAATCGACAACCGCTAGGCCAGCACGTACCGGGCACCCCTCCCTTTTCCCTGGAGGGCGATCAGGTTGTGTCCGATGAGTTTTCCCAGTTCCTTTAACGCCGCTTGCCGCGAGATGCGGAACACCCACGCCCTCCACCTATAAATCCTCCACCTATATCTCCTCCACCTTCCATTCTTCTTGGTATCGCGGTGGTGCATTGTCAGAGATAAAAATCGTCGGCACGGCCCATGTGTCCGCCCAGAGCGTCGAGGAGGTGAAGGCGGCCATCGAGGAGTTCCAGCCGAATATCGTCGCGGTGGAGCTGGACCTGGCCCGTTTCCATGCCCTGAAGAAGGATGCAAAGGAGCCCACCGTTGCCGAGGTGCTGGAGGTCAGGAACTTCAACCAGCTCCTGATCCAGTGGATCCTCTCTTACCTCCAGCGGAAGATCGGGGTGGACGTCGGGGTGGAGCCGGGCGCCGAGATGAAGGCGGCCATTGCGGAGGCCGAGCAGCGGGGTCTTCCCGTCTCGCTCGTGGACCGGGACATCCGGCTCACCCTCCTCCGGTTCTGGCAGTCCCTCGGGATCATCGGGAAGATCAAGATGTTCTTTGCGCTCGTCGTCTCCATCGCCGAGGTGGACGAGCTGGAGAAGATCGATATCGAAGCGATGAAGGAACAGTCGGTCATCGACATGGTGATGGAGGAGTTCAGGAAGTTCTCACCCGAGGGTGCACGGTCGCTCATCGACGAGCGCGATGCCTTCATCGCCCATAACCTGGTCCGGTTGAAGGAGCAGAACGCAGGGCGGATCCTCGCCGTTGTCGGGGCAGGGCACGTGAATGGAATCAAGGGGTATCTCGATGCGCCTGAGACTCTTCCACCGTTCGAGTCCCTGACCCGCCAGCCGAAGAGCTTCCCCTGGGCGACGGTCTTCGGGTTCGCTGTCACCGCCCTCTTCCTCCTCCTCCTAGCAGCCATCGGGTTCTCGGGGGTGGGCCTGGACACCCTCCTCTACGCGTTCCTCTTCTGGGTCGTCATCCACGGCGTGCTTGCGGGGGCCTTCACCCTCGCTGCCGGGGGCCACCCTTACTCAGCTCTCACCTGCTTCGGGGTCGCCTGGATGACATCGTTAAACCCCCTCCTCCACGTCGGGTGGATCGCGGCCGCGGTCGAGGCAAAGGTACGGAGCCCTGCGGTCACCGACTTCCGGAAGATCTATGAGGCCGAGACCCTCACGGAGATGGCCCGGGTCCCGCTCTTCAAGGTGGTCCTGATCGCGGCTGTCGCGAACCTCGGGAGCATGCTCGGCACGTTCCTCTACTTCATCTTCCTCTTCCCGGTACTCGGGATCGATCCGGTCGTAGTGATATCGACGGGTCTTCACAACATGGGGGCATGGGTCGTGGGGCTCATCCCATGAAAGGGTTCAATATATGAAGCACCAGTACTTCGGTGATACAAGGAACCTCTTCACGTACGATTCCCCGTAAGATGCGGAGAGCCTTCCATCGGATGTTCATCTCTGCGAGCAATTTACAACATTGCCAAAATTATAAATGTTTATAACAGTAATGACTTATGCGAAGGATATCCGGTCACCATGAAGGATGGAGGATGAGAGAAGTGACGGCAAAGAGCATGCTCACGAAGAGGATCCCTGTCCGTGAGGAGACATGGGCAACGCTCTCGAGATTGAAGGAGCCTGGCGAGACCTTTGATGAACTCCTCACGAAGATAGTAGACCTGGAGGCGGGGCGAAGGCTGGCGTGCGAGTTGCAGGCGATCCGGGAGAGGGGCGATTACGAGGATCTCGAATAGCCGGGGAGCTGTCAGGGTTTGCCCTATAAAGTGAAGATCGAGAGAAAAGCGAACAAATTTTACCGTTCTCTCGACGGGAAGGGCCGGCGGATCGTGAAGGATCACCTTGACAGATTGATGAACGATCCCTATCCCGGTTCTTCCGGAGACAAAGAGAGGCTTGTCCTGCCCGGCGGGGAGATCACGTATCGAATGCATATCGGCCGCACCTTCACCGTTTTTTATGATATAGATGAGGAAGAGGGGACAGTTTTCATCAACATTCTCACCACGCTGGAGAACGCCCACAAACGGTATGGCCGGTGGGGATAGGAGAAACGCTGTTGGGAGTTTGATCGGGTAATTGAGCATCGCATCATCAGGAGGTACTATGCGGTGAAACACCAGTACTTCGGCGATACCCGGGACCTCTTCAAGTATGACCTCATCCTGCGTATCATGGAGGGGATGCCGTCAATCCGGTCCTTCACCTTCGTCCCGATGCTCACGCCAAGCGATGGATCAACACAGGGGAACCGGACGGATCATAAGAGGGCAAAGGCAGGCTTCCGGAACCAGCTCCTCAGGGAATACCTTGCCATCTGCATCCGTGAGAAGAGGCGGAACGTCTGCGAGATCCTTCCGTTCTTCACGGCACGTAAGATACCGGTCAACCTCCACGGCGAGACCTTCATGGCCGGAGACCGGGCCGCCTACTTCCGGGCAATCCCGGACGGCTGGCTCCGGGATGCCCTCGTCTTCCTGGATCCGGATATCGGCATGGAGGTGGCCAGCCCAACAGACAAACACCTCCTGTATAACGAGATCAGGGATCTCTATGAGAGGATGGGAGATAGATCGCTCCTCATGCTCTTCCAGTTCTTCCCGCGGGTGGAGAGGGGTGCTTACACGATGTGGCGGAGGGCTGAGCTCGGAAGGATAGCCCCGGGGCGGATCCTTTCGATAACCGATAACCAGGTGGCCTTCTTCTTCCTCGGGAGTGATGGCGGGGCCACGAAGAAATTGCGGGAGATCCTTTTCCGTTACCACGAACATTACCCGGACCTCACCCTCTCCGTTTAGGGCGAAACCCGGGAAGGCCTTCTGGCCTGCACATACCAGCTGGATATAAAAGGATCAGAGGATATCGCCGAGATCGCTGTTCGTTGCCTCTGTCCCGTAGGGGTCAATGGTGACAATCGCATTCCCGCCGGCACTGGTGCAGGGGGCGAGCAGCAGCTGAAGGTGTCTGTCGCATCAAGCCACCCTGCCAGGGCAGTCTGTATCCGAGTTGCAGACAGACCTGCTTTTGGCGGTGCAGGTCCTGGCAACCGGTAGTGCAGGTGTGGTTGTCGGCCGTGCGGGCGGTGCAGGAGTCCTGATGACAGGAGGGGCGGGGTTCGCCCCAGCCTCCTTCCTCTCCTTCGCACACCCTGCAGTGATGATGGCGCCGATGAGGATCAGCGCCAGGAATCCAAGGACGAGGGTCTGGTGTCTCATCTGATCTCATCACTCCGGATTATCGTCGCAGCCAGGGGCCCGGGCCCGATGAGATGGTGACATCGCCGATTCCCTGGTTGAACCTGCGAGTTATGCCTGCAGGTCCCGGGAAGGTGCTGCCGGGTAATTATTATATTTCTTATCGCATAAAATTATTCCCGTGTGCCGATGGGCTGAAGGAGAGCCGGATCCGATCCGCTCTCCTTATGGGGGAAAGATACCATTGCTGAATAATCAGAAAAAGGGAGATGTTGGTTCTGCAGAGATCAAGATTATTCATCGTGGCCCTTGGGGTCATCGTGGTCTTTGTTGCGGGTTACCTTGCCGGAGGGGGACCGACCTCCTCAATCCCCTCCAAGGATCAGGACCTCCTGTACCAGGTCTCCACCTACACCGCACTTGCGGGTGGGGGTCTTGGTCCCGTAGAGCCTGTGAAGGCTCTCATGGGGAACGGGGACCTGGGGCTTGGCACCTTCGAAGGGCTCGACGGGGAAATGGTGGTAGTGGACGGAACATGCTACCAGGTGAAGAGTGACGGGACTGCCCGCATCGCTGATCCAGCCGTTGGAGTGCCCTTTGCTGCGGTCACCTTCTTCTCTTCCGATCTCTCCCTCCCTGACACCGTGGCCGCGAACCTGACGGAACTCACGGGGTTGCTTGACACACACATCCCTTCGCGGGAAGTATTCTATGCCATCTGTATCGATGGAACCTTCCCGTATATCAGGGCAAGGAGCGTGCCTGCGCAGGTGAAGCCCTATCCCCCGCTCGCCGATGCCCTGTCCGGGCAGACGGTCTATGAGTTCAGGAACGTCACGGGAACGGCGGTCGGCTTCTACACCCCTGCCTCTACTACAGGGATGAATGTCCCGGGTTACCACCTCCACTTCATCACCTCCGATCGGAGCAGGGGAGGCCATGTACTTGACATCGCGACCGGGGGAAATACGGTGGAGCTGGACGCAACACCCCGTTTCACCGCAATCCTTGTGCCGGAGGGGGTGCCTTCCCCTGGTTCACAACATTGAAATACCCATTTCTCCTCTCCTATGGGTATGCCAGGGGCGCCTTCCAGGGGCCCGGATCCATCCATGAAGGCTGCTAGTGGCAGCCCGGGGGGCAGAGGATATCTCTTGACGCTGGAACCTGTCCCGCCCTTCGATTTCGAGCTCTCTGCGTCGATCTTCGCCGGTGGTGATCCCCGGATCCGTTCTTACGGGGAGGGTGCTTTCCGCCAGGTGGTCAGGGTAAACGGACAGCTCGTCCTGGTGATCGTCACCTCGGAGGGGACAGTGGATCGCCCTGAGGTAAAGGTTCAGATCCAGCCCGGTCCCACCCGGACCGGGGTATTGAACGCTGCAGGACAGGCTGTCACCTCACTCTTCAACCTCGACCTTGATCTCTCCCTCTTCACCGCCGCGGTGCGGGATGACCCTGTCATGTCCGCAATCGCCGTACGCCTCCGGGGGCTGAAGCCCCCGAGGACCGCGACGGTCTTCGAGGCCCTCACCGACTCGATCATCGAGCAGCAGATCTCCCTTGCTGCCGCCCACAGCATCGAGAAGAGAGTTACCCGCACATTCGGCGATGTGCTCGAACTTGAAGGCAGGGAATACTATGCCTTCCCGACGCCCGGGCGCCTTGCGGATGCTTCTCCTGAAGAGCTCCGGGCCTGTGGGCTCTCCCTGAAGAAGGCGGAGTACATCATTGGGATTGCCCGCCGGATCCGGGATGGAGACTTGGATCTTGAGAATTACGGACCCGGGGAGGACACCGAATCCATCATCCGCGAGCTCTCCACCCTTCGTGGGGTGGGGGTTTGGACCGCCGAGCTCGCGGTCCTCCGGGGGCTCTCTCGGCTGGACGCCATACCCGCTGACGATCTCGGCATCCGGCGGTCCATCTCGCGGTACTATTCCAGGGAATCCCGCATCGATACAATGGAAGCACGCCGTATAGCGAGCGAGTGGGGGGAATGGAGGGGCCTGGGAGCGTATTACCTGCTGGTTGCGGAACGGATGGGGATCGGGGTCCCTGACCTCTAAGATCGGATGATAATCCGGGCTTCAGGGAGTCCTCTCCTATCGCAGGATCCCTCCAGGCGCTATCCAATACGCATATATAGAAAAAAGGGGAGAGGGCATACTACCCCGCGAACCAAGAATCCGAGGGTTTCGCGAGAGATGCGTGAGGTGCTTGTATGGCGAAACTGACTGATGAGATGAAGGCGGTCTTCGGGAAGAACAAGATCTTCCCTGTTGCGACGGCGTCGAAGGGCGGTGTCCCGAACGTCGCCCCCATCGCCTTCGTCCAGATCGTCTCCGACGATACCATCTGGCTCGGGGACAACTACATGGTGAAGACGCTCGCAAACGTGAAGGAGAACCCGAGGATGGCGATCCACTTCTGGGACCCCGAGACAAAGAAGTGCTTCCAGGTGAAGGGAACGGTGGAGGTGAAGACAGCCGGGGACGACTACGAAAAGGTGAAGAAGATGATCAAGGCCAAGAACGAGAAGTACCCTGCAAAGTCCCTCCTCGTCATGAAGATCACCGAGATCTTCGAGTGCACCCCGGGTGCCTCGGCAGGGAAGAAGATCGCCTGATCTCTCTCTACCTCTCCTTCATCTTTTTCAGGATCTGGGCCTGGATCCCATGGAAACGGGACAGTCCTTCGGCATGCCCCTGGTCAGGGCTCGTGGTGTCGAAGGAGACCATATCTCCCGAATAGAGTGCATCGGGTGACGAACGGCCTGCCACCCGCACCGATCCCCGGTAGAAGACGAGGTCTACGGTCCCGTTCACCCGTTCCTGGGTTTTCTTGATGAAGGCGGAGAGCGCAGCAAAGAGTGGCTCGTGGACGAGCCCCTGGTACGCGAGCTCGGACCAGCGGTCGTCCACCATCCTCTTGAAGGAGAGTTCGTTCCTCGTCAGGACCAGGTGCTCGAGGTCGGCATGGGCGGTGATGAGCGCCGTTGCGGCCGGGTGCTCATAGACCTCCCGGGCCTTGAGACCGAGGATCCGGTCCTCGATCATGTCGTTCCGCCCCACGCCGTTCCTGCCTGCCCGGAGGTTCATATTCTGGACGAGATCGATCCCCTTCATCCGCTCGCCGTCAAGGGCCACGGGAATACCCTCCCTGAAGGTGACGGTTACCTCTTCAGGTTTTTCGGGAGCCTTCTCCGGTGAGACTGTCCACCGGTAGATGGACTCGGGCGGGTGGAAGGCCGGGTCCTCCAGACTCCCGCCCTCGATGGACCGGTTCCAGCAGTTCTCATCGACGGAGTACGGGTTCTTCTTTCCTACGGCGACCGGGATCTTGTGCTTCCGGGCATACTCGATCTCCCAGGTGCGGGTGAGGTTCAGCTCCCGTATCGGTGCCACCACCTCGAGACCGGCGGAACGGATGATGAAGTCGAACCGGAACTGGTCGTTCCCCTTCCCGGTACAGCCGTGGGCAACTGCCTTGGCCTGGTTTGACTTCGCTATTGCCACGGTCTCCCCGGCGATGAGGGGCCGGGCGAGGGCTGTCCCCAGGGGGTAGCCCTCGTACGACCCGTTCGCCTGGATGGAGGGGAAGACGTACTCCTCCACGAACCTCTCCTTTGCATCAATGGTGTAGTGTGCGTCGGCGAATCTCCTGCCCTTCTCGGTAGCAGCGCGGATGTCGGCGTCGGGCTGGCCCACGTCTACGACGACAGTGATGACCCGCTCATAGCCGTACCGTTCCCGCAGGAGGGGGATGCAGACCGAGGTATCCAGCCCGCCCGAGAAGGCGAGCACGACTGTTCCCTTCTTCATGGTTCAACCTCCGATGTAGTGCCCCAGCGGCTCTGTCGTGATCTTCTCCTTCCTGATGGCGTCGATGGCGTTTGCCGCGGCCTTTGCCGCCTGGATGGTGGTGATGTAGGGGATCCCGAGCTCCACCGCCGTCCGCATGATCTGGTAGTGGTCCTGCCGGGACTGCTTGTCCGAGGGGGTGTTGATGATGAGCCGGATCTCGCCGTTCCGGATCATGTCGATGACGTTCGGGGAGCCCTCCTGGACCTTCCTCACCATCTGGGCCTCAACGCCCACGTCGTGAAGGAAGGCCACCGTCCCGTCGGTGCCGTAGAGGGAGAGGCCCATCTCCACGAGCTTCTTCGCGATGATCCCCACCTCCTCCCGCTGGTCGTGGGAGATGGAGAGAAAGACGTTCCCTTCCATGGGCAGCTCGTTGTCGGCCGAGATGCAGGCCTTGTAGTAGGCCCGCCCGAAGTCGTAGTCGATCCCCATGACCTCGCCCGTGGACTTCATCTCAGGGCCGAGCACCGTGTCCACGCCCGGGAGCTTGTTGAAGGGGAGGAGCACCTCCTTCACCGCCACGTGGCTGATCTCCCGAGCCCGGTAGCCCAGGTCCCGGATCTTCCTCCCCATCATCACCTTCGCAGCAACCTTGGCGAGGGGGATGCCTGTCGCCTTGGAGACGAAGGGGACCGTCCGGCTCGCCCGGGGGTTGGCCTCGAGGACGTAGACCACGTCGTCCTTGATGGCGTACTGGATGTTCACGAGGCCCACGACCCCGAGGCCAAGGGCGATGCGCCGGGTGTAGTCCTCGAGCCGTGCGATCTGGGAGAGGGTAAGGGACTGGGGCGGGATGACGCAGGCCGAGTCACCGGAGTGGACCCCGGCCTCCTCGATATGCTCCATGATCCCGCCGATGAACACCTCCTCCCCATCGCAGGCCGCGTCCACGTCGATCTCCACGGCATTGGAGAGGAAGCGGTCGATGAGGACCGGGTGCTTCCGGGAGACCCGCACCGCCTCCTTGATGTAGGTGGCGAGCTCGGCCTCGTCGTGGACGATCTCCATGGCCCGCCCTCCCAGGACATAGGAGGGGCGGACCAGGACCGGGTAGCCGACCCGCTCGGCGATGGCGAAGGCCTCCTCTTCGGAGTAGGCCGAGCTGTTCGGCGGGCTCGGGATCTTGAGCCGGTCCAGGAACACGCTGAACCTGTCCCGGTCCTCGGCGATGTCCATGGCATCGGGGCTCGTCCCCAGGATCCTTGTTGGGATCCCCAGCCGTTTGATCTCCTGCTCCAGGGGGAGGGCAAGGTTGATGGAGTTCTGGCCCCCGAACTGGACCATCACCCCCCAGTAGCTGTCCTTCTTCAGGATGTTCACCACGTCCTCGAGTTGCATGGGCTCGAAGAAGAGGCGGTCCGAGGTGTCGAAGTCGGTGGAGACCGTCTCGGGGTTGTTGTTCACGATGTGGACCTCCACCCCCTCGTCCCGCACCGCCTTCACCGCATGGACCGTGCAGTAGTCGAACTCGATCCCCTGGCCGATGCGGATGGGCCCGGATCCCAGGATGAGCACCTTCCGGTCGCCGGATGGCCGGATCTCGCACTCGGTCTCCCACGTGGAGTAGAAGTACGGTGTGGTGGCCGGAAACTCGGCTGCGCAGGTGTCAACCATCTTGTAACTGGGTGCACCGGCAAGGCTCTCCACCTCATCCCAGGGCAGGCCGGACAGTTTCACGATCTCGGCGTTGGAGAAGCCGAACCCCTTTGCCTGCCGGAGGAGAGCCGGGGTGCACCCCTCAGCAAGGGCCCGCTCCATCCTCACGACGTTTCTCACCTTCTCCAGGAAATAGGGGTCGATGAAGGTGAGGGCGCAAATCTCCTGGACAGTGAAGCCTTCCCTGAAGGCATCGAAGAGGCACCCGAACCGCTCGTCGGTGGGGCGCTGGAGGATCATCCGGATCTCGTTTGGGTTGGTGTGCCGGGTAACGTCGGTGTCCACGGAGCGGAGCGCCTTCTTGAATGCCTCCTCCACAGTGCGCCCGATGGCCATCACCTCTCCGGTGGACTTCATGGCCGTGGTGAGGGTGCGATCTGCGGTCTTGAACTTGTCAAAGGGCCAGCGGGGGACCTTCACCACCACGTAGTCCACGGCAGGCTCA
>Ga0315291_10013204_pt1 | contig 10019 bp, 11 predicted proteins | sample YL17G12_20_MG_FD_203070 | JGI IMG/M metagenome (GOLD analysis project Ga0315291, IMG submission 203070) | Sediment microbial communities from Yellowstone Lake, YNP, Wyoming, USA - YL17G12_20 | ecosystem: Environmental > Aquatic > Freshwater > Lake > Sediment | place: USA: Wyoming | collected...
GCCAGTGGCCCCCACGATCGCTATGCTCAGGGCTCTGGACATCGAACGCCCACTCCTAGCACTTAAAAAGATGGCCGCACCCTTGCGGCGCGAACATCTTAGCCGATTGCGCCTCTACCCGCAAGCCTGTGCAGATGAGATGCCGCTGGCCCGCAGGGGACGGGGATGCCAGAGAGCCAGCTACCATCCCGGCGGGGCATCTGGCGTCCACATCATGGCCAGTAGAGAGTCGCCCCGATCGCGGTTGACCGGCTTGAACACCACCCACTCCCACTCCTCCACGTCGAATTCGATGACGGGGTAGCCAATGGGCTCGCCCGCTCCGATGCAGACGAACGTCTCAGGATCGAAGGCGTGATTGCCATAGGCAGCGGCGATGGCTCGGCCCACCTCCTGCTGCCAGGGGGTCAGCCGTATCCCTGGCTTGGGGAGCAGCGTGGGGTGACGGCCAAACCCTCGCAGGCTGGCGGGATGAGCCATGCGGCCGCAGGTCAGCCGACGTGTATGCGCTGGCAGCTCGGCGGCCATAAACGCGTGGTACTCTAGCACGCGGAAGAGGCCTCGCCGCCGGAATTCCGGCGCGATGCAGCAGATCCCGGCGAGGTTGACCACCTTCGCGGGTAGGTGGGGCAGGTCCATGACCCGGCATTCGCCGAGAGCGAAGCCAGCCGCCGTCCCCTCGTCCTCGGCCAGGGCGAGGTATCGCAAGGTTTGGAGCGACTTCTCCAGATAGGCGCGGTTGGCCTGGCGATAGTTCATCTCGAAGAGAGAGAAGACCTTCTGGAGGTCCTTCGACGATGCTTTGTCCGCCTCAACGACTCTGAAGGTCAATGAGGAGAGGCCGCGCTGGAGCTTGTCAAACTCGCGCTGGAGCTCGTCGAGGTCGCTCTGCCCACTCATCGGGTGGCTTCCCGTCCATGCTGCCAGGCGAACGTTCCCCTGCGATGATCCGTCACCGGCGGTCTGCCTCTCCCTGCGCGGCGCTAGGCCCGTGTTAGGCGACGCCTCTCGGCACGGCCGGGCCCGCGCTCGTGACGGGTGAGAATGTAGGCGACGGCAAGGGAGGTGACGACCATTATCGCCAGAGCGATGAGCTGAGCCGTGCGCAGGCCAGCAAGGACGAGATCGTCCCCCACCCACTGGCCGCCTATGTCCGTTCCCCGCAGGAAGCTGATGCCGAAACGCATGGCAGAGTAGAGGAAGGCCCAGGCGAAGAAGATCATCCCCTCGCGCTTGAACACCCGCCGCAGCACGAACAGAAGCAGGGCGAAGATGATCAGATCACCCACTATTTCATAGGCCGTGACCGGCTGCTGAGCCAGCGCGGGGGACACAGAGGAGTAGATGGGATAGCTGGGGCTATCGGAGTGCGTGTAGACGAGGCCGATGGGACAGTCGGTAGCCCTGGAGAAGATGTCGCCATTGATCAAGCAGCCGATGCGCCCCACGGCCATACCCAGGATGGCGCCAATGGCGGCCAAGTCGGCCATCGTCCCCCAGCGGGGTAAGCGACGCCAGGCGGCGTAGGCCGCTGCCCCCAGGGTGCCGCCGAACAGAGCCCCGTAGAGGGAGATGCCGCCGGTATGGATGGCGAAGATCTCCGTGAGGTCGTGGCGAAAGTCGCCGAGGTGCTCCAGCACATAGAGGGCGCGGGCGCCGATGATCCCGCCGACGACGAGGGCCAGGGCCATGTTGTAGACGGTGTCCTCATCGATGCCGGCCCGCCGAGCCAGGAAGGCGGCCACCACCACCCCAACCACCACTCCCAGGGCAGTGAACAGTCCATGCCAGGTGATCTCCAGGCCGGCGATCCCGAAGATCTCGGGGTCGATGCCGATCTTGATCACCAAAGGCCCCAAGGCGCTAAGAGCTTCCATCCTGCTCCTCCTCTTTCATTGCGTCGAGGGAGTCAGCCTCCGCCCCCAGCTTGGCCATCTCGCAGCGGAGGCTAACCAGGCGGCCCGCCGCGCCTGCCAGATAGGTACGAACGCCCGTCATCTTGGCCGAAAGTCGCCGCCTTGGTACGTAGAAAAAGAGCCGACCATCGCGGATCAGCATGTGCAGGCCGGGCATCGTGTCGGCGAGGGCTCGCACCTCTTCTGTATACCACATTTCCAGCGGCTAGATCACGCACCTAGAGCCCAGATATGGTCTGTTGGCAGCTCATCGGTCATCCCTCCGGCTAGGTCGCGCTGGCCTCGTACGCCCGCAGCCGCTCTTCGACCTGCCGGCGGCTGGGGATGGTCGCTGTGCCCGGCGCCTCCAGCGAGATGCTGGCGGCGGCAGCGGCAAACAGCGCCGCCTGCCAGGCATCGTTCGTCTCGACGTAGCGGCTGAGGAAGGCGGCGGCGAAAACGTCGCCGGCGCCTGTGGGGTCGACCTCCTCGGCCGGGATCACAGGCACCTGCCGCCAGCAGCCCTCGCTCCACAGGCGAGCACCCCCGACTCCGCGCGTGAATGCGAGGAGGGGCACCTGCGCCGCCCAGCGAGCGAGCGTTTCCTCCACCTCCGTGGGAGGCAGGTCCTCCTCGGACACAAAGAGGGCCTGGCTGCGCTTGAGGAGGAGGCGCGGCCGCCATTGGCGGGGCGATATCTGCTCGACCCGTCCGTCGGGAAGGACGGTGCGCAGCCACCCCTGGGTGGAGATGGCCAGCAGGGAGCGGGGGAAGCAGCGCGCCGCATCTTCCTCAACCTCGCCTAGCAGCGGCCCCAGCAGGACGATCTTGGCCTCCCGGAACTCTGGCGGCACATCGCTGGCGGCGATGTTTCCTGCCCTTGCCCAAACGTATTGAAGCCGTCCTTCGGGGCCATAGATGTTCTCGAAGGTGGTGGTTTCCTTGGAGGGGAGCAAGCGGACGTCGATATCGGGCAGGAGCAGCGACGGGTCTAGGTCGCTGGCAGCGCTGGTGAGCACGGCCGCCCGCAGACCTAGCCTGCTGGCGGTGAGGGAAGCGTAGGCAGCGGTGCCGCCCAGGCGCCAGCCTTCGGCCGTTCTATCCTTGGCTAGGTGGCCGATGACGAGGAAATCGGGCGCCCCCATCGGAGTTTCTAGGACGAGCGGCGCTTGAAGGAGATGGCCACCTTGCGGTTTTCGCCGTCGCCAAGGCTGAAGCTGCTGATCTGGGAGTCATTGGCCAGGGTCAGGTGGACGATGCGCCTCTCGTTGGCGGGCATGGGCTCCAGCGTGATGGTGCGACCGCTGGCCTTGACCTTCTCGGCCAGGCGGAGGGCCAGTCCCCTCAGGTTTTCCTCGCGACGACGCCTGTAGCCCTCAACGTCCACACTCACCAGGGCTTTCGACTTGAGCTGGCGACTCACCATGTGATTCACCGTGTACTGAAGGGCGGCGAGGGTGGAGCCGCGTCGCCCAATGAGGATGCCCAGGTCTTCCCCGGTCACGTCTAGGACGGCGCTCACCCTGCCCAGACCGTCGCCGGGGGTCTCGGGCGGGCGCGCCGTCACATCGGCCTCGATGCCCATGAACTCCAGCAGGCGCTGCAAGAACTCGACGGCCATCTTGATGGTGGGGCTCTCCAGGCCGACCTGCTCGGTGCTGATCGGCCTCACCAGAACGCGAGCATCCTCACCGCCGAGGCCAAACAGGCCGGTACGGCCGGCGCTGATGATCTCTACCTCAACCTGGGAGCGTTCCAGTTGCAGTTGCCCCAGGGCGACGGCTATCGCTTCATCTACGGTCTTTCCGTTTGCCTCTACTTCTTGCATGGTTCGACCTCTTCTTGCGCTTATCCCCCGTCGGCAGGGCAGCCTCGACAGGCTCCTGGGCTGGCTCCTTCTCCTTGGGCGGCGACCCCCCGCGATGTCCGGCTTGCTGGCCGGCCGGGGCAGCGGACGGCGGCATGAGGATGGTGCGCCAGTTGACCTGCTCTGGGCCGTAGATGAAGTAGTACATGATGACGCCGACTATATTGCTAACACCCCAGTACACTCCCAGGCCGCTGGGGACCTGCAGGGTAAAGAAAGCGAACATGAGGGGCATCATCCACAGCATCATCTGGTTGGTCGATTGGGTGCGGGGGTCGGTGGTGAGCGGGGTGGCCAGCCGCTGCTGAACGTAGGTCGAGGCGAACACTATGAAGGCCAGGATCAGGCTCGTGTCCGGCTGGCCCAGGTCCATCCAGAGGAAGGTGGTCTTCAGGGGCAGCGCCTGCTCGATGTATCCCCAGGGGTAGAGCCGCTGCGATAGGCTTAGAAAGCTCTCGGGCGTTCCGCCCACTGTGATCCGCAGGGCGCTGTAGAGGGCAATCCAGATGGGGAACTGAACAAGCATGGGCAGCAGACAGCCCAAGGGGTTCACTCCCACCTCGCGGTAGAGCTTCATCGTCTCTTCCTGGCGGCGCTTGGGGTCCTTGTACTTCTTCTGGAGTTCCTGGATCTTGGGCTGGAGGGTGGACAAGGCGCGCGAGGAGCGGATCTGGCGCGCGGTGAGGGGCATGGTGAGCAGGCGCATCAGGAGAGTGAAGAGAATGATGGCCACCCCGAAGTTGCCCAGGACGATGTTATTGAGAACGATCAGGGCGTTGGTTATCGGGTTGACGAAGATGAGATCCCAGAGAGCCACGCCTCAGCCACCTCACTCAGCTAGGACCAGCAGGGCAGGACTGCCGTCCTTATTTACTGTGAACAGATCGCCGCCCTGAACGCTAATGTAGGCCATGGCTCCCTGGGCCAACGGGTCGGCCAAGACAGTCCTAGCCAGCTCGGTTGGGCCCCAGATCACTCGGCCTTCCTCAGGGTCCAGCCCGTACAGCTTGCCCTTGCGGTTCGCCACAAGCAGCACGTCGTCGAGGAGCAGCGGCGCCGCCCGCACGGGAGCCCCTGTATCGAAAGGCTTCCCCCACTTGGGGCTGCCGTCGTTCAAGTCCAAAGCGTAGACCTTCCCGTCCAGGCAGCCGGCGTAAATGGTGTCCCCCAGCACCAGCGGCCGTGTCCAGAACCAGTTGCCGGCCTTGAACTGCCACTTCTCTGCGCCGCTGGCAGCGTCCAGGGCGTACAGCCTGCGGTCCATCCCGCCCACCAGGAGGGTCCCGTCGGCGATGACGGGCGTGGAGGCCAGGCCACCGTCGGCCTTGAAGCGCCACTTCTCTTCGCCGCTGGCCGCATCCAGGGCGTAGACCTTCTTGTCCATGGACGCCACGTAGACGACACCATCAGCCACCAGCGGGGTCGACCAGATGGCATCCCCGGTCGGAAAGTACCAGCGCAGGCCACCGGTTTCAGCGTCGAAAGCGTAGAGCTTGCCGTCGTCCGAGCCCACATACACCACGCCGTCCTGAACGGCGGCGCTGCCAACGATGGGCCCGCCGGTCTCCGCCTCCCAGCGAATATCGCCTGTCGCCAGGTCCAGGGCATACAGCCAGCCGTCGTAGGCACCGAAGTAGACAGTGTCATCAGCCACCACCGGCGTGCTGTAGATGGCCACGGGCTCGATCTTGCCGCCGCCGGTATGCTTCTGGCCCTTGATGGGGAAGCGCCAGGCCACCGTGCCGGTCGAATCCTCGATGTCGACGGCGGCCAGTTTTCCCCGCTCGATGCTGGCCACCAGTCGGTCGCCTGCCAGCGTTGGCCCTGCCCAGCCCTCGGGCCGGGCGATGCCGGTGCACGCCGTAGCAAGAAAGAGGGTCGCCAGCACCAGCAGGAGGAGGGAAGGTGACCCTAAGAGCTTTTCACGTCGAATTGTATTCCTCCTGGCAGAGGCGATGTCCGAAAGCTCGCCCTGGCTGGCCTGATGGATGGGCTAGGGGATGGGGTCACAGCCGCCGGCGCCGAAAGGATGGCAGCGGAGCAAGCGTCGCAGGGTGAGCCATCCCCCCTTTGCCAGACCGTAGCGCTCGACGGCCTCGTAGCCATACTGGGAGCAGGTAGGGAGGTAGCGACAGGAAGGCGGCGCCGCCGAGGAGATGTGCCGCTGGTAGAATCGGATGGCTGTCAGGACTAGTCGCTTCACCGTTCCTCCCTCGCCTGCTGGCCGACGGAGTCAGCCCCGTCCAAAAGGCGAGCGCGGGATAGCAGGTTGGCTATCGCCTCTCTTAATTCCTGATAGCTTGCCCTGGCAGCCAGAGGTCGTGCCAAAAGGATCACGTCCCATCCCGGCTGGACGGCCAGGGGACGCAGCCCCTCTCGCAGTCGCCGCTTGAGCCGATTTCGCACCACCGCCTTGCCCACGCGCTTGCTGACAACGAATCCACAGCGGTGGTGAGGCAAGTCGTTAGGCAAGGCACGCAACACCAGGAAGCGGGTGGCCCAGGCGCGCCCCTTTCGGTAGACGCTAACAAAGTCCTTGCGTGCCTTCAGCCGTTCCCTCTTGTTCATGTGGCGACAGCCTATGGCGGCAGGCCACAGCTAGACGGCGAGACGCGAACGCCCCCTGAGCCGTCGGCGCTGGATTACATGACGACCGCCACGGGTACTCATGCGAGCACGGAAGCCGTGCTTGCGCTTGCGAGGGATTCGTTTCGGCTGAAAGGTTCGCTTGGGCATAACCCTCTCCGCTGCCTTAGGCTCCCGCCATTATACTTTAGGGATCGCGGCGCGGTCAATTGAACCTCGCGGGCAACAGGGCGGGTTCGCCGTTGGTGACTGGATTCTCGCCTCCCGCCTGATAGTCGTTGAGGAGATGGTACGATAGCCCTAGTTGTTCTTTCAGGGCAGACCTAAAGGTCTGCAGCTACGAAACGAACAGCAGCCAGGGTCGTAGCTGCAAGGCTTCAGCCCTGCCTCTTGTCTGAAGGCGGGGGCATCAGATTCGCCTACTCATGCCCCAGCCTTCTCCGCCATCCGCAGAGGCGGAGTCCGCATGGCGGACAGGCGGGGGTCGCGTGTGAACGGCAGGGCGGGCGCGTCTACGGGCCTGGGCTGGGCAGGAGGGTGGGGTGGGCAGCACCATCATAGAGAAAGCGGTACATGGCGTAGTTCTCCAGCACCACCTTCACAAAGGTGCGGGTCTCCGTAATGTCCATGATCTCGACGAACAGGTCCATGTCCGCGGCGGGAAGGCTTTCCCACCAGCGACTGGCGTTGCCCGGACCGCCGTTGTAGGCGGCCAGGGCGAGGAAAAGGCTGCCATCGAAGAGATCGAGCTGGCTGTGCAGGTAGTGGGCACCGAACCGGATGCTCACCAGCGGCCGCATCAGGTCTAGGGTGGAGAAGTCTTCGATGTTCAGTTCTTCGGCGATCTCTGAGCCGGTAGTGGGCATGACCTGGGTGAGACCGAGGGCGCCAGCGGCTGATCCGGCCGTGGGGTCGAAGAAGCTCTCCTGACGGATGACGGCCAGGAGGACGAGGGGTGGCAGGCCGTTTTCGGCGGCAGCGGCCTCGATAAGTGGTGGGTAGTCCAGGGGGTAGGCTAGCTCCAGGAGAGCGCGCGGGGCCTGCTCCAGGCGGACGTCGGGGCTCTGCAGCAAGGCGGTGGCGGCGCGCGCTGCCAGATGGGTTAGGCCGAGGTCGTGCAGGGCGCGCGCCAGCCGGTAGAGGCTCCAGGGCTGCGAACGGCTCCGGTCGATAAGCCAGAGGAACTCGTTGGTCGCCTCTCGGGCCAGGCCCAGCCGCTGGAGCTCCTGGCCGCGCTGCCAGGCTGGCAGCTCCAAGGGCGACATGCCGGCCCCCACGGCCTCCGGCCCCCAGCGGGAGGCCAGCCATCCTTCCGCTGCCTCCCAATCAGGGGCGGCCGCGGCTATGGCCCCCTCGGGCCCGACGGGTAGGGCGACGGCCGCCTGGTCCCCGAGCCAGGCCTCCGCTCGCAAGCCATAGAAGCTAGCGGCGGCGGCCTCCAACGCCTGCTGGAAGTGGGCCGCTGCTCCCTCTGGGTCATCGAGGAAGAGCAGGGCTGCCTGTCCCATCCATAGATGGGCCTGCGCGCGCTGCTCGGGGCTGGCGAAAGCGTCGAGCATCTCCTCCCAGGCGGCGCTGGCCGCCGTCGGGTCGTTGGCCTGGTAGGGGATGAGGCCACTGAGGAAGGCTGCCCTGGCCGCCCAGGTGGAGTCAGGGTAGGCCTGCCAGAACTGTCCGTAGGCTGCGGCGGCCTCAAGCGGCCTATCCACTTCCTCGAGAAGGAGGGCGCGAGACAAGGCCGCGTCCTCGGCCGAAGCCCCGCTGGGGTCGAGCTGGAGGCATGCCTCGTAGTCGGCCAGGGCCTCTTCCGGCTCGTCCTTTCCCTCGCGGATGGCCCCTCGATAGTAGTGGGCCACCGCTGCCTGGGGCGCAGGCGGGTTGCCTGCCAGGAAGGAATCGAAGGCAGCCAGGGCTTCGTCGTAGGCCCGCTGGCGGTAGTGGAAGATTCCCTGGGTCAGAAGGTCTAGCGGCACCTCTGCCGCCAGGAGCGAGTCAAGGGCGTTCGGCGCCTGGGGCGACTCAGGGTACTTCTCTAGGATGTCCAGCAGGGCTTGTCGCCAGCGCTCGCCGTCACCCAGGCTGCGGCTGAGGCTGGCGATACGGGACAGGGCCAGGGCCTTGTAGTCGTCGGAGGGGCTCTTCTGGAGGAGCTTGTCGTACCACTCGATGGCCTCTTTGTCGTCGCCCGCCTCTTGATAGGCGTCGGCCAGCCTCAGTAGCAGCGTCGGTTCCAGCGAGGGCGGCACGTCGAGGGCCAGGGCCTTCTCCAGCTCCGGGGCAGCCTTGTCGTAACGGCCTTCCTGGATGAGAAGCTGGGCCAGCTCCAGACGGGCGTAGACAATCGCTGGCCCCTCATCGTCAGCGTAGTCCTCCAGAGATCGGCGTGCCTTGTCTCCTTCGCCCAGGGTGGCGTAGGTCCGGCCCAGCAGGAAGCGGGCGCGCTGTTTGTCTTCCGGCGAGGGCTTGGCGTCAATATAGGCCTCGAGTTCAGCGACAGCATCGGCATGTCGCTCGATGGTGATGTAGGTCAGGGCCAGGTCGTAGCGAGCCTGCTGTTGGGTCTGGCCGTGGGCCTGTTGGATCACTCCCTGATAGGCGGCCACGGCCTCCTCGTACTGGCCGTTGCGCTCGTACTCGCGGGCTGCGGCCAGGCTGGCCGTCGTGTCGCTGGGCGCGGCAGCGCTGGCGGTGGCGCTGGCGGTGGCGCTGGCCGTGGTCTCTGGTGAGGGCGTGGTCTCGCCGCCGCAGGCTGCCAGGAGGGCCAGCCCCACCACGGCCAGCACGGCCACTCCAGCCCTGGGAAGCGATCTCATCTCTTATGTAGTATAATGCCTATCTGCCGGACCGTCCTCGTCGTTGACAACGCTCGAAGCGAAATGTTACGCTAGCCCAGACTGCTCAGGCAAGGCGGCAGATACGGTTGTGAATGTGATCCGCTGCACGGTGGTGGACGAGCGGGGTGCCGTCAGCTTCATAGTCCATGCTGATGCCTTGGCGGCCCTGACCGCCGCTTGCTCGGCCAACCCCTCAAGCCTGGAGGAACTGCTGGCGGGAGCTGATCCCTACTATCACGATCTCAGGGAGCAGGTGCTCAACGGCCTGGCCATCTTCGAAGAGCGCAATGCCAGAGGCAACTATCAGGCCATCCACCAAGCCCTGGAGTTCTGTCCTCCCCATGAGCAGCCTGTGTTCCGGGTCGTCGATGACTTGACCCGCGAAATCAGCTTGCGGCCGGTGAAGGCGGGCGCTGTAATCTTCAACCTGCGGGCCAGGCGCATCATCCAAATCGTCAACACTTATCAGGAGATACAGCGCACGGGCCGCGCCCGCGTGTTCAATGGCAGCGGCCTCACCGATACCGTTTACAGATACCGCCTGCCGAAGGATTGGGCTCTGGTCCCCTGACCGGCGCCGTCTGGCCTTGCGGAAACCTTTTCTTAGGTGGGCGCGTTCTAGATTAGCGAAATGATGATGCAGTCGCAAAGCTTATCTTCATATCCCTGGCAGGAGGGGCGGGTCTGGGCGGAGATCGATCTGGACGCCCTGGCTGACAACGTTCGTCTTCTCAAGAGCCAGGCCAATGGGGCTGCCCTTCTGGCCGTGGTCAAGGCCAACGCCTACGGCCACGGTGCCGTGGCGGTGGCCCGAGCAGCCTTGGCCGCCGGCGCCGA
>Ga0315291_10013205_pt1 | contig 10019 bp, 5 predicted proteins | sample YL17G12_20_MG_FD_203070 | JGI IMG/M metagenome (GOLD analysis project Ga0315291, IMG submission 203070) | Sediment microbial communities from Yellowstone Lake, YNP, Wyoming, USA - YL17G12_20 | ecosystem: Environmental > Aquatic > Freshwater > Lake > Sediment | place: USA: Wyoming | collected...
CAAAGAGAACGACGCGCTCCGCAAATTGCGCCGGTTCATCAAGATGCACCTGGACCTGGTCAATAAGAATCCCAACCTGGCCGCGGTGCTGCAGGTGGAGTTGCGGCAGAGCAACAAGTTCATGAAAGAATACGAACCGACCCGGTTTATTGACTACCTGAACTTGATCGCCGAGATTATCCGGGAGGGGCAGGCCCAGGGCGTGATCCGGCCGGACGTGGCTCCGGGCATTGTCAAGCGGGCCTTGTTCGGGGCGCTGGACGAGATCGCGCTCCACAGCGTCCTGACCCGCAAAGGCAAGGATTACCTGCGCACCTCCGCGGACCAGATTTGTGAAATGTTCCTTCGCGGAATCGCGGCCTGAAGTCGAGGCCGCGGCCCGGGGCGAAGCGGCCCGAGCGGTTGGGGCCCGGAGAGGTCGGCGCGGTTGACATGAATTCCCCGGCAGGTCAACCGCGCCCCTCTTCCCCGGGGCCGAGCCAACTCCCTCCTGGGGGAGGTTCAACGCATTCAAGGAAAGGAGGAGAAACGTGAAGATTGTAGTTTGTCTGAAGCAGACTCCGGACACCGAGGCCACCATCAAACTCACCGCGGACAAACAAGGCATCGAGGAACAGAACATCAAGTGGGTCATGAACCCCTACGACGAGTATGCGGTGGAACAGGCGCTGCGGCTCAAGGAAAAGCATGGGGGCGAGACCGTGGTGGTCTGCATGGGACCCGACCGGGTGACCGAGGCCATGCGCACCGCTTTAGCCATGGGCATGGACAAGGGCGTGCACCTCAAGGACGACGCCTTTGCCCACTCCGACGCCACCGGCACCGCCAAGGCCCTGGCCGCGGCCATCAAGCCGCTTTCGCCCGACCTCATCCTCTGCGGCCGGCAGGCGATTGACTGGGACATGGCCCAGGTTCCTGCCATCCTGGCCGAGCTGCTCGACATGCCCCAGGTGACCGTGGTGGCCAAGATGGAAGTGGGCGCCGACGGCAAGAGCGCGGTCTGCAACCGCCGGATCGAGGGCGGCGAGGAAGTGGTGGAGGTGAAGTTCCCCGCGGTCCTCACCTGCGACAAGGGGCTGAACGAACCCCGCTATGCCTCACTCCCCGGCATCATGAAGGCCAAGAAAAAAGAGCTCAAGCCCCTGGGCCTGGCCGAGAGCGGGCTTTCCGCCAACGACGTGGGCAAGGCCTCTTCCAAGGTGCAGATCCTGGAGTACCTGCCCCTGCCCGAGCGTCCGCCGGGAAAGGTCTTCAAGGAACAGGAAACCCCGGACATGGTCAAGCAGGTGGTCAAGCTGCTGCGCGAAGAGGCCAAGATCATTTAAGTGCATAGTGCTCAGTGCGCAGTGCACAGTGAAGGAGAATTAAAATGGCAAGCGGTGTCATGATTTTCGCGGAACAGAGGGAAGGCAAGTTCAGAAAGATTGCCTTCGAGCTGTTGAATATCGGGAAACAACTCAAGGACCAGGTCGGCGGACCGCTCTCCGCGGTGGTGGTGGGCAAAGGCGTGGAGGGCCTGGCCCGGGACCTGGGCAAGTTCGGGGCCGAGAAGGTCTATCTGGTGGACGGCGATCTTTTCGCCAACTATTCCAGCGAGGGCTATGCCGCCGCGGTCGCGGCCGCGGCCAAAAAGGCCGATCCGGCCATCCTGCTCACCGGCGCCTCCACCATGGGCAAGGACCTCTCGCCCCGGATCTGCGCCAAGCTCGCCACCGGCCTGAGCTCGGACTGCACCAAGCTCGAGATCCAGGCCGGCAAGCTGATCGCCACCCGGCCGGTCTATTCCGGCAAGTGCTACGTCAAGACCCAGGTGCCCAACACCACGCCCCAGATGGCCGCGGTCCGGCCCAATGCCTATGCGGCCGCGGCCGCGGGCGGCGGCTCGGCCGAGGTGGTCAAGGTGGACCCGGGCATCGGCCCGGACAGCCTGCGGGCCAAGGTCAAGGAAGTGGTCAAGTCCGCGGCCGGCAAGGTGGACCTGACCGAGGCCAACGTGATCGTCTCCGGCGGCCGGGGCATCAAGGCGGCCGAAAACTTCAAGATCCTGAACGAACTCGCCGACGTCATCGGCGCCACCGTGGGCGCTTCCCGCGCCGCGGTGGACTCCGGCTATGCCACCCAGGACATGCAGGTGGGCCAGACCGGCAAGGTGGTCAACCCCAACCTCTACATCGCCTGCGGCATCTCCGGCGCCATCCAGCACTTGGCCGGCATGCGCACCTCCAAGGTCATCGTCGCCGTCAACAAGGACTCGGATGCGCCGATTTTCCAGAAGGCCGACTACGGGATTGTGGACGACCTCTTCAAGGTGGTCCCGATCATGACCGAGGAATTTAAAAAGCTCCTGGCCGAATAAATCACGCTCCGCCCCCCGAAACAAAAGCCCCGGTTCAAAAGCCGGGGCTTTTTTTGCGGAGACGTCGAGCCGCCAGCTCGGCCGGCTGGCTGGTGGAAGAGGATTGCTCAGGAAAGGCGGCGCTACTCGTGCTGGCGCGACCGGGCAATCACGGCTTCGATGACCTGAGCGAGCGCCGCATCCACCTTCACGAACTCAATCCCTATCCCCGGCTCCAGGTGAGTGGCACCCCCCTCCGGCGGGATCACGCACTGGACGATGCCTTTGATAGTGTAAAAGTCGCCGGCGCCGTCCGGGATCTGGATCAGGACCATGCTCCCCACCGGCTTGCTCACCGCGGTGCGAATGAACAGGCCGCCGCGGCTCAAGTTGCAGACGTTAGCCTGGATGAACTCGCTGAAATCCTCCATCGCCTGGAAGCGGATGGACAAGGTGACCGGCACCCGAATATATCGCCGTCGCTCTTCCGTGACTCGAAACCTTCCTCTTCACAATAGAAGAACTCCAGCCGGATTGCAAGCGCCCTCCAACTTATCATGGGGTCAGGCACCTTGAGGGCGGATTTTGCTTTACAAATGCGGGCAGATGTGGCAAAAATGAGATAATCGGCATCGCCCCCATTTTGGCTCGGCCAAGTTTCTCCTGGGAGGCAGGCATGACGGATTATCGGGTGCGTCCGGCGGTTTGGGAAGAGTCCGATGACCTGATCGCCCGGTGGCTCTTGAACGGGGAATACCATCGCCGGCAAGGTCTGGGCCGGATGCTGGTCCAAGACCTGGTCGCCTGGTTCCGGGAAAAAGGCGCCCGCACGGTCGAGCTCTCCATGGCCGCCAAGAACGAGCTCGGCGATCAATTCTGGAGCGCCCTGGGCTTCGAGACCCTGCTCGTGCGTAAAGTGCTCCGGCTCACCTGATCGCCCAGCGCAACTGGGCCGCGACCGACGGAAGCGGGCCCTATTTCAACCGGCGGCAGCCGGAAACTGCAACATTTTTACATATAATAGAGAGGGATGAAGGGTCAAGGATGAAGGCTGAAACTCAAAAGGCGATCTGGTCGCTAACCTGGCGATTTATAATGGCTTTTTTGGTTATTTGGACCGGGAGCGCGGATCGGCGCGCGGGCGGAGTCATTCGCAACGCAACTTTCGGAAAGTATTGCAAAATTTTTAAAGAAATTTTCTCGCCAGCTCGTTTTGAGTGCAATCTCGAAATGAGTGCCAAATTCCGCCCTCATAACGACCCGTCACCTGTCCGAATCGTCCTTACCAAGACACCATTCGTCCTTATCCAGACGCCTTCCGCACTCATAAAAACACGATCCGCCCTTACCAGGACACGATTCGCACTCATAAAAGCATGAACTGTTCCGCTCCTAACTTAACATGGGGTCAGGCCCCAAAACTTAACATTGAAGATGATCCGCAGATTTCCCAGCGCGGCCGAGCCGCAACCAAAGAAGAATTGGAAACCGCAGATGGACGCAGATAAACGCAAATGAAGAGGAAGAAAGGATTTATCCACGAAAAGACACGAAGGGTTTTTGTTTTTCCCTGCCTACTGCCTGCTATCTACTGCCTACTGCTTTTGACCGCCAACCGCGAACTGTGAACTTTTCTAGGAGGGGGACAGGCATTCCTGCCTGTCATCCTTTAATCACTGTCCACCGCCTGCCCCGCCTTCTAGCGGGGTGCACTTTTCACTTTCCACTCCCCTTCATTTTTTCCTTGACAAGCCTCGGCAAATCCTGATTCGAGGTCCAGGAGATCCACCAGCGGCTGTCCAAATTTTTGGACAGTTAATGCATAACAAATTTTTCCAGGATTGAATTTTTTTATTGACAAGCTCCCGGGAAAGTGCTATTTTTGCCGTTAATTTTTACTTGTAAGGTTGTTAACCAAATTTGCCCTGGGGGATAAGGGGCAAAGCGGAAAACGAGGAGATGCCTTGGAGGCGAAAACTCAAAAACCATCGTTCCATTTTTGCAGCCGCTTGTGGGCCGAAAGGCCCAAGAGCGGCTTTGCGTTTTTTACCCCGATCCCTCCGTTTTCTTTGACTTTGCGATCCGGCCGAGAAGAAAGAAAGAAGGAGAAGGAGCGATGAAGACGAAATGCAAAACCCTGCTTCTATTCGGTCTGGCCCTGGCGATGATGGCCGGACCTTCGGCTCAGGCCTTTGAGCTGCTGGTCCCGGACTTTCGGGTGGATCAGGGGCAAGTCGGGGCTGAAGTCGGGCCACCCGCGATTGCCGTAGCCCCAAACCAGACCATCATTATTAGCTGGGCGGACAACCGCAATGGAAACTGGGACATCTTTACCCGGCGTTTGGACGGCATGGGCCGTTTCCTGGGCGACGATTTCCGGGTGGGTTACTCGGACGCACCATCCTTGCATGGCGGGCCAGCCGTGGCCGTGCAATCCAACAATCGCTTCGTTATTTCATGGACCGGCGCTCTCGACATTTATGCCCGGCGGTTTGACCAGAACGGGAACCCGCTGGGCGATTCAATCTTAGTGATGCATACCGACCTTACGGGGCATGTTGCCGATTGGCCCGCGATTGCGATTGAACCGAACGAAGGCTTTATTATTAGCTGGCACGAAAGATGGCCCGTGTATTGTCTTTGTGAACCGATCCTGGGCAGACGTTATGATGCCCAGGGGAATCCCTTGATCCCTTATGATCCCATTGAGGATGGTCCTTGGGCAGGGACCTTTCAAGTCAATGGAAATCAATTGGGATCATTTGCCGGTATTTATCCCTCGTTCGCCATCAACGCCTCTGCCCATGCCTTCTTCGTCTGGGCGGACTTTAGAGGTATCTACGACGATGGGGATGAAGGCAACATTTACGCTCGATATTACGATTCCCTCGACAACCTTTACGGGGATTCTCTCGGCAACCTTCCCGGGATCGAATGGCGGATGGATCAAGAAGTGGGAGTGGCGGAGGCCTCTCATCCGAAAGTGGCCAAGGACCCAAACCAACGTTTCATCATTACCTGGTCGGACCAACGATCGGGCAACTGGGACATCTACGGCCGGCGTTATGATGCAACGGCCAACCCGCTCGGCAACGAGTTCCGCGTGGATGCAGATCCGGGCTCGGCCAACGCCACCCTGCCCTCGCTGGCGGCTTCTTCAGACCGAACCGTCATCAGTTGGACCGATGACCGGGACGGCCGGGAACAGGTTTACGCCCGCCTGTTCGATGCTTCCGGCGCTGGCCTCGGAAATGACTTCCGCGTGAACCGGGACCGGGGCGCCAACCTAGCTTCTTCCCCAGCGGTTGGTTATCTAGGTGGCTCTTCCTTTATTTTTGTCTGGCAGGACGACCGGAATGGCAACCGGGATATTTACGCCAGCATCTGGGGTGAATGGACGGACGCGGACAACGACGGCCTCCCGGACCTTTACGAGCAGCGCTATTCCTGCCTGCAAGCGAACACGGTGGATCACTCGGCTGACCCGGATGGGGATGGTTATACCAATCTGGAGGAATACCAGCAGGGGACGGATCCTTGTGTGGCGGATTGCACGGACAACGATGGCGACGGTTTCGGTCCGGGCTGCTTGGCGGGGCCGGACTGCGACGACGCCGACCCGGACAACTGGATCATTTGCGCCGCCTGCGCCGATGACGACGGCGACGCCTACTTCAGCGGTTGCGACGCTTACACCATCCGTTCCGGCCCGGACTGCGAGGACCACGCGGCCGGCATCTTTCCCGGCGCGCCGGAATTGTGCGATTGCATTGACAATCAATGCCCCGGCGATGCCGGCTATGGGGTAGTGGACGAGGGCTGCACCCCGGACGCGGACTGTGACGGGATGCCGGACGACTGGGAAAAGCGATATGATTGCATGGACCCGACGCAGGCGGACGCTCTGAGCGACTACGATGCGGACGGGCTGTCGAACCATGCGGAGTATAGCTGGGGGCTTGACCCCTGCGAAGCGGACACCGACGACGATGACCTGGCGGACGGCGAAGAGTTGGACCTCTACCGCACCGATCCTCTCAACCGGGACACGGACGGAGATGGGTATAACGACGGGACCGAAGTGAAGGAAGGCACCGACCCGCTCGACCCGGCCTCGTATCCGAACCGGCCAGACCCGAACGATGCGGGCTTGCAGTATTCGGGCGGTGGCTCCTCTCGGTGCGGCCAACTTGCTGATGGCCCGGCCGGAGCCGGCGTCTGGTGGCTGGCGACGTTCGTTCCCTGGCTGATCCGGGAAAGGCGGAGATTAAAGCAAAAGCGTCGCTGAAAGCTTCGCCTGTCCTATTTTTAGGTCATTTTTCATTTCTCAGGAAAAGGAGGGGTCTCGTATGTCCAGGCGCGCCGTTTCCACGTCTTATTTCATTATTGTTTTCGCCATATTATATCTACTGGCAGCCGCGCCGGCCCCAGCCGCCACTCAGATTGAGACCAGCCAACCCCACCTTCGGAAGATTTCTATTGATCTCCTCCTGGATTCGGAAGACATCCACCTTTCCCAGTCGGTCGGAGGCTCCAATTCCCAATTGCGTTTCCTGGATTTCGGCGTCAGCGGGGAAATCGGCCAGCCGGGACTCCCCTTCAAGGGGATGTATTTCGAAATCCCCTACGGGGTGGAGGCCAAGGGAGTGGTCATCAAACAAGATTGGGAGTCCCTCGGGACCGGCTTCTCGCTTTATCCCTTGCAGACCCCCAAGGCCATTTCCTTGGATGAAATCCCGCCTTTTGCAAAAGACGAGGATTTCTATCAGACCGATACCTTCCGCCCCGGCGAGCTTTTCGCCTTTTCCGAGCCCGGCTACATCCGGGGTCGTCGCATCCTTTTTGTCAAGGTTTTTCCGTTTCAATACAACCCAGTCACCGGTGAAATCCGTTACACCCGGGTATTGAAGATCCGGATCAACCTGGTGGGCAAGATCGAGCCGTTCGGGGAGGCGCGCAAGGCCCGGCTGTTCGCGCCCGGGTTCAATAAACTTTGCCAAAGGCTGCTCGAAAACTATGAGCCGGCCAATCAAAACCTCGAAGACCATTCCCACCCGCGGCAAGGTTGCCGGCGGAAATGCGGGGAATGTTTTGGCGACCCCCAAGGCCCGAACACGGATTACCTGATCATCGTGGATTCGACTTTAAGGCAAGCGATTCAGCCTCTGGCAGAATGGACCACGCTGAAAGGTTATACTACCCGGATCGCCACGGTCGGCAACGGTCCGGAAGATGACATCGCTCGATCCTCCGACGCCATCCGCGCATACATCCAGGACGCCTACGACACCTGGACCCCGGCCCCGAGTTACGTGTTGCTGGTGGGCGACTATTATCAAGTCCCCGCCAAGAAATACGGCTCCATAACCAATCCTCCCATCATCATCACCGATCTGCCTTATTCTACATTGGATAGCAGCAACGACCTTTTTCCCGACCTGACCATCGGCCGTCTTTCGGTCCAGACCGCGTCAGAGTGCACAACCGTGGTCCAAAAGATCATCAAATACGACCGCTTCCCCGATATCTCAAACTGGTATAGCAACGCGGTGGTGGCCGCTTACTACGAGGACAATGGGACCTGGACCTGGAACTGGCATGAAGAGACCCAAACTTGGCAATGGGATTTGATGTCTCCACCCGACTGCAAGGAAGACTGGTGGAGTCTGGAAAGCGCGATGTATGTGAGCGAATCTCTGGATTCTGCTCCAATCAACATGCAGAGTTATCACATCCTTACTAGCACTTACAATCAGTATGGATTGCCGTGTGCTCAGGCATATTATTGTCCGTTTGAATTAGACCACCCTCATCGCCTGCTTCCGCACGGATATTTGCCTGAAGATATCTTGTATGTGCCTGCCGACATTGTTAATGAGATTATTCCCAATGGCATTGCCACGACGGCTATGACTGACTTGATCAATGCGGGGGTGGGAATGATCCATCAGATTGGACATGCCTATTATGGAGGTTGGACTAATCCGCCCTTTGCTGTTGGTAATATAACTTCACTTATAAACGGCGAAAAAACTCCAGTTGTTTACAGTATTGGCTGCAATTCAGGAAAATTCGATTCGGATCCATATGACAGTTTGGCGGAAGCTTTTATTAAGAAATCAGGTGGTGGAGCGGTTGGTGTTGTTGCCCCGACCTTCTGGTCCTACACCGGATTTGTTGAACGCCTTTTCCATGGCATTTACACAGGATTTTGGCCCTCCCATGATCCTAGCTATTCTGGATCAATCTATTCAAACAGCCATCGTCCCTCAGAGAATTTAAATTATGGCAAGTATTATCTAAGAACTCTTTACAGCGGATACGATAATTACATTCTTCTTCACTTTCGCATTTTTCACTGGTTCGGCGACCCGCTGATGATGATGCGGACCCAAACGCCGCACGCTCTGTTAGTGAGTCATTCTTCCTCCATCCCCTTGGGAGCCACCTCCTTCACGGTGAACGTGGACCAGGAGGGAGCGCGGGTGGCCCTGGTGCAGAACTGGCAGGTGTTGGGCGCGGCGGAATCTTCGGGCGGAGCGGCCACGGCGCCGATTGATCCTTTTCTGGCTATACCAGCGCCAGTGCAGCTCACCATCACAGGATTCAATGCCATTCCCTATGAGACCACCCTGCCTATTCAAATCATTTCCGATGGCGTGGTGATCTGGGATAAGGATAAATACGGCATGTATGATCGTGCGGAAATTTTGCTCACTGACCTGGACCTGGCCGGCAGCGGCACGGCGCAAGTTCAAGTTTGGAGCACCAGCTACCCGGAGCCGGTGCCTATCCTCTTGAACGAAGATCCGCTGACGCCAGGATTTTTCACCGGCCAGATCATCCTGAGCAAGGACCTGAAAACCATTGAAGGGGACATGATCACGGTGGAATATCTTGATGCCAATGACGGGCAGGGCGGAGTGAACGTCCCCAAACTTTATCAAGCCGAAATCGGGCCTACTCTTCTGTATCGCTTTGCTCTGAACCTGGACCCGGGCTGGTCAACTCAAGGCGGCTGGGCTTACGGCGTCCCCACCGGAGGGGGCAGCTATAACAAAGACCCGAACGCCGGATTTACAGGAGAGAACGTCTATGGCTACAACCTGAACGGGGACTATCCTGACAACATGACCAATGCGGAGTATTTAACCACCGCGGCCCTCAACCTCTGGATGTATGGCCGCGTCAAACTCCGGTTTAGGCAGTGGTTGGGGGTGGAATCGTCCAACTGGGACCATGCCAATATTCAAGTTTCGAATAATGGCACGAACTGGGTTACCGTCTGGAGTAACCCGGTGAGACAGGTCTCGGATTCTTCCTGGCAACTGATGGAGTATGATATTTCTTCCGTTGCGGATGATCAGCGCGCGGTTTATCTCCGGTGGGGCATGGGGCCGACCGATGCCACGGTCGCTTATCCGGGCTGGAACCTGGACGACATCGAGATTTTAGGGCATCGCCTTTTTGATACCGACTTGGATAATCTGAGCGACCTTTTTGAATTAGCTTATTGCACCGACCCCTTTGATCCCGACAGCGACGGGGACGGACTGATGGATGGAGATGAATATCTCCTCCTCGGAACCGACCCATGCGCTTGGGATACCGACGGGGACGGAATGGATGACCAGTGGGAGTTGAATTATTCGGCGTGCGTGGACGCTCTCTTCGGCGACTCCTT
>Ga0315291_10013206_pt1 | contig 10018 bp, 9 predicted proteins | sample YL17G12_20_MG_FD_203070 | JGI IMG/M metagenome (GOLD analysis project Ga0315291, IMG submission 203070) | Sediment microbial communities from Yellowstone Lake, YNP, Wyoming, USA - YL17G12_20 | ecosystem: Environmental > Aquatic > Freshwater > Lake > Sediment | place: USA: Wyoming | collected...
GCTTCCCCGCAGTCGCCCACCACGCCTCGAGGACCGCTATCTTGAACTCCGGGTGCTCGACCCTGTACTCACGCGTCGCCGCCTCAATCGCCGCGATGTTCCCGTCGTGGCCGTTGATTATTAGGAGTCTCCTAAGTCCGTGTCTGTCGAGGGAGGCGAAGACCTCCTTGAGGAGACCTATCAGCGTCCCGTTCGACAGGGTTATCGCTATCGGGAAGGACGCGTAGTGTCTGCTCATGCCGAAGGGCATCGTCGGGAGCAGGAGCATCCCCTTCACTCGTTCAGACACCGCCCTGGCGAGGCTCTCGGCGACGAGGCTATCCGTCCCGTACGGTAGGTGGTCACCGTGGTACTCAGTTGAGCCGACGGGCAGGACCACCTTGTCGTAGGCGCCTGCCCTGAACCTCTTCCCGTTGAGTCTGAGGAGGCTGTTGTCGGTCAAACTCCATCAATTACCTAGCGGGGTGGAGGGGATATAAGAGCGAACCGTCTGATGTGTGCCCTTCACCTGTACTGGAGGCTGAGCCGCCGCTCCTTCTCGGAGTAACCCTTGATCTCGGAGCCGTCTGGCATCCTCATCCCCATCTGCCTCGCCGCCTCCGCGTAGCTCGTGGAAAGCTTGTACTCCGCCGTCATGGAGAACCTTGTCGGCATGTTGCTCGTCCCCTTCTGCTCAAGCCCCTCGGTTAGGTACTCGATCTTGCTCTTTGGGACGGAGAAGATCATCTCGTCGTCCTGTGCCCCAGCGTACCCTCTGTCTCCTCTGCATGGGACCGAGACCCAGCACTCGTCCATGAGGAGGCTCGGGGCAACGGCGTAGACGCAGGCTGAGTGGCCGCCCAGAACCGAGGGGACATCCTTGCCGTCCTTGTATGCGATGCCGAGAAGGAGCCTCAGGAGCTGGGCCGAGTTGCAGTAGATCACGGCGACGTCCGGCTTGAAGTTCGCCGTCCTCAGCGGGGCGCTGACAATGCCGACGTACTTGCCAGTCGGCAGCCTGGGGAACTCCTTAGCCCAGTTCGCCCCAGCCTCCGGGGAGGCTACGCCGTCTGGGTACCTCGTCCTCCCGCTGAGGAACTGCTCAGGCGGCTCCGCGAGGCCGAACCCGATAACAGGCTCAGGGCACCACATGTCCCCGAAGAGCTGGGCGACGGTCGCGCCGAACCTCCTGGAGAGGCTGAAGCACTGGCACGTCGAGATGCATGCGCCAAAGTCTCTGACGGGCATCTGGGCGCACTCTGGAACAGGCTCACCTTTCTCAAGCATCTTGACGGCGAGGGGGTACGTCGAGGGCCTGATCTGCTCCTCGATCCTCCTCCCGTAGTCGTTGAACTCGTTCAAGAAGCATCCACCTGGGTAGGATCGGTTCTGGGGCCGATTAAGGCTTGCCGGCTGAGGCTACTTGGAGAGCAGCTCTATGACGAGTTGCGTCCTCTGGCCAAGCCTCGACTCGAACGCTATCCTAGATTCTGGCTAGGCTGAAGTCCCTGTCTAACTCCCTGAGGGCTGCAGTCAGTATCCTTATCAGGTTGGCGATGTCCTCAACCTGTACGGTCTCCACGGGGCTGTGGCTGTACCTCCTTGGGACGCCTATGACGCCTGAGGGGACGCCCGCGCCGGTCTCCATGAGGGAGGGGGCGTCCGTGTTGCCGCGCATAACGCCGACCTGGTGGGGGATGCCATGAGCCTTAGCAGCCTCCTCCAGCCACCTCCTCACGATCTGGCTCTCGATGCGGGTCCTATCACCTATCTCACCCACATGGATGGCGGGTCCCTTACCGACCTCGTAGTGGAGGTCACGAGTGTTCACTTCCGGCTGCCAGCCGGCAGGGAGGGTGTCAAGGGCGACCGCCATGTCGACGTCGAGGCCGCTGAGGGCGACAATCGCTCCACCGTGCCCTATCTCCTCCTCGACGGAGCCGATGAGGTAGACAGTCGCCGAGACGGGCCTCTCCTTCAGTTCCCGGGCTACGGCTATGAGCACAGCTACGCCCGCTCGGTCATCGACGGAGGGGCCCGCTATGAGGCCGTTCGCAAGTCTCACGGGCTTAGCATTGTAGACGATGGGGGTGCCGGCCGTGACGCCCATCTCCTCCGCCTCCTCCCTGCTCCCGGCGCCGACGTCGATGTACATCTCCTCTATCGGCGGTATCTGATTCGCCTCCTCAGGCCTTGTTATGTGGCCTGGCTTTACGCCGACGACTCCGACGACGGGGCCTTTCGCGGTGAGTATCTTGAGCTGTTGGCCCTGCATGGCACGGGTGACCGGTCCGCCAAGTTTCCTGAACCTGGCGAAGCCTCGGTCGTCGACGCTGAAGACTATGAACCCTATCTGGTCCATGTGGGCGACGAGGGCCACCTTCGGCGCCTCGGGGCCTTTGCCCCTCTTCACGGCGATGATGTTACCCCGCGGGGTGTCGTGGACCTCATCCACGTACGGCTCCAGCTCAGACTTCAGCAGCCTCATCATCGGCTCCTCGAAGCCCGATGGGGCGGGGACATCCATGAGCCTAAGGAGCAGCTCATCTAGGGTCTCCAAGGTCTCCACTCTGAGCTAGATCTCTATGACGTCGTCGCTCATCTTCGCCCTGCGGCCGCCCGTCGCCTTCGGATTGACCTCCTCGAGCATGTCTAGGAGGCTCTCCATCTTCTCGTTGGCGAGGATCGCCTTGAACTCCTCGTACTCTTCCACGCTCATGATGAAGAGACCGCGGCGCTTCGTGGGGTTCCCCGATGCGTCGACTGGGTTGATCTCCACCGAGAGGCGGGCTGGGCTCGACTTGAAGGTCGGGAGCTTCACTATGAAGACACCGGGTATGTTAGTCTTGACCCTCGTCCACTCCTTGCCGGTGGCGAGCAGTTCCTTGAGCTTTTCTGACATGGGTAGCCCTTACTCGTCCGGAGTATTCAAGCTTAACCCCGACGTCGACAACTATTAATCGCCCTGGGCTAAGCCTCAACCATGTCTGATTCTCCGAACATCTACCAGGCGAGACGATGGATAGGCGCCGGAAGGCAGGACTGCGTCGCCGCGAACGGCATGGTCGCGTCCAAGCACCAGCTCATAGGCGAGGCTGGCGTCGGGATGATGAGGAGGGGAGGCAACGCCGTCGACGCCGCCGTCGCGGCCGCCTTCATGAACTGCGTCGTCGAGCCGGCGATGAACGGGTTAGGCGGCGAGGGCGTGATGGCGATCCACCTCGCCTCGGGGGAGAACATCATAGTTGATTACGTTGGGAGACCATCTAGGAGTTGCACCCCGGACATGTATGAACTCTCGAAGGAGACCGAGCCGGGCTGGATGGGCTGGAGGCGGGTCAAGGGAGACGCTAACGTCATCGGCCACAAGGCTTGCGTGACGCCTGGCACGGTCGCCGGCCTCTCCGAGGCGCTTGAGAGGTACGGCACGATGAAGCTGGGAGATGTCATGGCGCCGGCCATCAGGGTCGCCGATGAGGGCTTCGAAGTCGGCTGGGGGACCGCCGGCAGCATCTTCCAGCGGGTGAGGACGTTCTGGCACCTCGATGAGTGGAGGCGCGTCTACCTCCACGACGGCCAGTTCCCCTACCTCCCATACAACATGGAGCTCCCGAAGCCTGAGGTACTAGTCCAGAAGGATCTGGCGAGGAGCCTGAGGGGCGTGGCCGAGGGCGGCAGGGACGCTTTCTATAGGGGCCGAATAGCCGAGGCCATCGCGAGGGAGATGGAGACGAGCGGCGGCCTCATCACTGCAGAGGACCTGGCGATGTATGAGCCGATAGTATCGGAGCCTGAGCCGGGGAGCTACAGGGGATACGACGTAGTCTACGACCCGACCCACGCGGGCACTACGTTGATGGAGTTTCTCAACATCTTAGAGGGCTACGACCTCGCAGGCTACGGCTTCGGCTCGCCCGAGGCGCTCCACCTCGTCGCAGAGGCGATCGGCCTCGCCTTCGCCGACCGCTTCGAGTATATGGGGGACCCAGGCTACGTCAAGGTGCCCCAGAGGGCGCTCGTCTCCAAGGAGTACGCCGGGGAGCAGAGGAAAAGGATCAGGCTTGACAGGGCCTGCGCCGAGAAGCCAGGCAAGCCTTGGTCCTTCGAGCCCGACCACACGACTGCTCTCTCCGTCGCCGATAGGGCTGGGAACATGGTCACCGTGAACCAGACCCTCGTCAACCTCTTCGGCTCAGGAGTCGTCATCCCAGGCACGGGCATTCTCATGAACAACGCGATGTACGGGCTGAACCCAGAGCCGGGGCACGCAAACTCCATCGACGGAAGGAAGAGAAGGATACAGAACGTCTGCCCTACCGTGCTGCTGAGGGTAGATGAGCCGTTCATGACGCTCGGCTCCCCCGGCGGCAGGAACATCATACCCGCCGTCGCCCAGGTCATCGTCCACGTCGTCGACTTCAAGATGGGAATCCAGGAGGCTATAGAGGCGCCGAGGCTCACCAGGGAGACCAGGAAGGTCTACGTCGACAGCAGGTTCCCGACGAGTGTCCGTGATAGGCTGGTCGCAATGGGCCATGACCTCGTCTGGATCGACGAGGAGCTGAGGAGCTGGGCCAAACCCGTGGGAATCGTCCGACACCAGGGTACGGGGCTCCTCCACGGGGGCGTCACGACTAGCCTCACAGCCTTCGAGTCGAAGGCAGTGGGATTCTGACCCCCTCGACTCTTCACTTCAGCCTGTTTGCCTCCATGAACATGGCGCGGTACCTTTCGTTTCTGAAGGCGTAGGTTGTGGGGACCGCCGTCGTGAGCATGACTCCTCGCTTCTCCTTCGAGAACGTTTTGGACACTTTCTCGAAGCACGCCTTGCAGTACGGTACGCCCCTCACCTCCGCTTCCCGCTCAAGTCCGTAGACCTTGTCGGTCAAGCGGAAACTGTCGAACTTCTCGGCTGGGCCGAGGCAGATGCAGCAGCTGTTTGGCCAGACGACGTTCTCCCTCAGGGTCTCGACCTCGTATTTGGGCTCTGGATCGAGTCCTCCCCCTGCTTCGAAGGAGCGGATGGCCTGGGGGTCGCTTGAGCCGCGGAAGGCGTTGATCGTCTTACCATTGGTAACGAAGATCAAGCCGTGGGCCAGGACCGGCCTGCCTGCGGTGTCCAGGAACCCTCCTGGGAGTGGCTCTGAGACCCACATCCTCGTGGACTTCGAGGCGTTGACGACGATGAGATTCTCGCCGGCTGTCATGTAAACGAAATCGCCGCTCACGATCAAACTGTAGATCAGGGTGTCGAAACAGGCGTGCCACTTCTCCTCCTTGGTTGCTAGGTCGTAGGCGGTCAGGAAGTGTGCGGTGTGTACGTGGACGGTCATGGAGGGCAACCCCATCGTGTAGAGTGTCCCGTCGACCTCGATTACATATGAGAGATCGTTCAGCGACCACATGACGTTCTCCCTCACCTCGCCGCTCGCCACGTCCACCGTCGCCAGACCCTTCGTACAGTAGGCGACGCCGTCAACTACGGCCGGGAGACCGCCGTAATGCAGGACGTCCTTGACATCCCACAGGATCTTGCCGGTGCTTGGGTCAAGGCCGTGGAGGTCGTCGTCCCCGGCGATCAGCACCATGCCGCAGTACACGACGGGGCGGGAATGCTTCTTGTGATCCGTCTTTGACGCCCATCTCCGCCCGCCGGTGGCGCCGTCGACGGCGTAGACCGTCTTATCCTGAGATCCGAAGATCACGGCCCCCTCACTGAGAGCCGGTTCCGCGATCTCGCCGCCGCATGCGAACTGCCACCGCTCCTTCCCCGTCCGGAGGTCCACGGCGTGGAGCCTCTTGTCCTTGGTCGCTACGTAGACGATTCCCTCGCCTATCACGGGTGTGTCCCACTCCTGGAAATCGTTGCCTGAGGAGAACTGCCACAGGCTCGCCCCGTTCTTGGCGTCGAGGGCGTACAGCCTCTTGTCGCCGCTCGCGGCGAGGACGACGCCGCTGGACTCGACGAGTGGGAGCTTCAGAGATTTGCCCATCCTCGCCGTCCATTTGGCCTGGCCGGACTCTGCTTTGAGTGCGTAGACTCGTCCATCTTTTGAGCCGATTAGAATCAGCCTGTCTTCGGCTGTGACGCCTAGAGGTGGGAAGCCGTCCATGTTGTTGTCGGCTTTAAACTCCCATGCCTTCTCTAACGGTGGAGCAGGTTCCCCTGAGTCGGTTCCCATAGATAATTATCTTCCTTTAAATGTATTTATCTCTGTTCGGGCCTCAAACGTTCTTTATTCCCACGCGTCAAGCATTTACCATGGCTAAGAGGAGTTACCTCAACCTGAGTAGGGACGAGGCGGAGCATGCCCTGGCTCTCCATCGTGAGAGCATAGTCATCGACGCCAGCATCGTGGCGTTCATCAACTACGTCGGCGAGGACATGTGGATCGACGACGTCCTCAAGGGCGGCGTCACCGCCTCAAACGCGACCATCTGCATGCAGAGGAGCTTCAGCGACGCCCTCCGCGAGATGATCGAGTACAGCGAGTGGGCAGAGAAGAAGAAGGAGAAGGCTCTCATAGTAAGGAAAGCCTCTGACATCGAGAAGGCGAAGAGGGAGGGAAAACACGGGGTCATCTTCGGCCCCCAGGACAGCAGCTTCCTGGAGCGGAACCTCCACTTCCTGAGGATCGCCCACGACATGGGGCTCCGCATAATGCAGCTCACCTATAACTTCAGGAACGAGGCCGGTGATGGCTGCGTGGAGCGCTGCGACGCTGGGCTGAGCAACTTCGGCGTCAGCCTCGTCGAGGAGATGAACAGGCTCGGCGTCCTCGTCGACCTGAGCCACACGGGAGACAGGAGCAGCATGGAGGCGATAGAGCTCTCTAAGGACCCGGTCAGCTTCACCCACATCCTGTCACGGGAGGCGACGCCCCGGGAGATGGGCGGCTACGCCGGCTGGGTGACGAGGATGAACATGTGGGGCGACTTCAGGAGGTACAGCCTCCAACGGGCGAAGACGGATGAAGACATCAAGGCGTGCGCCGAGAAGGGAGGCGTGATAGGCATCACGCCGTTCTTCGCCAAGAAGGCCGGGAAGACCACCATCACCGACGACCTCATGGACCAGATAGACTACACCGTGGACTTGGTCGGCGTCGACCACGTCGGCTTCGGAAGCGACCTTGAGTTCCCCAACTCCGTCACCAGGGGCTGCTACATCTGGAAGTACCCCGAGAGGGTAGACAAGACCTACTTCACCCCCATGGACGGGACATGGGGCTACGGCTGGCTCGAACACGTGCCCAACTTCACCAATGGGCTCGTAGCCAGAGGCTACAGCGACGCTGAAGTAAAGAAGGTATTGGGCGGTAACTGGGTCAGGTTATTCAAAAGGGTCTGGGGCGAGTAAGCGCTTTTCCAGCGCCCTTTACCTTCTTTTTCCAGTGCTGAATAGGGTCGGCGTCTTCACGAGAGGTAATAGGGAACCCATTTTTTCTTCTTGATGATCGGAGTCAGCAGGATGGCTGCGGCGGCGCAGACGCCGACGACCAAAGCCGTCATGTAGATCAGCTGGTTCGGCGACTGCTTCGTCGCTATGCCCGTGACCGCCCAGACCACGACGAGGGCGAACACAATGTCTCTGCTTCTGATCAGCATTAACAGGGTCAGCACGAGGGCGACGACCAGCATCATAGCTGTCGCCATGGCTTGGGTGTCTGTTGGTATCCCGGGGAGGAGCGCGTTGAGGGCAGACGCTATCCCAGCTATGCTGGCTACCGAGATCCAGCCGAGGTAGATGCTGAAGGGGAGGTGCACAGCCAATTTCTCCCGGCGCGGGACCTCGGCCTTGCCTATCCCCAGCCTGACATAGATGGCTAAAAGCACCGCGAGCAGGAGGAGGAGAACGACCGTCGACACAAGGTACAGCGACGTGACTCCGTATGAGTAGTGGAAGATCGCCAGCCAGGTCACGTTTATCACCGAGCTTAGCAGGTAAAGGTATCCTATCTTGTTGAGGTAGCCTGCCTGTCTCTGGCTCGGCCTCGCCTGGTACGCCGCGAAGACGATGGCGAGGATGTATATGATGCCCCAGATGGCGAAGACGTAGCCGGGAGGGGTGAACAGGTTCGGGTAGGAGTCTGAGACCTGCGCGGTGTTGACGCCGTTCAGCGGGATGAGTTCTACGAGGAAGTTCATGGCCAAGGCGAGAACCACGGCCATGACGTTCGCTGTCTGATACTTCAGGTAGTTCTGAATCTCCATGGTTTGATCCAAATTGATCATAGATTATAAACCATCCTTTTTCGGATGAATTGACTGTCTCATCATGCAGGCGAGGCGGGGAACAACGACGGAGGTGTTGACGATAGGCTACGGCGGGAAGATGCCTGACCTTTTCTTCGAGGAACTAGAGTCGATGAAGGTTGACGTCGTCGTAGATGTGAGGGAGAACCCCTTCCGCGCCTTCCTGAACGCATATACGAAGAAAGGGCTAGAGAAATGTCTAGGCGACCGGTACGTTTGGATCAGGGAGCTCGGCAACAAGTCTCGTGAACTTCCGCCGACGCTAGTCGACGAGGAGGAGGGGCTCAGGAAGCTCCGCGAATTAATGAAGAAGCACAGGCGCATCGTCCTCCTCTGCGCCGAGAAGGACGAGAACCGGTGCCACCGCAACTACATCAAGAAGCTGATAGAGGGCAGGCAGGTCTAACTGACACAACTCAATATTGTTCCTTTTTAAAGAATCCGAGCAAAAAATCGTCTCAAGCACCGTTCAGCCCTCTAGGAAACCGTTAAAGCCGGAGCCGCGTCTCCTTCAGGTATTATGAAGCCGATGGGTATCGTGGGGACAGGCTCATACCTCCCGCCGAAGGTCATGACCAACCAGGACTGGACCAAGTATGTCGAGACGAGCGACGACTGGATATTCGCGAAGACTGGCATCAAGGAACGACGCGTCGCGGAGCCCGATGTCTGCACCTCAGACCTCGCAGTGAAGGCCGCCGAGGCCGCCCTGAAGGATGCAGGCGTGACCGCGGAGGAGCTCGACCTAATCATCCTCGCAACCTCCTCGCCCGACATCTCCCTCTCCGCCACGGCACCCATAGTACAGGCAAAGCTCGGCGCAGCCAACGCAGGGGCCTTCGACGTGGGAAACGTTTGCTCAGGCTTCGTCTACGCCCTCGAGGCAGGCGCAAGGATGGGGGCAGGAGGTCTAAAGAACATCCTCGTCGTCGGCGCTGAGACCTATAGCAGGATACTAAACTGGGGCGACAGGACGACCTGCGTCTTCTTCGGAGACGGCGCAGGCGCCGTGGTCCTCGGGGAAGCGGAGAAGGGCACCGGAGTCCTCGGCTCGTACCTCAGGGCAGATGGCCGAGGATGCAAGGTGATAGAGATACCAGCCGGAGGCGTAAAGATGCCTGTAACCCACGAGGTCATAGACAAAGGGCTCCAGTACCTCTTCATGGACGGGAAGGCTGTCTGGGACTTCGCCACAGTCGCCCTACCCGAGGCAGTGAGGGCCGTCCTGAAGAAATGCGACCTGACCGTAGAGGATGTCGGCCTCATCGTCCCCCATCAGTCGAACGTAAACATAATCAAGTTCAGCATGGACGCCTTGGGCCTCCCGATGGAGAAGGCGTACGTCAACCTACATAGGGTCGGGAACACGGCGGGCGCCAGCATTCCCATCGCCCTTGACGAGGCGGCGAGGGAGGGAAGGATCAGGAAGGGAGACCTGGTCGTCACCGTCGGCTACGGCGGAGGCCTCGCCTGGGGCGCAAACGCGATAAGGTGGGGCAAGTAAGCAGAGCATCCTGAAAAGGCTAAAAGCCGTAAGACCAAAGATACGAACCATGATCAAGAGCAAGGAACCCCCCCTCAGAGGCGTAAGGGTCCTGGACCTCACCAGGGTCCTCGCCGGCCCATACTGCTCAATGACCCTCTCCGACATCGGCGCCGAGGTCATCAAGGTCGAGATACCAGGCCAGGGCGACGACACCCGCAGCTATCCCCCCTACGTCGGCGGTCAGAGCAGCTACTTCATGGCCGTCAACAGGGGGAAGAAGAGCGTCACCCTAGACCT
>Ga0315291_10013207_pt1 | contig 10017 bp, 12 predicted proteins | sample YL17G12_20_MG_FD_203070 | JGI IMG/M metagenome (GOLD analysis project Ga0315291, IMG submission 203070) | Sediment microbial communities from Yellowstone Lake, YNP, Wyoming, USA - YL17G12_20 | ecosystem: Environmental > Aquatic > Freshwater > Lake > Sediment | place: USA: Wyoming | collected...
TGTTGTGGGAGTCGCTATAGCAGTGGGCGCAGAAGAGGTTGCAGCGCCGGCTGATGTTCCAGACCACCACCGGCTTCTTGTCCTCGGAGTAGTGGAGCAGGTGAGGCGGGAGCCGCCCAGCGCGCCGTTCGTAGCGCAGGGCGTCGCCCGGTGTCGCCGTCCCGCAGAGGAGCCTCGTTACGCCCAGCATGCTGGTTACTACCGTTCCCTAGCGCGTCGCGCCGTCGCGGGCCCGAAGCCCGGCTCCGGCGAAGGACGGTCCAGCCCCAGCGAAGGGGCAGCCTCGCGAGGTTCCTCGAAGGACTCGGCTATCCCCAGGAGCACCTCATCGGCCAGGCTCATAATCTGCTCGCAGTGGGCGAGGGTCTCCTCCGGGGAGAGGCCGGTCTTCTGTGCGACCTGCCGCGTGGCCTGGTCCAGGCTGCGCCGGAAGAAGGTGAAGGCCTCCAGCGTCTGACGCAGAGAGACCCCGGCCTGGGCAAGCTCGCGGCCGTACTCGTGGCCTATCTCGCGGGCCTCGCCGCGGGCGCCCCGCCGGCTGCGGCCGCTCAGGTAGTCGGAGACGAAGGTCACCAGCCGCCGGCCGAGGACGCGCATTCGCTCCCGCTCCTGCTCGCCGGCCCCGATGTGCCAGGGGGCGTCGTGGACCGGTCCCCTCTGGAGCTGGCGGCGGATGCGGGACAGGGCCAGGGTGCCCAGATCGCCCGGGCGGGCGTGGGGCCTGTAGGCCTGGCCGCTGAGTATGGTCTGCACGTCGGCCTCGGCGAAGCGTCGATGGCCGCCGGGGGTGCGGAAGGCGCGGATCTGGCCGGCGTCGGCCCAGCGCCGGAGGGTCGACTCGTCCACGCCGAGCATGCGAGAGGCCTTGCCCAGGGTAAGCCAGCCTCCCGGCTCAGAGGGCTCGATAGGCTTGGATTCGATTGACAAAGCGCGCAAAGCTCTATAAATGTATGTAAGCCCGACCCCCGTTCGCAAGAATTGTATGATGTCAGACCCTTGCGGTCAATGTACCGAAAGGCCCATCTTTCCGTCCGATCGTCGCCTACATTTCGAGAGGTTTGCCGAGAATTGGGGCGCCGCCGGCCCTGCCGAACGGCCTAGCAGCGTGCTGAGCAATTCGCCGGTCGCCCTTCGACCCTTCGGCTGTGCTCAGGGCAGGCAGGCTTAGGGTGAGCGGTTGTCGGATTCCGCTCATGGTGAGCCTGCCTGCCGGCAGGCAGGCCTGTCGAACCACGCCCTTCGACAAGCTCAGGACGAGCGGCCCACTTGGGTTTGTCAGCACCCTGCTAGTGTCCTGAGTCAGAGATTCGGTAACAGATTCAGTGCTTTGTCTTTGTCATGCTGAACGAAGTGAAGCATCCGTCGGACCACGCCTGCCATCACGGATTCTTCGTCCGCCTCTGGCGGACTCAGAATGACATTTGGCTGCGGATTTCTGATTCACCACACTGGGCCAGTCCTATCTGAGAGGAGAGGCCCGTTCTACGACCCGGGTCCCAGCGGGGCAGGGAGAGGAGCGGCTCGAAGAGGATGCGGCCCCTCTGCAGGCAGCGGCGGCCGTACTTCAGGCGCAGCCGGTCGACCGCCCGGTCCAAACGCTCCAGCCGCTGCCAGCGGGCTTCCTCCAGGGGGAGCTGCACGGCGTCTTCCACCAGGTTGGAGACGCCGAAGCCGATGAGGCGCAGGGCGCGGCCGTCTCGGGCCAGTGCTGCCTCCAGCAGGGCGTCCGCCGCCCAGTAGAGAGTATCGTCGGCGTGAGTCGGCTGGTCCAGGGTCAGGCTGCGGGTGATGGTGGTGAAATCGCCGTAGCGGAGCTTGAGGGTGAGGGAGCGGGCGCGATGCCCCAGGCGCCGCAGATCGGCGCCCACGCTCTCGCAGTAGCTGCGGAGCACGGCACGGAGGGCGGCGATATCTGAGATGTCAGTGGCGAAGGTGCCCTCCCGGCTCACCGACTTGGGAGGGGCTGCCGGCGGCACCACGGGCGACGGGTCGATGCCACGGGCGCGCTCGGCCAGCGACGGCCCGTGCCGCCCCAACAGGCTGCGCAGGCTTGCCTGCGGCAACGAGGCGAGGCGCCCCAGGGTGCGGACGCCGATGCCCGCCAGGGCCGCCTCTACCTGGGGCCCTACGCCGGGGAGGCGGCGCGCCGGCAGGGGCGCCAGGAAGGCCGCCTCCCGGCCAGGCGGCACCTCCAGGAGGCCGTCGGGCTTGGCGGCGTCGGAGGCTATCTTGGCCACGGTCTTGCTCGTTGCCAGGCCAGCGGAGGCGGTGAGGGAAAGCTCGTCGCGGACGCGGGCCCGGATCTGACGGGCGGCGTCCAGGGGGGCGCCGGCCACAGGCTCGCAGCCGGTGAGGTCAAGGTAGGCCTCGTCGAGGCCGGCGGGCTCCACCAGGGGCGTGTAGCGGCCGAGAAGGGCATGAAAGGCCCGCGACGCCTCCTCGTAGAGGCGAAAGTCGCCACGCAGGAAGACGGCCAGCGGGCAGATGCGCCGGGCGGTGACGAGGGGCATGCCCGAGTAGACGCCGTAGCGGCGGGCCTCGTAGGAGGCGGTGGCGACGACGCCCCGGCCCTGGGGGTCGCCGCCCACGATGACGGCGCGGCCGCGCAGCGACGGGTCGCGCGCCTGCTCGACGGCCACGAAGAAGGCGTCCAGGTCCACGTGGAGGATGATACGCATGGCCCGCAGCCTCTCCCACCGTGGGAGAATAGCATATATGTTCTCACCAGTCAAGGGGGTGTCATGTGTTGAAGGCGGCGCAGGCTGGTGCTAAACTAGCGCCGCTCTGGGCGGACAACCCCCGTGGGCGGCGAGCGAGCGCACCGGAAGGGAGGCGACCATGCCGGAAGAGAAGGTGGGCGTAGTAAAAGACTACTTCGCCAAGATCAGCGTCGCCGGTATCGATGTCACCGGCAGGCTGAGGGTGGGCGACACCATCCACATCAAGGGGCACACTAGCGACTTCGAGCAGGTGGTGGAGTCCATACAGATCGAGCACGACCAGGTGGAGGAGGCCAGGCCGGGCGACGCCATCGGGATCAAGGTGAGCGAGCGCTGCCGGGGCGGCGACACGGTCTACAAGGTCACGCCCTAGTGTCCTCAGTCAGAGATTCGGTAACAGATTCAGTGCTTTGCCTTTGTCATGCTGAACGAAGTGAAGCATCCGTCGGGCCACGCCTGCCATCACGGATTCTTCGTCCGCCTCTGGCGGACTCAGAATGACATTTGGCTGCGGATTCTGGGGGAATCCTCGACCCCCGCCTGTCCTCCGAAGCCGGATGCGCCTCCGGCGCAAGGGCGGGGGCATAGATTCGCCTTCTGATGCCCCAGCCTTCAGGCTGGGGTCGTGCCTTAAGGTTGGGCCCGGCGGCGGCGCGCCAGGCTCGTCAGCACCAGCCCCGTAACGCTGATCAGGAGCGCCCCGAGGAAGGCGGCCCAGAAGCCGTCGACGGAGAAGTTGACCTCAAGCTGGCCTGCCGCCCAGGCCGTCAGGCCCAGCATGGCGGCGTTGAGCAGAAAGGTGAAGAGCCCCAGGGTCAGGATCTGGAGGGGACAGGTCAGCCAGAACAGGAGGGGCCGCACGAAGGTGTGCACGATGGCGAAGATGGCCGTCGCGACCAGCAGGGCCTGCCAGTCTCCCACCCGGACCCCGCGCACCCACTGATCGGCCAGAAGAATGCCGATGGCGCTGACGACGAAGCGCAGCGCCAGGCTCTCCAGCGACCACTCATCGCGGCGGCGTGGCGGCCACTCCCAGGAGACCCCCCAGCGATAGGAGCCGTCGCTCACTCGATCTGTTGGATCTGGACCTGGACCCGACGGTGCCGCTGCACCTTCTCTTGCTGGTGCTCGTGTCCCGCCGTCGACTCCTCAGGCTGCGAGGCTTCCTCCCCAGCCTTCAGCATCCGCCGGTCCCCTCTACCTGTTCCAGCAGGTTCGCCATCTCGATGGCGGTGACGACGGCGTCGTAGCCCTTATTGCCCGCCTTGCCGCCGGCCCTCTCCAGGGCTTGCTCCAGGGTGTTGGCCGTGATGACGCCGAAGATGGTGGGGACGCCGCTGTCCAGGGCTACCCGGCTGATGCCGGCGGCGGCCTGGCTAGCGACGTAGTCGAAGTGGGGCGTCTCGCCGCGGATGACGGCGCCCAGGCAGACGATGGCATCATAGCGACCGCGCTCCGCCAGCCGGCGGGCCGCCAGGGGCAGCTCCAGCGAGCCTGGCACCCAGGCCACGTCCACCTTCTCCTGGTCGACGCCGTGGCGGGCCAGGGCATCGTGGGCGCCGGCCAGCAGCCGCTCGGTCACCAGCCGGTTGAAGCGGGAAACGACGATAGCCAGGGAGAGTCCCTGGCCGGAGAGGTTGGCTTCGAAGGTTTTGGCCACGATTCGCTCCCTAGAGGCTTCCCTCCTCCGCCCGGAGGAGATGTCCCAGCTTGGTGCGCTTGGTCTCCAGGTAGCGCACGTTGTGTGGGTTGGGCTCGGTGATGATGGGGACCCGCTCGACCACCTTCAGGCCGTAGCCCTCCAGGCCCGCCCTCTTGCCAGGGTTATTGGTGAGGAGCCGCATCTCGTGCACGCCGAGGTCCACCAGGATCTGCATGCCGATGCCGTAGTCGCGGCGGTCGGCGGGGAAGCCCAAAGCCTGGTTGGCCTCCACGGTGTCCATGCCGTTGTCCTGAAGGGCGTAAGCGCGCAGCTTGTTGTGCAGGCCGATGCCCCGGCCCTCCTGTCGCATGTAGATCACGACGCCCCGCCCTTCCTTAGCGATGCGCTTCAGGGACTCCTCGAGCTGGGCGCCGCAGTCGCAGCGCAGGCTGCCGAAGACGTCGCCGGTGACGCACTGGCTGTGCACCCGCACCAGCACCGGCTCCGGTGTACTGATGTCGCCCATGACCAGGGCCACGTGCTCGTCGGGGTCAATGACGCTGCGATAGGCCATGACCCGGAAGCTGCCTATGGGCAGGGGCAGGGTGGCCTCCGCCACCCGCTCCACCAGCTTCTCCCTCCGTAGCCGGTAGCGAATGAGTTCATTGACGGTGATGATCTTGAGCTTGTGGCGGGAGGCGAAGCGCTTGAGATGGGGCAGGCGGGCCATCGTGCCGTCGGCGCGCATGATCTCACAGCAGACGCCGGCCGGGTAGAGGCCGGCCAGCTTGCAGAGGTCGATGGTGGCCTCAGTCTGCCCGGCCCGCACCAGTACCCCTCCATCGCGGGCCCGCAGCGGAAACGTGTGCCCCGGCATCACGATGTCATCGGGTTTCCCGTTCGGGTCGATGAGGACTCGCACCGTGTGCGCCCGGTCGGCGGCCGAGATGCCGGTGGTGACGCCGCGCCGCGCCTCCACGGAGACCGTGAAAGCGGTCCCGAAGCCGGACTCATTGCGGCCCGCCATCATGGGAATGCGGAGCTGGTCGATTCGTTCCCCTGTCATCGGTACGCAGATGAGGCCGCGTCCGTAACGGGCCATGAAGTTGATGGCCTCGGGGGTCACGTGCTCGGCCGGGAGGGTCAGGTCGCCCTCGTTCTCCCGCAGTTCGTCGTCGATGATGACAACGAAGCGGCCCTGCCGGTACTCCTCGATGGCTTCCTCGATGATAGCTAGCGGCATGTTACGCCCTGCCTGGGCCGTGGGGGCTTATGGTCATCAACTCGATGCTGCTCTGCGGATTGAAATCCGCAGCTTCCTCGAAGCTGAGGGTTTCAACCCTCAGAGATGAAGACGAATAGCAACGGTCGGTGATCATCAGCCTTCCCTTGTCCCGTAGCCCCGCTCCGTGAGCATCTGGTCCACGTAGCGGGCGATGATGTCCGACTCCAAGTTTACCCTATCACCTGGCTTTCGGCGAGTGAGGTTGGTGTTCTCCTGGGTGTACTGCACCAGCGAGACGGTAAAGGAAGTCTTGTCCTTGGCTACCACCGTCAGGCTGACGCCATCGATGGCGACGGGCCCCTTGATGATGACACAGCGCAGGATCTCGGGCGGTGCCGAGTAGCGGGCGAGGACGGCGTCGGCCTCGGGGGTCAGGGAGATGAGGGTGCCGGTGGCCTCGACCACGCCGCGCACCAGGTGGCCGCCCATGCGCCCACCAAGTGGCGTGGCCCGCTCCAGGTTCACCAGGTCGCCCGGCTTCAGGGCTCCCAGGTTGCTGCGCCGGTAGGTCTCCGGCATGACGTTGGCCTCGAAGCTCTCCTCGTCCATGAGGGCTACGGTGAGGTCGACGCCGTTGATGGCGATGCTGTCGCCCAGGTTGGTGCCCCAGAGGGCCTTCTTGGCCTCTATGACCAGCCGCCCCTCCTGCGCGACCCGCACACTTCCCGTCTCTTCGATGATGCCCGTGAACATCAGCCCCCGCTTCCTTCCTCTCGGCCAATGTAGCCCGTGACCAGCACGTCCTCCGCCAGCCGCTCGACGGTGACGTCCCGCAGGCGCAGGGCGTCGGCCATGCGACGGGCGCCGCGCCCGGCGACGGCGGTGGGCGCCTCCTTCCCTCCGATGATAACGGGTGCGATGATGGCCTGCACCTTGTCCACCAGCCGCAGGTCGAAGAAGCTGCCCAGCAGCTCGCCGCCCCCCTCCACCAGCAGGCTAAGGATGTCGCGGCCCCCAAGGTGGCGCAGGAGCTCGGCGAGGTCCGCACGTCCGCCCAAGGCCGGCAGCACCGCCACCTCAGCGCCGGCCTCGCTGATCTCCCGCCGCCAGGCGTCGGACGAGGCGCCGGTGGTGGCGACCAGCGTCCTGGCGGGCGGGCGCAACACCCGCGCGGAGGCTGGCGTGCGGCCCTGGCTATCGACCACCACGCGCAGCGGCTGCCGCGGCTCGCCGTCCGGCTGCCGGGCCCCCTCGCCGGGCTCGGGGCGCGCCGTGAGCTCGGGGTCATCTATCAGGATGGTGCGCACCCCCACCACGATGGCGTCCAGCAGCGTTCGCTCGCGGTGGGCCCAGCGACGGGACTCGGGGCCGCTCACCCAGCGCGAGTCGCCGCTGGTAGCGGCGATCTTGCCGTCCAGGCTGGCGGCGAACTTGGCGATGACGAAGGGGAGGCCCGTCGTGCGGTGCTTGATGTAGGCTTCGTTGATGCGCCGTGCCTCCGCCTCGCCTTCGCCCACGAAGACCGTCAGGCCCGCCGACTCCAGCTCCGCCTTGCCCCCGCCATTGACGTGAGGGTCCGGGTCCAGGTGCGAGAGGTGCACCTCGCGCACCCCGGCGGCCAGGACGGCCTTGGTGCAGGGGGGCGTACGCCCGTGGTGGCAGCAGGGCTCCAGGGTGACGTATAGGGCGGCGCCGCGAGCCGCTTCGCCGGCCTGGCGAATGGCTACCACCTCGGCGTGAGGCCCGCCGGGGGGCTGTGTGGAGCCCTCCCCTACGATGCGGCCGTCTTTCACCAGCACGGCGCCGACGGCTGGGTTGGGGCTGGCGGTCCCCAGGGCCTGGCGGGCCAGGCTCAGGGCCCTCTCCATGGGGTCAGTGGGCATGGTCACTCAGCGCGTCCCGCCCCGGAAGTCCTCATAGGCGCGGCTGGCGGTGGGCTCCTGCTGGCCCTGGTACTTGCTTCCGAGGCCGGGGCTCCCGTAGGGCCTGTCCACGGGGGTGGACAGGCGCAGGAACGATATCTGGGCGATCTTCATGCCGTAGTAGATCGCGATGGGCATCTTGGAGGCGTTGGAGAGCTCCAGCGTCAGCTTGCCCGTCCAGCCGGGGTCGACAAAGCCGGCGGTGGCGTGGACGAGCAGCCCCAGGCGCCCCAGGGAACCACGGCCGTCCAGCCGGCCCACGATGTCGTCGGGCAGGGTGATAGTCTCCGAAGTGCTGGCGAGGACGAACTCGTCCGGCTGGAGCAGGAAGGGGGTTTCGTCCTCTATCTCCACTACCTCCGTCAGGGCCTCCACCGGCTCTCGCACATCGATGTGGGCGCGATGGCTCAGGCGGAAGACACGGAAGACCCGGTCCAGGTGCAGGTCGATGCTGGCTGGCTGAATGCAATCGAGGTCCAGCGGGTCGACTACAAGGCGCCCGGAGGCGATCTCCTCTCGGATGGTTCTGTCGCTGAGGACCAAGCCGCCTCTCCTGCGTAGTGGGAGCGCAGTCCGCCAAAGGCGGACGCCCCTACTGCCATGCACAGCAGCCGAAAGTGGCCTCATTCTAGCATCGGGCCCCTGGGGGGAACAAGGCAGTCCGTGGGCAGGGGGCGAAGTCCGTGGTCGCACGGGTGCCGCTCGCGGGCGGACCGTTGGGGGCAGGCCCGCCTGCCTGCCTGCCGGACAGGCAGGCCGGACGGGCAGGCCCGCCTGCCGGACGGGCAGGGGCGAGCCCTGCCCCTACAAGGATTTCGGTCTGCCCATTGTCGTCGCCCTATTCGATGGCGAAGAGGACATCGACGGTGACGCTCACCTCCAACTCGCCCGCCTCGATCGGTGTGGCTTCCCCGGCACCCTGGCTCATGGGTGCTGCTTCGCGGAAGGCGGTCGGCGGGGCGACGGCGCTCTCTGTGACGGAGATGGGCTTGCCCAGCTTCACACCGGCCAGCTCAGCCAGATCCTCGGCCCTGGCGCGGGCGTCGGTCATCGCCTTCTCACGGGCCTGGGCCCGCAGGTCCTCCGGCTTCTCGATGGTGAAGCTCAAGCCCTGAACCTGGACGACATCGCCGCCGGCCTTCGCCACGTCGTCGATGACCTCACCCACGCGGTCAAGGTCGCGCACCTTGACTTCGACGATGTTGGTGACCCGAAAGCCGATCAGCTCCTGCTTGCCGTCCGGATACTGGTACTCCGGCTCGATGCTGAACTGGCGGGTCTGAATGTCCTTGTCGGCCACGCCGTCGCCTTTGAGGGCGTCACTGACATCGTTCATGGCTGTGGCGGCGGAATCCCGGGCCTCCTTGACCGTCTTTCCCTCCGTCGAGACGCCGAGGTCAAGGAGAGCCAGGTCCGGCGCGCCTGAGGCGTCCCCGGTGCCGGTCACGGAGATACCCTGTGCCTGGCCCGAGGGCTGGACATTGACGTTCTCTGTGGTGCAGGCGACTGCGAGGGCGGCTAGGCCCAGCAAGACAGCTAACAGGAGTGGCTTGGGCATGACGTACACCTCCCGGTTGAAATAGAGCCTGCCTGCTGGCAGGCACGGCTGAGGGCCCGGCGTCCCGACTACCTGTGATCCGCGGCCCGCCTTCGCCTTCGCTGCCAGACCAGGACGGCCATGGCCGCCAGGAAGGCGGCGCCGGCGGCGCCCTGAAAGCCGCGCAAGACCCAGCGGCCGGCGTGGCCTCCTTCCCCGGCAGCCCCCGGCGGCGCCATCGCGGCTGGCGCCTCTGCGGGTGTGGGGGCCCCAACGCTGGGCTCCGGCGTGCTGGCCTTTTCACCCTCGTCCGTGGCGGCTCGCTCCGCCGGCGCAGGGGCGGGCGTTGGTGCCGGTGCCGCGCCCAGCGCCTGCCCGGCCTCGTAGGCCTCCTCCACCGAGGGCGCCGGGACAACGCCCTCCGGCGCACCTTTCCCGCCGAGGGTTCCCAGGTCGACGCCCACCAGCACGAAGAACAGGAGTAGCGCCGCCGCGGCCACCCCCACCGGACCGAAGGCAGACGCCCGCTGGGCCCATGCGGCGGGCCCAACCGGCGCCCGCCTCGTCGGCGCCTCTACCTGCTCCGGCCGCAGGGCAAAGGAGCGGGGCGCTGGCACCGAGGGCAAGGCGTGCAGGCCCTCCACGACGGCTCGCAGCTCCTCCAGGTGCCGGACGCAGGGCTCGCAGGAGACCAGGTGCTCCTCCAGGCGCGCCGATTCGGCGGGCGAGAGCCGCCCGTCCAAGTAAGAGGACAGCTCTTCCTCGCCGAACGGGTGTCTTCTTGCGAACGGGTTTCGCACAGCCTTACCTCGACTGGCCGGGTCTCGGCCCCTCTACTGGATTGGACGCTGCCCCGGCAGGGAAAGTTCCCCCCGCTCCAACAGGTAGCGCCGCAGGCGGGCGCGACCACGACTTATGCGCGATTTCACGGTGCCCAGCGACGAGCCCATGGCCTGGCCAACTTCCTCATA
>Ga0315291_10013209_pt1 | contig 10017 bp, 10 predicted proteins | sample YL17G12_20_MG_FD_203070 | JGI IMG/M metagenome (GOLD analysis project Ga0315291, IMG submission 203070) | Sediment microbial communities from Yellowstone Lake, YNP, Wyoming, USA - YL17G12_20 | ecosystem: Environmental > Aquatic > Freshwater > Lake > Sediment | place: USA: Wyoming | collected...
TGCTCTTCGGTTCGGTTCCATTCTACCAGGGTCTGATCGCCTGTCAATGGTTGAGAGGGGGCCAATTCGCCAGTTGGCTCTGCCCCCAGCCACCTGACGAATTGGGTACGAGTTGACTCACGAGTAAATGTTACCGAAACCGAATCGAGATATTGTCAAATGTTGTGGATCGTGACCTCACTGGCGGCGCATATCGATGGGGTCTGAGAGAACAATGAGTCATCACCTGGTTTCTCTGACTGAAACATCTCGGCCCGACCATTGGGGAACTTGACCCCGGCTTTGACCAAGGCCACCAGGTGGGGTGCACTGAGTTTCCGCCAACGGTCCTCGGCAGCCAGCAACAGCTTGAAGGCCGTCGCCAAACCAGCTTGTCGAGAGCCAGCCCCCTTGGTCTTCTTGGTGCGTGCCTTGACCGTCGCAAACGGTGACTCAATCGGATTGCTCGTCCGCAAGTGAACCCAATGTTCGGCCGGGAAGTCGAAGAACGTTAACAACTGATCCTGGTCTTTGGTCAACGTCTCGACTGCTTTGGGGTAACGCGCTTCATACTCCTCCGAGAAGTGGCCGATCTCTTTCAGAGCGCCCTTCTGATCGGGAGCGTACATGATCTCATGCAACATGGCTTTGGCTCTGGGTTGCAGCCGTTTGGGCAGCTTGTCCAGCACGTTGGCGATCTTGTGCTTCCAGCAGCGTTGCTCCTCCGTTTCCGGATACACCTCGCGCAGGGCGGCCCAGAAGCCCAAGTTGCCATCCCCGATGGCCAACACGGGCGCCGACATGCCCCGCCGTTTGAGGTCACGCAACACACTGGCCCACGACTCCGTGGACTCGCGATACCCATCCTCCAGCGCAATCACCTCTTTGCGCCCGTCGGGAAGCACTCCGGCGATCACCAGGCACGCCAGACGATCATCTCCCAGCCGCACGTTGAAGTAGACTCCGTCCGCCCAGATGTAGACGTACTCTTTGCCCTCCAGGGAGCGGGTACGCCAGACCTGATACTCCTCCTGCCACACTTTGAGCAAGCGCGTGATCGTCGTAGCCGAGAAACCGGCTGCTTCAGGCCCCAACAGTACTCCCAGCGCTTCTGAGAAGTCGCCGGTTGACAGGCCGCGCAGATACAGCACGGGTAATGCCTCCTCCAGACGGGGTGAGCGTCGCATATAGGGCGGCAGGATGTGGCTGGTAAAATGCTGATCTGGGCGACGATCATTCACCCTGGGAGCGCTGACCTTGATCGGGCCGGCCCCCAGTTGAACCGTGCGCTCGCGGGCACGTCCATTGCGCACTACCACTGCGTGCCCTACTTCATCACGCAGGTGGTGTAACTCTTGGACGTAGTGATCCACTTCCAGTTCCAAGGCGGCCAGGATCATCCGACGGGCTCCTTCCCTGGCCAGTTCATCCAACGACTGTGTGATTTCTGAAGTTTTTCCTTCGCTGTCATTTGTGGTAAGCTTAAGCATGGCGTATCCTTTCTGCGGCTCGTATCGCCGCTCCTGGGAGTTTGGTTACCCCAAGGATACGCCGCCTTTATGGTTTTGGCAATCCACAACTTTCGATTATAACTCCCAAATCTGCCGCATCACAAATAGACTCTCAAGGCGGTGGCATAGATGTCAGCAGTCCGATTCTTTGATCAGGAGTGGCGCTTTTCGGGCCACTCTGGTTGATCCGCCGCCTGCTCATCTAATCCGGCCAAGCCATGTTCATCCAGTGTGGCCCTCAACAGTAGAAATCACTGGCAACTGATACGTATATTGATGTGTGTATTGATATGCGTATTGATATTCATATGGACGATATCTTCCATCAACAGAATCAGTCAACATCATCGCTTTCCTAATTCGACCTAGTAGGTCCGCTTGGATGAGAAGCTTACCCTCGTCTGCAAAGATATTCTGCGCTTTCAGTGTACGGTAGAGCGTTATGAGAATGCCGATGGCTTCAGCCGAATGAATGGAGTCTGCTTCAGGAGCAGGCCCATAGATTTCCTCGGCGTTTGTCAGCCAGACAATACTGAAAGCTGCTTCTGACACGTTGGTTTTCAGGATACTAGCAACGTGATTACGATGAAGTTGTTGAGCAACCGCTTGATTTAGGGCATAGTGATCTGGTTTTGTGTTGACGCGATATGTTAGAAGCTCTTCATCAATATTGCCAAAGCGAGCGCCTCGCTTTGCCATAGCCATCCAGAGGAAAATGTCTTCGCAAACCGGATAGGCCGGGGGATATCCCCCGGCTTCAATGAAAAGACCCCTCCTACCTATAGTAGAAGAATGGTGAAATGGGAAATCGAAGCACAGTTTCCAGTAGATTTGTCCGTGTGAGAGAGGTTGATCAATCACCCTATCTGGCATAGACTCGCCAGTCTGTTTGTTGATGGGGCGACACCCTGTGCCCATATAGTCTACCTCAGGATGGGCACTCAAGTAGCCGATCTGTTTTTCAAGCCTTTCCGGATGGCTAATATCATCTCCATCAAAAACAGCTACCCATTTACCACGAGTCAACTCTAGCGCCCAATTTCGCGCCAGTGAGCGGCCCATGTTCTTCTCGTTTCTGCGAACAACAATCCGAATGTCTTTGGCGGCATACTCTGCCAACATCTGGGGCGTCTCATCTGTTGAACCATTATCTATGATAACATATTCGAAATTGGTGAAAGTCTGACTTAAGATTGACTCGATAGCCTGTGACAAATACGGGACATCGTTGTACGTAGTTGTAATAACTGAAATCTCGGGTGCTGGTCTCATGAAGTGCTCTCCTTATCCCTATAGATCTTTAGTCAGAATTACTCCGAGTTTCAAGAATACCTGTTCCAGACCTGCCGCACGAGCTCTGCTTGTTTGAAGCCATCGGAAATTCCTGTTAGCATATTGCTTCCGCTCCTGTGCAAGAGCAAATTCTAAAGTACTCTCGACATCATAATCAAAATCCGCTGGATCGACCCACATTGCATTATCCAGAGTTCCGTTCTTCACGGTTGGATGAGCGTGGTAGATTGGAATACACCCAGCCTGAGCGACTGCATAGAACTTCTCAGTGATGTAATAAGGCTCTGTTACGCTTTCTAAGCAAATGCCGACCTTATATCTGGCTATTGTCTCAAACTTGTGAAGGCTATTCCAGGGCCACTCTACTTCCCCCCTGTAATTCTGCGGGAGGCTTTGAGTAGATGACCGCTTCTGCATGAATATTTGCCAGTTTTGTTCCTTGCCATAGAGATCTACTAGAGCGTGTGTCGCAAACGCGTTTCGGAGAGTAATATCGTCCGTGGTCCAGGATATCCCACAATTGGAGATCACTGCAACGGCGCGCGAAATCCGATTATCAGAATCAAGCCTAAGTAACGGCTCCACGAAAGAAATCATTGGTACTCGATAGAATGGATCAGGATGAGCATGATATATGAACGTCTGACCATCTCGGTTTGACTTTATTCGTTCCCATTTAGGCTCACCAAACATCCTTCGCGCCACAGCTTCGCTGTTATACAACGCTTTTGGGCCCTGAAAGGTCAACAACTCATCATGAGGGGCCCACTCACACAAGAGCGCATCTGCGGCGTCAGAAGGAATATTCCGCGAGAATAGATAACGACTGGTTCTGTACTCTTGACGCCATGGAGATAGGAGGCGAATACTAAACATAATCAACCCAAAGAGGGAAGAACGAGGCTCTCGATTTCAAGTGAAAGTCAGTCCAATCCTCGTAATGCTGCCTCGTCGAGCCCCTCTGTGACAGTCTTCTGAGGCACCCCAGTACCTGGTTCACGGTCGCGCGCGATGCGTTCTGCTTCGAGTAACGCGATACTCTCGGGAATCGGTGAAATCGTATTAGAATGCGACGCGCCACCGATGTCGTTCGTGCCTGTCAGCTTCCAATCGCGCAGCGCACCCAACATATGCTTACCTTCCTTGCCGCGTTCTAAGCAGTATGTGACCCTCCCCCGGTTTCGTGGACGGGGAGTAAAGCGAAGGTTCGCTCTTGCTGATAGTAGAGTTGCTCAAAGGCTTCCGGGCTGAGATAGTCCAGCGCCGAGTGACGTCGCCGCCGATTGCAGAACGACTCGATTCGGGCTTGCGAAGTTCGAGCACGGTCTCAAGCCAATCCACAAGTGCCTCTGCGCTCATTCCGCCGAGTGCGCCGCCTGCCGCTTCGGCCATTTTCGATACCGTTCTGCCTGCGATGTCCAGCGCGCAAGTGTGGACTGACCCCCTTTTCGCTTGAGCCTGCACCTTCGCCTGAATGGCACGATGATGCTCGAAGGTTCTAGCCAAGGTCGGCAGGGCGATTTTATCCGCTCTGAGGTAGGTACCCGGCCGCATACATCGCCCGTCTCGGTCTTGCGATAGAACACATCCACCGCCGATGTGGAGGTGAAACATTCGCAGGAGGGACGACTTGCCCACGCCGCCGACACCGTGAATGATGAGTAATCGCCTGGTCAACGTCGGCGCAGTAAGCGCGTTCCTCAATACGTTGCGCAGATACTCGGCATCGGTAAAGTATGTCTCGACGCCTGATAGTTGGGATTGAGATGTTCTTGGAGACAGCATTTTCATGCGATTGGACTTTGAGAAACGTCGGGTCATAGGGCGGTGGCTTCAGTCGCTTAGGGGCGTGCCGTCAGTTTACCGAGTCGACCTAGAAACCACAGATTCGTCGGATTGCCCATTGTTTGTTATTCTCATCCGCATATACAATTTCATAAGGTTCGTTTTCTACAAGTTCCCGAACGGCTTGACATACACCGTGGTGCATATTGTCTGGATCGGTATGCCAATCGTCGCCTGCGATTATGCCATCCGTCTTGGTCTTCAGCTTCAGGAGTCCGAGCTCCCTTTTGGTTTGTTCGTATTGATGTGAGGTGTCAAGATAGACCCAGTCAAAGTACTGATTGGGAAATGTGGGGAGAATGTCCAAATCATAGCCAATGTGCAAGACGATTGACCCGTTGATGAGTTCCTCCTCGTAAGCTCGCAGGATGCCTATCAGAGCTTCCATTGTAGACCGATTGTCTTTTGCCCATTCCCACTCCTTTCCGAAGAGATACCAGGGATCAATGAGATGTAGTTTTGCGGGTTTGACTGAATCCAGAATAGCACGAACAAACTGGCCTTTATGAACGCCTATCTCCGCGCCGACAGCGTTCTCGGGAACCAGTTGCTGCAGGACTTCGCCCCGCATTTGGTGATTTAATGAAGGTGATAAGAGAGCACTTTTTGACTGGGTGTTGTTCGGGTCTTTATCTACAATGGCCATTTCTGAATCCTTCCTTGCTTTGTAAACACGAACGTAGTCGATCATCATCTTCTGAGGGAAAACTGTACTCTCATCCGGATAGCCGGGCCAGAAACCACCAATAGCCACATTCAACAGCAAGAAGAAGGGATGATCAAACACCCAGCTTTTCCCAGATGGCAGATGGTTGGGTGTGACACCAAAGAACTGTTCCTCATCCACATACCACCGAGTCACGTCAGGCTCCCACTCAATGGCAAACTTGTGAAAGTCATCACTGAAGGCTTTGCCATTCCGTAACATGTAAGGGCAGCTAATTCCCTGTCGGCGAGAGTAACCCGGGCCATGTATTGTTCCATGAATGACCCCTGGTTCTCTACCTATGTTTTCCATTATATCGATTTCTCCACACTTCGGCCAGGGGTTTTGACCAATATTGGCGCCAAGCATCCAGAACGCAGACCAGATGCCCTGACCATAGGGGATTTTCAGACGCGCCTCTACACGACCGTATGTGAACTCAAATGAGCCACGCGTCAGCAAGCGGGCTGATGTATAGCGGCATAGACCATACCAGCATTCCAGTCTGCTGGTCTCTGGATTTGGGACCATCAATGCTGTGATTACCAGCGAGCCATTTCCATCCAGGGCGACATTTTCCGCCATGTCTGTGTAATACTGATACTCTAGGTTACCCCACCCATTCCCTCCGACATCAAACGTCCACTTCTGGCGATCCGGCCGTGTGCCAGCCGGGCCGTCAAACTCATCATGCCAGATCAGTTCCCACATATCTCTACCCGCACTGATGATGTCTTTGAGTCCTCCAGCGGTTGAGAACTCACGCGCCGCGCCAGATTTGCAGGAATACCTTACTTGACACGCCCCCCAACAGCACGATCTGACTCAAGAGAAGCTGTGCTTTCCCCGCCATTCACCAGGATACTTGCAGCAAACACAAAGCCGACCTAGTCCCGGCTTACAGCCTGGACTCCAGTCGGCTGCATATGATCAGACATTTTCTCCTCCCACGAATTACCAATTACTACGATGTGGGCGGCGATGTAATGTTAGTATTGTTGCTTCGAGTTAGCGGGTCACTGCTGCTGACTCCCAAACGCCTTGCAGCGATGAGCAGATGCCTACAAGTTGCTGGCAAACAGGACACCCATCAGGTGAAACGGCAGACAGAAGGTGAACGTATGGCGGAATTCTGACTAAAAGAACGATCCCACCACCTTGGCCGTCGTCTCGGACTGGCCAGGGGCGCGAGGCGACTCTTACTGCATTACACTTCCAGTATAATCCAATCTTGCGTAGCTGTCAACTGTTCATTCGTGTTTTTTCGCGAGTTTCCGTGCCTTGCATATTTAGGGTAGCACTTCAACAACTTCGTGGTCCAAATTCCACCGTTTCTGCATAAACCTCATCCGAGATCACGCACCAGATAGACCGTGCCAGGCTCAGGCTGATAGCCCAGTCTTCGGTTGATCGCCAGCATGGGAGCGTTGCGGGAGTCATTGTTGGTGCGAATGTAGCGCGCCCCAACCTGTTGTGCCCATCGAATCGCCAGGAGTTTGAGCGCGTAGGCCAGGCCCCGCCCCCGATACGCCCGCTCAACCCCCGTGAACGCATTGTAGGCATAGTGGGCCTCCGGGTAGAAGGCGACGGCTGCCAGCCCGACCCACTGCTCACCATCCGCTACGAGTATCTGGCCATCGGCCCTGAACCACGAGGTCTCGAAGACGAATTTGCGGAACTCTTCGTAAGGCGAAAAGAAGCCATTGTTGCCCGGATTGTCCAGCCCTGTTACGCGGTTCAAGTCGTACAGCCTGCGCTCGAGTTGCTCGGTGACCGGTGCGAGGTCGGCCAGGGAAAAGAAGCGCAGTCCCGCAGTCCTGGCACGTTCCAGTGCACTCACGAAGGGGCGTTCGTCGAACGAGGTGAGATCCAGGGCGGACTCGAAGGAGTGGCGATCCACGCGATAACCACGCTGCTCCGCAAAGCGAAGCGCCTCGGGTGTGTTGTCCCGTACAGCGCTCTCCACCCGGCTCGCGCCCTGCGCCTGGGCAAAGCGTACGCCGTCCGCGAACAAGCGGGTCCCGATCCCCTGGTTGCGCCACTCAGGAGCGACGACGAGGGTGAGGCGCACGTGACCGGGCTTCATCCAGGCCTCGTGCCCGACGTCGGCCAGACCGACTATCTGCCCCTGGTCGTTCAAGGCCACGTTCGTGAAGCGGGCTTCGCCCTCTGTAGGCTGCCACCGCCTGCGTACCTGCTCGACGGTGACGGGCTCTGCGGTCGTCAGGCTGAGCAGGCACGCCAGCCCAGGCGCGTCGGTTGTCAGATCAGCGGGCCGGAAAGAGATCATACTTCTCGGCAATCCCCGCGGTCGTGCTGTGCTTGGTGGCATAGGCCACTATGCTGGCACCAACTCTGGCAATGGCAATTCCTCAGGTACCAGCGTCAGCCGCATGGACAACAACTCGCTCACCGGCGGCTTGCTCAGCACCTCCAATACCGCAGCCCGCACGTCAGCCGGAAGTCGCTCCAGGCGCTCCAGGGTGAAGGTCGGGGTGTGCCCCAACGCCATCAGTTGGGCCGGGAAAAGCACTGTCAACCCGACGGCGCGCGGTGCGCTGGCAGTATCCTTGCCGGTATCCAGCCGCAACAACAAATGGTCGCCTAACTCCACGCCGACGATGTGCTCGCTCCGGCCAAAGGAAATGTATAGAATATCTCCCTCTTGATCGTAGTTATATTTTGCTCTACGCATAGTCTTTCCTCAGAAGAACTGGAAGTACGCAGTTACAACAAAGTTGTTCTCTTCTGTAGCCCCGCCAGGATCAGGTGTCCTACGAAACACCACGATCGCTATCAGGTGATTCATTCCTCCTGGCAAGTCGTCGAACTGACGATAGTATTTGTATGCATGAGGGATGAGCGGGTCCTGTTTCCGCCGCCCCAGGCGAATCGTCTCTCGCAAATGGTCAGCATACGGCTCTACCTCTGGGTGGCTATCTGGATGGATGATGTGGCTCCAGCGTTCGTAAGTCAGGTAAATCCTATCGCCGAAACGATCTTGTTGAGTCCAGATCTTGCCCTGCATCGGTGTTACTCACACGTGACTTGTCCCCCAAACCTCCAGATGCGTGAGATGCTGGTTGGAAGTGGGGAGAATCGGGCTACGATGACGCCGTGAATCATTTGCTAGCACGTATAGTATACACCCCAACGATTCTGCAAGCAAGACACGCGGGCGCTTGCTCGGCGAGGGCCGGAGCCTACCCCGCAAAGCAGGCCAGCATCGCCTCGGTCACGGCGTAGCGCCGCTCTTTTCCCGCCAGGAACGCCTCCAGGTCGTCCGCCAGCATCGTCAGGGCGCGCCCGATCGAACTGGTTAGCCCACCAGCCCGATGCGGCGTCAGGTAGGCGTTGGGAAGCGTGCGCAGCGGCGAATCCGGCTCCAGCGGCTCCTGGTCGAACACGTCCAGCATGGCGATCAGGTCCCCCTGCTCCAGCCGTTCCAGGAGCGCCTGGGTGTCCACCAGCATCGAGCGCCCCACGTTTACCAGCACGGCGTTGGCCTTGAAAGCGGCGATGACCTGGCGATCAACCAGGTGGCGGGCCTCCTGCGTGTTGGCGGCGCACAGTACCACCACGTCAGACTCGCGCACCAGGTCTAGCAGCGGCACCTGCCTGGCGTTGTGCTGTTGTGCGATGGATTCCGGGATGAACGGGTCGTAGATGCGCAGCGTGACGTGGAACGGCTGCAGCAGTTCGGCCAGGCGCTGCCCGATGCGGCCGAAGCCGAGAAGACCTACGGCCATGCCGGTCAGTTCGCGCTCCAGCGGGTCAATGTCGGCCGGAAAGTGGGTGACCCAGTGTTCCTCGGCCCGCCGCATCGCCGCGTGGTAATCGCTCACCTTGCGCAGCCCGCACAGGATCAGCGCCAGTGCCATCTCGGCGACGGCGGGCGACCAGCAGTGGCGCACCTCGGAGATGGCCACGCCGCGTGTAAGGCACGTGCGCACAGTGGTGCGCGTGGTGTTGATCTGCCCGACGAAGCGCAGGTTGGGGGCCTGGTCCAGCATGGCGTCGTCGAGGTCGGGCCAGGCCCACATCAGCACCGCTTCGGCCCACGCCAGGTCGGGCGCGAGTTGCTCCTGCGTGTCGTGCGAGGTCTGGCGCAGTGTGGCCAACCCCTCCAGCCGCTGCAAGTACGGCCGCAACGACGGCACGGTGAAGAAGGTGGGGGGCAGGTTAACGAGTAGCCGGATTTTCTCTTGAGCCATAGCCTGTTCCTCTCTCTGGGTTTCTGTGGTTCCTTGCCGGTATCCAACCGCCACTATACACCCCAACCGTCTGGCAGGCAACATGCCGGTACCCCTCTGGTGGGCCGGGCGGGAAGGTAGACAATCATACCAATGTGTGGTATATTGGCGCGCGAACAGGGTATCCCATCTGTAAGGAGGAACGGCATGAGCGAGAAACTGGCGATCCACGGCGGCCCGCAGGCCAAGACGACCCCCAACATCCCCATGTACCCCGGTGGGCTAGAGATCGGTGAGGAAGAGCGCAAAGAGGTGTTGGAAGTCCTGGACAGGAAATACCTCTTCCGCTACTATGGCCCCCAGGAGTACCCCTCGAAGGTCAGGGAACTCGAGCTCACCTTCGCCGACAAGGCGGGCAGCAAGTACGCCCTGGCGGTCAATTCCTGCACTTCGGCCCTCATCACCGCGCTGATCGCCGTCGGCGTCGGCC
>Ga0315291_10013210_pt1 | contig 10017 bp, 9 predicted proteins | sample YL17G12_20_MG_FD_203070 | JGI IMG/M metagenome (GOLD analysis project Ga0315291, IMG submission 203070) | Sediment microbial communities from Yellowstone Lake, YNP, Wyoming, USA - YL17G12_20 | ecosystem: Environmental > Aquatic > Freshwater > Lake > Sediment | place: USA: Wyoming | collected...
TGTAAAACAATATTACAAAATTCATTGAATTTGTCATTTTCCCAAAATAAATATTTGTTATATTTATGAGTTGCACCATCACAATATAATATATACTCAATAAAAAGATTTGGTCCCTTATATTTTGATATATCTTTATAGATGTTGACATATTTAATAGCGTCATCTTTTACTAATTTATTAAAGTTCGAGATTATAAATCTTCCAATAGTTATTGGAACTCTTTGGTCTGGGAAAATTGTATTCTTGTATCTTATTAATAATTTATATTCCGATTTATTACGGTCTATTATTTCAATTGATGTATGTTTTGTTTCTTGATATTGAATATAAATTTCATCCAATATTATTGGATTGCGAACAACTATTTCGATTGCACTTTCATATCCTGGAATTTTGCCGGAATTATATAAAAAAGCCTTCATTGTAATATGGCAATCGTTTCTGATATCATCAGGTTTTATATCAAAATCAGACAGTTGAATTTCAGGGTATTTTTGTCTATTAGCGATATCGAAGATTTGTTGCTTTGTCATAGGAAATGTATTGCTTGCCATTCTTAAATAAAAATTTTTGTCTATAGCTGATTGGATAGGAGCCTTTTCATGAGGTGGAATTTCAACTACGACAATTGCACACTCATCTGATATTTTGCTATCATTTGATGATTTCACAATCAGTTTACTATCAAATTTGGTTGTCTCTTCGTGAGTCAAAGATTTTATTTTTTGATCTATCCATTGTTTTATATCATTTTTATATTTAATCTCGATTCCACCATCAATTTCTCGTGTTTTATCGTTAATCCCAAAAATCAAGTATCCTCCATCAGCATTTCCAAATCCTGATATTTCCTTTGCTATCTTTTTGTCGAATTCAGAACCTTTAAAAATTTCTTTGCCTTTAAAATCTACCCATGAATATTCGTCGGTACCAGTTGGTTGAAGAACTTCATTAATAAGATAACTTTCATCCCAATCTACAATAGATTTAAACTTCATGTAATTTTATCCGTATTATGGAATTGATAAAAAATTTATATTTATAATCATATTCCCTCGTTATACCATGAGGTTGATTTTTTTCGTTCTTAATTCTCATTACACAGGATGCTCATGGTACAGAAGCCACAAGAGGTTTCGTTATAATACATGGATTTACGCTGTGAAGTCAATTTGAATAGTTTCTGATTTCCTCCATCCCCTATTTTTACTTGGGCGAATGTAGAAACCATTCTAATATAATTCCCAAAGTAAGAATAAATCCAAACACAGAGATCAGTATATGAATTCCATTCCAAAGCGTATGAAGCCGAATAGTATAAAGAATTGGGAATTTTTTTTGTATCTTTATATCGGCCATTTCTCGAAGAATTTTTATTTGGCAGGACGGGAACATAGTATCAAGAGCGTTCCGATATTGATTTGCTCGTTCCTGGTGCATACAAAAGCGTTCATAATGTTTTGCCGTAAATAGTGTCCCAAAGATTCCCTGAAGGGTCATAAAGATGGTGAGAGGAAGATCAATATTATTGATCTCTTTATCAAAAGCTATCACACTGAGTATTCCTGCTGTGACTATAACAAGGACATTGGTCGCGGTTGCCCTTTGGCTCTCATGGTGTCTTTCCCATGTGCAATGTTCTTGATATAAATTCCATAAAATATCAGAACAATCAGCCATTATTATTTCCCTCCCTATATTAGTCTATCATCTTTACGATCTTATTTCGCCGCCATGCTTTCATGATGCCTTCTTTCGTTTGTAATATTCTTCCCGCAGGATGCTCATGATGTAAAAATCGCTGTAGCGGTCGTAATGATACATTGCCTTTCGCAAAAGACCTTCCTGAACAAATCCAGCCTTGATATAAGCGCGATAGCCCCGTTCGTTCTCCGTGGAAACGACTAACTGGATGCGGTTCAGGTTTAACTGTTCAAAGCCATAGGCGACCATCAGGCGCGTCACCTCGCCGCCGAATCCTTTGCCCCAATCCTTCTCATCGGCAATGCGGATGGAATAGACCGCGGCGCGGCTGACAAGGTCAACTCGATGGAAGGCGGTGATGCCGATGTCGCGCCCTATCTCCTTTTCGCAGATGACAAACGGGATGTAATCCTGCCTGTCATAAAGATTCTTAATGTCCAGCTCCTGACGGTTCGTGTTGGACGGGAAGGCGATGAAGAACGTCTCGCGCACCTCAGGCTGATTGTTGCAATGGAGAAGCAGCTGCGCATCTTCCATTTCCACAGCACGCAGATAGACTTTTTCACCGACGATAAATGGATTTTTCATTTTTGTGACTCCTTTTCAAGAGATTCAATTCGCTTTTTGAGGTCACGTATGGTTTGCATCATTTCGGGGAGATGTTGCATTGCCATGACGATTTTCATGCCTTCGCGGGCGGGCATGGCAGGCGCGCCAAACATTTGTGCCCCGTCCGGGATGTCCTTGTTCACGCCGGATTGCGCCGCCAGCATGACATTATTGCCGATGGTCACATTGTCGCGGATGCCGACCTGTCCGCCGAAGATACAGCCGGCGCCAACCTTTGTGGAGCCTGCAATTCCCACCTGCGCCGCCATCATGCAATATTGACCGACCTCCACATTATGGGCAATCTGGATGAGATTATCGAGCTTTGTCCCGCGCCCGATGCGGGTCTCCGTGAATGAGGCGCGGTCAATGCAGGTATTTGCCCCGACCTCCACATCATCCTCAATCACCACGCGCCCTATCTGGCGAATCCTGGTTGGGACACCGTTTATGACCTCAAATTTGAATCCATCACTGCCAATCACAGCGCCCGGATGAAGAATCACGCGGCTTCCAACAACACAGTCTGCCATGACGGAGACGCGCGGATGGAGGAGTGTTTTTTTTCCGATTCCGACATTTTGCCCGATGTAGCAAAGCGCCCCGATGATGGAGCCATCGCCGATTTGCGCCCCATCCTCAATCACCGCCATCGGTTCCACAGTCACACCCTCTCCAAGCCGGGCAGATTGAGCAATGCAGGCAGTGGGATGTGTGAGACAGGTCGGTAGCGGCTCGGGGTAAAAAAGGTCAAGGCATTGTATAACCGCCTGCCAGACATTTTTTACCTGAAGGAGGATTTTGCCCGGGAGTTCAAATCCGGCTGGCGTTATGATTGCGGCGGCTTTTGTAGCCTCCGCCTGGGGTCGGAATTTTTCAGATGTCACAAAGGAGATGTCCGAAGCCCCGGCAGTCTCAAGTGTGGTTAACCCTGAGACTTCGAGGTCATCCACAGCAGATGGCGACATCTCCGCCTCAAGTTTTTCCCTCAGTTCACGCAATTTATATTTACTCATTGGAGTTCCCCTCAATTAAGGTTTTTGGACCAATCATGAGCCCTTTTTTACTTTTCTCCCAACTTTTTGCCATAAGCAAAGAGATTTCCCGCCTGAAAAATCTCCATCTGTACCTGGGTGAAGGGTTCGCCCTTCATGGCGGCATTGCAACCGCACAGGCAGAGGATGGCGCCACTTGCATAATCCACTTCGATGGTATCGCCATTTTTGATGCCGATATCACCGATGCCGGGACAGGTAAGGATTGGGAATCCAGCATTAATGGCGTTGCGTTTGTAAATTGCACCGAATGATTCGCCGATGATGGCGATAATCCCGAGGGCGCGGAAACAATCCACCGCCTGATGACGTGAGGAACCGGCGCCAAAGTTGCACCCAACGAAAAGGATATCACCTGCTTTTGACTTCTGCGGGAAATCCTTCCACCCCTCAAGATTCCCGAAGGCATATTTACCCATCTCCTTAATGTCTGTCACGGCAAGATGGGCATTATGATAAATCTGGTCTGTGTCAATATCACAGAGCAATTTACCATCAGGACCGGTTATCATCCAGACATGTCCCCTCACAACGGTCTCTCTGTTCATACTTCAAACCTTTCAAAAGTTTTCTGGGAATAATTCATAACCTTTGTTCTTTACGATATGCAATCCTTTTCAATTATCATTGATACAAAATACTGGCATGGGGCGGTTTTTTCTTATGCGTCATGATAAAGTTGAATATCCTTGACATATAGCGGCTCTGTCCAGATAGAGTAAAGGTGAAAATGTGCAATCCAGCATATTATGTTTTGAATCTGTTACCCTGCGGATGAGAAGAAATGGCTCGTCTTGTCATTGAATCCGGCGTTGATGTCGGAATGGTTTTTCCCATTACCGCCATGTCTGTCACCATCGGGCGCAGTGTATCCAACGCCATTCAGGTGATTGACCGTAGGGTTTCACGGCATCATGTGGAGATTATTTTAAAGGAGGGTGTATATTATCTCCACGACCTTGGAAGCAAGAATGGCACCTTCATAAATAGCAAGCCTGTGACCAAGGATGTCCCGCTTTCAAACGGCGCTAAAATCACAATAGGTGAGACAATCCTGATTTATGAATCCGGACCTGAGGACGTTTCCAGTCTGGCGGATACAACCTCCAGAAACATCCGGATTGTGGAAGACACGGGCTGGGGTGAGCGCCTGGCTTCAGTTGCCGCCGGAAAACAGACCCCCATTGAACTTGAAGTTCCGAAGGATGAAGCGGGATTTCAAATGGATTCAAAGAAACGCCTTGCCATTTTATATCAGGTTGCCGATGCCATCCGCAATATCCTCAACTTGGACGAACTCCTTGGGCGAATCATGAATATAATATATGAGGTGGTTCAGCCCGACAGGGGTTTTATCATGCTTCTGGATGAAACAGGCAGGGAATTAGTTCCCAAGGCAGTCAAGATGATGAATGAAGAGGAGGCGGGGGAGATTACCATCAGCAGCACCATTGTCCATCAGTGTCTGAGCGACCGCCTTTCCATCCTCGTCTCAGACGCTGCCAGTGACCAGCGTTTTGCCGCATCGGAAAGTATCATCTTAAATAAGATTCTTTCTGCCATCTGCTCTCCTCTCATTTACAAGGACGAGATATTTGGCGTTATCTATGTAGATACGCGTAAAGAGGTAGTCTCTTACGGGCAGGAGGAACTTGAACTTTTGAACGGCATTGCCAACCAGTCAGCCATGGCGATTGCCAATGCCAAATTGCACGCCCGACTTGTGGAACAGCATAAAATCGCAAAAGAGATGGAGATTGCCCGCACTATACAGATGAATCTCCTGCCCAAGATTTATCCTGCGATGGAAAATATTGAAATTTCCGCCATGAGCCTTCCCGCCAAAAAGGTGGGCGGGGATTATTATGATTTTATCCCGCTTGGTGATGGCGGGCAGTATGGAATTGTGGTTGCAGATGTGTCCGGCAAGGGGGTTCCTGCGGCAATCATGCTTGGCACCATCCGTGCCTCACTTCTCATCATTGCCCAGCAAAAGGATGCAGATGTGCTTTCCGTCATATCAAAGCTGAACAAGATGGCATGCAGGGATGCCTCCAACAATATGTTTATCACTATGGTTTACGGTATCATTGACCCTGTAAAGCGAGTTTTTGAATACGCTAATGCGGGACATGTCTATCCCCTTGTTTTTGATTCCTCTAATAAGGTTCACCAGCTGAAAAAGGGGGGATATTTCCTCGGAATCATGGAAAACGCGGAGTATGAATCACAGTCAATCTCACTTCGCCCCGGACAGACCATTGTGTTATACAGTGACGGCGTAACCGATACGATGAACAAAGCGGGCGAGTTATTCGGGATTGACCGGCTGAAAAAGGTGGTGCGTTCCCATCTGCACTGCACAGCCCAGGAGATTCGCGATTCCATTCATGAGGCATGCCAGGTTTTCAGAAAAGAGGAGGAACAGTTTGATGACTTCACCGCCATAATTATCAAAGTGATGTGATGGCAAAAGGACATGGAGCCAATGAAGTTGAATGCAAGTTTATTGTGTTTTTCATTTTTGCAATAAAAAGAAAAGGAGTCCATCATGCGCAGGCGTTTATTCATGATTGTTCTCTTGTGTGTGATTGCTGTCAGCGCCCCCGCCGGTATTGTTAGCTACTTCAGGGACCGCGGTGCGGATTTTCTGGATATCTTTCTTTTCCGCATTAGTGCGCCACGGGGAGCGAGGGGGATTGGTTTTCGTGCACGCGCCACGGCACTTGCACAGGTCGGCGCGGTTTATTTTGAAGGTGAGCATTTCGGTATTGACCGCCGTGGCATCGGTGTCTGGGAGGAACGCCGCAAACAGGGCGGTATAAGCCTCCTTTCCTTTTCCTCCGTGGAAAATGAGATTATCTGGGGGAATTATTTCCTCAAGCCGGATACCCCGTGGATGAAATTTCAGGAACGTGGACTCATCCGGAACGATATTTACTGGGATGATGGACGCAAGCAGTTTTTTTCCGTCAGCGTAGAGTTGCAGCCCCCGATTCTACCCGGTTTTGAAATAGGCATCTATCCCGTGGAAATCCTGGATTTTGCTGTTGGATTTCTAACTCTTGACCCCCAGAATGATGACCTTGCCAGGGTGCGGAAATATGCGCCGGAATTTGAGGAAAAGGAAACGACCTCGACAAAGGAGCTCAAGGAATTGCCCGCGGATTTTGAGACCCTGAAGGAATCCACGGTGCCCCTCTCTCATGAACCGGGGAAATTTCATTCCATGACAAACAAGGCAGAACGCCCCGTTGAACCGCTTAAGACCATGACGGATATGCAGGGAAAAAAGCCGGAGGAGAAGAATCCTGAATCGCCCGTTGAGCCGGCAAAAGCAATCAAGCCAAAATCCGAAACACCTCCTGCGCCCGTGGGACAGCCTGTGCCAACCACATCTAAAAATCTTCCCGCATCATCAACACCTACCACCAAATAGTTTCACGCAGAGCACGCTGAGAACGCAGAGATTATTACTATTAATGATATAAAATCATATCTTATTTCCTTTACCCTTTTCATCCAAGTCGTGAGCGTTTGGAGAGGTAATTGACCAGTAATATATCAAGTGGGATGGATGTGATTAGTTGCACATAATCTATCCCATGCTGGGCGCAGCGTATCCTGTATTCCTCGCAGAATTTTTCACATTCCCTGATGTAAGACTCACGTATCAGACGTGGGTATACGGGCATGGTCTGCCCTGTTTCAATGTCCAGAAATTCTGACAGGTCTTCAAAGGGGAATTCTTTTTCATAAGGGTCAAGGATGTGAAAGAGGATGACCTCATGTTTTTTATGGCGAAAGTGGGCAAGACCGTGCATGACTGCCTCCGGGTCATCAAAGAGGTCGGAGAGGACGATGATGAGCCCCCGGCGTTTCAGTCTCTGAGCAAGGGTGTGAAACACACTGCTCAGACTTGTCTCCGAACCTGTTTTTTCCTGTTCAAGGGCGAGCAGGATGTTTTTCAGGTGGCGCGGGTTCGCATGGGGCGCAATGAAGGTGCGCAGGTCTGTGTCAAAGACCACCAACCCCACTGAGTCCTGCTGACGAATCATCAGATAGGCGAGGGATGCGGCGGCGTAACATGCGTATTGAAATTTCGTGAGGATGCCTGATTTGTATCCCATCGAGCCACTTGCATCGAGCAGTATTGTCGCCTTGAGATTCGTCTCCTCCTGGAAACGTTTGATGTAATAGCGGTCGGATTTGGCAAGAACCTTCCAGTCAAGGTGACGCAGGTTGTCTCCGGGACAGTATTTGCGGTATTCGGAAAATTCAACGCTGAAACCCTGATAAGGGCTTCGGTGCAGACCCGTTATAAACCCCTCTACCACGAGCCTTGCCACAAGATTGAGGTTGGAGAGTTTTGACAGCAGAACCGGGTCAAGATATATATAATGTTTCTGCATTATATACACACCAGGGAATTCATATTGTAATTATCGACCGAGAGCGCTGATGAAATCCCTTGCCCGCATTATCGAGAAATGGGCGCTTATATGGTCAAGTATTTGTTCAGCCAGTTTGAGTTTCATCTTTATCGAATGCCGGAAAAAGCCGCTTCCGCGCATTGTTGGAGTCAGGGGAATGCTTCGGGTATCCACAAAATCAACGCCGTGGAAGAGGTAGAGGAGTGGCATCCCGCGTGAGATATATCCCTGCACACAACGGCGGTAATAATCAAAACCTCGCTCCAGAATAATGCCGAAATGAAACGGCAGGCGCAGGTTTGGCGAGACACTTACCGGCAGTTCGTACAAACCCGCGCCCTCCTTAACAGGATGGGGTCTGAGCGGTTTCAGACCTCCGGCGAATGAACCATACTGCCTTTTTGCCTCATGGAAGCGCCCTGAGATGTAAAAGTCAATGAGGCGCATCACGAATCCCCACCATGTGGGAAATAATGAGGAATCATACCGGAAGCCGAGCGAGGCAACCGTCTTCAGGACTCGTGGATGTGCATTATAACCCGGTGCGCGAAATCCCACCGGATAATTCTCCTTCCCCCAGTTCTGCTTTTCCATCACGCCTGTGAGTGTTTTCTGCGCCCGGTCAATGTTAGCCCGAATTTCCTCATCCTGAAGGAGATTCAAGCCAAGTGTGTGGTCATAGGAATGATTACCTATTTCATGTCCGTTGGCGAGAATACTGAAAATCCGCGCCGCCTTGCGCTCCATCCCGGCGTCGCGTCCAACGACAAAAATTGTCGCCGGTATCCCTTTCTTGCTTAAGAGGTCGAGAAGGCATGGGATTCCCTCCTCATAGACATGGTCATGTTCAAAAAAATCATCCTCAGTCAGTCCATAACATCGGCGAATAGCCCAGATGCCGTCCAAGTCAATCTGGATAAAGGCGGGCGGTTTCAAATAGTTGGTCTCCCGATGCGGGTGCGCTCAGGCTCTCAGGGTAAAGGTCTTGTAACCCTTTTCCTCCTCAAACCATTCCACCTCGACATCCTTCACTTCACAGAGGTGGGGACCCTGTCGCAGGTCTTCGATGAGGGAGAGGAGTTTCTCCTGATTGCCCTCAGCCTCCACCTCCACATCGCCGTCATGACAATTCCGCACATATCCCTGCAAGCCATAGGTTGTTGCCTTATGCATGATAAAATATCGGAATCCGACACCCTGCACCATACCCTTCACCCTTGCCAGTATCCGGCTCATATCTACCGCTCCGTGACATTCAATTCATTTATATTGACTTTATTGCAGATGAAATATTTGCCGGTCAAGTCTTATCCCTCAGCTCTTCCCTTGTTAACGATATAGACCCCGCTTAATAAAAGAAGCGCGCCGAGGATGATGACAGGTGTGATTGGTTCGCCCAGAAAAAGATAACTGGTCATTAAGGATGAAACAGGGATGAGATAAATAAATGAGGCAACCTTGCTGGAGGGAAGTCTTCTGAGCGCCCATATCCAGACTGTGTTCCCTGCACATGTGCAAAGACAGGAGAGAAATAAGAGCGCCAGCCATGCCCTGAAACTCATGTGGCTTATTGCAATAATATCGCTCTTTCCGAATGAAGGGATGAGGGGAATTGTCCCGAGGATAATCGGCATCGCCGTCACGGTGAAGGCATCAAATCGTCCTGAGAGAGATTTGCATGCCACTGTATAAATTGCCCATGATATCGGGGCAAGTAGTGTGATAATGGCATAGAGATAATATCCCATCTCACCATTCTGACCTGCACTCAGCCGCACAAGGATAAACAGCCCAACCATAGAAATCAACATACCGATAAGTTTTCCATAAGTTGACCTTTCTTTCAAAAATAAAACGGATAGTAAGAGTGTAAAAATAGGGGAGAGGTTTATGATGAGACTTGCAATGCCAGCAGGGATGCGCACCTCACCCATGGCGAGCGCCATGTTGTATCCAATGACGCCGAAAAAGGCGGCAAGTGTCAGACTGCCATAATACCTTCTTAACATCTCACCTGCAGGACGCTTGTCTCTTATTAGAATGATGAACAGGAAAAAGGGGAGTACAGATGTGAAACGAATCTTAACAAGCTGTAAGGGTGTGAGAAACTTCAGCAGGTATTTGATTGCAGGAAAGGCGCCACCCCAGATGACACAGGTGAGTATCAGAAGAAGATAGACATACGCTTTGGATGTCTGTTTGATTGTCTTAAA
>Ga0315291_10013211_pt1 | contig 10016 bp, 2 predicted proteins | sample YL17G12_20_MG_FD_203070 | JGI IMG/M metagenome (GOLD analysis project Ga0315291, IMG submission 203070) | Sediment microbial communities from Yellowstone Lake, YNP, Wyoming, USA - YL17G12_20 | ecosystem: Environmental > Aquatic > Freshwater > Lake > Sediment | place: USA: Wyoming | collected...
TAGCTACAGGGGTGTGGGCGTACCGAATTGCATCGAGAGCGGTGAGGGGGCAGTCTCGAAGATCTTCGGTGAGTGGGGCATCGTCCCCGCTGAGGACCACGTTGAGGAGAAGCGGTACTATTAGGAACGTTAGAGGTTAGAGGCGGGAGGCAGAAGGCAGTAGGCAGGAGGCAGTAGGCAGGAGGCAGTAGGCAGAAAGCAGAAAGCGGAAGGGCGAAGGCAGAAAGCAGAAGGCAGAAAGCAGAAGGCAGAAAGCAGAAGGCAGAAAGCAGAAGGCAGAAAGCAGAAGGCAGAAAGCAGGAGGAGAGATTAAAGGTGAGAAAGGAAACTAAGGTAATCTCAAGATTTGTCCTGCTTTTTCTTGTTTCCACTCATATCATCTTTCTATTAACATCTCCATCTTTGTCTGCTGAAAAGGTTCTCACAAAGGTCATTGTTCGTGTCGTTTCCAAAGACGCGAAGGTTATTGGCTCAGGCGTTGGAGGTGCGTTTGTACGAATTAAGAATCTCGAGACAGGAGAAATCCTTGCTCAGGGGAAGCAAGAGGGAGGCACAGGCGATACCGACCGGATTATGGTTCAACCCCACAAGAGAGGAGAAACTCTTTATGGGACTCCTGATGCCGCCTTTTTTCAGGTAGAGATTCCTTTAGATAAACCCACTCAGGTTGAGATTTATACCGAAGCTCCTCTTGCCTATCCTCAATCCATCCAGAAAGGGTCGAAGACACTTACTCTCATCCCCGGGAAGCATATCTTGGGGGAAGGGGTGGTCATCGAACTGAACGGATTGATCGTCAACATCACGCATCCCTCTCAAAAGGAGACCTTAAAGGAGGGAGAGGAAGTTTTAGTGAGGGCAGAAGTCCGAATGCTTTGAGGATGCCCCCTTACTCCCGGAGGTCTCTGGGATTCGAATAAATTTGAAATATGGGGACAATGGTTTTACGGAGATAAAGTTTCAGAGAAATTTATATTAACTTTTGCCGGCAAACCGAGCCTTTTCGAGGGCAAGACATCCCTTCCCACCGGCTTCGGTGAGGTCAAGCTTCAGATCCTCGCTGCTGACCAGGCAGGCAACTTGGGCCAACACACCCTCGTCTATCATATCGTTCCGTAAATTCTCTTAAAAAGAATAGCGGATTTCTCCCATGACTCCATTCGACTTGTAGCCCTCACGGAATTCGCCCTTATACCGGAACGAAGTGGAAAGGCCGCTCTTATGGATAAAAGTAAGACCGGCCCCCAAGATCAAACCATTTCTCTCCACATCCTGACCATCGATCGAAAACGAAGCCCCCGGAGAGCCAGCAAAAGAAGCCTTCACTACATGATCATCAATGTCAAAATCATGGCTCCATGCTAGACTGACTTCAGGAAGGAAGTTGCCATACTTCCCTTTTAAGAGGCGGACCATTCGAAGACCCAATTCCGAGGTTAAGGAATCTGTCTGCCGGTCATCGACCCTTAGGCTAATCCCCCCCGCCCCTTTCTCCTCAAAACTTTCTTCATCCAGACGAATGTACTGGAGAGAGCCATAGGGTCCAACAGACCATGGATTGAAATCAAAGTAATACCCACCCCCCAAATAAGTGGAGAAGAGATGGGCATCGTGTTCGCTTGTGGCCCGCCTCGAGATCCCCCCGATCGTAATGATACGGCTATTGTCATACCAGTTCCGACCGTACGAGAGAATCGCATCAATGTAAAGGTGTTTATCAAAGTAACTGCCGTATAGAGAGCCGAAAAGGCTTTTCACAATACCGCTTCCCTGGTTTCGGTCAAGATCGATATCCGAGCGGGAATACCCGAGGCTGAGACCGGCCATCAGGTTATCCATCATGCGATGATCAAATCCCAGAGTCGCTCCGCGCATGAAGTAATCGTAGCCGGTGTACCCATCTTCCTCATCCTGATCTCCCCACTGGCCAAAGGCGTCCAGCCACAGGCCGTTTTTGCCTTGGATCTGCGAAAGTTGCCCAGGGGTAAAGAGCTGGCCCAGGCTTGCATCAGATCCAGAATAGGCAAGCAGGATGGGTTTCTCATCATCCGGGGAGCCGGCCATCAAGTGGTACCGGACATTGTTCATCCGATACTGGAGGGATTTGCTGTATTGCTGAGCACTGAAAAGGGTGCCTCTTGTATAGTTGTCATAAGAATCCGGACTCAGACTTGAAAAGGCTGTGTTGAACTCCGGCCCCGACAGATTCTGGAACTCTCCTAACACCTCCGATAGATCACCGGAGGCTGTGGGAAGGATCTTATCCATATATCGGCCGATTGTTTTGTGGACCCGGTTATTCGCCACGGTAGCAAAACTCTTGACGAGGGATTCTACCTCAACGCGGTCGTCGTATCCATTCGCCCGGAAGCTTACGAGAACGGTTGCAGGCATAATCTCGTCGCTAAACCAATCTGTGGTTGTGTCAGCCACCAGAACATTGTATTTAGTACCGTTGACATAAGCCCCGGGTCCCTTGATGACCTTCAACGTGCCGGCCAAACCGGCCTCGCCGTTGATTTTCAGTTGGCCGCAATCGCCCCCGCCATAAACCTTTGTCTGGAACGTGCCACTCTCGGCCATCTGATAATCGTCGTTAATCTCCAGCGTGCCCTCGTCCACCTCCACGCGCTGCATTGTTGTCAAGCTCGCCACAGTGAAGGTACCGGGACCTTTTTTCGTGGCAATTTCAAAGTCTGAAAGACCAAAACCGACACTGCCAGCTCCTTCAAACATCAGGGAATCAGTTCCACTCCCACCGGTTACCTCACCGATGACCATTGGGTTTCCGGCGAATGCTAAGGTATCGTTCCCCTCACCGAGGTTGATGCTTCCCTCCACGAGAGTGCCTTGGTCGAGGGTGACCATATCATTGCCGGCTCCCGTCGCGATGCCGATACCGAGCTCTCTCGTTCCGTTAATGACGGTACTGCTTATGATCTCGCCGCTGTTAATGATGGTATCATCGCCCTCACCCGTGATGATCCCCCGCGCCTTAGCCTCGCCGTTCGGTTGTGCGACTGAGGCGGTGACGTTGATTAGCCCTTCATTGGTGATCTTGTTGTTCCCGTTTCCGGCATCGATGCCTGTTGCAGTCGCAATTTCAGTCGCGCTCCCGCCCGAGGTCCTTGTGACCACCTCGGACTCGACGTCGATGACGCCAGCGTTCCGGATCACGTCGTCCCCGGTGCCCGTGCGGATGCCCCGAGCCTCGGAAGAGGAGTTGGCCTGTGCCGTCACCTGCCCACCGGAGGCCCTGGCCGTTGTGTCGGCCTTCGCGGAAGCCTTCACGCGGATCACCCCCGTGTTCTCCACGATTGCATTTCCGTCTCCCAGGTCGATGCCGGTCGCAAGGGCCGAGGCAACCGAGGCCGAAGTCCCGTCTCTGGCGGCAGAGAAGGTATATTCATCGGCAGGGGTGATGACATTGCCATCGGCATCCAGGACTGCTGCCTTCAGATCACCGGGAAGTTCATCGAAAATGGTGATCGTGCCACTGGAGGGGTCGAGGCCCACTATGCGCGTGAAGAAATCCTCGTTCTCACCTGTAAGAAAGCGGACCCATTTCCCAACAAGATACTGAGGGTCCTGGTCTTCCAGGGATGCATCAACGATCTGGTACGATCCAGCCGAGCTGTCTTCGGTAACGGTTGACGTATCGTCCGTGCTACCGACCTTGGACCCCTGGGCAAAGGAGGTTGCATCTGCTGAAGCGTCAACCTGGATGAGGTTGTAATTGAAAACCTGATCCTCACCGCTTCCTGCACGGATTCCCCAAGCGAAAGCCTTCGCTATGGCATCGGCGTCCGCATCGGTTTCGCCGAAGAGATCGAGGTTCGATATGGCCTTCGCGGTCACGACCGCATTAGCTGACACCTGCAATTCCCCCTCGTTGTACGCAACGTTGTTTCCCTGTCCAAGGTCAAGACCAAGGGCGGTCGAGTCCGCAATGGCATTGACCGAGTTTTTGATCGAGGCAAAGAGCGCGGCAGTCACACCATCAACGTTGGCCGTGGAGACGGCTTCGGTATTAATCGAGCTATTCCCAGCATTGGTGAATTCATCGTTGCCAGCGCCCGCGTCCACTCCCACCGATTTGCTGGAGGCCTCGAAAGAAAGCTTCTGGTCAGCGCTTCCAAAGACCACATATACTCTATCCGTCGATGAGACTTCAGCCGTCGACCGTGTCGAAATACCGCCATAGTTTTGGAAAGAATCATTGGATTCTCCGCCTCGTATACCAGCGGAGATGGCCTGCGCCCGACCCTTACCCTCGATATCCGCTGACCCGAAACTTAGGGACCACCTGCTGGCGTCGATAGCGCTATCTGCCCTGATATCGATTGCACCCAGATTGGTGATGCTGTCGCTTCCCCCGCCGAGGGTATAGATATCGCCCCTTGACAGCCCTCCTGAAGGGAGTGGGGCAGCCAAGGTAAAGGTGCCCGTGTCAGGGTCAAATGACTCCACGAGAGTGGCAAAGTCTGTAGATGAGCCCGACTTGAATAGGACCGGTTTGCCCACGATAGCCTCAGGGTCTTCGCCCTTTCGTGAAAGATCGGTAAATACGTTTGTCCCACCGTCACTGACATCGGTGACACTTGACTGATCATTCCCCTCGATACCAACCGCATTGACGGTAGATTCAATTCGCGTATCTGCAACGATATTTCTGGTAACACTGAGCTCAACGGTCTTGACAAGGTTGCTGGCTGAAACAGCAGTTGTGCCCGCGTTAACTATACGGTCGTTGCCATCGCCACCGACCATCCCCCTTGCCTGGACCGAGGCAGTTGTGGAGGCATCGACTCGGGTGCGTCCACCTACCGTTACATTCACTGATGTGATATCGGGTTCCTTGACCCCATAGTCATAGAGGGTATATGCCGTGCCCGTCGACAAATCATATTTGAGGGAGTCGCGCAAGGTGAACGTTCCGGTCTGTGGATCGAAGGCCACCACCTGCGTGAAGAAGTCAGGATTCTCGCCCCCCGTGATTCGAATCCATTTGCCTACCAACTCCTTCGGATCGGCGGGTGTTGTAAACGAATTATCCGTGATCGTTGTTGATCCGCTCACTGCGTCTTCAGAAACGGTAGATCCAGTCTCCTGACCACCAACTAAGACCAGGATATTGCCCTCATTTCTGATTGCGTCTTTCCCCTCTCCCCCGGTGATTCCTGTGGCAGCCGCATTGAGCAGGATCCCCACTTTGCCATCAACATTTCCACCGCTCCCGAATGTCCGGGTCGCCGAAAGGATCCTGGGGGTGGCTTTTACAAAGACGGTGTCCGTGTTGAGGATATCATCGTCGCCGGCACCGCCGTCAACCCCTTTCGCGTAGGCCAGGGCGAGGGTTCCGGCATCCGAATAGGCCGGGCCATCGCTGCTCACGGTGATAGAATCCACTTTCACCGTACCACCTGCTTCAACTGTCACCAGTCCTTTGTTTACAATCTTATCATCCCCAGCACCTGCGGTGATACCCTTTGAAGTGGATTCACCGGCAGCATAGTTGGTTGAGGCAGCCACCGTGAATTCACTACCGAAAGTAGAGCGCGCTATAGCCACTGTAGTTGATTTTATATTTGTATTCGCGATCGCACTGGCGTTGACAACACCCTCATTCTCGATCAGGTCGTTCCCGTCATCGCCGCTTATCCCTATCGATGAAGCCTTCCCTTGCGCTGTGGAGACAGAAAACGCACGTGCATCGGAACTGCCAAAGGTGGATTTGGCAGTGGCCACCGAGGAATTTTCGACGATGAGGGTGGCATCAGCGATAGAATTGACATTCCCCAGGTTCTTTATCCTGTCGTCTCCGCTGCCGCCGATGATTCCCGCTGCATCAACCGCTCCCTCGAGTGCGGCAGCCGTGGTCGTAAGGCTGGAGGTACTCCCGAAGATGGCTTTCGCCTTGGCACGCGATTCAGAGGTCACTGTACCAGCAGATATGGCCCTCACGTTCAGCGTGTCATAATTCGCAATCACGTCATCTCCATCGCCGCCATCAATCCCTCTGGCAATCGCTTTCTTGGTTGCAGAAGCGTCTGATGCGGCCTTGCTCGAGGCACCCCCAAAAGTGACGGCAGCATCAACATAGGAATTTGCGGTGACCGATCCAATGGATTCAGCTTCAACCGTGACAGGCGCCAGACTGGTAATCACGTCATCGCCAGAACCACCAGCCATGCCAGTAGCCTCTGCCCATACATTTGCTGAAGCATCGGACACGCCAATACTGGAGGCGCCTCCAAAAGTAACGTCCGAATCCACATTCGACGTAGATTTGACGGAGCTATCAGCTTTTGTTTTAACCGTGAGGGTGTTTTTGTTTGTAATGGTGTCATTGTCGTCACCGCCGTCGATTCCAATACCCACTGCCAAGACTTGCGCCGATGCATCGGACACGGCCTTACCCGTGGCGGCGCCGATGAAAGTGGTGCTATCGGCGGTTGATGTGGATTGGGTAGTGGCCGAGACTGTGGTGGTGACAGAAATCGGTCCCTCGTTGATGATTACGTCCGCGTCGGTCTGGCCTATGGCCAACTCCGATGCGCCGCCCCGGATGCCGATGCCGGTGGCGGTCACGTTCGTCGCAGCGTTTGCCACCGACTCGCCTGAGCTCGAGCCGGCGATATTGAACCCGGTATTGGTCGCGGAGATGGCCTGGGTAGAGGCATTGGAGATAGAGTTCAGAGTAATAGCCGCAGTACTGTAGATTGCATCGTTTCCCTCACCGCCGTCTATCCCGATGGCCAGTGAATTGGCAATCGTTTCCGCTCGGGATTGCGCTTCCTGGACATTCAAACCAATGCTGACTCCCGTAACGGTCGAGGAACGAGAAGTACTTTTGACTTCAGTATCTGCGGTGATATCAAGTACGCCCCCCGCCGTGATGGTATCCCCGCCGGTGCCGCCGTCGATGCCTCGCGCGATCGCCTCGGCTGTTGATGAGCTATTGGCTACTGCAGACTGGAGTGCCGCTCCCACGGAGAGAATATTGTAATCTCTGGCCGTGCTTATGGCCGTGGCTTTCGAGCGAGCCTTGACAGTCAATTCGCTGTCGGTCAAGATTTCGTCGGCATCACCACCACTGTCGATACCTGTCGCAAGGGCTCTGGAGAGGGAAGAGGCGTCAGATTGCGCTCCCCCTTCCGATACGCCAACTGTCAGGCCTACCTTGGTGGTTTTGGCGAGACCCACGGCCTCAGAACTGGAAAAGACCTTGATGGAGCCGCTGTTGCTGATCCAATCATTCCCCTGGTCCGTCTCAATGCCTTTGACGGTCGACACCGCAGTGGCAGAGGCGTTAGAAGATGCATCTCGGAAGCTCCCCCCAATAGTGATTCCGACATCGACTGTCTCACTTGCGGCCTTGGCTTTGGCCATAGCATCCGGCTTTCCAGGATCGTAAGGATCGGTCCCAACGGTTATGGCACCGGTGTTGTATACCCAGTCATTCCCCGAGCCGCTCCTGATGCCCGCAGCATTCGCCACTGCGGTTGAAGAAGTGTCGGAAGAGGATTCGCCCAGACTTGCTCCGAGGGTCACGTCGACCTTAACGGTAGTGCTTTTGGCGCTGGTACTCGCCATGCTTCCCGTCCCCATGGGATCTGGTCCGACGGTGATATCGCCGGCGTTGTAGATCCAATCGTCACCCGAGCCGCTGCTTATGCCAATGGCGTCCGCCTCGGCTACGGCAGAGGCGTTTGATGAGGCTTGGCCCATATTCAATCCCAAGGCTAAACCGACGGTTACTGTCGTGGCTCCGGCCTGAGCATTTGCCATCGGGCCCTGATTTTCCAAACCTCCTGCGGTGATCGTTGCGGTGTTTTCAATCCTGTCGTTCCCCTCACCGCCCTCAATGCCGGTGGCGATGGCTCTGGCGGTGGCTGAAGAGTCGCCTGTTCCGACGGTGTCCGCTGCTCCGAGCCCGATGGTGACGCCTACCGTTGTGCTGGATGCCTCAGCATCAGCTTTCGCCGTGGCCTTGATCTCACTGGCATTTTCAATGGTATCGTTTCCGAGGCCACCATCGATTCCGGCGGAGTAGGAGACGCTGGAAGCTGAAGAATCAGCGACGGCGGCACCCTTGGCCATGCCCACGGCACCGGTGCCTTGAACCGATACGCTTTCGGCATTGGAAAGCGACCGGGCAAATGTCGTGATCGGGTTTTCCGAGGAAGAGATCCTGTCGTTGCCTTCACCGCCATCAATGCCGATGCTTTGCGCTATCGCCTCAGCCGAGCTATCGGCAACCGATTTGCCTTCCGCCATACCTCTCATGCTCCCGGCCAAGCCCACACTGACGGCTGTTGCCTGTGCATCTGAGAAAGAAAGGAGGTTAATTGCGCCTTTGTTGTCGATGATGTCATCATCTGCTCCGCCATCGATCCCGCTCGCACTGGCAGAGGCGGTGGAGCTTGAATCACTCAAGGCGGCTCCCACGGCATTACCTTGTCCGGTGACACTGATGTTGGCAGCGACAGCGACCGCATTCGCATCCGACTCCACGTTCGCAACGATCATTGACCGATTGGTGATTTTATCCGCGCCATCGCCACCGGCGATCCCCGTGGCGGTGGCATCGGCCGTGGTGGAGGCCTTGCTCAGGGCTTCTCCCCCGGCCTGACCCCGCAGGGTCCCCGAAACCGTCACGGAGACTGCTGTACTGGTCGCGTTCGCGTTCGAAAAGAGTTGGATCTCGCCGCTGTTGTCGATGGTGTCGTCGTCTTCGCCCCCATCGATGCCGGTTGCTTTTGCTTTCGCAACAGTAGAAACGTCGCTCAGCGATCCTCCCTCGGCAACACCATTGCCGCTGACACTGACATTTGCAGCCACCGCCACTCCCTCAGCGTGCGAATCCACGTCCGCGGTGATAGCCGCCCTGTTGGTGATATTATCCAGACCACTTCCGCCGCTAATCCCTGTGGCGGTGGCTTCGGCTGTAGTGGTGGCTTTGCTCAATGCCTGGCCCTCTGCCGTGCCATTCAGGCTGCCTGTAATGTTCAGGGATACGGCCACGCCCAGTGCTTTCGCGTCGACCTCGTCTTCCCCTACACTCTGTTTCATCAGGGTGATCGTGCCTTCATTGACGATCGTATCATCGCCCGCACCACCGGTGATGCCAATGACTGTGGATTTCGCCGTAACGCTGGCGTCGCTCTGAGCCTCTCCCCTAGCTTCACCTTTCATGCTCCCTGCTACGACCACCGACACCGACACCCCCGTGGCATCCGAGTTGGCCAGAAGATCAATGTCTCCCCGGTTCTCAATCGTGTCATCCCCGTCACCACCATCAATCCCCGTGGCCGCTGCACTCGCCGTAACGCTGGCATTACTCAGGGCCGCCCCGCTGGCACTGCCCTCGTTGGCCACAGTGATCCCCACACCAACTCCTACGGCTGTCGCTTTCGAATCTACCTCTGCTACGATCGCTCCCCTGTTGGTTATGGCATCAATCCCTGCGCCTCCTGATATCCCGGTGGCTGCGGCATCGGCCAGGGCACTGGCATCACTCAGCGCTCTCCCTTCGACGTTCCCTTCCATGCTGCCCGTAACCGTCAACCCAACACTCACCGCCGTGGCACTCGCATCGGTTTGGTCTATTCCCTCTGCCTGCTTCATCAAGGTGATCGTGCCTTCATTGGTGATTGTGTCATCGCCCTCACCACCGGTGATGCCAATGGCTGTAGATTTCGCTGTAACACTAGAGTTACTCACCGAGGACCCCGCAGCACTCCCCTTCATGGTGCCAGCCACATCCACCGACACCGACACCCCCGTGGCATCCGAGTTGGCCAGAAGCTCGATATCTCCCCGGTTGTTGATTGCGTCGCTGTCTTCACCGCCGTCAATCCCCGTGGCTGCTGCACTCGCCGTGACACTGGCATTACTCAGGGCTGAACCCTCCGCCACAGCATTAGGGGACACATCCCCCTCCTTGCTAAATCCCACCTTGAGGCTCACGGCCACCCCCGTGGCGCTCGCATCAACCTCGGAGGAGAGATTCG
>Ga0315291_10013212_pt1 | contig 10016 bp, 9 predicted proteins | sample YL17G12_20_MG_FD_203070 | JGI IMG/M metagenome (GOLD analysis project Ga0315291, IMG submission 203070) | Sediment microbial communities from Yellowstone Lake, YNP, Wyoming, USA - YL17G12_20 | ecosystem: Environmental > Aquatic > Freshwater > Lake > Sediment | place: USA: Wyoming | collected...
CGACGGATGCCTGCGTGAAACCGGCCTCGCACTGTCCGACATCGACGTGATCGTCGCGGCGCCCGCCCGGTCGGGTTACCGCGCGGCACTGGCGGCGCTGCTCGGGGTACCCGTGGACCGGGTGAGGACTGCCGGCGACGAACGCATGCACACCGCGGCCCTGGTGGCCGCCTTCGGCAACGGCAGCACCCGGCTGCCCCCGGGGACCTGTGCGTTGATGGTCGCCGCGGGTGCGGGGGTCACCGCCGGCGCCGCGTACTACCGCGAACGCCCCGACGTTCCGGGCTGACGACGCACTCCGCCCGGGTCACGCTCCAAGCGGTTAGTCAATGATGGGACACACCACTAGTCAGCACTGGCCAGCGCCGCCAGCGTCTGGGCGCTGGTGTACTTCGGGTGCCAGCCCAGCACCGACTTCGCCTTAGTGGTGTCCATGACGACAGAGGTCCGGCCGACGTGCAGCCATTCCAGCGCCGACGGCACGAACGGCAACCGCGTAATCACCGCCGACGCCGCACTCGCCGCGGCGTGCGGCACGCGGACGGGTCGTCCGCCCAACGCCGCGACCACGTCGGACACCGAGGTCACCCCGTCGCCGGCGATGTTGTAGGCACCGGGCGGGGCGGAGGTCGTCGCGGCCAGCGCGATCGCCGCGGCAACGTCGTCATGGTGCACGAGTTGCAGAGGCGTTCCCGGGTCCGGGAACAGCGGCTTGAACACCGGCAGCGCCCGGGTGGCCGAGCGGATCACGCCGGGCAGCTGACTCCACGGCATCGCATCGGCAAGCGCAGGCGCCTTCGGTCCAGCGACGATGCACGGCCGCAACACGTACACCTGAAGCGAAGAGCCGCCAGTGATCTCAGCAAGCGCAGCTTCGCAGGCGGCCTTCTGCTCGGAGTAGTAGTGCTCCGGCGAGCCGCGCGGGGGCACGTCCTCGGTGAGCGGAACCGGGTTGTCGGCGTGGTAGCCGTAGGCGGCGACCGACGAGGTGTACACCAACCGCCGGGGCCGCTCGGCGGCCACGGTTGCCTCGAAGACGTTGCGGGTTCCCGCCAGGTTGATACGCGCGCTGTCCTCGCGTGAGCCCATGATGATGAAGGCGAGATGGATGACGACGTCGGCATCGACCACCAGCGCGTCGACGGCCGCCCGGTCCAGAATGTCGCCCTGCCGGTAGGTGGTTTTCGTCCAGCCGTGTGCGGCGGGGTCAAACGGCCGACGCGCCATCCCGATGATGCGCTCCACTGCCGGATCACGCTCCAGCGCTTCCACTACGGAGATCCCGATCTCACCCGTGGGCCCGGTGACCGCGATCGTGAGCGCCATCTAATCAGCGTCCGCCTTCTGGGAGGGCAATACAGCGAAACCGCGCTTTACGGCTCCACTCTGGCGCCGCTTGTCAAACGCGTCGCCGCGCCTTCAGCAACCAATGGCGTGTTCCTCACCCCGCTCGCCGGATCGTTGGGCCGCGTCGGCGTGATTCATGCCAGCCGGGACAACGCGGCGCAGGCGCTGCGCTCGGGTGCGGTCGTGCTGGACTTTCCCGGCGGGGACTATGACGCCTTCCGGCCGACGGTGGCGCAGAACGTCATCGACTTCGACGGCCGCACCGGATACGTCGGCGAGCCGGCTGCGGACCTGTGATGCGTTGTACTGGATGACGGTTTTCGCCTGCATCGCTTTCTTGAGCTCTTCCCGGGCGACCGACCTTGAGCCCGGCCCCCTGTAGACCGCCGGCGGCCCGATCGCCGCGATCAGTCGCGCGCACGACGGTCCCGATCGCCGCGGCAGTCACGACCCCACCGCACCCATCGCGTGGGCAAACCGCTGGCGCCCGGCCGCCGATCGCTAGGGCAAGTATCGGGCACGGACACTCGCAGTATCGTCCAGAAATGGCCTCTGAGCTGCTGTTATGCTGGTGGCAGGTACAGGATTCGAACCTGTGTAGGCTTTCGCCGACGGATTTACAGTCCGCTCCCATTGGCCGCTCGGGCAACCTGCCTCGGACCAAACCGAGTTACCCCGGCTTGATGCGACTAGCAGGGTACAACGAGGATGTACCCCGGACACAAACCGGCCGATCGTGAGGGAGAGCGCCCCAGTGGCTGATTCAAGTTTCGACATCGTCAGCAAGGTCGACCGCCAGGAGGTCGACAACGCGCTGAACCAGGCGGGCAAGGAACTGGCCACCCGGTTCGACTTCCGCGGAACCGACACCACCATCGCCTGGAAGGGCGACGAGGTGATCGAGATCGTCTCCTCCACCGAGGAGCGCGCCAAGGCCGCCGTCGAGGTGTTCAAGGAGAAACTGGTCCGACGCGACATCTCGATGAAGGCGTTCGACGCCGGCGAGCCGCAGGCCAGCGGCAAGACCTACAAGGTCAGCGGCACCCTCAAGCAGGGCATCAGCAGCGAGAACGCGAAGAAGGTCACCAAGCTGATCCGCGATGATGGCCCCAAGGGCGTCAAGGCCCAGATTCAGGGCGAGGAGATCCGGGTGACCTCAAAGAACCGCGATGATCTGCAGTCCGTCATCGCCCTTCTCAAGGGCGCGGACCTCGACCTCGCCCTGCAGTTCGTCAACTACCGGTAAACAGGACGCCTCTGGTCGGCCACCCGCTCAAGTGAATAGGGTGGTTTACGTCACCCTGCACGCACTCAGTGAGGAACGCGATGACCGTCAGCCCGCACACCGACCCCCGACCCGGCGAGCAGTCCGGCGGTGACTACGACGTCGTGATCGTCGGCGCGGGCATCTCAGGGATCGGCGCGGCCTACCGCATCGCCGAGGCCGACCCTGCCAGCCGTTACGTCATCCTGGAACGCCGGGACCGCATCGGCGGGACCTGGGATCTCTTCCGCTATCCCGGCGTGCGATCGGATTCCTCCATCTTCAGCCTGAGCTGGTCGTGGGCGCCGTGGACCGGCAAGGAGTACGTGGCCGACGGCGATCAGATCCGCGACTACATGGAGGACACCGCCCGCAAGCACGGCATTTTCGGCCACATCCGATTCCACACCACGATCACCGCGGCCGACTGGGACTCCACTACCGACACCTGGACGGTGCACGTCGCGGAGAACGGAACGCAGAAGACCTACCGCAGTCGCTTCGTGTTCTTCGGCTCCGGCTACTACAACTACGACGATCCCTACACCCCGGAGTTCCCCGGCATCGAGAACTTCACGGGCACCGTCGCGCACCCGCAGTTCTGGCCCGAGGACCTGGACTACACCGGCAGGAAAGTGGTCGTCATCGGCAGCGGCGCCACCGCCGTCTCGCTGGTGCCCGCCATGGCGGAGAAGGCTGCCACGGTGACCATGCTGCAGCGCTCGCCGGGCTACCTGTTCTCCATGCCGCGGGTGAGCCGGTTCATGCAGCCCATCCGGAAGCTGCTCCCCCGCAGGGTGTCCTACTCGATTGTCCGGACGTACGCGTTGATATTCGAGAAGGTGATCTGGGTGCTGTCCCGCGGTACCCCCGGCGTCATGAAGAAGTTGGTGCGCTGGCAGAACACCAAGCTGCTGCCGCCGGACTATCCGGTGGACCGGGACTTCAAGCCGCGTTACAACCCGTGGGATCAGCGCCTGTGCCTGGTGACCGATGGCGACGTGTTCGAGGCCATCAGCCGCGGCACCCTCGCGGTGGTCACCGACCACCTCGACCACTTCGACGAGACCGGCATCGCCTGTCAGTCCGGGCGGCACCTTGACGCCGACATCGTCGTCGCCGCGACCGGCCTGAACCTGTTGGCCCTCGGCGGGGTGCGCATCAGCCTGGACGGCGTCGAGGTCAAGCCGCAGGACCGGTTCTCCTACAAGGCCCACATGCTCGAGGACGTGCCCAACCTGATCTGGTGCATCGGCTACACCAACGCCTCCTGGACACTGCGTGCCGACATCACCGCCCGCGCCACGGCCAAGCTCATCGAATACATGAAGGCCAACGGCTACACCCACGCCTATCCGCATCCGTCCGGCGCCCCGATGCCGGAAAAGCCGACATGGGATCTGCAGGCCGGCTATGTGCTGCGCAACCCCCACGCGCTGCCGAAGTCGGGCACCAAGCGGCCGTGGGTGGTGCGCCAGGACTACTTCGCCGACGCCTTCGATCACCGCTTCCTGGACAAGATCGACGAGGACATGGTGTTCGGGAAGGTGCCAACGCCCGCGCAGTTGGTCGGGTAATCGCCCGGGTTGTTGTCGCTGCAAGGTGGACAACAGCGAAAGTCCCCGGGTACCCGCAGTGAAACGGACCACCGACCCGCCCTCGCGTCGCCAAAGCCGCCGCAAACCGGGGCTCGCGGCACTAAGTTTGTGTCCATGTCAGTTGATCGCCGCGAACCGCAGGTCGTCGTTCTGGGCGGTGGTTCCTGGGGTACCACCGTCGCGTCCATCTGCGCCCGTCGCGGACCGACGCTGCAGTGGGTGCGCTCCGCGGAGACCGTCGAGGACATCAACACGAATCACCGCAATTCCGGGTACCTCGGAGACGAAGTCGAGCTGCCCGAAACTCTGCGCGCCACCAACGATTTCGCCGAAGCGGCACACTGCGCCGATGTCATCGTCATGGGCGTGCCTTCGCACGGTTTCCGCGGCGTGCTGGTCGAGCTCGCCAAGGAACTGCGCCCCTGGGTGCCGGTTGTCAGCCTGGTCAAGGGCCTTGAGCAGGGCACCAACATGCGGATGAGCCAGATCGTCGAAGAGGTGCTACCCGGCCACCCGGCCGGAATCCTTGCCGGGCCGAACATCGCCAAAGAGGTCGCCGAGGGCTACGCCGCCGCCGCCGTGCTGGCCATGCCCGATCGTAACCTCGCGGCGAATCTGGCAAGCATGTTCCGCACCAAGCGTTTTCGCACCTACACCACCGACGATGTCACCGGTGTCGAGATCGCCGGCGCGCTGAAGAACGTCTATGCCATCGCCACCGGGATGGGCTACGCGATGGGCATCGGCGAGAACACCCGCGCCATGGTGATGACGCGCGCGGTGCGGGAGATGTCCAAGCTCGGCGAGGCCATCGGTGGCCAGCGCGACACCTTCTCCGGACTGGCCGGCATGGGCGACCTCATTGTCACCTGCACCTCAAAGCGCAGCCGCAACCGTCACGTCGGCGAGGAACTGGGCTCAGGTAAGACGGTGGAGGAGATCATCGCCGGCATGAACCAGGTCGCCGAGGGTGTCAAGGCCGCCAGCGTGATCATGGAGTTCGCCGAGAAGTACGGCATCAACATGCCGATCGCCCGCGAGGTCGACGCGGTGATAAATCACGGTGCCACCGTCGAGCAGGCCTACCACGGACTCATGGCCGAGAAGCCCGGCCACGAGGTCGACGGCACCAGGTTCTGAGCAGGTCAGCCAGGCGGCATCCCCGGCAGAGCCGGAGGCAACCCCGGCAGTAGCGGGCTGGCGCCCTCCGGGCGATCCAGCAACGGATTCGTCCCGTTGACGAACGAACCGGTCGGGCTGACGACGAATCCCACCTGTTCGCGACTGTTGAGGCAGGCGATCGCGCCGGCCGCGTCGGCCCCGCAACTGACGTCACGGAAGCTGAGCCGGGTGTTCGGCGGCAGTGCCTTGACCGGGCCGGCGGCGTCGAAGAGTGGCCGGCCTGTGTTGGCGAATGTCGGCGCCCCGACCTGTCCCGCGCTCACCAAATTGGCCCCGCCCGGTGCTCCGGGCAGCGGTCCACTGCAGCCGTAATCCCCGTTCTGTCTGTTGATGATGCAGATCACACCCGATGGTCCAGCAAACGCATACCAGGTGCCCCCCATGGCCGCGTACCCGGCGGGGTTGAGTGGGGTATAGGCGTTGACGTTTGGGATGGGGGGCGGGGGCGGGGCGGGCTCGGGGTCCGCCCATGCTACGACCGGCGAACTCGCCGCAAGGAGAACCGACCCAGCGGACAGAAACCTGAGGAACATCACAACACCGTACCGAACTTGAAATGCCTGCAAAATCGCGTATTTGAAACGCGCCGGAATAGCCATAAACTATGATTGGAATTAGTAGAACCTGAGAGCCAGAGAGGCTGTACCCATGCGACGCATCAGCGACACGTTGCGCGCGGGCGCAGCGGCCGTTGGTGTCGCCGCTGGTTTGATGGTCCTGGCCTCCACCGCGCAGACACCCGACGGGTTCATCCACGCCAGCTTCGGCGGCACGCTGGACCTCTTCGGGAGCACCTCGTCTGACCTGCTCTCGATCGGTGACGGCAGCAATGACGTCGCCGAACTGGGCGCTCTGCTGAAGGGCCAGGTGAACAATGGCGACACCTACTCGCCCTACCGGGTGACCCACGAGGCCGGTTCAGCGCCGGACACGACTGCGCTGAACGTCTTCCCGACCGCCGCTCCGACCACCAAGGACGCGGCGATCCTGCCGTCCAAGCCGGTTGTCGATTCGCACGGCCGGGTGGACTGCACGGGGGCGGTGAGCTGTCACACCGACCCGGTCACCAAGGTCACCACGGTCACCTACCCCGACGGCGTCGTCGCAGTCGTGCAGTTCGTCAACAACCTGACCGTGGTCGCCTACAAGACCGTCGTTGGCATCCTGCCCAGCCAGGTTCAGACGCTGCTCCCTGCCCCGCCCCAACTGCCGACACTGCCGGCCGCCACGCTCTCCCCTGCGCCGACACCTGAAGTCGCGCCGACGCCCGAGCTGGCGGCACCCGCACCGGATGCCACGGCCGGCCCCGTCGACCCGGGACCGCCCGCTCCGGATCCTGATCTCAGCGCAAGCGAAAGGCAGGGCCCGAGAGTCAACGTGACTCGGCCGCCGATGGACTTCTCCCCCGGCCACGACGGCGGTTCGACACCGGAGCACGGCGGAATGCCCTCGACCAACGACGCGCCCCTCGGCAAGGTCAAGGACGCACTGGGTTCCGTGGTTGATGCCGTCAAGGGTGCAGTGGGTAAGGCACTCGGCCCGGGAGCGTCGGAAAAAGGGTCCACAACCGGCACATCGGGGTCCGACAGCCGGTCGGGGTCAGACAGCCCGTAGCGGGGTCCTAGCCGCCGCCGGCCATCTTCTCCAACCGGGCGATCCGCTCCTCCATCGGCGGGTGCGTGGAGAACAGCTTGGCCATCCGCTCACCGGAGCGGAAAGGGCTCGCGATCATGAGGTGGGCCTGATCGGCCAGTTGCGGGCTGGGCGGCAGCGGAGCCTGCTCCACACCCCCACTGATCTTGCGTAAGGCCGATGCCAGGGCCAGTGGATCGCCGGACAACTCAGCGCCGGACTCGTCGGCCTGATACTCCCGAGAACGGGACACAGCCATCTTGATCAGTCCCGCGGCGAACGGGCCGAGCAGCGAAACCAGCATCAGCGCAAGCGGATTGACCCCGCCCTGCCGGCCGCCACCACCACGCATGCCGGTGAACATCGCCATCTGAGCCAGGCCGGTGATCACCGACGCCATCGCGCCGGCGACGCAGGAGATCAGAATGTCGCGGTTGTAGACGTGGGACAGTTCGTGGCCCAGAACCGCGCGGAGTTCGCGTTCGTTGAGGATGTTCAGGATGCCGGTGGTGCAACACACCGCCGCGTTGCGCGGATTACGTCCAGTGGCAAACGCATTGGGATTGGCCGTGTCGCTGATGTAGAGCCGCGGCATCGGCTGATGGGCGGTGGTTGCCAACTCGCGAACGATCGCGTGAATCTGCGGGGCCTGCACCTCGGTGACCGGCTGGGCGCGCATCGCTTTGAGCGCCAGTTTGTCGCTGTTGAAGTACACGTAGGCATTCATGCCGACGGCCATCAGCACCGACAGGTACATGACATTGCGGCCGAACAGCCCGCCGACGAACACGATCAGTGCGGACATGCCGATGAGCAGGAAGAACGTCTTCATCCGGTTGGCGGTGGGGTGCCAGGTCATTGCGGTCCTCCTACGAGCGGGTCTCCGGCAGGGTAACTCCTCGCGGTGGTCCGCAAGTTCCGGATCGGGTTAAAGTTCCGGATCGGGTTAACCGTGCCGGTTAACCGTGTAGTCCACCAGCGATGCCAGCGCCCGGCGCCCCGGCACGTCGGGCAGCCCGGCGAGTTCGCTGCGGGCCTGCGCCGCGTACTGCCGCACGGTGGCCTTCGCCGTGGCGATTCCACCGGATGCCCGCAGCAGCGCCAGCGCCTCGGCCACCGCGTCGTCCTCGGTCACCGGGCCCTTGAGCAGCTCACGCAGCCGGTCGGCGTCCGGGCCCGCCTCAGTCAATGCGTAGAGCACCGGCAGGGTGTGCACACCCTCGCGCAGGTCGGTGCCGGGAAGCTTGCCCGACTCGTCGGGGTCACTTTCGATGTCGATGATGTCGTCGGAGATCTGGAAGACCGTACCGATGATGCCGCCGATGCGGCCCAGCCGTTCCACCTCGTCGGGGTTCGCGCCGGAGAACGCGCCGCCCATCCGGCCGGCCGCGGCGATCAGGCAGGCCGTCTTCTCCGACACCACCTTCAGGTAGTGCGAAACCGCGTCCTCACCGGCCGGGACGCCCTTGGTCTCGCGCATCTGACCGGTGACCAACTGGGCGAACGTCTCGGCGATGATGCGCACCGCGTCGGGCCCCAGCTGCGACACCAGCCGCGACGAGGTGGCGAACAGGTAGTCGCCGGCCAGGATCGCGATGTTGTTGCCCCAGCGGGCATTGGCCGACGGGGCGCCGCGGCGCATCTGCGCCTCGTCCATGACGTCGTCGTGGTAGAGCGTGGCCAGGTGCACCAGTTCGATCACCGCGCCGGCCACGGTGACCTGCCAGCCGTCCGGGTTCGGCCCGACATGCCCCGACAGCACGGTGAACAGCGGCCGGAACCGCTTGCCCCCGGCCTCGAAGAGATGCAGCACGGCTTCTTTCATCAGCTCGTCGGCGCCGCGCAACTCGGTGGAGATCAGTTCCTCCACGCGGGCGACGCCGTCGCGAACGTTCTGGGCGAATACCGGGTCACCGAGGTCCACCCCCGCCACCACGCTCGCCGGAGTCCTCACCTTGCCAACATACTGGTCATGTGGAGCCGCATTCATCTGAGGTCGACCGGCGGGACGGAGCGCCGCGACTGGGGGCTGACGTCCTTGTCGTCGGCGCCGGACCGTCGGGTTCCGCTGCCGCCGCCTGGGCGGCCCGCGCGGGCCGCGACGTGCTGGTGGTCGACGCCTGCGAGTTCCCCCGGGACAAGGCGTGCGGCGATGGGCTGACCCCGCGGGCCGTGGCCGAGCTGCATCGCCTCGGGCTGGGCGAGTGGCTGGACGGCCGGATCCGCCACCACGGCCTGCGGCTGGCCGGGTTCGGCGGCGAGGTCGAGGTGCGCTGGCCGGGGCCGTCGTTTCCCGAGACCAGTTCGGCCGTGCCGCGAACCGAACTCGACGACCGCGTGCGCACGGCCGCCGAAGCGGCCGGCGCCTCGATGTTGTTGGGCTGCAAGGCCGTTGACGTGTCGTGGGACTCCGCCGGGCGGGTTGACGCGGTCGTGCTTGCCGACGGCCGCCGGGTGGCCTGCCGCTGGCTGATCGTGGCCGACGGGGCACGCTCGACTCTGGGCCGGGTGCTGGGCCGGCAGTGGCACCAGCGGACGGTGTACGGGGTGGCCGCTCGGGCCTACCTGAGTTCGCCGCGAGCGAGCGAGCCGTGGATCTCCTCGGACCTGGAGTTGAGGGCGGCCGACGGGCAGGTGCTGCCCGGGTACGGCTGGATCTTCCCGCTGGGCAACGGTGAGGTGAACATCGGCGTGGGGGCGCTGGCCACCGCCAAGCGCCCCGCCGACGTGGCGCTGCGGCCGCTGATCAAGCACTACACCGAGTGCAAGCGCGCCGCCTGGGGGTTCGAGGGACAGCCGCGGGCGGTGTCTTCCGCACTGCTGCCGATGGGCGGGGCGGTGTCCGGAGTGGCCGGGCCGAACTGGGTGCTGGTCGGTGACGCCGCCGCATGTGTGAACCCGCTCAACGGCGAGGGCATCGACTACGGGCTGGAAACCGGGCGGCTGGCCGCAGAGATGCTGGGCTCAGGTGACCTGGCTGCGGCCTGGCCGGC
>Ga0315291_10013215_pt1 | contig 10015 bp, 5 predicted proteins | sample YL17G12_20_MG_FD_203070 | JGI IMG/M metagenome (GOLD analysis project Ga0315291, IMG submission 203070) | Sediment microbial communities from Yellowstone Lake, YNP, Wyoming, USA - YL17G12_20 | ecosystem: Environmental > Aquatic > Freshwater > Lake > Sediment | place: USA: Wyoming | collected...
CTCACGCCCGGGCCGCTGGGGTGGGGGGGGGGGGGGGGTGTGGGCCCCCCGGGGGGGGGGGGGGGCTTTTGGTTGGGGGGGGGGGGGGGGGGGGGGGGGGGGGGGGGGGGGGGGGGGGGGGCAGCGGTGAAGAAGGGAGCCCCCTCGCCGCCACCCTCGCGCCCGGTCGGGGTGTGATCCAACGCCCGTGTCGACCCCTCACAGCTCGTGCCAGCACATCTGACTACATAATTTGTGGTGTCGTGGCGGGGGAGTAGGCCGGATACACCTTGGCCACGCCCCCTTTTTTGCGGGGAGGCAATTTTTTTGGAACTTTCGCTGGCCACACCAATGCCTCTCTCCCTCCCCGCGATCGCGACCGACCCACCCACGCACCTGCAGTGAAGCTTACCCCCCCCACCGAACAGCTGATAAAGGGCCCCGGCTCAAGCGCGCCGCTTGTAACGAGCGGGGTGAGCGTGAAGGAGCGACCGGCGTGGCCGCGGCTCATTGGATTTTGTGTGTGCAGAAAAAAAAGGGGGGACGGGAGAAGGCGTGGGTGTGACGCGCGAGGTCACACCACGCGACGAAGAAGAGGATGTAGGGGTGGCGCCTCTCAGCCCGAGGAGGAGAGACAAAGGTGTGTGCACGGGGTATGGGGCCGGCGTGGGGAAAAGTGACGGGGAGACGGGGAAGAGAGCACCGCGAGAATGGTCGAATGAGGAAAGCAGCGCAGAGGGTTGTTTTCAAAACACGGCCGAATAGAGCGGAAGGGCTCACCAGGAAATGGCACCCGAGGTCTGCTCGACCTGATAAAGCTCTAGCCTGGACGGTATCCGACCTCAACCTGCGAGCTTCCTGCCAGATGGCGGCCTCCCTGCGAGGCGGGCCTGTTCTTTTACTAGGCGCGGCGGGAGCCTCGCCACCCCGGCCCAACGCATGCGACGCCCCAATGCTGCTACCAGCCATTCCCAGACCCGATGCCGGCAGGGGCAGGACCGGCAGGGAATTTATGAACCATCGACGCATAGAAGGGCGCAAAGCAACGTTGGCTGCCGCGACTGGTGGCGGTGAAGACAATGTCGACGACCCTGCCACCCCGCCCCTCCTCCCCGCCTGGGCCACCGCCCCGGCCGTCGCCTGCCTCCCCATCGCGCCCGCCCTGCCGGCCATCACCGCCCACCTGGCCTCCAACCCCGTGCTCGTCCTGGAGGCCGCGCCCGGGGCGGGCAAGACGACGACGGTCCCGCTGGCCCTCGCACTGGGCATGGGCGTGCGCGTGCTGGTGGTGGAGCCCCGCCGCCTGGCCGCCCGGGCGGCCGCCCGGCGGATGGCGGGCCTGCTGGGCGAGCGCGTGGGCGAGCGGGTCGGCTTCCGTGTGCGGGGGCAGGCGAGAGTGTCGGCGCAGACGGTGGTGGAGGTGGTCACGCCCGGGCTGGCGCTGCGCGCGCTGGCGGGGGCGGCCGCAGCGGCGGCACAGGCACAAACCCATTGCGCCGCCTCCACGACCTCCTCCACCCCGCCCCCTCCGCCTCACCGCGTGCCGCTCGCCCGGTTCGGGGCCGTCATCCTGGACGAGGTCCACGAGCGGGGTATCGAGACGGACGCCTGCCTGGCCCTGCTGGCCGCGCACTCCCCGCTCCGGGCCGCCCGCCCGGATTTGAGGGTGGTGGCCGCCTCGGCGACGCTGGGCGGGGGGCTGGCAGGGCGGGTGGCCGGCCTGCTGAGTGGCGGCGGCGGCAGCGGCGGCGGCGGCGGCCCCGCCCCGCCCTCCCCGTCCATCCTCACCCTCCCCGAAGGGCGAGCATTCCCGGTGCGCACCCTGTATGCGGGGCCGCCGGCGGGCAGCCGGGACCGGGACCTGGCGGCTGCGGTGGTGGGCGGGCTGTCAGCCGGGTGGGCGGCGCTGGGGGGCACGTCCGGCGACGCCCTCGTCTTCCTGCCGGGCGCCCGCGAGATCCGGGCCTGCCAGGCCGCGCTGGCGGCCTCCGCCCTGGCGTCCTTCACGGTCGTCCTGCCCCTGTACGGCGCCCTGCCCGCGGCGGACCAGGACGCGGCCCTGCGGCCCGGGCCGCCCGGCGACGGGCGGCGGCGCGTCATCCTGTCGACCCCCGTCGCGGAATCCTCCCTCACCGTCCCGGGTGTCCGCCTGGTCGTCGACGCCGGCCTGGCCCGCACGCCCGCCGCCGACGCGGGCAGCGGTCTGGACAAGCTGGTCACGGGCCCCATCCCCCAAGCCAGCGCGGACCAGCGCCGGGGGCGGGCGGGGCGGACGGCGCCGGGCGTGTGCGTCCGCCTGTGGACGGAAGCCTCCCACGCCCGCCGCCCGGCGGGCGGTGTGCCGGCCGTGCTGCGGTCGGACTACGCGCCGACGGCCCTGGTGCTGGCCAGAGTGGGGTTGGCGGACGCGGTCGGCGGGTTGGCCTGGTTGGACGCGCCGCCACCGGGCGCGCGTGCTGCCGCGACACGCCTGCTGTACTGGCTGGGGGCGCTGGTCGAGGGTGGCGGGGCGGCGGCCGCCCCCACGCTCACGCCCGCGGGGGCCGCCATGGCCGCCCTGGGCGCCCACCCGCGCCTGGGCCGGATGCTCCTGGTGGCGGCAGACCTGGGCGTGCCCGAGCTGGGGGCGGTCGTGGCCGCGCTGGTGAGCGCGGGGCGGGATATCCTACCCCGCCCCGTGAAGGGCGGTGCGGGCCACGCCCTGGGCGCGGATTTGGGCGTGCGTGTCCTGGCCCTCGCCGGCGCCGGGCCTGGGGCGGGCCTGGTCGATGGCAGGGCTGCCCGGAGCGTGCTGGACGACGCGGGCGTCTTGTACGGGCAGCTGCGCCGGGTGGTGGCCGGGCGGCGACTGGGCGCGGCTGAGGGTTCGGGTGAGGCCGAGGCCGAGGACGACGGCGACGACGAGGCCGGCGGCGGCGTCGACACGACCGACGAGGAAGGCGAGGAAGAAGAGGGCGCCGAGCCGCCTGGCGACCCTGGCCAAAACAACCTGCTGCCCTGCTACGGGCGCGGCCCGGCCGCCCGGGCCGGCCTTGCGGCCGCGGCCGCCGCCCAGGCCGGCCACGCGTCCCTCCTCCTGGGTGCCCTCCTGGCGTCCGCCTACCCTGACCGCGTCGCGGTGCGGCGCGGACGCAGCAACCGGGCCCGGGACACCGCCTTTGACCTGGGCGGGTGGGAGGGGGGTGAGGGAGGGGGCGGCTCGGCCGCCCGGCTGCCCGACCCGGACGACCCCCTCCAGTCCTCCCCGCTCCTCGCCGTCGCGGCCCTGGCCACCTCCGCGCCCGGGCGGTCGCCCGTCATCCTGGCGGCAGCCCCTGTGGACGCCGATCACCCCGCCACCGCGTCCATTCCGGGCCTTGTCGTGCGGGAGGCGCGTGCCGAGTGGGTGACAGGCGGGGCGGCCGCCACCTGGGTGCTGGCGGCCCGCCGCGTCGTCCGGCTCGGCGGGGCGGTCGCGGCCGAGGAGGCGGTCGACCCGTCGTCCCTGGGCGCGGCCGCTTTGGAGGCTGCAGCGGTGGTGTTGGCCGGGTCTGTCGGCCTGGCAGCGTGCGGCGCCCCGCCGGCCTTCCTGGCCGCCCGGGCCCGGGCCGCCTGGTGGCATGCGAGCAGCGGTGGGGGGAGCAGCGGCGGTGCCAGCAGTGCCCCGGACCTTTCCGAGGCCACCCTCGCGGCCTCCTTGCCGGCCTGGCTGCCTGGCCTGCGCGCGGCCCGCACGGGCGCAGACCTGGCGTCCCTGCCCTGGGTACACGCGCTGGCAGCCTTGCTCACGCCGGACGTGTGGGCCGAGGTTGACAGGGCAGCCCCGGGCGAGTGGGAGGCAGCGCCGGGGGTGAGGGTCGGCCTCTGTTATGCCGACGCCCCTCCTGTCGCCCTGGTGCCCCTGGACGTCGCGTTCGAGGCGGGGCTGGCGACCGGCGCGCCCCCACCACCCGCGGTGGGGGTGGCTCTTGTCCTGCCTGGCGACGGGAGCAGCAGCGCCCAACCTCTAGCCCAGGCACCCTCGCTGGAGGCCCTGTGGAAAGAGTGGCCCCGCGTGCGGGCGGCGTTGCGGCGCCGCCCCGGTGGTGGGAGCAAAGAGAAGAAGGACTGGCCAGAGTTGGCTCCGGGTGGGTTGGGTGCGGGAGTGGGGACGCCGGCGGCAGGCGGGGCGGCGAAAGGGAAGAAGAAGAAAGGGAAGAGATAGGGAAAGAGAGTAGAATTCATTCTAAACGTGCACAGCACGCACGCCCAACCTATGAATATCACATGCTCGCACGCCCGCATTATCATCACCCACCCCCGCATCCAAGCTCACCGCCGCAACATCACCAACAGGAACAGCAGGGCCACCCCGCCCGCCGCCAGCGCGCCCTGCCTCCGCCGGGCGGGCGAGTGAAAGACCCGCTTGAACCGGGTGGCCGCCCCTGCCAGCCCTGCCTGGGCGATGGACATGGAGTCGGCCATCGAGTCCAGGAGCGTGTGCTGGCCCTCCACCTCGGCGTGGATGCCGTGGGTCATCTAGGTGATCGAGCGAGTGAGGGAGCGGGGATGGGGATGATGAGAAAACGGGCCGGGTTGAGAAAAGAAAGAAAGAGCGCAGGGTGCCCGCCCTCTCCTTCGACTCACCGCACGCAGCGCCCCCACCCGGTCGCCCAGGGCGTCAATTTCCCGGTCATTGTCCCGCTCCAGGGATTCAGGGTCGACCTTACATATATATATATAGGTGAGAGAGAGAGAGAGAGAGATGGGCGTGAGCGAGCAAGCAGCGTTTTTTCAAAGCTCGCATTTTACCGTCGCTTCTCTCCCCTGCGCGCTCACCGAGCTGCTGCCAAACATGGGACCGCGCCGGCCGGTGCTCATGCACGGCTGGGGTGAGCAGGTGGGAGGCGTATGTGTGCGCGTGTGCAGAGAGGCGCGTGCGATATGGAGAGGAACGACGAGCGCGCGCAGATGAACGAAGTGCGAGTTTGATTTTTGTTTTTTAAGCTCCAGTCTAGCTCCAGTCTCTCATCAACCGCCCGGGGGTAACGCAACCTGTGTGTCACGCAGCCGCCACCCAATGACCACCCCACCCCCGCCTACCGACCCGGCGTACGATGACCCCTTGCCCTGGCCCGCCCCGCTGAGCCTGCTCCCGCCCTCCCCTCCCCGCGGGCGGCGCCCCAGCAGCAGCAGCGCTGCACCCACCACCCGCCGCCGCCCGCCGCTCTCGCCGCCGCCCTCGCCGCCCACGCACCGGGCCCGGCCTGCCGCGCCACCCACCACCTGGTGGGGAGAGGATACAGGCTTGGAGAATATCATGGCGCGCCTGGGGCTGAGCAATGTGGAGGGCGGGCCGGTGAGGGCAGAGAGAGAGAAAAAGAGGAGGTTGAGACAGGACAGGGAGGCCAACCATCCCCTCCTGTACATCTCTCTTTGCACTCTCACGCGCCACTCTCGACACCGCTTCTCACCACCTCTCCCCACCAACCTGTGTAGACCCCACCATTTTTGTCCTCGTCCTCCAAGCGCCGCAGGGGCCGGGAAGCCCAGGAGGCCGCCGCTGCGGCGGCCACCGCTCAACGCGGCCCCACGGTGGCCATGTGCGCCTGCTGTGGCCGCCCGAAACGGGCGCGGCGGGGCGTGGGGGAGAGGGGGGGTGGAGGCGCAGTACCCACCACACCGCGCCCTCCGCCGCTCCACCCGGGGGTCGTGCGGGTGCGGTTAAGCGGAGAAGAAGGAGGCGGGCCGGTCGTGGGGGCCATCCCACCTGCTGCCCCCGCACCGCAACCTCACCCTCGCCCGCCCGTGCCCTTCACCCCGCGCCCCCGCCACCGGGTGGACCGGGTGGACCGGTTCCAGTAAGTCAAAAGCAGAGACCGCGTCCTCACGGTTCATCTTTTGTGGCGGCTCTACCCTCACGTCTCAACCACCACCCTTCTCCCCCTCCAAAAGTGAGTTCCAGGCCGCCTGGGCGGCGGACCCTTTCCTTGCCGTCGGCGGGGACGCCCGCCACCCGCACCGACCGCGCGGGGCGCTGTCGGCAGCCTTCGCTGCAGAGCACGCCTCCCTCGCCCGGGCGGGGTGGGGTGCATAAGCAGAGAAGAGAGAGAGGTGTGCGTGTGTGACTGAAGCCTTTTTTTTTTTTTTTCGGTTTCAAAACCACGTTTTTCTTCACAACGTCCCAAACGCCCGGTCGCCCGCGTCGCCCAGCCCAGGCACGATATACCCCCGTTCATCCAACTCCGCATCAATCATGCCCGCATAGACCTTCAATCTTGGGAACCGCTCGCCCAAGGCTTTCAGCGCGGGCGGCGCGACGACTGCGCACACCAGGCGGACGTTGCCCACGTCCGCCCCGCGGGCCACCAGGTCGGCCATGACCTGGACCACCGTCCCCCCCGTAGCCAGCATGGTGTCCACCACCAGGATGCGGTCGTCGGGCGACAAGGAGGCGGGCAGCTTGTTCAAGTAGGGCGTGGCCATGAGCGTCGCCTCATCCCGGGCGTAGCCGACGTGGTACGTCTCCGCCTGGGGCAGCACCGTGCCTGCCTGCTCTAGGAGCACCAGGCCCGCTCGCAGGATGGGCACCACCTTGACCGGGCGGTTGGGGTCGACAAAGGTGCAGTCCGCGGTGCCGCAGGGCGTCTCGACCTGGCCGTCCAGTGTCGGTAGCCAGTCCTGGGCGACGGCCTCGTAAATCAGGTTCCGCCCCAGCTCCGCCAGGGCCGACCGGAAGACGGGAGGGGGGGCGGCGGCGTTGCGGGCGACGGCCAGCCAGTGCTTGCAGAGGGGATGGGAGGGGACGTAGACCTGTGGAAGGGGCGGGACAGGGGGCGTGAGAAAGTGGAATGCACAAGGGAGGGGAAGGTTCGTTTGTTCGCTCTCTATCTCTTGCCGCACTGCAGGCTGCCTTTCTCGAGCGCCCGCGCCTCAACTGGCAGTTCCACACACACTGGCATGCAGCCCGTGTGTCAAAGTATGCCGCCCACACGATGAGCAGTGTGTGAAAGATACACACTCGCGGCCCCTCTGAAAACTCACCAAGAGCTGGCCGCCGGGCGGGCCGGCGGACGCGACATGCGAGGGGGGCGCGCGTTGACAGGGGACCAGTCGAGCAGGGGCTATGCTACGGGGAGGACGCAGACCCGGGCTGGCTGCCCCCCGGCCAGGGAGTGACCGGGCGTGCATGGCGTGGTCGCGTGAGGGCGGGTGCGAAGGAGAGGAATGGAAATGTGAGAAGGGCACACTGACCATCACACCATCATCGACCACCATCTCAGATCATCAAACACACGGGGGGCACGCCCAGCCCCACGACGCCCGCCACCTATCGCGCTCATGTGTGCGAGTGCTTTGTTTTCACAACACCTGGCTCTCTCTACGTCCGCCCCTCCGGCCCTCCTTCTCAACCGCCGCGTCCACCGCGGCCCACACCGCCTCGCCCGCTCCACCACCACCACCACCACTGCCTCCCCTCCTCAAGACCAGCCCCCGCTCATCCACCCACCTCAACCACGCCCGCCAGTGTGGATCGGACGCCAGGGTGTGGCGAGCGCCCACGACGATCAGCCCCCGCCGTGCCCGGGTCAGGGCGACGTTCAGGCGGCGGGCGTCGGCCAGGAAGCCGACGCGGCCGGCCGGGTTTGACCGGACAGCGCTGAACAGGATGACCTCCTTCTCCCGGCCCTGGAACCCGTCCACCGTGCGGACCTCGACCGCGGCCAGGGCCGGGGAGCCGGCGGCGTCTAGGGCCAGCCGCAGGGCCCGTGCCTGGCCGGCGTATGGAGTGATAACGCCGATGCTGTCAGGGTGGAGCACGGCGGACGGCGGTCCACTCCCACCACCACCACCGCTCCCCATCACCAGCAGGCGCGCGGCCGCGAGCACGGCCGCGACCTCAGCCGCGTTGGCGTAGGAACCGCCAGCGTCGGGAGACCGGGCATCCGGCCCGCCGCCGCCACCGTCGCTCGTGTGGAAGCCGACCCCGCCCGCCCGGACCTCCACGCCGCCCTCCACGCTGATAAAGGCGACGGGCGACCGAGCGTCCGGCCAGGGAAAGGACCGGGGGGGCGCCCGCTCCCGGCCGCCCACCCCGTCCAACAGCTTGCTCCCGTAGAAGCGGGCACTCGGGAAGGCGGAGATGGCCGGGTGCATGCGGTACTGCGTGTCCAGCAGGGCGGTGGCCACGCCCGCGGCCGCCGCGCGCTCGAAAAGGGACACGCCCAGCCCTGCGCTCAGGGCGTCCTGGGAGACAACCGTCGGCGGCAGCTGGGCCGGATCGCCGACCAGCACGGCCGCCCGGCACCGCCGCAGCAGGGCCACCAATGCAGCGGGTTCCGTGGCTTGGGAGGCCTCGTCCAGGGCGACCAGGCCGAAGGACAGGGCGGCCAGGGTCGGGTCGCCCGCGCCGATGCAGGTGGCCGCGACCACGTGCGCCCGCCCCAACACTCGCGCCGCCGCGGCCTCTTGCAGCTGGGCCGCGCGTTCCCGCTCTGCCCGGGCGGCTGGCCCGCCCGACGAAGCTGCTCTAGCCCGGGACGCGGCTGCCAGCTTGCCCGTCGGGCTGTCGGCGATCAAGGCCGCCAGGGTGAGGTGGCGCAGGTCGGGCGACGCCTTGGCGGGCGGGCCCACCCGCACGATGCGCAAGGGTGGCTGCTGTGCATCCAAAGACGATGCCTCTACCAGGGCCCGCACCAGGTTGTCCACCGCAATGTTGGAGGCGGCGGTGACAAGGATTGGGACGGGGCGCGGGGAGGCAGAGGACGCAGGGTTTGACGGGGATGGGTCGTTGGCGGCCTCCCTCCCACCACCAGCCGTCGCGTGCGGGTCGGGCGCCGCGTGCCGGGAGGGCGGCTTCAGCACGGACCGCCGCACAACCGCCGTCAGCAGGGCGGCCAGGGTGCGCGTCTTCCCTGTCCCGGGCGGGCCCTGCCACAGCGTGAGCGTGCGGGAGAGGGCGGCCACCGCGGCGGCGGCCTGGGAGGGGTTGAGGCCAGCGACCGGGGAACGCAGGTCCGCGGCCGCGGCGGCCCGGGCGGGCTTGGCAGCCCCACCCGTTGCCCAGGGTGGTAAGATAGCTGCGGCAGCCTCAGCGGCCACGGGCGTGGTCGGCCCGCCCGCCCCGGAGGCCAGCGCCCGCCGCAGCCCCGCACAGGCCCCATCCTCCGGCGTCCGGGTCGGCGGGGCCGGGTTACAAAAGTCGGCCAGGGCGGCCACGCACCGGTCGTGCGGGGTCTGGGAGACGTGAAGGTCCAGGCGCCACCCCCCAGACGCGATAGGCGAGGTCGCAGAGGGGCGTTGGCGGTTGGCTGTGGACGACGCGCTGCCCAAAATGCGCGCGGCCGCGGCTGGGGAGACCGCCACGCGCAGCCAGGTGGTGGAATAGTCGAGCAGGACGCCCTCCGTGCCGCCACCGTCACCATCAAAAAGCCCGCTGACCGTCCCACCGGGTGGGGTCATGAGGACGGCGTCGCCCGGGGTGAAAGCGTGGAAGGGCAGGAGCGCGCCGGGCCGGGCGAGGGAGAGGCGGAGGAGGGGGTCGCCAAAGAGCGCGCCTGCCCGGCTGATGGTGAGGCCGAAAAGGGCGGCACCCGCGGCGGCCAACCGGGCTTGGGGCCAGTCCCGGAGGCGGGCCAGCGTCTCCGCCCGCTCCACCTCCAGCTCGGACGCGAGGGCGGCCGTGAGGGTGGTCTGGTGGGCGACCAGGAGGGCGCGCTCCGCACTCTTGCGGGCGCCCCGGGCACGCGTCACCCGCTTTTGGGAGGTGGTGGGGTCGGGCGAGGCCAGCTGCATGGCCGGCACAGGCCCGCCCGCATGCTTCAGCAGGGCCTCCGTCGCCAGTTCAGGCGTTATGAGAGGAAAAGAGGGCGGAGCGGTGGTGGTGGTCCTTGAGGTTGCTCCCTGCACCCCCCCCCTCACGCTTGCCCGCCCCGCCGCGACGGCCGCGATGGCGCCCAGGGCCGCGGCTTCCTCCGCGGCGCGCTCACGGGCGGCGGCTGTAGCGCGGGCGGCTCTGGCGGACGCCGCGATGCGGGAGGCCGCGTCCGCCAGAAGGTCGGCCTGGGAGGCGGAGTGC
>Ga0315291_10013218_pt1 | contig 10014 bp, 5 predicted proteins | sample YL17G12_20_MG_FD_203070 | JGI IMG/M metagenome (GOLD analysis project Ga0315291, IMG submission 203070) | Sediment microbial communities from Yellowstone Lake, YNP, Wyoming, USA - YL17G12_20 | ecosystem: Environmental > Aquatic > Freshwater > Lake > Sediment | place: USA: Wyoming | collected...
TCGGCTCCCGCCTGTTCACCCCTGAAAACATCGACAAGGGCGGCGAGGCGTTGCAGTAGCACTGGTCTGAAGCCGCAGATTTCGCGGATTGCACAGATGACGCACGGTCGCGGTCGACTTATCGCATGGGAACTATTTTTGATAGGGGAGGCGCCGGATGAGATTGTCACAGAGCCGCCGGGCATTCCCATTCTCCGCCGGAATACGCCGGGGAATGGCGCTGCGATTTGCACCCGAGATTCAGCCCTGACGGAAAGAAAGTGGCGACCGATTCGCCTCACGGGGGCAACGGGCGGCAGATGTACGTGATCGACATCTCTTCGATCGTGGGGTAAGAAAGCATGAGTCGCCGGTCGTTCTTTTAGACCATGGCGGTGGCCGCCGGCCTCTCGCTCGGCAGACGCCGCGATAGCTTACCTCTGCTTGCTGAAGCGGTAAACGTGCACCTCGTTCGGGCCGAACCAGTCGGTGAAGCTGCCTTTCGAGACGCTGACCTGCCGCGGCTCCTCGTAAAGAACGTCACCGGCGGTTTGGCCAAAAGGCAGCCCGCTGAAGCGCGCCTCGACCGTCGCGCCTTCGCGCTTGGCGGCGATCAAAAAGACGTGGCCGCCCGCCTCCCGAATGCAGAATTCGAGATCGGGAGGGGAGATGCCGTCAAGCTTTACCGCCAGCTTCGACTGGGGCGCAACCAGCGCCGGGAAAAGCGGGCCGGCGGGATTCAGCTCGTCCAGCACCGGCTTCAGGACTTTGTAATAGAACGTCCAGTTCCAACCCAGCGCCGCGTCCCGGCGATTGAGGCCGGCCTGGACGTCGCCGCCAAAGAAGGCCAGCCCACGCGCGCCGTTGATGATCGCCTGGTAGGCCATGTAGCGCTCTTCGGCGAATGTGGGGAACCGCAGCGTCTTTCCGGGTCTGGCCACGCCGCTCCAGCATATTTGCAGCACCATCCAGAAGGGCTTTTTGCCCGCCGTAATTTCTTTCATCCAATTCGCGTAATCCCCGACCACGCTGACATTCTTATTCGGCAGGTGGCTATGAAGCCCGGGGGGGTAACCGACCGGATAGATATCAATTGCTCCGACGTCGTAGGTGGGGTCGTATTCTTTCAGCTCCTCGAGGGTGCCACGCGGCGCCTGGGTGATCCACACCGGATGGCGGCGGTCGACCTCGTGCACGATCTCGTAGAACTTGCGACACAGGGCCACCGGCACCTTGCCCCACTGCGGCTCGTCGGTCCCTTTCCAGAACCCGAGCCCCGCATGGCCCGCATATTTCGTTACCACCCGGCGCAGTTCTTTCGCCTTTTCGCTGTCGTCCGCCGGGATCGCATGCAGATCGGGAATCCAGATGGCGGCAAGCAGGCCGGTGGCGGCCGAGCGCGCCAGAATGTGGTCGAGTTCCGCCTCGGCTTTCGCACCCCATTCGCCCGGCTTCGGCCCGCAGCGATGAAATACCGTACCGTTGCTTTTCAGCTCCGCGTAGGCATCGCCGCCATTCGGCGTCTTTCCGTCGGCAGACGGAGCCAGGGTGAAGCCAATCGGGAACGCGGGCCTCCCGTTGACCACAAACACGTTGTCCGGCCCGATGCGCACGTCACTGCCTGATGCAAGCAGAGCGGACAGAGCGCATGCGGAAGCGAAGGCCAGTAAGGCTCGGCACATAGAAAAGTCCCTCAATAGACCAACGAGCGCGAGTCAGCATAGCCGGAACCAGAAAGAAGATATGATACTCTGCCTTCTTTGCGTCTCTGCGGTTCAATCATCATTTCGTGTGTTACCATCTGCCTCGCATATGAAGGTGTTGCTGGCTGCTCTCTTCGTTGCCTGCGCGATTGCCGCCGAGCGCCCCGCGGACATCACCGATCCCGCTGCCGCGCGAGCCTTCAAAAATAAATATATTGCCATGACCGACTCCTGGGCGGACGGCATCGAGTTCACTCCCGAGGAACTGGCCGCCATGCGCGCCGGGAAGAAATGGGAAGCGCTCATGTGGACCGGCCCGGATGACCCGCTGGCCAACAGGATCATCGCGGCCGGTGAGCCGTCTTTCGAGGCCATGGCCTCCTACTACCCCGGCAAGATCCTCGACCGCACGGTGCTCGGGACCTGGTCGGATCCGCGCGCGCCTCTCGGCGAATTTGTCGACGAGTTCGCCATTTACTGGAACGGCGCCATCGCGGCCAACATGGTCCGGGGCCGGCTCACGGATCGCTTCGGCTCAACGGGGCAGCAGCCGCTGGCGCCCAACACCGTGGTGCTGTTTCGCGTCGGCCCGAACGCGGAAATGTTCGGGCGCGCACGCGAGAGGTATTCCAGCATCGGCTACGAGCAGGGCTATCTGCCGGTTGTCGTGGCGACCTACGAAACCGGCGGTGTGCGCTACCGCCAAACGGCGCTGGCCGATAAACCGGCCGGCGAGACCGGCGGCTGGGACATCGCCTACGTACGCTTCGAGATGACCAACATCTCGAAATCCGCCCGCACCGCCGAGCTTCGCGCGGAGGTCATCCTGAACGACGGCGGGCGGGTCACCACGGAAGCTGCCGCCGGCGTCTCGCCGGCACCCCACGTAGCGCCGGCGTCCCGCCGGTACGGCTCCCGGATTCGCTTCGCCGCGTACCGGCGAGACGCCGGCGCTACAACGGAAGCGGCCGGGACGGCCGCCACGCGCGTGATGGACGCGAACGGCGCTGTTTTGCTGATGCTGAGCGACTCCCGCCGCAAGTTTGAGCTGAAGCCCGGCGAATCGGCCCGACTGTATCTGAAAATCACGTACGTGCCCGACGCCAAACGGCTGGTCGCTCCCGCCTCCCAGCCCGATTTCGAGGCCGCGCATGCACGCGTCAAAACCTTCTGGAGCGGGCTGCTGGCCAAGGGCGCCGGAATCGACGTGCCGGAGCCGCGAGCCAACAACGTCTGGCGCGCGCTGCTGTTGCAGAACTTCGTGCTGGCCGACGGACCGCGGTTCACCTACGGCTCCGGGCTGATGTACAACGATTCGACCTACCCGCAGGAGAACGGGTTCGGAGCGCACACCTTCGCCATGTACGGTTTCAAGGACTACGCCAACGCGCTCCAGCCCTGGTTCGTGGGCATGAGCGTGACACGCCAGGGAGCGGAGCGCAAATACCAGAACCGCCGTGCCATGGTGCTTCACCACCTCCTCGAAAACTACCGGCTGACGGGCAAGACAGACCTGTTCCACCGCTTCCAGAAGGATTATTACCGCGTGGCCGAGGAGATCATCTCGGACCGTCACAGCACCATGGTCGATGTGAACGGGGAAAGGCCATGGCACTGGGGGCTGTTGCCGCCGGACAAGCCTGGCGTCGATGTGCAGGCCAGCACCCAAACGGTCTACGTGCCCGGCCACAACATCACCAACTGTCAGGGACTGGCCGATTTCGGCCGCTTCCTCACCGCGACCGGCATCGATCCCCAGCGCGGCGGGCGCTATGCGCGCGAAGCAGCCGAATTCCGCAAAACCCTGATGAGCGCCATGGAGCGAGCGGCCATCCGCATTCCCGGCCGGCCGCCATTCGTCGATCTACAGACCTTGTATTTCCGCCAGACGCCCGACTACGGGCCCGAACCATACGACGACCTGGCCCTGGGCCGGCTGCAGGGGACATATTTCCACTACTGGGTGGACATGAATTTTCATTACAACTTTTTCAACCCCGATGACCTGGTGGGCCAGTGGCTCGCCGATTACGTGCAGCAGCGGAACGGGTTCGTGCTGGGGCTTACCCGTGCCCGCGGCATGACGGATGAACCGAGCGGCAGGGTCAACCCGGTGTATGACGCCGGGTATTACAACTATCGCCTCCGCCGCGGCGAAATCGATCGCTTCCTCATCGGGTTTTACGGGCGCCTGGCATTCGGCATGTCGCGCCACGTCTACGTATCTTCCGAAGGCCAGCCGTTCATCCCCTACAACACCGAGAAAGGCGGATTGGTCGGCGCGGCATACCCGTTTCCCAATTCGGCGTCGAATGCCGATACGCTGCTCATGCTGCGGAACGCCCTGGTGCTCGAGGAGCTGAAGGACAACGTCGAAACAGGCGACATTTTTCTGCTGCGCGGCGCGCCGCGGGCCTGGTTCGAGGACGGCAAACGGATCGCCGCCGCCGGCCTCGCCACCTACTTCGGTGATATTTCATTTTCGGTCGATTCGAAAGCGAAGCAAGGCGTGATCGTCGCGGAGATCGAAGCTCCCGCCCGCACTCCGTACCGGCGCATTCTGCTGAACCTGCGCCATCCGGCGCGTGCGCCGATGAAGCGCGTCATGGTGAACGGCAAAGAGCATCGAGACTGCGACTTTGAAAGTGGGATGGTGCGCCTGGCGGCCGGGGCCAAGACGTACCGTGTCGAGGCCCGGTATTGACGCTTTGGCCCGCGGCAAGCTGCCGCACTCCAAATGTCCGCGGTTTTCAGGTAGCATAGGCCCGGCCGGCGTACCCAACCCTGCGCCGGCCGCCAAACATGAAGACGATGCTTCCGCTGCTCGCCCTGCTTCTTCTGGTTGCTCTAAACCTCCCCGCACAGACGCCACACAAGCTCATCGCCCAGCCGGTGAACTCCGGTTTTGAGCCGGCACACGACAGCTACAACGGCGTGTCCTGCGCGAGCGACGGGAGGATTTACTACGTCCTCTGCACCGAGCGGCCGGAGGTGGGCGCGCAGATGTACTCCTACGATCCGGCAACCGCCAAGGTGAAGCACCTCGGCGACCTGACCGCGGCCTGCGGCGAGAAGGGTTCGAACGCCGTCTGCCAGGGCAAGTCGCACGTGAACTTCATCGAGGCCGACGGGAAGCTCTACTTCGCAACGCACATCGGCTACTACACTCCGGGCGCCGGAGGCCGCGACGTCATGGGCGTTCCGCCGGCCGGCATGAAGCCCTATCCCGGGGGCCACTTTCTCTCCTATGACCTGCGCACCGGCAAGTTCGAGAACCTGGCCGTCAATCCGAATCGCGACGGCATCATCTCCATGACCATGGATGTGCGGCGCGGCCGGTTGTACGGGCTCACCTGGCCGACAGGCCATTTCCTGCGCTACGACCTGGGGCGCCGCGAACTGCGCGACCTGGGGCCCATACCCGGGCAATCGCCCGACGCGCCCGTTTACCGCGCCATCTGCCGCGCGCCGATTGTGTATCCCGACGACGGCTCGGTCTTCTTCACCACTGTCGACGGTCTGATTATCCGCTACGATTATCAGCACGACGCGCTGAGTGTCGTGGAAGGCGAGGACATGAAGAAGGACTACTTTGGCCTATGGGACTCGGACAAGCCCGGTCACATGGGCTACAACTGGCGGCAGGTGGCATGGTACCCGCCGGAACGCACGATCTACGGGGTCCACGGCAACTCGGGATACCTGTTCCGCTTCGATCCCCGGGCGCTCCGCATCGAAGTGCTCGACCGCATTACCTCGATGCCGTCAAAGCGGAGCGGGATGTATGACCAGTTCAGCTTCGGCTACCTGGGCTTTACGCTCGCGCCCGACGGCCGCACCATCTACTACCTTACCGGCGGGCCGATTTACATGGGCGGCAAGCGGGTCGAAGGAAAGAAAGAAACGGCCAAGGGCGAGGCCAAGGGGCTGGAGAACCTCCACGTGATCACCTACGACATCCCCGCCCGGAAGTACACCGACCACGGACCGGTCTTTTACGAAAACGGCCGGCCGCCAACGTACGTGAACACCTGCGCGGTCGACAAGCAGGGTGCTATCTACGCGGTGGCGCGCGTAACCGAAAAGGGCGGCACGCGAGGCGACCTGATCCGCATCCCGCCGGTGCTTCCTTAGAAAATCAGTTTAAGGGCGAGCTGCATCTGCCGGGCCGCTCCCGCACCGGTGATGACGCCGGTGTTCGACTGCCCGATGTTCACCACCGGGTTCCCCAGGTTCACTTCGTTGAAGGCGTTGAACGCCTCCCAGCGGAACTGCAGGTTATAGCGCTCGCGGAAACGGAAATTCTTGCCCAGGGCCGTATCCAGACTGTGGAGCGCCGGCCCGGAGACGATGCCGATCCCGCAGTTGCCGAACTGGTACTGAGGCGGCCTGGCGAAGACAGCACCGGGAGCCGGCCAAAGCGTCGGGTTGAACCACTGGCTGACGCTCGGGTTCTCCAGGTGCAGGTCGGCGATGAGGATGGGCCGCGTGTTGTACCCGTTCCCCAGCGTTGTACCGGGAACGAGGAAGGTCAGTGGCTGGCCGGAAGTGAAATGATAAATCGCGGAAAACTGCCAGCCGCCGATCACGCCGTTTACGACGCGCGGTAGCCGGGACGCCCAACGCTTTCCCTGCCCGAACGGCAACTGGTAAACGCCATTGAAGGTGAGAACGTGGCGGCGCTCCAGCACCGCCGGGCCGCGGCTGTAACCCTCCGGGGCGAAGGGCGTCACCTGGGTCGCCCCCAGCGCCGTCTGGTAATCGTCAATGTTCCGAGAGAATGCGTAGGAGAGGGTGTGGCTCATCCCCTGCGTGAAGCGGCGTTCGAACAGCGCCTGCAGCGAGTTGTACCAGGAATGGCCGGTGTTTTGATAAACGTACACGTTGCCGAGCGAGGGGTAGGGCTTTGCCGCCTGCAGATTCGCATAGTAGCCGGGCTTCACTTCATTAAAGGAATTCTTGGTGATCAGATCAGAGCCGCGGTTGCCGACGTAAGACAGCGTGACGGCGGAGCGCAGGAAGGGGATGCCCTTCTGCACCGAAATATTCCATTGCTCCACGACATTGGGCTTCACGTTGTAGGCCGCGGCGGTAACGCCCGGAGCCACGAATTTCTCCGGCTCGGCGGGGAACGCCGTCTCCCACTTCTGCAGCGAAGCCTTGGTAAAGGTGATGCTCTCGCTCAGCCAGTAGGGCGGCCCGATAATGGACGACCCGGTGTAATTGCCCTGATAACTGCTGGTGAAGATACCCCAGGCGCCGCGGACCACCAGGTCGTTCTTGCCCTTCGGGCGCCAGGCCAGGCCCAGGCGCGGTGACAGATAGCCCGCAGGCTCGAACAAACCGTTCGGCACGCCCGCCTGCGTGGCGGGAATCCAATAGGCCTGCGTGGCCGGGCCGAGGAAGCGGCCCACCGGCTGGCAGGTCAGGTCCACCTGCCCCTTCTTGTTCTGCCCGGCGATTACTTTTCCGCGGTCCGGGTCGAACGTCGCGCCGCAGCCCCGCACGAATTGCTTCTCATTCCAGCGGTCGTAGCGCAGCCCCAGGTTCACCGTCAGGCTGCGAAGCACTCGCCAGTCGTCTTGCACATAAAGCGCCATGTTCGGAGCATGGGCCACGCCAAAGGCCGCCAGCGGGAAGTTCCTGCTCACACTTTGGACGTAACCGAGCAAATAGTCGGCGAAGGCGTTTCCCGTGTACTGGCTGTTGAAGGTGTAAACTCCGCGGGGTGCGGCCGAGGCGTGGTGCGTGTTAGTACGGCGGTCGGTGTACTGGGCGCCCACATTGATGGTGTGTTTTTGCCGTACCAGGCTCAGGCTGGCAATCTCGTCCAGCGTTTCACGCTTGAAAGCGGCAGGCACCTGCTCGGGGTAAGAAAACCCGCTGTAGCTGGTGATGCTTACACTCGGCAGGCCAATCGTGTCTTCCATCAGGTACGACGGAAATCCCTGCAGCCCCGCCTTCTCGTTCAGGTTCTCTTTTCCGACCACCGGATTCGTAAGGTGGGTCGTGGAGTGCACGAACGCGGTTCCCAGGCTCAACAAGGTGCGCGGAGTAATCGTCCAGTCATAGCTCAGTCCTAGACTGTGCTGGGTCATGTCCTGGCTCGTGAGGATGTCGGGCTTGTACCCTCGGTTGACCAGTTGGTGCGCGACGCGCGTCCAGCGCCCGTAAATTCGCTGCGTGGGCCTGATCTGCCGGTCGACGCGTGTCAGCAGATTCGTGCCGTCGTCGGGGACGGCATAGACGCCGACGAAGCGGTCGCCCGGAGCATTCGGCTGGATGAGATAAGGTATGAAGAACTTGGACGCGCTCGAGTACCGCGCCTGCGGGACCTGGTTGTTCGCAAACGGCTGGTTGGTGAGCGGGTCGGTGATGGCCCTGGGAAAGTTGCCGGCGATCAGCGACGGGTTGATGGCGAAGGAATTATAGACGCTCTCCGTGCGGATCCTGTTCTGTTCCATGCTCACCAGGAAGAAGCTCCTGTCCCTCTTGATCGGGCCGTCGAACCTGACGCCAAACTGGTTCCGTTTCAATTTCGGACGCTCGGGCGCGAAGGTATTGCGGGCATCGAAAACGTGGTTGCGCACAAACTCGAACAGCGTGCCGTGGAACTGGTTGGTGCCGTTCTTGGTGATCAGCTTCACCTGGATAGGATCGCGGCCATTGGCGGCGCTGAAGTTCGAGGTCTCGACGCGGAATTGCGCCACCGACTCCAGGTTCGGAATCACCATTCCATACTCAGTGCTGGGGTCGTTGTGGTCCGTCCCATCGACCGTGAACTGCGTCTGATCCTGGCGAAGGCCCAGGCCCTGGACGATGTGCTGGTCGGTGTTGCCGGTGATGCCCAGGTAACGCATGCCGGGAACCAGCTCCACCATCTGGATAGCGTCGCGGCCGTTGAGGGGCAGTTCGCGAATCTGCGTCTGCTCCACGCCCACCGCAACTCCCGACTGCTCGGTTTGTAGCAGCTCGATGGCCTCCTGGACGGTCACCTGCTGCCTGCTTGCGCCCACCTGCAGAACCGGGGAAACGCGCTTGTTTTCGCCGGCAGTGAGTTGGAGGCGCTGCAATTCCCAGGCGGCGAAGCCCGCCTGCTCCACCGTCACCCGGTAGAAACCGAGCGGAAGCGCCAGCACCGAGAAGTATCCGGCCGCGTCCGCCGTGGCGCTCTTGCTCATGCCCGTCTCAATGTTGGTGACGGTCACGCGCGCCCTGGGTATCACGGCCCCCGACGCGTCGGCCACCGTGCCCAGGATCGAGCCTTCCGTCCCGGTTTGCGCCGCAAGGAAGAGAGAGAAGCCGAACAGGAGAATGACTGAGGCCGCAAGCACCTTCTTCATGGCGTTACCTCTCGTAGACCGCGACAGTGGTTTCCTGCTTCATGTCCGGCGGCCAGGATTCCATGGTCAGGGCCTTGCCGTCGGGCGAGACTTTCATGGTGCCGACGGAGATCGTCTTGCCCGCGTGCTTTTCGACCACCTCCAGCGTTCGTGGGCCGGCCGGCTTGAGTGCAATGGTGAAGCCGGCGGACACGGTGGGGCCGGTCACCGTGTAGTCCTTGCCATCGAGCTGGGCTTTGTAGCCTGCTTTCCACGCGGGCCAGGAAACCTCCAGCCCGTTGCTGCCGGACGCCTTGATTTCAATGCTGTCCGGCGCGGTAATGTTAAACTTCGCGCTCTTCCACGTGCCCGCCAAGCCCGGTCCTCCGGCAGTCCGCTGCAGGACTGCGACCTCCTTGAACGACTCACCATTGGGCTTCTTTCCCGTTGAGGTGACCGTCAGGCTGCGGCCGTCTTTCGACAGCTCGATCCGTTCGGTGGAAATTACGTTCCCCTTTAACTTGGTGACTGTCTCCCAGGTGCTTTCGTTCACCTTCTTCCAGATGACCGTGTAGCCGAAAGGCCCGGGACTCTCCTTACCGTCGATCTTAAACTCGTACTGCACACTGCCCGAAGAATAAGTGAACGCGCCCGAAGGTTTCTGTTCGTACTTAGTGATGGTGCCGGTGAACTTACTCTTCGCTTGGTTCAGCTTCCACGTTCCCGCGAACGGACTGTCGGCGGCGAAGAGACTGGCTGCACATGCGAGCGCGGCCAGACAGACAATGCCGTGAATGTTTCTCATGCGATGGCTCCTTTCAATGCCACGCGGCCTGATTGGGCCTGGGGTTCGCCTTCCTTGGTGTTCCGCGGTTGGTGTTCAGCCGACGCGGGTAGTATCCGCCTCCGGGCAGGTTGGTGTCAAGCAAGCGGCGAGTCATGCGATGCGGCCTATCCGAACTCCCTTATTCCACCAGAGGGGAGCCGAAGGAGCGCCCCTTCCACACAGC
>Ga0315291_10013224_pt1 | contig 10013 bp, 9 predicted proteins | sample YL17G12_20_MG_FD_203070 | JGI IMG/M metagenome (GOLD analysis project Ga0315291, IMG submission 203070) | Sediment microbial communities from Yellowstone Lake, YNP, Wyoming, USA - YL17G12_20 | ecosystem: Environmental > Aquatic > Freshwater > Lake > Sediment | place: USA: Wyoming | collected...
CATCGATATCATCAAAAGAGGAAATAAAGGATATTTCAAAGTAAAGGAGCCATGGCTGGCTGGAGTATTTATTAGTTTGCTCACCTCTGGATGGGCTCTGAAAAGGTGGAACCTGAAGGACTACAGGCCGAATGATTATAAGAGCTACCTGATCGATTTCTTCCTCCATGGCGTCCATTCCGGCCAAGAGTGAGGGCTTAGCCGAAGTCCCTTTTTTTATTAACCCTAATTAACAAGCGAACGCTCACTAAATTTTTTCAAGAAGGCAAATCATTTGGTCGAAAAAAAGGACAAAAGAAAAAATATTGAAGATCTCATTGACCGGCTCCTGAACGGAGAACATTCAGCCGCAGCCAGAATCATCACCTTGTTTGAGAATGAAAGGGGATCACCAGAAGCCGTTGAACTGATGGAGCGCATCTTTCCCCATACAGGGAAGGCATGGTTGATCGGCATCACGGGTGCCCCAGGAGTAGGCAAGAGCACGTTGGTGGATCGCCTCATCGCCCTCATCCGGGAAGAGGGGTTGTCAGTGGGCGTGATCGGGGTGGATGCTTCGAGCCCGTTCAGCGGAGGTGCCCTGCTGGGCGACCGGATTCGGATGACCTCGTGCCAAGGGGATCATGGTGTGTTCATTCGGAGTATGGCTACCAGGGGGCATCTGGGAGGATTGGCGCTTGCCACACAGGGTGCCATCCGTGTTCTCGATGCTATGGGAATGAACGTGATCCTCGTTGAGACGGTCGGGGTTGGACAGGTTGAGCTGGACATCATGCAGATCGTCGATTCTGTCGTCCTTGTCCTCATCCCTGGTGCCGGGGATAGGATTCAGGCATTGAAGGCGGGAATCATGGAGATCGCTGATATCTTCGTTGTGAACAAAAGTGACATCGAAGGCGCTGATGTGACCGTGCAGGATATCAGGATGGTCCAGGAGGTGAGCAAAGTTGGAGGGGTGGGTGAACAGGAAGCTTGGGTTCCTCCGATCTTGAAGACCGTCGCCACCACAATGAATCCCCGGGATCTTAACTCGCTCTGGGAGGCCATTCGATCTCACCGGCAATTTCTGGTTAGCCATAGAAAATTGAAGGAAAGGAGGGAGAATCAGGATTATAGTGAAATCGTCCGGACTCTAACGGAGGAAGTGGAACAGGGAGTTTGGAAGTTGCTGCGGGGTAAAAGCGAGCTTCAGCCGCTTCTGGAAAAGATGTCAAAGAAGGAGATGAGTCCTTTCCAAGTATCCAGCTTCATTTTATCTAATTTCTACATACCCAAATGGGGCGTTATAGCCATGAAAGGAAAAGGGAGAAAAACATGAACTATGAGACCATCCGATCAATGAAAGAAGGTTCAATTTTGAATCTTAAGCTGAACCGTCCCGAATCTTTAAATTCGGTGAGCCTCAAAATGGCTGAAGAATTAGACCGAATCGTCGAAGAGATCAATCGGGACGATGAAGTTAGAGTCGTCATCCTCTCTGGTGAGGGAAGAGCGTTCTGCTCCGGGGGAGATATATCCTTTCTTCAAGTCATTTCAAAGATGACTGCTTCAGAAGTGAGAAATTTTGTTTATGATGTACAGAGAAAGCTTGGAAGTATTGGTTATATCGAAAAACCTGTCATCGCATCAATTCACGGGTTTGCCCTTGGAGCCGGACTCAGCTTGGCCCTTCTTTGCGATATCCGTATTGCAACAGAAAATGCACTTTTAGGCATGGAGTTTGTCAAGATGGGAATCATTCCTGAGCTGGGCGCAAAGCATTCTCTTCCTCGCATCGTTGGGTTAGGAAAAGGGTTGGAATTGGCAATGACAGGAGACCGGATCAATGGAAAAGAGGCGGAGAGGATTGGGCTGATCAATCGGGCCGTCCCTGAGGATCAACTGAGCCCTGTCACTTTAGAACTAGCCAAGAAAATTTCAAGTTTAGCGCCTATCGCTGTTCGATTGGTAAAGAGATCCTTTAAAGGAGATTTTCTCCGGGATCTGGATGCCACATTTGAATACGAAGCAGACTTAAATGCTATCTGCTACCTCACCGAAGATTTTGGAGAAGCAGCGAAGGCCTTTATGGAAAAGAGAAAGCCAGTTTTTAAAGGCAAATAAAGAGTAAAAAGGGGGTGAGAAAATGGAGGTCCTGTCCGATGAGGCCATGAGCCTTTTTAATAATCCTGGGGCATCGAAAGTCTTAGCAACGATTGACTCTTTGGGATCGCTCAATGTCGTTCCCAAAGGTTCGTTAAGTGCGATTGATAAGAAGACATTGATCTATGCTGAGATTTCAGGGGGAAAGACCGAGAGCAACCTGAAGCCAGGGAATCGGGTGGCTGCTCTGGCATTTACAGTTTCCCCACTTGTTGGATATCAGGTTAAGGGAAAATTTGAGAGTTTCCAGACCCAAGGTCCACTTTTCGAAAAAGTGGGCAAAAAGGTGAAGGAGATGATCCATGTGGATATTCGAAGTGTGGGGATGATCAAGGTAGAAGAGATCTATTCGGTAGTCCCGAACTTCCCCCCAAAGAGATGAAATGTTGGCGCAATCTAAGGCCTTATTCCCGTTTCCCTTACAAAAACAAGCAAAGCAAGGAGGAGGATAAAGATGTTTGACAAAAAGACATTAGAAGAAGGAAAGAAGCTTTCACAGGAATGGCAGGATATATGTGAAAAACGTTATCCGGGGAAGGATTTTAGCTCGACCACAAATTCAGGAATACCCATCAAATCCGTTTATACTCCTTTAGACGTTGAGCATATCAATTATGCCAATGATATTGGTTTACCTGGTATTTACCCGTATATGAGAGATAACTATGCGATCCATTACCAATTCCAACCGTGGATCAACCAGCAGACACATGGATATGGATTGCCCGAACATACCCGGGAGAGGATGGATGCACTTGCCAAAGCAGGAATGAAGGGATACTTTGGCGGCCGGGCATATAATCTGGTATGGGATTTACCCTCCTATGCGGGTATTGATCCGGATGAGCCCGAAGCGATAGGCTATATTGGCAAAGATGGAGTGAGTTGTGTGACCGACGAGGATGTTGACCGGATGCTCCATGACTTAGACTTAACCAAAACGAATGTTGTCCTGATTAACGCGGATACACTTCCAATTTTTGCTCATTTTATTGCCTATGCCGATCAAAAGAGTGTCCCCAGGGACAAGCTACGTGGCAATACGATGAACTGGCAGTTCACGGCTTGGTGGCTTCCAAGCATGTTATGGGACCCTGAGGGTGGGCTGAAATTGGCTACAGACCTGATTCAGTTTTGCTGCAAAGAAATGCCTGGTTGGAATCACACCAATTTCGAAAGTCACGCTATTTCTGAGATGGGCGCCAATGCAGTTCAACAGATGGCCTTTGGCATTGCGACGGCCATGGCGGTGGCCGATTCTTGTGTCAATGCAGGAATTGATCCAGATGCATTTATGCCGGGGATGGGGTTTCAAATTGCAAATTGCAACGACCTTTTTGAATACATCTGTATGTTTCGAGCCTGGAGGAGATTGTGGGCGAGAATTGCCCACGAAAAATATGGGTGTAAAAAACCGTCTTCCATGCATCTCAGGGTTCATACACATACTTCCTGTTACGAACTGACCAAACAACAACCTTTGGTGAATCTCATTCGGACAACGCTTCATGCATTAGGAGCAGTATTTTCTGGTACCACAGCCATGGAGTTACCATCCTATGATGAACCGATCGGTATTCCCACTGAAGAAGCAGCCATCCTCTCGCTGAGAATTCAACAGGTCATCTTAGAAGAAACGGGCGTCACGAAAGTGACTGACCCTCTGGCCGGCTCCTATTATGTAGAGTGTCTTACCAATAAGATTGAGGAAGAGGGTAAGAAGGTCCTCAAACAGATTGATGACATGGGTGGTTTTATGAAAGCGCTCAAGGGTGGCTGGCTCGTTTCCCAGTGTCGTGAGAATGCCCTGAAATGGCGTCGCCAAGTGGACAGTGGAGAAAGAGCTGTCATTGGTTGGAACAAGTTTACCGTGGAGGAGGAAGAAAAGATAAGACCATTCCGTGTCGATCCAGAGGTAGCGCGCATCGCTATCGAGCGAATCAAGAAATATAAAGCGGAACGGAACCAGGCCAAAACAGACGCAGCTTTGAGGAATCTGGTTGCAGCGGCTGAAAGGTTGGATAAGGGTGAATATGGAGTCGTCATGCCAGCGGCAATAGAAGCGGCTAAGGCGAAGGCGACCTGTGGAGAAATTTCAAAAGCGCTGAAAAAAGTCTTTAAATGGGGACCAAATTATAGTTCCCAAACGTCTTACTAAAATGAACAGGGGGTATTGAATATGGCATCCAAGAAAAAAGCAAGGCTATTGATGGGTAAGCATATTTTGGAAGGTCATGACCGAGGGGGTAAAACTGTTATTAGAATGTTGAGAGATGCGGGCGTTGAAGTCATTTATATCATCTATGGAGTTCCAGAAGATATCGTCATGGCTGCAAAGCAAGAAGACGTTGATGTCATTGGTTTAAGCTTTTTCAGTGGTGGATATTTTGAAAATGTACCTCGATTAATGAAATTGATGGAACAAAATAATATGAAGGATGTCATCATCATCATCGGAGGGTTAATCCCTGATGTGGATGAGCCAGAGTTACTCAAGATGGGAGTCAAGGGTGTCTTTGGGCCAGGGAGCGATCTGACAAAATTTATCGATATGGTTAAAAGCCATGCCGAAGCGAGAGTGTAGAGTTTTTTAGGCGAAAGATGAAGTAAGGAGTTATGGAGGGTTTATCCCTCGTTGCCACAAGGGAGATGAACCTAAAAGGGAGAGGTTAACGAGTGGATGGGGGGGAAAGACTGGGCAGGTATTTCACATTGGAGAAGCGGGATAGTTGCGGGATCATTTATATGGATCGGCCCCCTGCCAATTCGTTAGACGTCGAGTTTCTGCAGGAACTAGCCAAGATCGCTGATCCGATTTCCGCAGATGGACGGATACGCGCTGTGGTTCTCACAAGCCGGCTTAAGGTTTTTTGCGCCGGCCTTGACCTGAAGATGGCCTCCCAGATGGATCTGAAGGCATGGACCCGCTACGCTTTGGAATTGGATCATTCATTTAATCAGCTTGGGAATCTGCCAAAACCTGTTATTGCGGCCATTAATGGTCCTGCCCTGGGCGGAGGCATGCTGATCGCCCTCGTCTCCGACTTTCGCTTCATCGCTGAGGAGAAAGGGAAAATGGGTCTCCCTGAAGCAAACCTCGGGGTTCCCCTATTGGGAGGATCGACGCAATGGCTGGCCCGAGTGGTTAACCGGGGATGGGCGATGGAGATCGCCCTTTCTGGAAATACCTACAGCAGTCAGGAGGCTTTGAGTATAGGACTTGTCCACCGGGTCTTCAAGGATGAAGAGCTTTTGGAGAGATCGGTCGCCTTTGCCCAAGGGTTGACTGAAAAGGGTCCGATTGCCGTGGCGATGATCAAACGCTGCATCAATGAGAGTTTGAGAAAGGAGATTCAGGGAGTACTTCCTTTGGAATTACATGCGGTAGAGAAGACCGCAGAAACTGAGGATATGAAAGAGGGGTTGTCCTCTTTCTTTGAGAAACGGAAGCCTGTTTACAAGGAAAGGTAACGAAAGGAGAGAGATGACGAATGACCGGGAAGTTGTCTTTGTATCAGCCGCTCGTACCCCGATCGGAGACTTTGGAGGATCATTGAAGGATGTCAGGGCCACTCAGTTGGCAGCCATCGCCATCGAGGAGGTGATACGAAGGATCAATCTTCCCAAGGATCAGATCGAGGATTCGATCTTTGGTTGCTGCATCCAGAACACGGATGAGATCACCGTCGGCCGGATCGCTGCCCTATTAGCTGGGCTTCCCGATACGATTCCTGGGGTCACGATTCACCGCCAGTGCACCTCCTCCATGCAGGCCTTAGTCTATGGGGCTCAACAAATTCTTTTGGGGGAGGCAGAGATCCTTCTGGTTGGAGGTACGGAGAGCATGAGCAGTGCCCCCTATACACTGAAGAACGCTCGATGGGGCGCAAGACTCCGCCACGGGGAAATGACCGATGCCCTCTGGGATGCCTTATATGCGGGAAGTGGAATTTTAGGAAACCCCATGATCATGGGGTCCACCGGCGAGAATTTAGCCGAGAAATATAATCTGACCAGAGAGCAACAGGATGACGTTGCACTGACCAGCCAGCACCGTGCAGTGAAAGCGATCAAGGAAGGAAGGTTTAAAGAGGAGATCGTCCCGGTCACCATTCCTCAGAAAAAGGGGCCTCCAAAGATCTTTGATACGGATGAACACCCAAGGGAGGGCCTTACCATAGAGGATCTGGCCAGACTCGAACCTTCCTTCAAAAAGAATGGGACGGTGACAGCGGGAAATGCTTCTGGGCTCAATGATGGGGCCTGTGCTGCCATCATCATGTCGAGAAAAAAGGCCGAGAAACTGGGCCTTGAACCCTTGGCCAAACTTCGAACGCCGGGTTATGCTGCCGTCGGGGTCGATCCCCGATACATGGGATATGCGCCCGTTCCAGCCACCCAGATCGCTTTAAAGAAGGCAGGCCTCACCCTGAAGGACATCCAGTTGATCGAATGCAATGAAGCCTTCGCTGCTCAATACCTCACCTGTGAGAAGCTCTTGGGGTGGGATCGGGAGATCGCTAATGTGAATGGAAGTGGGATCGCCCTGGGTCATCCCGTGGGTATGACGGGGCTCAGGATTGTGATCACCCTTATTTATGAGATGAGGCGAAGGGGCTTAAAAAGAGGTCTGGCAAACCTTTGCGGAGGTGGTGGACAGGGGATGGCAGTCATTGTGGAAAGGGATTGAACGAGGTCATTCGGAAGGGAGGATAATATGGAGATCAAGCGCGTGATGGTCGTTGGATTCGGAACGATGGGACATGGGATTGCCCAGGTAAGCGTCCAAGCAGGTTATTCGGTGATTGGAATGGACATTGATGAGAAGGCCTTTGAGAGGGGTCTGAAATCGATAGATCGATCAGTGAGCAAGTTCGTTGAGAAAGGGGTTCTGAAAGAGAAGAAGGAGGAGATCTTGGGCCGGTTGAAAACGACCAAAGATCTGAGTCTTGCCAAAGATGCAGATATGGTGATTGAAGCCGTCTTTGAGGATATCAAGGTGAAGAAGGAGGTCTTCAAAGAGCTCGACCGGATATGTCCTCCCCATACGATCTTCACTTCAAACACATCGGCCATTCCGATCTCAGAGATCGCATCTGCCACCAAGAGACCGGGCCGCATTGTAGGGACCCACTTCTTCTTCCCGGTTCCGTTGATGAAATTGGTCGAGGTTATTAAAGGGATTTCGACCTCCCAAGAGACTTTAGAAACAACAAAGAAGTTCGCCATTTCTATTGGGAAGATTCCGGTAATCGTTAAGATGGATATTGCGGGCTTTTTGGCCAATCGAATGTGGCTCCTCCTGGCTATGGAGGCGATTCGGCTCTTTGAAAAGGGTGCTGGAACGGCGGAGGATATCGACCAGAGCCTCATACTGGGATACAATCATCCCATGGGCCCTCTTGAAATTGCAGATATGTCCGGCCTCGATGTCCTTTGTGGTGCGGTCACCGCCATCTATAATGATACGGCAAGACCTGAGTACGCCCCACCGATGATCCTGAAGAGAATGGTGGCTGCAGGCCTCCATGGGAGGAAAACGGGGAAAGGGTTTTACGAGTATACCGAGGATGGGAAGAAGAAGTAACCACTCCTTTCCCATTTCACCCTGTCAAGTTTTCCGCACCTTAGGTGTCGAGCATAATTCTTGCGGTATGTAGGGGACATCGCTTGCTACGCCCCTGCGAATTCTCTAAAAAAGATGTTGAGCAGTGAGGAGCGTCTTTTTAAAAGTTTACTAAAAACATTACTCCGTCAAGTGAAATAAATCTCCGTTCTATGAAGGTTCTTACAGAAAGACCATAAACCCTCGGTACGCAAATAAGGGTGTATTGATGAAGAAGCTTTTCTCGACCATGACGATTGGGGAGGTGATATTAAAGAACCGGATCGTCATGACCGCAATGCACCTGGGATACACCCCTGAAGGGTTGGTCAATGATCGACTCATCGACTTTTACGAGGAGAGGGCAAGAGGAGGGACCGGGCTTATTCTGGTTGGAGGATGCACCATCGATGATCGGAGCGCCGGGGCTCACCACATGATTCGACTGAATGAGGATGGGACGGTCCCCGGTATGGCTAAAATGGCCGAAGCCGTCCACCGACACGGAGCACGAATTGGTGCCCAGCTCTTTCATGCAGGCCGGTATGCTCATTCCTCAATGATCGGTGGTCGCCAACCTGTTTCGGCCTCTGCCATTGCCTCTAAGATGACCGGAGAGGTCCCTTTGGAGCTGAGCATCGATGAGATTAGGGAAGTGGTATCCCATTTTGGGGAGGCGGCCAGGAGAGCAAAGGCGGCCCACTTCGATACGGTGGAGATTCTGGCGTCAGCCGGTTATCTCATCAGCCAATTCCTATCTCCTGTAACGAACCGGAGAAAAGACCAATATGGTGGCGGTCTGAGGGAAAGGATGAAGCTCTTGCTGGAGGTGGTCGAGGAGGTGAGGGGGAAGGTTGGGAGAGCCTTTCCCATTATTGTGCGGATCGCAGGGAATGACTTTATGCCCGGCGGTCACACCAATGCCGAGGCTCAGGAAGTCGCAGTAGCGTTGGAACAAGCGGGAGTCGATGTCATTGATGTGACGGGTGGTTGGCATGAGACCTCGGTCCCTCAGATCACCATGGCCGTTCCTCGAGGGGGATTCATCTATCTCGCCCGAGGAATTCGCAGTAAGGTGAAGATTCCGGTGATTGGCTGCAACCGGATCAACGATCCTCTCCTGGCAGATCAAATCCTTCTTGAAGGAAGCGCAGATCTCATTGGCATGGGACGGGCCCTCATGGCAGACCCTAAACTTCCCCAAAAAGCTGAGCAGGGGAGATTCGATGAGATCATCCACTGCATCGGTTGCAATCAGGGCTGTTTTGACAGTGTCTTCCTGAAGAGGCCCGTGACTTGTACGGTCAATCCTTCTGCCGGACAGGAACGAGAGTTGATACCCCAACCCCTTACGAAAAGGAAGAAGGTGATGGTGATCGGAGCTGGACCCGCTGGGATGGAGGCGGCTTGGAAGCTCGGTGAAAGAGGGCATGACGTTCATCTGTTTGAAAGGGAGAAGGAGGCTGGGGGACAGCTCCGTTTGTCATCCATCCCAGCGGGAAGGAAAGAATTCCTTCTGGTTACCAGAGACCTATTATCCCAGTTGAAGAGGGTCGGGGTGACCTTCCACTTCGGTATTGAGGTGGATACGGATAGAGTTGAACAGTTCGCCCCTGATGCGGTGATCATTGCGACAGGAGCGGAGCCACTCACTCCAGATATTCCTGGCATCGATGGAGAACAGGTGATCTCAGCCTGGGATCTATTGAGAGGCAAAGGAGAGGTGAATGGCAAGGTGATCGTGTTGGGCGGTGGAGCAGTGGGTTGTGAGACCGCCCTTTTTCTCGCATCGCAGGGAACCATCGACCAGGAGACTCTTTATCATCTTGCCGTCCACCGTGCCGAGAGTGATCAAGCCCTTTGCTCCCTCCTCTCCCGAGGGAGTCGAAGTGTGACACTCATTGAGCAGGAGGGAAAGATTGGCCAGGACATTGGGATCTCAACTCGCTGGACCATTCTCCAGGAGATCAAGCGATTAGGGGTGAAGGTGATGCTCAATGCAAGGGCCAAACGTGTGGAAAGAGCGGGTGTGGTCGTTGAACAGAGCGGAAAAGAGATCCTCGTTGGAGGAGATTCGGTGGTCATTGCCCTCGGATCTAAATCCGTCAACAGAATCTGGGATTCCATAAAGGGGAAGGCGAAAGAGGTCTATCTCATTGGGGATGCCCTTGAACCGAGAAAAGCTATAGAAGCCATCCACGAAGGGTTTTCAATTGGATTGAGGATATAGATATGGAGAGAGTTGAGAGATTGAGAGAGGCACGAA
>Ga0315291_10013225_pt1 | contig 10013 bp, 11 predicted proteins | sample YL17G12_20_MG_FD_203070 | JGI IMG/M metagenome (GOLD analysis project Ga0315291, IMG submission 203070) | Sediment microbial communities from Yellowstone Lake, YNP, Wyoming, USA - YL17G12_20 | ecosystem: Environmental > Aquatic > Freshwater > Lake > Sediment | place: USA: Wyoming | collected...
TCAGGTCATACTGGGGCTTCTTCATCATGGCCTCTACGAACCTGGTGAGGGCGCCCAGTGTGGGTACCGGGTAGAAGTCCTCCTTTCCGACCTGGCCGTCGGTCTGTTCCTCTATCCTCTCTATAAGGTCGGGTATGGTTATCCTCATCTTCCTGCGCTGCGCGCTGCTTATCCTGCCGACCAGGGAAACGGGCTGGTAGTTGACACCCCTTACAACGTCACTGTTCCTGAAACCGAACTTCAGTATGTCGCCTATCTCGTGGTCATTCACGCCCCTGACGACCGTGGGCACGAGGACCGCGCCCATCCCCTCCGCCTTCCTGCAGTTTTCAAGGACGCCTGGTATTTCCCAGTGGTTCTTGGGGTTCGTCTTTGGCGTCACGCCGTCGAAGCTCAGGTAGAGGGTGTTTACGCCGGCCTGCCTGACCTTTTTCATAAGCTCCGGGTCCTGCGAAAGGCGGATGCCGTTAGTGTTGAGCTGGACGTGGTCGACTCCGTGCTTCTTGCATATCTCTATGATTTCCACCAGGTCCTCCCTCAGGGTTGGCTCTCCTCCGGTGAGCTGAACCGCATTGCAAGGCACGGGCTGCTCGCTGACAAGGTTCCTGACCATTGCGTCAATCTCAGCCCCGGTCGGCTCGTAGACGTACCCGAGCCTCTTGGCATAAAAGAAGCAGTACCAGCAGCTAAGGTCGCATCTGTTAGTCAGCACCAGGTTAGCCAGCGCAGTGTGCGACTTGTGCATGCTGCACAGGCCGCAGTCTCTGGGGCAGACCGGGCTTTCCTTGCTTATGTTCGGGTTCGACACGCCCCTGCCGTCATGTGCGAAGCGCTCTGCCTTCCTGTACAAATCAGTGGAGCCCCAGTAGAGGTCCTCGAAGCTGCCGTGCTTTTTGCAGCTCTTGCTTATCCAGACCTTCCCGTCTTTTTCGAAAACTTCGGCCGGGATTAGCGCATTGCACTGGGGGCATACGGAACCGGTCCTTGAAATCACGGACCTGACGGGCTTCCTTGCTGGCATAAATTCCTTATAGCTGGCAAAAACCAACTTTTAATGTTTTCTAAAAGTTTTAAATATATGATTTAAATTTTGTACATAGGTATATAAATATTGTTCAGGTGAACGAGCTCTTTGGAAGGTTGGTATTATGACAGACGGAAAGAAACTGGAAGAGCAGATTTTCTCCATATTCACTGATCTTGCGGGCTCACTCGGATATTCGCCAATACACGGCAAGATAATAGCAGCCCTACTGGTCGAAGGGGGGCAGGTTCCCCTGCAGGATCTGGCCAGGAAGACCCACTACTCCACGGGCATGATTTCGCTGAGCCTTGACCTGCTGGAGGTGCTGAGCGTAATAAAGAAGGTCAAGAAGCCCGGTGACAGGAAGCTCTACGTGCAGCTGGAGGGCGACCTGCTGGAGATACTCAAGAAGGCGGTCGTGATAAAGGTTCGGAAGGGAATAGACGACGCCCTGAAGGGCCTTGCGGAGAACAGGAAGGAGATTGAAAGGCTCAGCGGCGCGGAAAGGAAAAAGGTCCTGAATTCCGCCGCCGTCCTGGAGAAGGAGATAAAGAGGCTGGACAGGTATATAAGGATGCTTTCCGAAATCAGGCTTCCGTGATTTCCAGCAACTCGATTAGCGACCTAATAATTAATACCTCTGGTTGATAATATTATATCATGGACTCGACATCCCTGACAGTGATGTATTTTGCCATACTGCTCGGATTCGGCGTTATCATTGCCAATGTACTCAGGAAGAAGAACATACCCGACACGTTCTTCCTGCTGCTCCTCGGCCTGCTGTTCAGCCCGACGGTTTTCATGAATCCTGTGGTTACACAGTACGTAAGCATAAAGCTCGTCGACGTCCAGGCCATGGGGGACGTGCCCAACTTCCTAAGAATACTGGCACTGATTCTTGTACTTTTCATAGGAACCTTCAACCTTAACTTCAGGACCTTCAAAACCTATTCCGGTGTTTCTCTCAGGCTTGCCGTCATCGGCGTTATCCTGACAGCCGTAATCCTGGGAGGAATCATTCACCTCATGTTCGGCATAGGCCTGGTCTTTGCACTGCTTCTCGGGGCCGTGCTCAGCGGCACCGAAACCGAGGTACTGGTCACATTCGAGAAATCCCTGGCAAAATCCAAGAAGGCGTTCTCGATACTCAAGATAGAATCGATTTTCAACTCCCCCATGAGCGTTCTGGTCCCGCTTATATTCCTGGACCTCGTATACATAACGCCCGGTGCCCTGTTTGAGCCGATGAAATACGCGTCCCAGTTCTGGCTCATGATAGTCGCGGGCCTCGGCACAGGACTGCTCACAGGCCTGTCATTTTCATACTTCTTCAAGAGGATGGATAAAAAATACATGTCGCTGCTGATGCTTTCGATAGCGCTTATTTCCTATGCGCTGGCCGAAGCTGTAGGAGGCTCAGGCGCCCTGTCGGTCGCGGTCTGCGGGCTGGTTGCGGGCAACTTCTCCATAAAATCAGACGAAAGGAAGCAGGCCATAGAGTTCGAAGACCAGCTCTTTGAAATGCTGAGGATTTCGGTCTTCACCCTTCTCGGGGCAGAGGTTTCACTGCTGATTGGCATGCAGGAAATAGCCCTGATTTTACTGTTCTTTGTCATAGCAACTGCAGTCAGGCCGCTGCTGCTTACGTTAATCATGGGCAGGGAGAGAAAGGAGTTCACAAGAAGGGATTTCCTTATGCTCAGCCTTGTCGCTCCCAGGGGCCTGTCGTCGGCCGCGATGATACCCATAGTGGCCGCCGCTGTCATAGCCTCAGGCCAGACATTCGTTGCTGAAAGCATGGTGAATATAGTGTTCCTTTTCGTCCTGTTCTCAGTACTTTTCAGCAGCGTCGTTGCAGGCATAGGAAGCATGGAGAACATCTCGCTTCCCAAGAGGAAAGCGAAGAAGGGAAAGGAAGAGAAGCAGGAAAAGGTTGAGGAAAAGAAGGACGAACTTTCCCTGATGCTTGAGGTCGGAGATAAGAAGCCTGAACAAAAGAAACACGAAGATAAAAAACAGGAAGAGAAGAAGGCCAGGGGCGTTAAAAAAAGAAAGGGCAGATGAAATGCTGGTTTCCGGCATATGCTCGGTATGCGGCCGGATTGCCAGACCCGCCTACAGCTGCAGCATGTGCGGCGCCATTACCTGCTCCAGGTGCTTCAATTCCGATCTTGGGGTGTGCGTAAGGTGCGCCGCACTTTCCAGGAAGGGGTTCTAGCCCATATTCTATAAAGCCTTAGAAATATCTCTTATATCATAAATTTCACTGATAATCTCGTGATAGTCATGCCAGAAGAAATGCTGGACGTAGTAGATGAAAACGATAAAGTCACAGGCAGGGATACGAGGAAGAACATCCACGATAAAGGGTTCTGGCACAGGGGCATCCATGTCATCATCATCAACGGCAAAGGCGAGATGCTTCTGCAGACGAGAAGCCCGGACAAGGAGCAGTACCCGAACTCCTACGATCTTTCCGTATCAGAGCACGTCAGTTCAGGCGAGAGCTATGTGCAGGCCCTCATGAGGGGGCTCAGGGAGGAACTGGGCATAACCGGCGCAAGGCCGAAGAAGCTTCTGCACTTCAGGATGAACTATGGCAAGCCGGGCGACAACATGGTAGGTGTAATTTATGAACTGAGGTTCGACGGAAAGCTGAAATTTGATAAAAAGGAAATACGGGCCGTAAAATTCACGGAAGCTGATATGGTAAAAAGGATGATACTGGATGGCAAAGAAAAGAAAAGATTTTCCTACTGGACCTACGAAATACTTAGATGGTATTTCAGGATGCCATCGAGGGTTGAGAAAATAGGATAGTCTATTAAACAGGCAGCCCAATGTACTTGTGCTCCTTGTAGTAGAGCATAAGGTCATACGTTCTGATTATGCCGGCGAACTTCTCCTTCAGATGCGAGATGAAATCCCTCAGCTCCTCGACGTCCCTTACATGCAGCTCGACCTCGGCGTCCTCCCCGCCGAGGACCTCATCGGTGTAGACGACGTTCGGGTGGCTGGAGATGAACACCCTAAGCGACTGCTCCTTCTCCGGCGTAAGGTTGTGAAGCTTTATGTGCAGCTTGTAGTACTTGTACCCAATCCTGTCCAGGTCTATCACCAGCCTGTAGCATGAGATGAGCTTCTCTTTCTCCATCTGCCTGATTTTGCTTATCACGGTCTTGGTGGTCACGCCAACCTTCTCCGCTATCTCAACGGAGCTTATCCTGGAGTTAAGCACAAGCAGCCTGAGAATCTGCCCGCTTTTATCATCTAGTTCGTTGCGGGTGGGTTCGCTTATGAAGACGAAGCCCTTCCTCTGGCCTTCGCACAGGTAGTTCTTTGAAAAATACACGACCTTCGTGTATATGGAGAACCAGTGCCTGTCTATATAATTCCTGTATTTCCGCATCAGCTCCTTCCAGAAATCGTTCATCTCGCTGACGCTTCTGCAGACTATCCAGGTGTTTATGTCCCAGCCGTCCTCGACGCTGACTATCCAGGCGACCCTGCGGTCGGACTTCAGGAAGCTGATTATCTCGGCCTCCTTCCTGGGCGTCACGTTCTGCAGCTTCAGGAGCAGCCTGAAGCTTATGTAGCCCAGCTTGCCCACGTCCACGAGCGTCTGGAACCGCTTTATTACTCCCGACTTGCAGAGCCGGTCTATCCTGTAGGCCGCGGAGTCCTTGCTGAGCCCGACCTTCCTTGCAAGCTCCCTTACGGGCTGCCTGCTGTCAAGGTCCAGCTCGTACAGCAGCTTCCTGTCCTTTAGGTCCAGTTCCACCATTTTCAGATATTTGGTAAAATTTATTTAAATACTTTTACTTTTTGTCTTAAAAAAATATGTAAAGTTTCTTAAATACCGTAAAAAATATTATAATAATTACATGAAAGTGGTGAAATTATGGAGGCGGACTTCGGATTTGAGGACTTTTCAGTTGAGCTTCAGGAGTTCAGGATAGCGAAGGTCAGGAAGTTCGACAGGCTGTGGAAGGTCAGCCACGGCGGCAGCATAGACCAGCGGCTGCTGCTGCACAACGGCGTCATATACTTCGGCTGCTTCGACCACCACGTCTACGCCATATCTGCAAAGGACGGCAGGCTTATCTGGAAATTCAGAGCCAGGGCATCCATAGGGGAATCTTCCCCTGTTCTGTATAATAATACCATCTATATAGGCTCCTATGACCAGAACCTTTACGCACTTGACGCAGCAACGGGGATGCTCAGGTGGAAATTCATGACGAGAGGCGAAATCGGCTCCACATGCTGCGTTTGCAATGGGATGGTCTACTTCGGCAGCAGGGACCAGATGGTCTATGCGTTAAGGTCGGATGATGGAAGCCTGGTATGGAAGTTCAAAACCAACGATGAGATAATCTCTGCCCCCACCATCCACGAGGGCAGGCTGTTCATAGGATCCTTCGACCACAACCTGTACTGCCTGGATGCAAAAACAGGCGACCTTATCTGGAAATTCCAGACCCAGCAGGAGGTTTACAATGCGAACCCGTTCCTGGTCCATAACGGTGTCATCTTCTTCGGCTCCTTCGACAACTATCTCCGGGCAGTCAGGATAAGGGACGCAAGAGAGCTCTGGAGGGTATACCTGGGCATCTACGGCACGGCAGCCTCGCCTGTTCTTCACGACCATGTCCTTTATCAGGAAACCAGGGACGGGTCGCTTATAGCACTGACACTCCACGGGAAGGAGCTCTGGCGTTTCAGGACCATAGAGGCAGTCGCAGTCCCGCTTGTGCATGAATGCAGGATATACATAGGCTCTGCTGACTACGTGATGTACTGCCTCGACATGTCCGGGAAGGTGGTGTGGAAGTTCTCTACTCAGGGGTATGTCTGGTGGGGACCTGCGATTCTCGGAAATGCGCTCTACTTCAGCTCATGGGACTGCCACGTATATGCGGTGGATAAGCATACAGGAAAGGAGATGTGGCGGTTCAACACAGGCTCTGACCCCTCCTACATACCGCCCATATCCGAAGGGTTCGAGGCAGAGCTCACCATACCGAAGTCTGAGACCGTGGATGCTGAAGAGAAGAGGAAATATGACGTCTTCAGTACGGAGCAGACGGAGAGCACGAGCGCCTACAAGTCCAGGGTCACATATCAGATGGGTACAACCTACAGGGAGAAGGGTAAATACCAGATAGATTCCGATGCGGAAAGCTTCTAGAATTGCTTGAAATTTTCAGGCAGAACTGCATGTTTTTAGACATTAAAAATCCCCCGCATGGATAAGCTTTATATACCCCAAATCACATCATTTTCTCATGAACATGGAAAAACTAGGCAGGTACGCTTTTTTGCTTGGACTAGTGATTTCAGTTGTAGCAGGATTTTTGACCTTGAACCTGTACATACTAGTGGGACTTTTCGTACTTGGTGTGATAGTTGGCGTGCTTAACGTGACCAGCAAGGAAGTCCAACCGTTCCTTCTTGGAACAGTGGCTCTTCTGCTGGCAGGCAGCACGCTGAGCGTTATCACGGCTTTGCCAGGTGGCGCAGCGGTAAAGGGCATAGTCGAGGCATTCACGGTATTCGTTGCCGGCGGTGCTTTGATAGTCGCTCTTAAACAAGTGTACGCAGTAACAAGCACAAAGTAAATTCTGAATCCAAGCGAATTTCGGTTTTCTCTTTCTTTCATTTATTTTTCTATATGCGGACGTATAGAAAATTGCTGAATGGGACTGTTATTTTGATATTATAATTCAGGTAGCCAAAGCGGTCCAGCGTGGGGTGGTGGTATTAAAATATAATCCTTTTCAATAATTATTCTACAAGCCGAGGTGGCGGAACCTGGCTAACGCGCCAGACTGGAAACCTTTTTGCACAGGCAAACGTGCGAAAACGTTTGCGAAAAGTACGCTAACGCAGAAATAAACCTGATATCTGGTGGGCTCACGCCCTTATGGGTTCAAATCCCATCCTCGGCGTTATTCTATTTCTGAACCCCCCCCCCCCGAAAAGGGCGGAAGTCTGAAGGCTATAAAATTAAAAACTTACCTACAACAATTATGGATGGGAATACTTCCGCGGTTTTACCTGAACTGGGTCACGGATAGGCGCAGGTCTTACATCGTAGGGGAGATTGAGGCAGACCGCAGCCTTATGGATCCCCTGGGGGGCGTGGTAGGCGAGGTGCTCGAGGAGCAGAGGCGCCCCAGAGGCGCCGATTTCAACCATTCGCCTTACACGGACGGCCCGGATTTCGACCCTGAATACGACACTACCTTATACGGGCAGAGACTGCACGGGCAGCTGGAGCACGTCATGGACGACCTGCAACAGCAGGGCAGGCTGACCTTGGGGGATGCGAAGGCCGAACTGGCGAGATTTCTGAACGGATGCGAAAGAAGGGTGATCCTTCACAAAACTTATTTTCAGGTTGTTTATGAATCCGGGGACTGCACCCCCCTGACGGCAGTGAGACGGGTCCTCAGAATCCCCTACATTCCGGAGCCTGGGCAGACGACGAGGAAAACGGCTAATTTTTAAAACCCAGCGCCATATTAGACTTATGAAAAAGATAGCGCTGGTTTCGATACTGGCAATAGTAGCTGTCCTGGCCGTTGCCGGCTGCACGCAGGTAAATAATGTGCAGGTTGGCATGCAGGGGACGACCCCGATAAAGGCCATAATCGACAACCCCGACCTGTATGTAGGGAACTCCGTGAAGATATACGGCAGATACGGAGCCGTCTCATTCGGCCTTACGGACGACGAAGGCTATGTGGTCTACTTTGACTCCAACTGCCTGAAGAACAGGGCCTTCGAGGCCGGCCGGTCCTACACCGTGCAGGGGGTCCTGATGAAGGAAACACAGGTGCTCATTGACAGGACGACTTACAAGTACAAGATAGACTGCGAGGCGGAAGCGACCGCTTAGAAGCTGATAATTCACACTTTCTGGAAGCCTCAAAAAACCAATATTAACCTTGAAGCCGAATTATTCTACTATGAAAATCGCGATTAAGGTGGGCGGGTCTGTATTCTGCCCGGCCGATAAGCCGGACATGGCTTTCGTCCGGAAGCTGGCGAAAGCGCTGCTGGAGCTGTCGGGAAAGCATAAAATCCTGGTCGTGGTTGGCGGAGGAAGGCTTGCGAGGAAGATGATAGAGGAGGCCAAATCCCGCGGCGTCTCTTCCGAGGATGAGCTTCACGTGATAGGCATAGAGGCTGCCAGGAATAACGCCTCGGTCCTGATAAAACAGCTTGGGGATAAGGCCTTTTCCGGGATACCAAGAAATGAGCAGGAAGTCGCGAAAGCATTTTCGACAGGCAAAATCGTGGTTGTCGGAGGCTTCAGGCCCGGCCAGACCACGGATGCGGTAACCATGCAGTCCGCGGCTGCCGTGGGGGCCCATATGGTTATTATAGGAACCAACGTCAAGGGCATCTACGACAGGGACCCGAACAGGTTCAAAGACGCCAGGTTCCTGCCGGAGCTTAGCACTGCACAGCTCATGAAAATGAGCGACAAGAAGAACGTAAAGCCCGGTGAAAAGACCAAGATAGACCCTGTCGCTGTCAGGATGATGAAAAAGACGGGCATAAAAACCGTTGTGCTCGATATAAGGGATATGGGCAACATGAAAAAGGCCGCTGAAGGCGGGAAGTGCATAGGGACTGTGATAGCATGATAAAGCTGGTGATATTCGATTTCGACGGCGTTCTGGTGGACTCCAACGAGTCCTGGGCCGATGTCCTGACGAAGGCTTCGAAGGCATCGGGCCTGGACGGAAAATTCACCTTCGATGACATAAAGGACCATGCGGGCAAGCCCTACGTGGAGGTCTTCAAGGCTTCCCACCCGAAGCATGCGGACAACGAGAAGCTGCTGGATACTCTCTACTCCCATTTCATAAAAATAGCTTCCACGGACGAGTTCGTGGAATCCTTCAAGTCCATAAAGGGCATAAAAAGGTCGCTGGCAAGCCTCGGGAAAAAATATACACTTGCAGTATGCTCCGGGAACAGCCGGAACCTTCTGAAATACTTCATTGATAAGATGGGCTTCAGCCGCTACTTCAGGCTGCTGGTTTCAGTGGACGACGTCAAGCGGGGCAAGCCGCACCCGGACATGCTGCTGAAGACCCTGAAGCACTTCGGGGTCTCTCCCAAATACGCCGTATATATCGGCGATTCCGAGTCTGACGTGATGGCAGCCAAGAGCGCTGGGGTGCGCTCTATAGTTGTCCTTACGGGCGCGCTGGACAGGCAGCAGGCAGAGGACCTGTCCCCGGACTTCATAGTAGATGACGTGACCCGCGTGGAAGGGGTGCTCAAATGTATGTGATGGTTTTCGTTACCTGTCCCGACACAAAAACCGCTGAAAAGATTTCCGACGCTCTCCTGAAGAAAAGGCTTGCTGCATGCACCAGCATAGTTCCGCTCATTAAGAGCGCCTACTGGTGGAAGGGCCGGATAGAAAAGTCAGACGAGGCGCTCATGGTCATAAAGACGAGAAAGGCGCTTTTCAGAAAGCTTGAAGAGGCCGTGAAGAAAAACCATCCCTGCGAAGTCCCTGAAATAGTCGCCGTTCCCATAGTGGCGGGCTCGAAAGACTACCTGGGCTGGCTGGGCGACAGCACGGGATAATCCTCTGCAGCCGTGGGCTCTTTCCACATCCTGGGGCCGGGCACATCATCCCACATCTCAAGCAGCCTGTTGAACTTTGGGACATTGTCCGAGCCCAGGCCGAGCTTGAGCATGTCTGCCCCGAATGCCACGCCAAGGTCGGCCAGCCACGTGTCCTCGGTCTCCTTCTGCGACCTTGAGAGGACCAGCATAAGCTCCTTGTCCTTTACGAAACTCTTCATCTCGGCCAGGTGGGATATGGACGGAAGCTGGGTGGAATTGATAGTTATGGCCTTGGTGGCCCTGGCCTTGAATGCCCGTTTTATCCTCGAAATGTCTGCATTGTAAAGGTCCCCGCCGGCCACGACGCTTTCCTGCATCTTCTGGCTCA
>Ga0315291_10013228_pt1 | contig 10011 bp, 7 predicted proteins | sample YL17G12_20_MG_FD_203070 | JGI IMG/M metagenome (GOLD analysis project Ga0315291, IMG submission 203070) | Sediment microbial communities from Yellowstone Lake, YNP, Wyoming, USA - YL17G12_20 | ecosystem: Environmental > Aquatic > Freshwater > Lake > Sediment | place: USA: Wyoming | collected...
AAAGAACTCAAACTCTCATCTCCCCAGTTTTTCTCCCTCTCCCTCACTCCCTCGCGCGCACGCACACGCACTCACACGCCCAAACACGCACGCACACACACACGCACACGCACACACACACACACATACACACACACACACAAGTCTCTCTCCTCCGCCCCTCAAGCCCCCTCCTCCTCACACATAGAAGTCCGTCTGCCGGGAGGTCGCCCCCACCTCCTTCAGCTTCTTCAGGATGGAGGTGTAGTAGTCTTTGAGGTAGGATTCGAGCGAGGCGACCGACGCAGGGTCGATCCCCAGCGTCGCGTACGTGGCGTCCATGGGCGCCGAGAAATCCTCGTTGGCCGCCAGGATGTCCGCAAAGGCCAGCCGGTCGGAGGCGTCCTTCGCCCACTGGAACGCGCGCAGGGTGGACCGGGTGGCCTTCAACAGCCAGACGGGCACGCGAGTGACATCCGCCTTGGCGCCCGCCATGTCCTCGCAGAGCGCGATCACCTCGCTCACCGTGTACGCCTTCGGCCCCGCCAGCGTCATCGTCTGTCCGACCGTCGCCTCCGTGCGCAGGGAGGCCAGCAGCATGCGGGCGACGTCCCGGGAGTCCAGGTAGGCGGTCTTGGTGCCGTCGGTGGTGCCCCAGACCGTCTTCTCCTCCAGGATGGGGACGGCGTAGTTCCCGATCAAGGCCTGCATGAAGCCGCACAGGCGGAAGGTCGTGAAGGGGAGGCCGGACGCCGCCAGGTACTTCTCGGTGCAGGCCTTGATCTGCATCAGGGGCACCTCCGGGTGGGCGGCGGCGTTGTGGATGGAGCAGAAGACGTAGCGCTGGATGCCCATGGCCTGCGCAGTCTGGATGAGCGCGACCTTGCCATCCCAGTCCACCTTGGCCGTGGATTCCTCGGGGCGGGCGGTCGCGCAGTCGATGACGGTGTGGATGCCCACCAGGGCGGCGGGAAGGGAGGTCGGGTCGGTGAGGTCGGCCTGTGGGAAGGGAGGGAGGCGGGGTGGAAAGAGCGTGAGAAGTTGAAAAATGATGGAGATTATGGAGCAGGAAAAAAAAAAAAAAAAAAAAAACTCCCTCCTTACCTGGACCGTCGTTGCCCCCCAGTCCCGCAAAAAGTCGGCCGGGTTCTGGCGGGGGCGAACAATGCAGCGGACCTCGTATCCCTCGTCCAGGGCCCGGCGGACGACCTGGCGGCCCAGGGTGCCCGTCCCGCCGACAACGAGGAGCGTGTTTTTGGGGACGGGGGTGGAGCCCGTGGTTTGGGCACCGCCGACGGTGGCGGGCTCGGCGGCCGCGGACACGGACCGGCGAGGGGCAGGGGAGGTGATTATCGCGGCCGTGGAGAGCGCGCGGGCGGGCGCGGGTGCAGTGGACGCGGTCGCCGGGCGGGACGAGGCGCCGGCCAGGCGAGGCGCGCCGCGGCGGGCGGTGGCCGGGGCGGCGGACGAGCAACGCATTGTTGGTGGGGAAGAGTGTCGCGTGCTGTGCTGTGCTGTGTGTGTGTGTGCGTATTTCGTTTGATGAGGGAAGGGGCATCTCAGACGAGAGCTGGGCGTGCATTGCCGTGCATCCGAGTGTGGCGGGCGCGTGGACAGGCTCGCGCCCGGGCGCCCCCCCCCCACACACACACACAAAAAAAACAAACAGACGAGCGCACGAGCGAGAGCGAGCGCGCAAAAAGGCTGACCTCTCTCGCGCCCCAGGGCCGGCGGGCGTGCCGAGAACCCGCCAGCCTCGCTCATCTTCCCAGGCTGACACTTGAAGCCCCGCAGATGCCAGTGCGGGCGGCGCGGTTGCGTTCCGGAAGGGACGTGGGGGGGCGCGCGGTCGGAGAGAAAAGCGCGGCGAGACCGCCGCCCGCGCCGCGCCGCACTTCTGTGGCCGATCTGTGCTCCTCACGCCCCACGCCCACGCCCGGCCCATCGACCGGCCTTCCACTTGCCCTGGCTGGCGAGCCAGGTTGCAATGTGGGCTAGTAGGGTGGGCGTGCTGCCTGTCACCCATCCCACTCTAACCCCAACCCACTCGCACCTGGAGTGAAGAGAAAAAAAGGGCTGTGGTGGGGGGCGTGTGGACAGACTCGCCCCCGCTAGCCTGCCCCCGATTCACTCACGCGCTCTCTCTCGCGGTGCTCCCCCTCCCCATGTCCCTGGCCGCCCGCCGGCCCGCCCTCCACCCTCACACACGCGCTGGTGCCGTGCCTGGTGCCCGCCTGCCATCACCCCTCCAGCTTGCCAAGCCGCGCGCCGCACGCCGCCCTCAAACCATCCCCACCCCAAGAACAACCACCCCCTCCACCAAAATGCCGTCCACCGCCGCTGCTGCTGCCTCACCCTCATCCGCCCCGCTCACCCCGCCCGCGTCCCTGGCCTTCCTGGGGCTGGGCATCATGGGCGTCCCCATGGCGAAACGCCTGCTGGGCGCTGGCTTCAAGGTGACCGTGTGGAACCGGACGCCCGGCCCGGGCTCGGACGCGCTCGCCGCGGCCGGGGCGACTGTCGCCCCCTCCGCCGCGGCCGCCCTGGCGTCCGCCGACATCACCTTCGCCATGCTGGCCGACCCGGCCGCCGCCCGCGCGGTCGTGGCCCAGGCGGTCGACGGCGCTGCAGGCAAGGCCGCGGGCGGGTGGGGGTATGTGGACGTGTCGACCGTCGACGCCGCGACAGCGCGGGCCGTGGGGACGGCCATCCACGCGGCGGGCGGCCGGTTCCTGGAGGCGCCCGTCTCCGGGTCGAAAGCCCCCGCGGAGGGCGGCCAGCTCATTTTCCTGGCCGCGGGCGACGCCGATCTGTACGAGCGGGCCGGGCCGGCGCTGGACGCGATGGGCAAGGCACGGTTTTTGTTGGGTGAGGGCACGCCCGGGGCGGGCGCGCGCATGAAGCTGGCCGTGAACGCGCTGATGGGGACCATGGCCGTCGCCCTGGGGGAAGCCCTGGCGGTGGGCGAGGCCGCCGGCCTGGACACGAAGGCCCTGGTGGAGGTGGTCGGCCTGGGCGCGGTCGCGGCCCCCATGTTTGCGCTCAAGGGCCCTGGGATGGCGGCGCCCGCCCCCCGGTCCTACCCGCCCGCCTTCCCCCTGAAGCACCAGGCCAAGGACTTGCGCCTGTATGAGGCCCTGGCCCGGGAGGTCGGGGTGGCCACCCCGCTGGGCGACGCGGCGGGGGCCGTGTTTGCGGCGGCCGAAGCGGAGGGCTTGGGGGAGGACGATTTCGTGGCGGTCAGGGAGGTGTGTGGAGAGTGACCGGTCGTGAATCAAAATGGAGGGGGGCGTGGCGTGCGTGTTGTGCATGGTGTGAGATGCGATGCACGCGCACGCGTGTCTGTGTGTGTGTGTGTGTGTGTATCACTCTCTCCCATGCTCTCATTACCGGCCCGACCCCCGGCCCCAACGACGCAGGGGCTGGCCCTTTCGATCCCCTCCTTCATGCCGCCACCTTGAACGCGCTCGGCGGCGTGGACGCCACCGCATTCGCCGCCGTCCACTCCCGGGCCCACCCGTCGCAGGCGATGATGCCGGCAATGTCCGGGCGGGCCTCGAAGCCGTCGCCCACATGCTTTGCGAGGCACTTCTCGACGAGGGGCACGATGTCGACGTACCGAATCTTTTCAGCCAGGAACAGTTCGACCGCCTTCTCGTTGGCCGCGCTCAACACCGCCGTCGCGCTGCCCGCCTTCCGCCCCGCCGCGTACGCCAGGTCCATCGCCGGGTATTTGGCCCGGTCGGGCGCCTTGAAGGTGAGCGAGTTCGCTTTCGAGAAGTCCAGGCGCGGCCAGGTCGCCTCGGAGCAGGCCACCCGCTCCGGCCAGCTCATCGTGTACAGGATGGGCAGCCGCATGTCCGGCCACCCCAGCTGGGCCAGGACGGACGAGTCCGCCGTCTCCACCATGGAGTGGATGATGGATTGGGGGTGGATGACGATGTCGATGTCGTCGTAGGCCGACCCGTACAGGTAGTGCGCCTCGATCACCTCCAGGCCCTTGTTCATGAGGGTCGCGGAATCGACGGTGATTTTTGGGCCCATCGCCCAGTTGGGGTGCTTGAGGGCGTCCGCGACGGTCACGCCCTGTAGCGCCTCTGCGGGCAGGTCGCGAAAGGCGCCGCCGGACGCGGTCAGGATGATGCGGCGCAGGCCGCCGGGCGGGAGGCCCTGGATGACCTGGAAGATGGCGGAATGCTCGGAGTCGGCGGGCAGGAGGCGGACGCCGTGGCGGGCGGCAAGGGGCAGCACGTGCGGCCCGCCCGCGATGAGGGTCTCCTTGTTGGCCAGGCAGATGTCCTTGCCCGCCTCGATGGCGGCGCAGGTGGGGACGAGGCCGGCGCAGCCGACGATGCCCGTGACGACCGCGTCCGCGTCCGCGTGGGCGGCGCACGCGACCGCGCCCTCGGGCCCGACCACGATCTCCGGCTGGTCGGGCAGGTCCTTGATGAGGGCCTTGAAGGCGGCCAGCTTGTCGCCGGAGGCAAGGCCCACCAGTTTGGGGCGGAATTGGCGGACCTGGTGGAGGGGGGAAGGGGTGTGAAAAAAGAAAGAAAGAAAATGATGGGGTCGTAGGAGCGGGGGTGTCTGCATCCCCCCCCCCCACCCCTCCTTTTTTTTGTTTCCCTCTCTCCCTTTTTTTGTCGCACCTGCGCCGCCAGCAGCTCGATGTTGCCCCCCGCCGCCAGGGCGACAACTTCAAACTTGTCGGCATGCTCGGCCGCGATGTCCAGGGTCTGGGTGCCGATGGAGCCGGTGGAGCCGAGGACGGAGAAGCGCTGGGGAGAGAGGGAGGGTTGGTGTTTGAGAGAGAGACAATGGGTCAGAGAGGAGGGGGGGGGCGCGGACACAAAAAAAGCTAGCCACCGCCACGGGAGCGTTCCGGCGGCATTCTCCAATGCGCGCTCGCTCTCTACTTCTCAGCTCAATCCCCGGGCACAGACAGCACCCCACCTAAATACTGGCGTCGCTCAATGCGCGCGCCAGCCGTGCGCTTCCCCCTCCAGATCGCCTCCCATCACAACCTCTTTTTTTGCTCTCACCTTGGCCCGCCCGAGCGGCTTGTAGTCGGCCGGCACTGCCGCATACCCCGGCCAGGCTGGCGGGACGGTCACCCCACCCGCGGGGGAGGCGGCTGCAACACGGACGGCCTGGCGAGGAGAGGTGAGAGAGTGTCCGGTCGTGGGGCGGTGGGGGTGAGAGCGGGGCGGGAGCGCGGCAAGGCAAACGTCGTCGACCAAGAAATTGGGAGAGCAGGGGAAACGCAGTTTTGTCTCTCTCAACTCCATCATCTCTCTCTCACACACATACCTGGCGGCCGACGGGGTGGCTGCTGGCCCTGGCGGAGGACAGGGACATGGCGGGCATTGCGGCGCGTGGGTGTAAAAGGAGCGCGTTTTCGCAACAACAACAACAACGACAAAAAAGTGTGAGCGAAAGAGAGAGGGGGGAGAAAAAGCGACCGCACTTTTCCCACTTCTCCCTTCAAACAATGAACACACGCTCGCCTTCCCCCGCCCGCCGCCGGGCACACCCGCCCGGTGGCCATGGCAGCACCACCGCGGCACGAGCGCTCTCAGTAGCATTCGAGCTGGCTGGCGGACTGCCTGGCGGACTGCCGCAATCCTCGCTGGAGCAGGGAGCGCCGGGAGCAGGCGCGGCGCGCTTCCCGTTTCTGTCGCCTGCGGCGTCCTGGGCCCGCCGAAATGTTGGCTGGCTCATAGGATGCAGTTTCATGACACTGCTAGGGGCGGTGGTGGGTGGCGTGGGTGGCGTGGTCGGCGCTGCTGCCGTGGCGGGCCTGCTGTGTGGCGCGGCACACATCTTCTCTCTCGCCCGCCCCCTCCCTTCCTTCGCCTCGCCTCCGCTACCCGCCACCGCCACCGCCTCCCCGCCGCCCTCCCCGGGCGCCCGGTCCGCGGCCACCCTGGAAGCCGGGACAGCAGCAGCGCCGGGCAGCGCACACACCGCGCCCGCATTCCACGCAACAGCGCCCGCCACTAAAGCCCCGCCCTTGCTGCCGGGCGGGCAGACTCGCCTCGACCGCTTCGTGTTTGTGTCCTGGGGCGCGCCCGCCTCGCCCGAGATCCGGCCGGCATGACAGAGAGAGAGAGAGAGAGAGAGAAAGAGGGCGAGATGTAGGGTGCGTGCGTGTGTGCGTGTGTGCGTGTTTGTGGTTGCGGCAGAAACGTTTTTGCGTGTGTAAAATGGAGGTGGGGTTGAGATGGTGCTCACTCTTGTCATTGGCGCCCTCTTTTTTCTTGCGCCCCCCGCACGCACGCAACGGCCGGGCCTGCCCAAGCGCAGGCACCTGCGGGAGGGAGAGAGAGGTGCTCTCCGTGCGTGCGTGAAATCACGCCCGCGACACGCCACATGTCCTCCTCGCCCGCCCCCTCGGGCGCGGCGCCGGCCGCGTCGGCCCCACCCCCGCCCGCGCACCCCCCCCCGCCCCCCCCGCACACTGCCGTGCCCCCGCCCTCCACCCCGCTCGTCGGCGCGGTCGGCCAGGAGTACGTCGCGGCCGTCCTCTCCTCCACCGACCCCCGGTCGGCCCTGCGAGAGGTGGCGGCCGCGGGCGGCCTGGGCGACGGCCGCCGGTGCGGCCCCCTGCTGGGGCTGCTGGACGCGTGCGGCGTGCCCCGGGCGGCCGCGCACGCGGCCGTCCTCGACGCCGCGGCCGCCCGCCTCCTGGCCCGCATCGAGGCCGGCGGCGCCCGCCCTGACGTCCTGGCCCGCCTGCTGGCGGCCTCCTTCCCTTACATCGGCCTGCCGGCCCTGCGGGCGATCCCACTGGCCGTCCTCGGCCGGCTGCGCCCCGTCCCGCCCGCCTTCCTCCAACAGCTCGCGGCCGACCGGGACCTGTTTGCGGACCTGCCCCCCGGCGTCCAGCGCCAGGTGTGGGAGCTGGACCGGGGCCTGCTGGCCGCGACGGCGGCGCCCCTGGTGGCCGCCTACGCGGGGGAGACGGGGACGCTGCTGCGCGCGCTGGACGCGGGCGAGTGGGTGGGCAGCGGCGGCGCCGGCGCCGCCGGCGCCGGCGGCGGGAGTGCGCCCGCCCGCCCGCCCGCCCGCCCGCCCCGGGCGCCGCGCCGCCTGCAACGGGCGGGATCGCCCGCCCTGAAGAAGCTGGTGGCCATGGTGGGGCGGTCGCCCGCCGTGTACCGGGGCGTGGCCGACCTGGTGGCAGCCCGCGTGCGCGAGGCGCCCGGCCTGGTGACGGCCCCCCGCACGGCCGGCGCGGCCGCGCTGCGCTCCCAGCTGCTGATGGCCCTCCACGACGCGGGGGGCGGGGTGGCCACCGACCTGGCCGCCTCCGACCCCGTCCACAAGCTGGCCTGGACCCTGGACGCGTGCGGGCGGGACGGTGTGCTGGACGACCGGCGGGAGCGCGAGGTCGCGGCCTGGTTTGCACGCTTTGACGCGCCGCCGCCGCCGCCCGGTGCTGCTGCTTCTGGGGCCGCCGCCGCGCCGCCGCCTGCTGCTGCTGCTCGAGGGCGCAGCAAGGCCACCAAGCGGGCCCGGGGGGATGGCGGGGACGCCGAGTCCGCGGGCGGCGGCCTGGGCGGCGGGCCCCGCGGCCACGGCGGGAGCGGCCCGGGCGCGCGCGCGCGCGCCCTCTGCGACGCCGCCCTCGTCCTCCGCGACCCCTCCACGCTCCGCCTCATCGCGCACTGCGCCCTGGCCCGGCTAGAGGCGTGCGCCCTGGAGGAGGAGGTCCCGCCGGGAGAGGACGGGCGTCTGGCCTTCCTGACGCGGCTGCTGCAGGTGGGGGCGGGGGTGCGGGACCGGCTGCGGGACGTGGCCGCGGGCGGAAAGGCGGCCGCCGCCGCCGCCGCCTTCCCGGCCCCCGACCCGGACCTCATGCGCACGCTTTACCCTACCATCGCGGGCTGGATGCTGGAGGGCGTGCTGGGCGAGGAGGAGGGGGAGGGAGGAGGAGGGGTGGGCGGCCCCGTCACGATGCCCCCGCCCGACCCTGCCCTGGTTTCCCTCCTGGCTCGCTCTGAAGTCGCGCGCCTGGTGACCCAAGCCCACGCCCTGGCCCGTGTCGGGGCGGGGGATGGGGCGGGGGCGGCGCCGGCGCTGGCAGCGCTCGCTGACGCCTTCGCCGCGGGGTCGGAGGGGTCGGCGCCGGAGTGGGCGCCATTTGCGGCGGCGCTGGCAAAATGCCTCGCCGGCTGGGCGGGGGGTGGGGTTGGGGTTGGGGTTGGGGGCGCGGACGCCGCCACCTCGCAACGCCCCGGCCCCACCCCTCCTCCGCCCCCGCCCGGCTTCACGCCCGGCACTCCGCTCTGGTCCTTCGCCGTCGAACGCCTGCTCGTGCCCGCGGTGGGGGCGGAGCCCCAGGTGCACGAGGAGGTGCTGCGGCTGGTGCGCGCGGCCGCACCCGTGCTGGGGGCGGGGCGGGTGGGCCCGCTCCTGGCGGCCACGCTGGCGGCCTCCCAGGCCGCCCGCCGCCGGGCCGCCCGGCGGCGACCGCCCGCGACGACGGCGGCGCGGGCTGGGGCTGCTGGTGGCGGCGCCTCGTCCGGCGGCACGGTCGGCGCGCCCCGGCCGTCAAGCGGAGGGTACTCGACTGGTGGTGGGGGAGGGGGTTCCGCCTCCGCGGGCGGGCCTCGCGGCGGCCCCGCTGTCGCCCGGAGCGATGGCGTGCGCTTCCTTTATGCGGAGCTGGAGAGGAGTGTGCCAGGGCTAGGGGTGGAGGCAGCGCCGGCGCTGCACGCGTACTTGAACGCCGGGTGAAAGAGATGAACTAGTTTCCATAATTTTTCATTTGTTCTCTTATAAATACGTGCACGTCCACCCACGACGCCGGCGCCAATGCTCCTCCTTCGGTCCGCCCGCCCCACCGGTGGCCGGCCGGCCCACACAGGCGGTCGCCACCCTCGTAGGAGGGCGCCCGGCCCGGTCGCATCCGCAGAGGCCGACGCCCCCCTCCCCCCCCACTCGGCCGCCGACGATGCCACCGCCTTTGAAGAGCAAGACGCCGCCGCCGCCCGAGCCGCTCTGGACGACCTCATGTCCCTTGCCCGCTCGCCCGTCGATCTGCTGAGCTTTGGGCCGCGGGCCGCGCTGGGGGCATTGCTCAGCCTGCCCGACCTGACGGACCGGCTGTGCGTTTTTTTTTTAAAGAAGGGGGAGAGAGAAAAAACGCATGCGGCCCTGGCCACAAGCAACCTCGCGTGCCATCCTTCTCACCGCGCGCACCCACCCCACATCTCTCACCCGCCCCGTACCTCTCCCTCCCTCACTCTCCATTGCAGCACGATGGCCGTGGAACGGGCGACCGAGCTCCTGCAGGATCCCCGCCCCCCCGGCGACAAGGCGCCCGACGCGTTGGGCCTGGTCGCAGGCGACCTGGCTGCCTTGGTGCGGAAAGGGGCGGCCGCCGAGGCGGGTGTTGTGTCCTCCATCGCGTCTGCCTTGCCGCCGGACATCCGGGATGCCCTGCCACCCGAGTTCTTGAGCGGGGGCAACGCCCGGACCGACGGCCGCGGCGGCGCAAGCAGCGCGGCAGGAGGTGGTGGTGGGGAGGCGCCTGGAGGAGGGGCCTCCCCCCCGGGCGCGGCCTCCTCCGCTTCCGACGCCCGGGCGTCCGCCGAGGCGGCGGGCTTGGAAATCGCGGCTCGCCGGGTGCGCGACGCGGCCAGCGCCCTAGTCGCCGCCGGCGCCGGGGCCCCGGGCGCGGCCCTGCTGCGCCTCAACCTGGCGGAAGCCCGGGCGGGTTTGGCAGGGGCGCTGGGAGCGCTGGGGCCGGGCGCGGACGGACTCGGCGAGGACGCGGTGGGCGGGGTGGGTGCGCTGCTGGACGAGGTGGATGCGGTAGGGATGAGGACGGGCGGCGTGAGGAAGGAGTGAGGAAGAGACGGGACGGCGGGGCCGTGTGAGTGTCAAACAAAAAAGGAAGCAGATGAAATAAAAACACAACCCGCACCTCCCCGCTCTCTCTTCCTCTCTCCGATTCTCCCCGCCGAACACACCACCGCCCGACACACCACCGCCCGGCACACCACCACCCCCGACGCAACACCG
>Ga0315291_10013229_pt1 | contig 10011 bp, 3 predicted proteins | sample YL17G12_20_MG_FD_203070 | JGI IMG/M metagenome (GOLD analysis project Ga0315291, IMG submission 203070) | Sediment microbial communities from Yellowstone Lake, YNP, Wyoming, USA - YL17G12_20 | ecosystem: Environmental > Aquatic > Freshwater > Lake > Sediment | place: USA: Wyoming | collected...
TCACATTGGACTCCTGTCGGAGTCCCGGAAATCCGGTTTCTATTCACATTGGACTCCTGTCGGAGTCCCGGAAATCCGGTTTCTATTCACATTGGACTCCTGTCGGAGTCCCGGAAATCCGGTTTCTATTCACATTGGACTCCTGTCGGAGTCCCGGAAATCCGGTTTCTGCTTTGATCTATGATGATTTCACCCTTTTCCATCAAGGATAATCTCATGATCGCAGATTTTATTTTGGAGAAGAGCGAAATACCCAATGAATTGACGCAGATTCCTCAAAATCGCCAGTAGCGGAATAACACTTTTTCGCGCGTGGATTCTTCAAAGAACCATTCTGGGTGATTTGTGGAATCACGAAAGACTGTGCTGAGAAAGAAAAAAGGGGGCGGATTGCTCCGCCCCCTTCGGGTTCTTCAGGCCCTTTGGTGTTCTTCAGGCCTTCCGGCCGGAAGGAGATCATCCCTCCGGCCAGAGGTTCATGCGCTTAGTACAGCGTCCAGGACCAGGTTTCCACAGACGTTTGCGGCGCGTGTGTGAGGATGAAGTAAGTCTCGTTCGGGTCCGGCGTAGCGGTCTCATAGCCCAACCCGACCCGGTTCGTCATCGTCGCGGCGGTCTTCACCGACAACGCGTAAGTACCGACTGCGGCCTTGACGTTGCAGACGACCAAGGCGGTGTTGCCAAGCGTGGCCACACTCGCCACGTCCGCGGTCAGATCGTTGCACGTGACCGTGAAGTCGCCGGCATCAACGCCCGTCACGATGTCGGAGAAGGTGACCTCGAAGACAACGACCGTTTCGTTCGTGCCGCGAGGGGCGCCAAAAGCGCGCTGGATCGCCACAAGCGTCGGAGAGGTCTTGTCCACTTCGATCATCGGGCCGTAGATTACGCTTGAGCCCGCGCCGTTGAGCGGGGCAAGCGTCGAGGCTTTCTGGATCGTGTCGTCGTCGGTCAGAGTCAGGGCCAGCGTGCCGTCTCCGCCCGTCGTGATCTCGACCGTGTAAGCCGTCGAGGCGTTGGTCTCAAGCACGCTCGCGATAGACGCGCCCGTGCTCGTTCCTGCCAAGTCCAGCTTCGACACGATGAGCGCCCGGGCATCAACGGCCTTCACTTGCCCGTTGAACGTCACCGTGCAGGTAACGGACGCCGCGCCGGTGATGTCCGAAGCCGTCGTCGCGATCACGGCGCCGAACAGGGCCGTCGAGTAGGTCACAACCGCGTCGGTGTTCGACGCCAGGTTCGCGTACTTGCCGATCGTCTCGCAGACACCGGCCGGAACCACTGGCTTAACCGTCCACGACCCGGCGCCCATGCCCGTGATCTCGGTGATCCGCACCGTGTACTGCGCTCCGGAGGCTTCCCTCGGAATGAGGGTGGCCGTGATGTTCCCGACTTTCACGTCACCGGCGGCCCAATTGATGTCACCCAACTCGAATCCCGTCACACCCTCGGAGAAGGTGATGTTGAATTCGATCGGGAACACCTTGGTGGCCGCGGGCGTTCCAGCGGAACGCTCCACGATAACCGTCGGCGGTGCGCCCGGGAACAAGGACGGAGCGGCAATCGCTTTCAGACTGCCAATAGCAGGCGTGACCGCGCCCGTGTTGACAACCGTCACCGTTCCCGAATGCGGCACGCGGGCCGTCACCACCGGCGCCGTGAAGGCGACCACGATGTCAAGCGACTCGCCGGCAAGGAGAGTCACCGGCAGCGTCAGCAAATCCACCAGGGAGAACCCTGTACCCGCGGGCGTGATAGCCGATATCGTGATGGGTAGGTTGCCGTTCGTGTTCGCGAGGGTCAGCGTCTTTGTCGAGGTGGTCTCCTTGACAACGATACCGAAGCTCAGCGGATCGGGCGTGATCGCGAGCGGGCCTGTCGCAGCGCGCTCGTAGGCGCCCAGGTCGGGCTGGCCGTCGAACCGCAGCAGACCCGCGTAGTCGCGCGGCGCGTAAGCCACCGCCAGGCCGTTGGGAAGCGTGTAAGGAGCGATCGTTCCGGCGTTGATAGCGGTTGACGTGGCCTGCAGGCGCAGATCGGTGGTGCTCACGAACAGAGGATCGGTCGTGATCGTCCCGGACACAACGATCCCCGCCGGGACCGCGTTCCCGCCGGCCTTCAGCAGGTTGTTCTTCATGACGATCAGGGCCGGGTTCGTGTAGTCCGTGCCGACAGCGTTATCGGCATGTCCCGTGAAGATGTTGTTGGCGTAATACGCGCCCACTTCGCCGTCCAGACTCCGCTCCCATATACCGTCCGACGTGCTTGCTCCGTCGTTGACGTTGCCGACAAACGTGTTGTTGACAAAGTAACCGCCGGCGCCTCTCAGGGTGATAGCGCCGCCGTGACGGAACGCCGTGTTGTTCTTGAACACGCAGTTCGTGACTTGGGCTCGGCTGACGAGCCAGAGGTGCAGAGCGCCACCGTCCAGACTGTCCTGGGTCGTCGAGTTGCCCTCGAACCAGCAGCTGTCAACGGCCACGGGGCAGTTGTAGATCTGGGCCGCGCCACCCTGGTCGGACGCGTTCCCTGTGAACACGCAATTCTTGATGGTCACAAGCGCGCCCGTGGCTGAGGTCCCCAGCACCACGATTGCGCCGCCCACGCCGTCATTTTCCGCGGGCATCGTGTTGTTCGTGAACGTGCTGTTGGTGATGGTGACGTTATTGCTGTTGACATGCACGGCGGCGCCGCCGTTATCCCACCACATACCGTCGGTCACGTTGTCCTGGAACTTGCAGTTGTTGATGGTGAGGGCAGCGGTCGCGCCCACTGCGCCGCCACGCGTACCCTTGGCTCGCTTGAACGTCAGCCTGTCCAGCGTGGTCGGCAGAGAAGCGAGGAGGATCTGGTGATCCGTGGTCACGCCGTCGAAGATGACCTCGTTGCCCGTGGGAGCGCGATCCGCCTGCGTGGTTTCCGTGCCGGCGAACCCGCCATAGACCGCCAACGCGGGGGCAGACGCTGGCGGCGAGAGCGGCGCGGCCACGTTGTAGGTGCCGACCTTCATGTAGATGATGCCCTCGCTGAGCGAGAAGGCGTCGGTTATGGAGGCCGCAGCCGCCCAGCTCGCGCCGGAGCCAGTCCCCGTCGTAGTGACGAACGTCGGGGACACCGCTATGATGGTTCCCACGGCCGAGATGCCGGCAATCGCGGGGGTGTTGTTATCCAGCGCGCGGGCCAAGACCGGGTGGGACCCCGCCGTGCCTGGGGTCGTCCACGAGGAAACATACTCTCCCTGCGCGTTGGGCGTGGTGACTGTCCCAACCAATTGCCAGTCCACGTAAAACTCCACGGCGGCAATCCTAGCCCCGGCCCCGGCAACCGCCGTGGCTTTCAGCTCCACCGGCGTGTTGAACAGGACGGCGACAGCGCCCGCCGGGTAAACCAACGTGACCGCAGGCGCGGTCGGGTAGCCGATCGACATGCCGTACTTGGCTGACAGGTAGCGGCCCGTGGTGTCCTTCTCGGCCGGGGTCAACACGCGGTTGTAGATGATCAACTCAGCCAGATCGCCGGTCCAGGACCGGTCGTTGTAGCCGTTGCGGGCATCGCCCGTGAAGAAGTCGGCTTGAGCGGGACCCGTCGTCTCAAGGGAGACGATCGTGTAGCCAAACGGGGTCATGGGAGTCGCCCCACCATCCACAGTGTTGCCGTTGACTTGGGTCACGCCGTTGAGAATCTCGGGCATGGCCCAGGTGGTATTCCAGAACTGGTCGCCGTCTCCGGCGTGCCAGCCATAGCCTCCGCTGTCGGTCCATGTGTCGTTGGCGCCCATGAGGTAGTGGAGGCCCGCGTGACGCTTCTCGATGGCCCAGAAGACTGTTCGCACGTCTGTAATGGATGTGGCGAAATCGTACTTCTCGTTCGCCTTATCCGCATGGAAGCTCACCGCGGGCTTGTTCTTGAAGCCTCCCACCGATGCCGTGAACGTGGCGCCGGTGCCGGTGGGCGTGCCGTCGTTGTTATTCCCGGACCTGTCCTTCCAGGACGTGATCGGGTCGTCATTGCTCAATCCGGCGTTGTTCGAGCCATTGATGTTCGACGCGTCCCACCACAGCTTCGAACCCGTGGCTGGAGCCGTGGGCTGGCCGGGAAGCAGAGGATAGACAGACACCACCTGCGAAGGTCCGGCGGTGCCGGCGGCCCCGTTCGCGTTGCTGGCCGATCCGGCCAGAATGGCAAGTCGGACTTTGCCGAAGCCCGTGATATCCTTCACGCGGATCGTGGGGATCGCCGAGGTGGGGTTGAGAATCTCCACCGTGCCTGACACTGAACCCTCGCTCGCCGCCAACGAAACCTTGTCCAATGTCAGATTCATCGTCGTGGCCCACATGTAGCTCGCCGGGAAATCCACCGGTCCCGTCTCGGTTGCCGTCGGCGAAGGAGGATACAGAGTGATATGCGGCAGCTCGCCCGCCGTGTTGACAATCTGGAACCCGGAGATGGCTCCACCGTTGTCGGTGGCGCCGATGGTGGCGGCGGTAATCGTCTGCGAGGCGCCGGTAAGGCCTGTGAACTTGCAGTAGTTGGCGGCCGGCGCTGTCCCCGCGGGACTCGGCGGAGTGGTTCGCGTGGCCAGGGTGAAGACACCATTCCACCCCATGATGGGATGGTAATAGTAGGTGGCGCCCCCAATCGCGATGCTTCCATCCGTCCCCGAGTCTTCGCCGTTCCGGTTCATGTACACGTACACGTCGTACGAGGCGTACGGGATGTTCGTGACGGTGAATGTGAGCGGGGTTCCATTGAGCGACTCGAGATAACCGACGAACAGGTTCGAGTTGCCTGCGGCGTCACCCCAATCTGCCGGGGGTGTCCCTGGCTGCGAATCCTGACCAGTGCCCGTGTTCGGGGCTGTCCAGGACACCGTGAGGAGCGTCTCGATGCCGTGGTTGTCAACAATGGGGTTGTCGTTTGTTCCGTTTGCGTCCGCGACATACTGCGTGTACCAGATGGACGCTTGCACGTCGGTGAAGCCTGCCACCTGGTTGGTGTAAACCCCCCACCACCCCGGGTCGGGGGTGTAGAGGTTAAACCCTATGGAGTCAATGGCCTGCGCCGTGCCGAGCCCGCCCCATGCAAGCAGCAGAGCCATGCACAGCGTCATCAGTACTATTTGCGTTTTTCTGTTCATGATTCTTCACCTTTCCTTGATTTGTTGATAGCCTTTTCCCCTGGGGAAAATGGGTGCTACACACACAAACCTCGCCCGCGCTGAGGGATGCCCTCCCTCACGGTCGGGCTACTTGCACAAGACACCGTAACGCGGGGCCGTATCACGCTATCCGTCGTATCACACCGGAGAATCACGCTGTCCGCAGAATCACGCTATCCGCAGGATCACGCTGTCCGCAGAATCACGCTATCCGCAGGATCACGCTATATGCAGTAGCCCGACTGTTAGGGAGGGCCCCTGCCCGTCAAAGCAAGTGTGATGACGGAGCACTGCTACCTTTCCTCCTTTCCTGCCCGGAAATGCCCGCTCCCCAGGGAACGGTTGGCGACTATTCACCAGCGCGGCCCCGCTCTGATCCTCCGCGGGACGCGAGCCGCGATTGTGGCTCTAAGAGATAAACTGTAAAGCGCCCCAAACTTGTCATCCGGCTTCCGCCAGACATCTTACTCCCTCGCGTTTCTATGTGTCAAAATGCTTCGTGTCACGTGCGCGACGCGCATCCTCCGTGTGGAAACGCCTTACGCTTTTCGTCCCTCCTTCCGCGCACAGATTGAGTACTTCCGCCGTTACCTTCTACGATTATGCGGAATCTCGCTGCTCCCTGTCAAGCCTTTTTTTGGGTTTTTTGCTTCTTTGCGAGGGTCTTGCGAAATGGGTTCCCTGGCCGGTTCTGTCGGGACATGGGATGGACGGACACGGACAAGCACGGACGAACACGGACAGGCTGGTGAGGGGGTATGGTATTTCGCAAGACCCTCTTTCCTTGCTGGGATTCGCGGCCCCCCGCCGTGCCTCCTTGGGCTCGTTTGCGGAACTCCGGCGGACCCACACACCAGACTCCGAAGCAGGCCGCTTCAAGGTTCCCCGGATTATCCAGCAAACGTGAGATAGGAATGATTCCCAGGAAACAGCACCCAGAACCCGCCGGTGAAGACCCGCGGGATATCAGGGGAGGCGACCTGAGTACAGGTATTCGTAAGTGCTGTGACGTATGGCGGGCGCCTGGGAGATATTAGAGCAATTTGATTTCACACGTAGCCGCATCAGAGAAACTCCCATAGAACCGCAACGCGGTTCCCTATCACAGCCCAGGGTCAGCGAAGCGCCACCCTGGGAAAACGCGCGCCGGTTGTTCGTATGAACCCTGAAGGGGTTCCATGTTTTATGCAACCCTTTCAGGGTTGGGATTTCCAAGGACATCCTTTTCCCAGGGTGGCGCTTCGCTGACCCTGGGCTTTGTTCTGAAACGCCTTCGGCGTTCTCTTATTGTTCACGCACAAATCCGCGGATCTTCCGTAACACCGTGTCGCGGGGGGATACGGAAATACTTAAATTGCTCTAGACAGGACTAACAAGATCAACATGATTGAGGCTCTCATCCGTTCATCCTGTGAATCCTGTCAATCCTGTCCACAAAAAGGATATGTCACTGAACTTCTGAGATGGAGCACGGGGGCTGTCAGGGACGGGGCGCTCCGAAGGGAGCCCGCGGCGGGGGTTGGTTGCTCCCGGCCATTTTCAGCCACTCGCGGACCAACGGTTGGTTCGGATCGAGCTTCAGACACGCCTCGAAGTGCCGGGCGGCCTCCTTGAACAGCCCTTGTTTCCACAGCAGCGCTCCGAGGTTCTTGTGGATTTCGGGAACGTCAGGAGCGAGGTCCGAAGCAAGCCGGAAGCGCTCCGTGGCCTCTGCTATTCTTCCCAGAAGCAGCAAAGCCGATCCGAGATCGGAGAGAACCCCGGCCTCTTCCATGGGAGGCGGCCCGGCGTATTTCCCGTTCTTGCGCGCCTTTGCGGCCAGATCCAGATAGGTGCTGAAATGCGCCACCGCCTCTTCCATCTTGCCCTCCTTCCGGGCGATGGTGCCGAGGCTGTTGTGGATCTCCGCCAGCTCGGGGCGCTCGGACCGGATCTTCAGGGCGGCCGCTCGGGCCTGCGCATACTGGCGTTTGGTTATCAGATCCGCCAAGTCCAGTATCTCATAGAAAACCGGGATGAAGTCCTTTGCGTCCTCGCGATAGCCTTCCGGGGCGGCATCCGGGGTCAACCTTCCTCCGGCCAAATATCCCAGCCTTTCCAGACGCTCGATGCTCTGCCGGTCCAGTTTCAGCTCGGTTTCCTCGCCTGACGGTCGTGTGATCGCCTTCCGGATCTCGGCCAGGGTGTTGCGCAGGCTCTCCGCCCGCGCCGGGTCGGCGAAGATCAGGTTTGTCTTCTCCCCGGGGTCTTTGGACAGATCATAGAGCTCCGGCTTGAGCGACTCGATGTATTTCCAGCCCTTGCCCGGGGAGGTGGCGGCGGAAACCAGGCCGACTGGCGGGGCGCACTCGTATTGTGTGGGCAGGAGCGTCTCAAAGTAGAGTTGCCGCTGCTCATAAGAAGCGGCCGGGGTCCGGCCTTCCAGGCTGCGAGCGAGGTCGCGGCCCTGCATCCGGGGCGGAACCGGGATTCCCACGCATCCCAGGATGGTTGGCGCCACGTCCGCCACGCTCACACGCTGGTCCCTGATCCAGCGGCCCTCTTTCCGCCCGGGCCGCTTGATCATCAGCGGCACGCGCAGGGTGCTCTGGTAGGTGAGAAATCCGTGATCTCTCTCGTTGTGCTCGCCCAGGCCTTCGCCGTGGTCTCCCACCACCACGATCAGACTTGAATCATAGAGTCTCAATTCCTTGAGCTTGTCCAGAACAGTGCCTATGCAGTGATCCACATAAGCAATCTCGCCGGCGTAGGGATCATCCCTGAACCGAGTGGCGTAGGGTTCGGGCGGAGTGTACTCGCGGTGGGGGTCATAATAGTGAAGGAAAAGGAAGAATGGCTTGTCGTGGTTCTTGTCCAGCCACTCGCCGGCGAGGCGGCTGACGTCCCCGCCGGGGCGTTCGTCTTCCTCGGGCGCGCCGGCTTTGTTCCGTTCGAGCTTGTCGTCGTAGTCGTCGAACCCTTGATTGAGCCCGAATCTCGAATCCAGCACGAATGCCCCGATCACCGCGCCGGTTCGATATCCCTTGTCCTTGAGTATCTCGGCCAGGGTTAGACTGGAGGCGCCGAGACGGTACTTGATGTTGTAGCGCACCCCGTGAGAAGGAGGAAGCATCCCCGTCATCATGGTGCAATGGGAAGGCAGCGTGAGAGGAACGTTCGCAACCGCCTCCGAGAAAACCGAACTCTCGCGGGCCAAGGCGTCCAGCCGCGGCGTGGTCCCGCGGGGATCGCCGTAGCAGCTGAGATAGTCGGCCCGGCAGGTGTCTATGCTGATCAGGAGCACGTTGCGGATCTTCGGAGCCTTGTAGAACGTCTGCCACGCGAACCAGGCGGCTGCCAAGGCAAGCGCGAGGCCCATGCTAAGGAGAATACCCAAGGATGCCTTTGGCTTTCGGGCCTTGAGGTTCCGCCCGCTTTTCCTGTTCGTCTTGTTCTTCTTCACAACCAATGCTTTTGCTCCATCAGGCCCGCGGGAACTCTCTTCCCCTCCGGAATGTCGCCTCATTAGACCACGATCCCGCCCCGGCAAGGAAGTGTTTTCCCGCGCGTCGCTTCCCGGAAAGACGGAAAACGTGTCCAAGTCTCTGGCTTTGCTTTGTTTCTCGGTTTCTCCTCGGGGTGAATCCCCCGGAAACGTCGGGCTACACCCACCCGAAATGCACCAGGTCGAGCACCTCGCCCATGACGGCGTAGAGTGCCGCCATCTCGGTCGGCTCGCTCTTTTCGACGCGGAAATCGGTGTGGCGGCGGGAAGCAATCACTTTGTGCCGGCCATCGGGAAGACTCTCCTCCTTGAGGTCCCAATCGTGGTCCATCAGCCATTCCCGGCAGCGGCTGGCATGGGGCATGAAGACGGTGTCGTCCTTGTCGTAAGGGTTCTCGCCGACGCCGTAGAGGATTGTCTTGTCGCCCGTCTGCTCAACCCGCATGACGAAATGGAGGGCGTCGTTGGCGTAGAACCAGTCCCCCGTCAGCACGTTCCATTCGATTTCGTGCTTCTTGAGTTCCTTGGCCAGTTCCACCTCGCGGGGATGAATTCTTCGAGCCGATTCCGGCGTCATAACTCCCCCTCACCTTCCTTGAGATACATATACCCGCTAGCCTTATCGCGCAACGGCCGGGGGTTTGTCAAGCGCCGATACTCCATCCGGCGGGGGAATCTCGTAAAGCGCCGAAGCACCGAATTGCCGCGCCAGGCGGCCTATCCGTCCAAATCTCGCTAGGGAAGACGCCGGGTAGTCCCTGCGCTCCAGGCTGCCCACCGCCACCCAACCCACGCCCAGCGTGTGGCACAGGGACAGGGCTTTCTCGTCGTCCTGCGAGGTGTAGAGCAGGTCGAGCGCCCCGGCGCGATCGGCCAGTTCGGTGGCCGCGAATGCATACCCGCGCCACTGGGACTCATGCCCCTGCCAAGCCAGGATGCAGGGGATTCCCGAAATCGCCGCGAAACGCCCCCCAAAGGAATACGAGGTCCCCGGCGCCTCGGCCACCCACCGGCCCTCCAGGACTGAGTGCTGAGTGCTGAGTGCTGAGTCTGGCTGCTCGCCACGCTGAGGGCTGAGGGCTGGCGGCTGAACCGGAATGTTCTCTCGCATCCAGAGTCCCAACCGCAAATCGTCCCCCGCATACCGGGGAAGATTCAAGAAGGCCAAACCATCCAGAGTGCGGCAGGCGGTTTTCGCGCCGGCCGGATCCATCCCCTTCCCGATCCATTCCTGAAGCCGGTCCTCCCCCCGCTGGATCCGGGCCGGGACCCCCAGCAGGGGATACAGCGTGCCCACACCTATCAGCCAGAGGGCCGCCATGTAGAGTGCTGAGTGCTGAGTGCTGAGTGCTGAGTGCTGAGTGCGGAG
>Ga0315291_10013230_pt1 | contig 10011 bp, 9 predicted proteins | sample YL17G12_20_MG_FD_203070 | JGI IMG/M metagenome (GOLD analysis project Ga0315291, IMG submission 203070) | Sediment microbial communities from Yellowstone Lake, YNP, Wyoming, USA - YL17G12_20 | ecosystem: Environmental > Aquatic > Freshwater > Lake > Sediment | place: USA: Wyoming | collected...
GCGGCCGATTTCAAAGCGAAAAATCCTCGAAATACCCGAGGTATTCCTCCGGTTTTTCGCTTTGAAATCGACCACAGCCAACCATCATCTGACACCCAACTGTGCAACTTATTTCCTGACGGGCCCTTAGAATATACTCCGCGCCTAGACTGCGGACTGTAAAACTTCCGTACTAGCAGTTCTTGGCATTAGACGGTGGGACCAAGGGAGGCTGGGCCTTTGATTACGATCTAAGGAACGGCCTAGGCAGTTGCTCCAGGACGTCGGCAATGCTTTCGCTGCCATTAAGGCGCAAGTTGGCACCCAGCTTACGAAACCAGGTGCACTGCCGCTTGGCATACTGGTTAGTTGCCGTCATGATGGCCTCGGGCAGGGCGTCCATGCTCAAGCGTCCGAATAAATAATCCGTAACTTGTTTGTAGCCGATGCTCAGCATCGGCTTACTAGCGGGGTCTAAGCCTGAAGCCAGTAAGCCCTGGACCTCGGTGATGAGCCCGCTAGCCAGCATGGCCCGCGTCCGTTGCGCGATGCGCAAGCGCAGCTCGGGCCGCGGTGGTTCTAGAACGATGATGAATGCCGCCGGATCGCGCGCACTGGATGCAGAAAGGCCGGCAGCCGCTAGGGTCGATCCGAGCAGGGTGACTAGCTCCAAGGAGCGCGTGATGCGCACGCGGTCGTTAGCATGGACTTCTGCAGCTCGAATTGGATCGAGGTTCTGCAGCCTCGCCCACAAGTCTAAGGTAGGCTCAAGGGCCATTCTGCTGCGGAGCGCCTCGTCCTTGGGCAGATCCTGGTGCCAACCCTGACCGAGCAAGGCGCGCAGGTACAAGCCGGTACCGCCGACAACCAGCGGCAACTTTCTGGCTGCGCGGATAGCGTGAATGGCTGCTGCTGCATCTACGGCGAAGGTGCCGGCGTCGTAATCTTCATGGCCGTTGCGTCGGTCCAGGAGGTGATGGGGGACCTTCAGCTGTTCAACCGGGGTTGGTTTGGCAGCGCCGAGGTCAAAGCCACGGTATATCTGCACCGAATCGCAGCTGACGATCTCGCCGCCGAGGCGTGCGGCCAAGGCCATAGCCAATGCCGATTTGCCGGAGCCTGTAGGTCCGGCGATGACGACGTAGGTTGCAGTGGCCGCGGTCAACGGTCGAACCATTGCGCGACCTGTTGGTTTGACCACCATTTGAATACCCGCCGGCCATGCGGGCAGTTGTGCACGAAGTCTACTTGACGGGCTTGGGCCAGGAGCTGCCGTAGTTCGGCTGGCGGCAGCTCTTCGCCCGCTCGCACTGCGGCGTGACATGCAGCCGTGGCCAGGATCAGGCGCGTCATCTCGGCGTTGCTTGCCGTCGGTTCGCTACCCGGCGCGATGCTGAGGTCCTGAGCTAATTCGCTAAACAATGCGGACAGATCGCGGCCGGCAAGCAAGGTCGGCACCGCGGTGACCAGGAGGGTCGTCGGACCTTCAGATTTGAAGTCAAAACCGCGGCGTTTTAACTCGTGCGCCCGGTGCTTCAGCTGAGCCACCTCAGTCGGACTTAGTTCCAATGCCTCTGGCACCAATAGACGTTGGCTTTGGGCTAGCAGCGAGGCATCGGCGACGAGGCGTTCAAAGAGAATACGCTCGTGGAATGCATGTTGATCAACGACGAGCAATTGCTGCTTCTGTGCAAACATGAGGTAACAGCGATCGAAGGCGCCGAGGTACTCCAGTTGATCCCAGTCAATACCGGATGCATTTTTGCTGCTGTCTATGACCTCGTCAAGTTCCGTCGGCACGGTGAGGCCGGCAAGCAAGCGGTCGATGCCAGCCTTGTCGATCACTGGTGCCGCCGCTGGCCATGTGGATGCGCCGGATGTCGTTGCGGCTCCACCAAATGACCGTACACTTGGCCGTGCCTGCGCCGGCGGCTGCGCCGGTCGGGAAGGGCGCGCCAGGGACAGGTCGCCGCTTGGTGCATAGGCTGCAGCCGATGGCCGCAGAAAGGCCGCCCTTGGAACATCTGCACCTGAAAAATTTGGGGTCGCAGTGGTGTTGGGATACGGGCTTCCGCTTGCTGGCAACGGGCTCGTAGCTGTGGCTAGGTCCTCTAGCTCGCGGTGCTGTGCCAGCGGCCGTGCTACCAGCTCGGCAGCGGCCCAAGCGCCGCTGCGCAGGGCACCACGAATGGCTAGAGCGATGAGATTCTGCACCTCATCGGGGTATTGAAAGCGGACTTCGGTTTTAGCTGGATGGACGTTGACATCGATCAGCGCAGGATCGCAGCGCAGATGCAAGAGGACGACCGGGAAGCGACCCTTTAGCAGGTGGCTGTGGTAGCCGCGCAGGATGCCGTAACGCAGCACCTTATCTTTGACCAGGCGGCCGTTGGCAAAGGTGAAGATCGACTTGCCGGTGGCTTTTTCGACTCCAGGCGGACTAATCAAGGCCTCCAGCTCACCGAAGCGCCCGCTCGACTGGAGGTAGATCAAGGCAGGGCCGGCGCTGCCCAGGATCGACTGCCCCCGCTCTTGCAGCACTGCAGCGCCAAAGCCAGGCAGATCGTTGGTTGGCACTGCGGCGAGGCGTAGCTGTTCGCGTCCGTTATGCCGGACGGTGAAACCGACATGGGGTTGGGCCAAGGCGAACGCTTGGATCAGTTCCAGGCAATGGCTAAACTCGGTGGCGGGAGCTTTGAGGAACTTGGCGCGCACCGGCATATTATAGAAGAGGTTTTCCACAGCTACGGTGGTGCCGCGTGGGCCGTTCCACGGCCGCGGCGGCGGCTCTGGCGTATCACTGGTGGGGCCTAGTAGTTTAACCCCGCCTTGGCCAGCTGGCTCGGTGCCGGTGCAAGTGGCTAAACTAAAACGGCTCACTGCCGCAATCGAGGCTATAGCCTCTCCGCGAAATCCCATGGTACTGATCTTAAATAGGTCATCGGCGCCGCGTATTTTGCTGGTGGCATGACGGCGCATGGCCAGCCTGGCGTCATCCGCGGCCATGCCTGCACCGTTGTCGGTGACGACGATACTGCGAATGCCGCCGAGTTCGAGATTGATTTCGATCTCGGTCGCGCCGGCGTCGAGGGCGTTTTCTACCAGTTCTTTGACCACACTAGCTGGTCGTTCAACGACTTCGCCCGCAGCGATCTTGTTTATTACGTCGTCTTCGAGTAAACGTATGCTTCCCAATAGATGCCCCCTCCGGGCGAACCCGCGTGTCCCGCATGCGGCCTAAGCAGGTAGTACCCATGCAATCGTCCTATATCACTAGCGCTCAGATGGCGCACCAGCTTCCTGACCTCGGCGGCACCCCCGAAATCGCTTTTGTTGGACGCTCGAATTGTGGCAAATCGAGCCTCTTGAATGCCTTGCTCGGACGCAACAATCTGGCCCGTGCCAGTAATACGCCTGGTCGTACCCAGATGGTTAACTTCTTCTCCGTGGAAAAAGGCAAGCAAAAACTGATGCTTGCCGACCTGCCCGGCTATGGCTTCAGCGCCATCGGCAAGGAAACCAAGCACCTCTGGCAGGACTTGATCAATGGCTACCTAAAGCGCAAAGAGATCCGTGAGACCCTATTTTTGCTCGATATTCGCCGGGCCAAGCAGCTCGGCGAGGATGATATGGAGCTGCTGCACCACCTCGCTAGCCGCCCCGCCGCTTTGACCGTGGTGCTGACCAAGGCTGACAAGCTGTCCAACAGCGAATGCAGGCAGATTCTGAATTCCATGGAGCGTGAGCTCGCTATCCTTGGCGTGCAAGTGGCCCGCGTGTACGCGGTGTCGACCCTAAATAAAAAGGGAATTAGTGAGCTGCAACGGGAAATCATGGGTGAGTTGTTCGATCCGCCGCCTGCCGCTATCGCTTCTGCTGAAACATCATGCCTGAAGGCCATCCAGGTGATATAGTGACCAAACTTGGTCGCATAATGAAGCTTGTTTAAAGGAATTCCAATGGCATCCTCGGGTCATACCTCTGAAGGATATTTTGTTGGCGTCGATGGTGGTGGTACCAACACCCGGATGCTGGTCGTCGATGCGCTGGGCCGCAGCCTCGGCGAGGGTCATGCGGGCTCGACCAACCGCAACGACCATCCGCGGGCCGAGGTGTTGGCCAACATGCAGCAGGCCTTTGATCAGGCGGTGCAGGGCTTGCCCAAGGGTGCGAACATCCGCGCCATCCAGCTTGGGCTTGGCGGGGTTTGTACCAGTGCCGACCAAGCCGACGTTGCGACCATCGTGCGTGACTTACGCGGCATTCAGCCGACGACCAAGGTCGCGGTCGAGAATGATACGTATATCGGCTTGACGGGCGGGCTTTCAGGCCGTCCGGGCATGGTCTTGATTGCCGGCACCGGGAGCGCTTGTTATGGCCGTAACAGCGCCGGCGACAGCTGGTTGTGTGGGGGCTGGGGCCCTTTGGTCGATGATGTTGGTGGCGGTTATTGGCTCGGGCTGCAGGCTATGATGGTAGCAGTGCGGGCTGAGGATGGTCGCACCCCCATGGGCCAGTTATTAAAAAAAATGGTGTTTACTGCGCTCGAATTAAATGATCCACGTGAGTTCCTCGACCGCGTGCAGAACCGCCATTTGGAGCGTGCGCAGATAGCGGCCCTGGCCCCACGCGTGGTTGAGGCTGCCGCCAACGGCGACGCTTGTGCGGCTGCTATTTTGGCTCAGGGTGCCGAGACCCTAGCTGAGACCGTCGCTGTGACGACCCAGAAGCTCTTTGGCGTGGCACCCTGCGATCTCATTTTAGTTGGTGGCCTCGCGCTGTCTGGTCCCCCGTACCAAAACCAGCTGGAGGCTAGGATTAAGGCTCATGTGCCAAACGTGGTGGTACGCCAGCCTGAGATGGGTCCGGTGCAAGGGGCAGCGCTAGAGGCGCTACGCAGCGGGGGCGTCGCCTGGTCTGCAACCTTGATCGGCCAGCTGCAGCGCGGTGGACCTCGCTAGTCGATGGCTGCTTGGGTCTTTAGCACCTTCTCGCAAACATCCCATAGCAAGCTTCTGTGATCCAGGTGGCGCATGAAGTTCCCTAGACGATGGGCTAATAAGCCGGCTAAATCGCGGGGATCGATATCACCTTCGGTGAGGTGCCGGAGGATGATGGTATCGATTTCGTCGGCGATCTGCATCAACCGCTCGGCACCGCGAGGTGTGTTCTTAGGCCCTGGAAATTGAATGACCTGTCCCATCAGTCACCTCCTTCGTCCGCATTGCCTGCATACATGTTTAGGTTCCTCTAACTTTAGCACGAAAACGCATCTTAGTGATGCCAACGACCAAAACCGACGATTCTAGTGCAGCAAGCGCTGGCCATTCCCTTGCTAAGTATCGGCAGAAGGGCGGGGAATACTTTAGTTTAATCTACATATGCTAATAATTTATAATAATAACATGATATTACAAATTGTGCTCGGCGTGGTTGCGCAAATCCCTGCGGTTGCGCTCAAGGGCGCGATTCGAGCAAATTGCGCGCCTAGCTAAGCTTATCGCCCAACAGCGCTTGCGAGATGGGCTGCTCTCCCTATAATGACGCCATAGTCGTGCAAGCCCACAATCAAGGTCATGGCGCCAGGAGTTCTTATGTCCGCAGCAGCTAGCTTCGATCTGATCGTCATTGGTTCCGGTCCGGGAGGCGAAGTCGCAGCCATCCGCGCGGCTCAGCTCGGGCTTAAAACAGCGTTGATAGAGAAGGCACCTCATCTCGGCGGCACCTGTTTGAATTGGGGCTGTATTCCGACGAAGGCTCTATTAGAGGCTGCCAAAACCTACACCAAACTGCAGCACGCTGGTGAACTCGGGTTCAATATCGGCCAGGTGTCTTACGACTGGGACCGCATTTTAGCCCGTAAGCAGGGTATCGTCGATGCGCAGCGCAAGGGCCTGCGTTTTCTCATGAAGAAGAACAAAATCGAAGTCTATCAGGGACACGGCCGCCTGGCTGGCAAAGGCCAGGTCAGCGTCACTGGCGACGACGGCAAGGTCACCATGCTAGCAACCAAAAAGGTTGTCCTTGCCACTGGCTCGCGCATCCGTGACCTGCCCTTTGCCAAGACCAATGGCAAGTCGATCATTAATTCTGACGATATTCTGTCGCTGAAGACCGTGCCAAAAACCCTCTGCGTCGTCGGCGGTGGTGTGGTTGGTACGGAGTTTGCTTCGCTTTATGGTCGCTTTGGCACCCAGGTGACGATCGTTGAAGTGGCGCCGCAGATCCTGCCCTTCGAGGACGCCGACACCGTCAAGGAATTAGTTCGCCATCTCAAGAAACAGAATATCACCATCGAAACCGGCACCAAGCTGACTGCAGTGCAAGACCACGGCGACCATGCCATGGTCACCACCGAAGGCCAGAAGCCGCGCGCCTTCGCGCAGGTGCTGATCGCGATTGGCCGTGCGCCGGTGACCGAGGATATCGGCTTGGACAAGGCCGCCATCATTACGGACCGCGGCTTTATCAAAGTCGACGAGCATTATCGCACCAGTGCCGACTGGGTTTGGGCCATTGGCGACATCATCCCGACACCAGCGCTCGCCCATACTGCGTCGGCAGAGGGCATTCATGCTGTCGAGATCATCGCTGGTCATAAGCCACCAGTGATCAATTACCAGGCTAACCCCAACGCCATCTATACCGCTCCAGAGATCGCCAGCATCGGTCGTACCGAACAGGCGCTTAAAGAAGCCAAGGTCGACTATAAAATTGCGCAGTTTCCATTCGCACCGATGGCAAGGGCTAAGATCGATGACGCCACTGAGGGCTTCGTTAAGATCATCTACGAGCCTAAATACCGCGAGCTATTGGGCGTGCATATCGTCGGTGCCAAGGCGACAGAAATGATTGCTGAATTTGCCCTCGGCAAAATCCTAGAAACTACGGTCGATGAGATCGCCTACACCATTCATCCACACCCGACTATTTCAGAAACGATCATGGAAGCGGCCCATGTGGCTATGGGCGGAGCGATCCACCTTTAAGTCGGTTAGAAACCCCACCACTCAGGCAAGGAAACGCGCGCCATGCAGACCGCGACGACGGAAGTGCTCATGCCCTTGATGGGCGAAGGGATTACCGAGGCGACCTTGGTCAAGTGGCTCAAGCAGCCGGGCGATACCTTGCGCCAGGATGAGCCCTTGCTCGAAATATCGACCGACAAAGTCGATACGGAGATCCCTGCGCCAGCTGCCGGTACCCTGCTCCAGGTCTTCGCTAAAGATGGTGATGTGGTCGCGGTCAACCAGATCATTGCTCTTATCGGCAGTCCGACTGAACCTGGGGCCGTAGCTACTAAGCCCGTAGCTACTAAGCCCGTAGCTACTAAGCCCGTAGCCGCTGGGGTCGCAGCCTCGTCGTCTTCAGTCGTGGTACCGCTGATGGCGACCAGTGTGGCTATTGCCGGCACGCGCAGCAGCACAGAAACATCTGGTAGCAGCCGCTCATCGCCCTTGGTGCGTAAGATGGCTAGAGCCTTGCAGGTCGACTTAGCCCAGGTCACCGGCACCGGCCTACTAGGTCGCATCACTAAACGTGACTTCGAGGCCTACCAGGCCAAGACGCCTACCGCGTCGCCATCTGGTGTGCCTGCGGACAGCGGTTTGTCGCTGCTCAAAGATGGCGGGATCCAGACGCTTGACGGCGTGCCAGTCCGCCGCGAAAAGATGTCGCGTATGCGTATGTTGATCGCCGAGCATATGGTGCGTTCGGTACGCACCTCGCCGCATGTCACGACAATTTTCGAAATCGACATGCATCGGGTCGTTAAGCTGCGCGAGAAATGCCGGGCGCAGTTCGCCAGCCGTGAAGGTTTTAACCTGACCTATACTCCATTTTTTGTCTATGCGGCCATCCAGGCGATCAAGCACGTTCCGGCCGTTAATTGCTCGGTGGATGGCGACGACATCTTATGGAAAGATCAAATTAATATCGGCGTTGCCGTGGCTATCGCCAGCGGCTTGATTGTGCCGGTGATCCGCAACGCCGGCGAGCTTAGCGTATTGGGCGTGGCGCAGCGTCTGCATGCGCTTGCCGAACGGGCGCGCAGCAAAAAACTGCTGCCCGAAGATGTTCAAGGTGGCACCTTTTCGATCACCAACCCGGGGATGTTTGGCAGCCTCGTCTCGATGCCGATCATCAATCAGCCGCAGGTCGCTATTTTAAGTATCGGCGCCATCATTAAGCGGCCGGTGGTGATCGATGATTTGATCGGCATTCGGCCACTCGTGCAGATAGGTCTAACGTTTGATCATCGGGTCGTCGATGGTGAAGGTGGTGCCCGCTATTTGGCCTTCCTCAAACAAACCCTAGAACAGTTCCCTGAAACAGAGATTTAGCTGCCGATGCTAAAATAGTCGGGCAAGTAGCAACTATAGCTGTGACTCGAAGTTGCCGATGAGGTGCCTAGAGGTAGCGGAGAGTATGGTCTCACCGGCTATGGCTTCGAGTTGTGAAAGGGCGCGCGTTGGCAGGCACCAATAAAGTACTGATAGAAGGCCAGGTCTTATTTAAGGCCGGCGACACCTCGGACGGGATGTACCTGATCCGCAAGGGCGAGATGCGCGTTTATCTCGAACAAGATGGCAAAGAGGTCACTCTGGCCACCGTTGGCGAAGGCGGAATGATTGGCGAGATGGCGCTGTTCGATAATCTGCCTAGGTCCGCTTCGGTAAAAGCCACCAAGGAAAGCGAAGTTACGTTGATCTCTCTCGACGACTTCAGCAAGTTGATGAAGCAGATTCCCAAATGGTTCGTCGGCCTGATGTCGGCCTTATCGTCACGCCTACGCACCACCAACGAACGTTTGAAGAACGTTGAAGGCAACACTGCGCCTGCCGGAGCGGCTGGCGACAAAGGGCGTCCTTACCAAGCGATGCTGCGCCAACTTCATATCATTGGCATGCTTTGGCAGCGCGACGGAGAAAAGGACGGCAAAGATTCCATCTTGCGCCGTGCACCGATGGAACAGACCCTCACCCAGTTGTTCAATGAAAATCCAGAAAAGGTGCAGGCGCTGCTCTCGGCCCTAGTTAAACAGAAGTTTTTGAGCGAGCGCCTAGACTCCTACAAAAATCCGGTCCTAGTGCAGGCCAATCGCGCCGCGCTGGCGCAGATCATCGCTTATGTGACCACCTTCGTTAAGGCTAATCCCCAAAAGCCCTTTCTCTCGATACCTACCATAGAGCTCGTCGGCCTATTCGAGAAGATGGTACTTTCCGCTCCCTACGAATCGACCACTGTCTCGTTGGTCGACCTGATAAAAGAGGGTAAGCGCATTGGCAAGGTCACGACCACCTGGGACAAAGACATCCTGACGCTGCAGAATGCAGGGGAGGAGGTAAAGTTGGTGAAGACGTCGACAGGCATTGGGCTCAAAGGCGCTAAAAAGGATATCTCACCCTATGCTCGGCATTGTGAGTTGTTGGCCGAGCTGTATAGAGCGAATCTCATGTGAAATAAACCCTGCCCCGCCGACGGCTCGCGCTCTCCCGGCCGAGTGTCAAGGCACCTCAACCACACCTGGCCCGTTAGACTCCACTCCCTCGGTCGGGCCAGGCTGAGCCGCTAGCTTGCCGACATATCGCTTCGCCATCACCACGCCAATCAAGCAAACCGTCAACACCAATACCTGCAGCCGCAGTTTTGTCATGGCCTCCACCTCCTATAATGGACTGTGTTGCATCATATCATTTTCGGCGATGCAGGGTCATGAAACCTGGCCAGGCAGTTTAAGGTCGAAGGATCACAGGTTGTGAAAGGCGGCCTGAATTGCTGGCCATTTAAATACTTTTTGACACCATGCCGCTAGTTTGCTAGCGTCCGCAAACCTCGGTTACCGAGCAAGCATCAGATAACATTTGGTTTTTACAGGAGAGCCTGGGGCATGAAGTCCAACGTAGAACAGCTCAACCCAGTGCAGTATCGCGTCCACGTCGTCATTTCAGCCGACGAGGTCAACAAGGCTTTCAATGACGCTTACCGTAAAATTAAGCAGCGGGCTCGTATTCAGGGCTTTCGCCCTGGCAA
>Ga0315291_10013234_pt1 | contig 10009 bp, 11 predicted proteins | sample YL17G12_20_MG_FD_203070 | JGI IMG/M metagenome (GOLD analysis project Ga0315291, IMG submission 203070) | Sediment microbial communities from Yellowstone Lake, YNP, Wyoming, USA - YL17G12_20 | ecosystem: Environmental > Aquatic > Freshwater > Lake > Sediment | place: USA: Wyoming | collected...
GGCATTCTTGACCAGATAGAAACTGACCAGCGCCAGTTGCACAATGCAGAGAGCGGCGATGACACTTCCCACCCAGGCCGAGTTGTACACACCGCGATAGTTCCCCAGGCCAAAGGTCACGTACGATGCACTACGCGGAGGCAAGTACAGATAGGCAAGATAAATCGTTAGCCCAACCGTTATCAGGAAACTGTAACGACGTGTGCGTTCAAGAAAATCAGCTCGGGCGATGTGATAAAGCGTACGCCATGTCTTCATTGCGTTTCTCTCTCTCTCTATGCTTGTCGGCGGCAATGAAGTAGAGGTAGGCATCTTCCAGGCGGGGGGATACGACCTGAGCCTGCGCGGATGGCGACGCGTCGGATACGACCCTCACCAGCACACCGTCACTGCGCCGAGTCGTGCCGCTGATCAAGAAATGCTGCTTGAGATCAGGTAGTTCCGTGCTGGGGACGATCCACTCCCAGACCTTGTCTGAGATCGTCTGCAATAACACTTCGGGGGTGGTGTGTTGAATCAAATGCCCCTGGTGAATAAGAGCGATCTGGGTGGCCGTTGCCTCGGCATCCGAGACAATGTGAGTGGACAATATGACAATGCGTTGCCCGGACAGATCAGAGAGCAGATTGCGAAACCGGACACGCTCCTCGGGGTCCAAACCAACGGTAGGTTCGTCCACAATCAGCAGTTGAGGGTCGTTGAGCAAAGCCTGTGCGATGCCCACGCGTTGTTTCATCCCGCCGGAATAGCCGCCTAAAGGACGGTTTCGTGCTTCGAACAGATTCGTAATCTGAAGCAGCTCGTCAATGCGTTTGCGTGCTGTCGGGCCGTCCAACCCCTTGATAGCGGCCATATACTCCAGGAACTCGACTGCGCTCAGGTTTGGATATATCCCGAAATCTTGGGGAAGATACCCCAGCACCTGGCGGAGTTTATGCGGAGATGTGGCGATGTCGGCGCCATCCCAAGTAATGGTTCCCTTGGTGGGCTTGGTAATGGTAGCCAGGATACGCATGAGCGTGGATTTTCCAGCACCGTTGGGCCCCAACAAACCTATGATCCCCGGCCCCAGTCTCAGACTAAAGTTCTGCAATCCCCATACCTTGCGTTGGTATTGCTTGCTGACGTTATCCACCACGAGTTCCATGGTTTCTCCCCTTTTCGAGATTTCCTCGAGTCGCAGTCCAGCTTGGCAGGATTTCGGCCGCCTAACGGCCTCGAGCTGAGCGGCGCCTATCGGACTTCCCAATCGTTCTCGCGCCACATGTACCGACGCTAGAAGGCCTACCCGGGCGCTGACGGCGTCCGCTCCAGCGAGTTGTTAGGCGGCGGTAGTGCCAGCTCTCGTGTGTTCTGCCAGGGTATCGGTTCACACGTTTCGCCGATAAGCAGCCTAGACTCCTATGGCCGATAGACACTGCCAATGACACTTTGCACCATCGTCAGCAATTCCTCATCGGTCATTTGACGCGCGGTCGAGTTGCTAATGGGTGTATGAATGACCAGTTCTGGTTCAGCATCAGGATCCATATAGAACCTTCGCATTGGTTTGAGGTGGTACAGCCCATTTAGGGTTACGGGAAGTAAGTCAAGTGACGTCTGCCTTAGGATATAGACAAAGCCGCACCTGAATCGATGAAGTTTGCCATCTGGAGTCCTCGCACCCTCGGGGAGGATTATCACGCTCGGGGCGACATCACCCTCACTCAGACTATGATCGATTGCTCTTCTTCCATGCCCGGCTCTTCCGGGCTGGACGAAGATGGTTCCCAATCGGCTAAGGACCTGGCCAAGTAGAGGAACCCTTTTCAAGAACGCGTGCACGACAACGGAGGCTCGTGGGAATACGCCGAGCAAAGCGAAGCCAGCATAGAAGCTGAGGTAGTTCGAGACGATCACATATGCATGGTCTGGTTTGACGTTCTCGTAGCCTGAGACCTTCAGTTCCTTTCCTACTATCGCAAACAGGCACCTAACGAACAACTGCTTTAGAGCCGGTGTTCTATCTTTATCAACATAGGAAATCAGAATCGCAAGGGGGAGAATCGCGAAGACAAACAAGTGGGTGACGATGTACATCGAAAGCGTGACAACGATGATTCGAATGACCTTGAGCATTACTACTTCCCTATCACGCTGCCTAACGGCTCGCGCTTCACTCGCCAGGCGGGTTTGCAGCGCGCCCTCCAGTGCAAGACTACTTGCAACAGCAAAAACCACTTCGAATTCGGGAGATATAATCGAGAGTTGTGGATTGGACTCGACAAGAAAGGCGGCGTATCCTTAGGGTTGTGAGACCCAAAACACCGGCTGGTGGCCGGAGAGAGGATACGCCATGTTCAAGTATACCACAGATGCTGCGGATTGCGCAACGCCGGAAATCATGCAGACGTTGGATGAGTTGGTCCGCGAAGGGGCGCGACACATGATCGCTGCGGCGCTGGAACTCAAAGTGGCTGAGTACATCGAGAAGTTGCGCTGCGAGCGTGATGCAAGGGGGCACGCCAGTGGTGGTGCGAAACGGAAAAGCTCGGGAAAGGAAACTGACCTTGGGGGCGGGAAGCATCAAGCTTAGGGCCCGCAGGGTCAATGACCGGCGCGAGGGGCAGCATTCCCGGACCCAGATCCTGCCGCCTTACATGCGGCGTTCGCCCCAAAAGGTGTATGCGCCCCATCTGGTCGCGTTGGTGCGCGCTGGCGTCCGGTTCCAAGATGGAATCCAAGTCATACCTTTTCGAGAGCAGGAACATGAAATCGTGGCAGAGTTGCTCGCAGGGATCGCCGCCTGAGATGACTCAATCCACAACATTTGGCAATATCTCTACGCTATGTGATCTCTGATTTTGTGTTTGCATCACATTTGCTCGAGCAGCCCAACGGCCTCGAGCTGAGCCGCCGTGCGGAGCAAGCGAAGCGAGTGGAGCACGGTCGGCTCTAGCGAGCTGTTAGCCCGCTTCCAACTTTCGGGGGTAGTTCTTTAGCACCAGCGGAAGGTAGACATACATCCGCCGCTCGTCTGCGCCGATGTCGGTGCCGGCCCCGAGGGGGCGAGGGTCGCCGTCCAGGTCGGCGGCCACGCCGGCGTCCACGCCCACGTCTATGCAGGGCGAACCGAAGCGCAGGTGGTAATCGTCGCCGGCCGGGTTCACCAGCCGGGGGTCGGCCTGGATGTCGTGAGGGCCCGGCTCCAGCGCGCCGGGCGAGCCATAGTCCTGGGCCGTGTTGCCCCACACGTCGTTATGGTCCAGGGTGCCGGAGGCGTCCGCGTGGGCGTAGATGCCGTAGGTGTTGGAGACAACGATGTTGTTGACGATGGTGGGCGTGACGTACCCGTAGGCCAGGTAGATGCCCCCCATCCCGCCGTTGTAGGCGATGGTGTTGTGGGCGATGAGTCCGCGGAGGGGAGGCTCCCATAGCATGATGCCCTCAGAGCCGTTGTGAGCTATGACGTTGTTGGTCACGGTGAAATAGCCCACCATTTCCAGCCCCAGGCCGCCGCTGCTGCCCGCGGCGTTGTTCAGGATGCGGTTGGCTGTGATGGTGGAGGTACCATTCACGACCAGGAGCCCGCCGCCGTTCCAAGATAGGCCGTTCCCGCCGGCCACGTTGCCGACGATGAGGTTGCCCTGGACGAGGACAGAGGACTCGGTCGTGTAGATGCCGCCGGCGTTGCGCCCGGCCACGTTGCCCCGTATCTCGTTGTCCATCAGGCGCGGCGCGCCGCCCGACACGTACATCCCGGCCCCGTAGCGCGGGCAGGTATTGCCCTGCACGAGATTGCCGCGCACGGTCGCGTCACTCTGCCACAGATAGATGCCGCCGCCGTGACCAGATGCGCCGACGGCGGCAGTGTTGCTCAGCACCAGGTTGCCGCTGATGATCGCCGAGGACGGGGCGTAGGACAGATAGATACCACCGCCATTACCAAACGTGGTGGGCGTGATGCTGGCCGAGTTGCTGACGACGATATTGTGCTGGATGACGGGGCTGGCATCGAGGCTGAAGATGCCGCCGCCCAACCCTGCATCGGCCGTCGCGCTGGAAGCGTTGCCGCCGGTGATGGTCAGGCCGTCCAGCGTGGGCGTGATGTACCCGCTGATGTAGACCACCCGGCGCTGTCCTTGCCCGTCCAGGGTGGTGACGTGGGCGGCCGGGTCGCGGACCACCGGCCCGGCCGGCGCAGCGTCCCAGCCGCCGTACACGATGATGCTGTGAGTGATCTTGACGACCTCATCGCCGGCGCCGGTGTAGGTGCCCCCTGCCAGGTAGAGGGTGTCGCCGTCGGTGGCCTGAGTAAGGGCCGTTTGCAGGGCGCAAGGTTGTGCCTGCGTGCAGGCAGCGCCGCTGCCAAGGGGGGTAACGAACAACGTCCCTGCATCGGCCCCGGCTGTTCGGGCGGTCATGCCGCGCAGCATGAAAAGCCCCACTACCAATAGGGCGGTCACCCCCAGACTGAGAGCGAGGCGGTGGCTGTTGTTGATCATCTCTTTTCACTCCTTTCGTCTTGCGTCGAGCCGCCCAACCGCATGCGCGTCCGCCGCACGCCAAGCATGTAGCTGCACACGCTTGTTAGGCGCACGCTCAAGCCCCAGGCTTCAGCGCCAGAGCAAACAACGCTGGGAACAACTCGTGGATACCATCGGCCTGCTTGACAGATCCAAGCCTTTGAAACACATTCGCTATGTCGATTCGCGTAACGTGTCCGTGTGGTGCAACCGCTTCGGCAGCAGGAAAAAGAACGCTGAAGTGGCGTAGCCACCAGGCAGTATCTCATTGGTCTATCCCGTTCAACCTCAAGCCCAATTGCTTGCTGTAGTCTTTGATTTCGCCCACGATTGCAGCGGGCGGCAGTGTCATGTTGCTTCCGTGAATGGGCGGCCACCGGTTGTCAGCCCAGAATACGTTCTCTTGCTGGGGAAGCCGATGGAGTACGGCTTTCAGTGCATCCACGCCTTGCACACTGATTCTTACCCAGCCGTCTTCGGTCAGCATATTCTCGCCCGAAGTGATTTCTTCAAGGGTCTTGTTACGGTTAGTGCCCGTAATGAGAGTGAAATGCCATTGGTTGTTCGTTTGCCAAGAGTACAGTTCGTACCCCTTGTCAGAACGCGGGAGGGGGGCATCCACTATGCTGGGCGTTGCCGATTGACAAGCCACAAGAAGAGCCGCAAGTAGGCAAGCTGCAGTCGCAAGGCATCCTCGGTTTCCCATGAGTGTTCCACGGGATGGGGTTCTAATCAGTGTGCCAGATGGTGTTACCCAATTTCCCGTCATGACTATTGTCACCTGGGATTGCTGCGGCCCGGCTCAGTAGTACACCCTCTGCATCAATGCCATGCCGCTGCCCGTGAATTCTACTCCCTCCATCGCCAGCAACGCACGTTTCATCCCACTCCCACCTTGATATCCTCCTATCTCTCCATCCGACCTTACCGCTCGATGACAGGGAATAATGATCGGGAATGGGTTCTCCGCCAATGCCCGACCGACCGCACGCCTGCCGCCCGCCACCCCTATGTGTTTCGCTATTCTTCCATAAGTGCTGACCCAACCCCGCGGTATCCCATATTCCGCCAGCAGGACTCGCCGCTGGAACTCCCCACACACTTCCAGCGCAACCATCCCCAAATCGAAGACCACAGCGTCGCCCTCCAAAAAGCGCTGTAATTGACTGCCGAGTCCAACAACTGCAGGAGACGCGAGCAGTTGGGCGTTGGGATACTCTTCCCGGACGACCTCCTCTACTGGCTTCTGCCCTCTACTCAGAAACGTTTGTCGGACTCTTGGCCCGGCCGCTGCTTTCCACCAGACGATACCCATTGTCCCAAAGGCCGTGGAAATCAACTCGTAGAAGGGTTGCTCTATCCTCATATCTTCACTCCAATCGACTGTCAGACCTTTGGCCTGCGCCTAACGGCGCGCATCACCCGCTTTGCGACGAGCACAGCGAGGAGCAAAGTCGGGTGCATGCGGTTGTTAGCCCGCTCCCCGGGCGGGCATTATGCACAACTAATGTGTTTGGTCTGCCAACTCCCACCAGAACAATGTGCCTGCTATTCCGGCGACGCTAGTTAGAATTACAATCACGTAACTGACAGTTCCAAGATGTTCGCCTTGTGCATACAAAGCTGGAATGGACCAAGGGAAGTATTCTCCCCATCCAGCCTGAGCAATGACCTGTACCAGAAACATGACCAGCAGCGCAACACCCATCGGTGGCAAATAACCGTGCCCTGCGCTCGCGAAGAAAGCTATCGGCGTCACGAGCGCGATGGTTAAACAAGTTGCTATCGCCACGGCAACTCCGCCCTGCAAGATGACTTGCATTGATGCATGCGGAAGCGCAACCGCCGCGCCAACACCAAGACCGACGAGACAGTTCAGCGCTGTCAACGCGATTGACCATGACGCGAGCACAACGAACTTGGCAAGCACGATGACGGAACGCGAGGTGGGTAACGCCAGCAGGTCTTTCACCGTGCGATCTGAATACTCGCGACCAAATACCCAACTGCCAATGAGATCAAAAAGCAGGAAGCCGCCCATCGCTGAGGCCAGGGCAAGCAGGCGAAGATATGTTGGCCAATCGGCAACACGACCCGTCATGATCTGCGCCTTGGCACTGATCAGCCAATACCGGCGCGCAAGTTCGGGATCCTTCAGGACGAGCATAAAGAAACCGAGGGCCAGCGGAAACAGGGAGAATCCAAGCGCAGTGAGCAAAGGCATTCTGGATCGACGCGCTTTGAGCATCTCCACCCAGATCACTTGAGCGAAGTTGTTCATCTGAAGATGACCTCGGTCATTTCGTGTTTCCTCCATCCATGCCGACGAGTCTCAGAAAGTAGTGCTCCAGGTCCTCTTGTTCCACATTGAGCATTGTCGGTGCGTGACCCGCATTGACGAGCCGAGTCGCAATATCATCGGGTCGTTCGATGGCTGCATTGTCCTTCACCTCGATGGCGCCGTGCGATGTGATTTCGGCGGAGAATCCGGCGCCGAGTAGCACGGAACGAGCTGCCTCACAATCTCGTGTGCGTATCACGAGCCGTCGCCGCCGATTGCGTTCGAGTTCAGCAACATCCAGTTCTTGCAGCAATCGCCCCTGATGAATGATGCCGATTCGTTTGGCGAGTCGTGACACTTCGCCCAGGATATGGCTCGACATGAAGACGGTGACGCCTTGGTTTCGCGCCAGTTCGATCAGGAGGTTGCGTATTTCGACAATCCCTGCCGGGTCCAACCCGTTGGCTGGCTCATCCAGGATGAGTAGTGCGGGATTGTGCAGCAACGCCTTGGCAAGTCCGAGACGCTGCCCATTGCCATGCGATAACGTGCCAGCGCGCCGGTCAGCGTACTCGGCCAAGCCCAGCCGTTCGATGACGCGATCAACGGCTTTCGGCTCGGCGCCAGCACGAAGACGACGCGCGGCCTCCAGGTTCTCGCGCACAGAAAGCTCTGGATACGCATCCGGCGTCTCAACCATATATCCGACAGCATCCCACGGTTTCTTGTCGCCAACGCGAATTCTTGCTCCCAGCACGCACGCCTCGCCAGAGGTCGGTCTGACCATTCCAAGCAGCAGGCGAATGGTCGTTGTCTTGCCGGCGCCATTGAGGCCGAGGAAGGCATAGATTTCACCCCGGGCGACACGCAAAGATAGACGGTCAACGGCTGTCACAGCGCCGTATCGTTTCACCAGATTATTGGTTTGGATCGCTGTGTCCATTTTGTCCTGAATCGTGGTGGTGAATCCATGGATGCCCGGTGTGTTAGCGGGCCAACTATATACTAGGCTGCAAGCCTGCCGCCTAATCTCCTTAAGAGTTGACTTGGACTGCAAGTTTGCAGTCTAATCACCTAAGACGGGATTATAGACAGCAATCCTTTCGTGCGACGCGTGGGCAACCGGATGGGAACAGTCTTCATACTGACTATATGCCGACTCTGGCAGAATGCCAAACGCCTTGAGGAGATTACACCATACCAGAACGCCCCAAGACACTATTGGACCAAGTGCGGGAGGCGGTCCAACGCAAGCACTACTCCCCCCGAACGGCGGAGAGCTATGCGGGTTGGATCAAGCGTTTCATTTTGTTTCACGGTAAACGACACCCTGACGAGATGGGTGGCGTGGAGGTGGAGGCCTTTCTGACGCATCTGGCTGTCCATGAACATGTTGCGGCATCTACGCAAAGCCAGGCCCTTAGCGCGCTGCTTGTCTTGTACCGCGAGGTGCTGCGAAAGAAGTCCCGCCTTTCTTGTGGGCAAGCCCCGCCCTCCCGCCGGCTCCGTTTGACACGACTTGGGAACTGTGGTAACATGCGGCCGTTGAAAGACCGTGAGCAGGAGGAGTAGGCGGAGCGCCTCTGGTAGAGAAGGGCGGTCAGCGGCTGGAAGCCGCCCGCAGAATGAACCGCCGAAGGTCGCCTGGGAGTCGGCCAGCCGAACAGGACGCGTGCGTCCCCAGTAAGCCGGTCCGGGTCAGCCCGTTACAGCCTCGAGAGTAGCAGCCTTTGCACATCGCGTAGCATAGCCCCTTGTGGGCGTGTGGGTAGGCTGTTGCAGCAAGGTGGTACCACGCGAGGGCCCAGCCCCTTTCGTCCTTGGGATGAAAGGGGCTTAAATTTGCGCCGAAAGGAGGGGATGCATATGGACGAGACTGACGTTGACGTTCACGTCAATTGCATTGTGTGGAATCCCCTTACGGCTGCAGAGAAAGGATCAGATCATGGAAGCGCCAGAAATGCAGAAGAACTATGACCCCTCGAGTGTGGAGCAACGCCTCTACGACTGGTGGGAAAAACAGGGCTACTTTAGACCCACCATCGACCCGACTCAGAAGCCGTTCGTCATCTCCATGCCGCCACCCAACGTGACGGGCGAGCTGCATCTGGGGCACGCCATCACCGCAGCGCTGCAGGACCTGATGATCCGCTATCACCGCATGTTGGGGCAGCCCACGCTGTGGGTACCCGGCGAGGACCACGCCAGCATCGCCGCCCAGTACGTGGTGGAAAAGGAGCTCGCCAAGGAGGGCCTCACGCGCCTGGGGCTGGGCCGGGAAAAGTTCCTGGAGCGCGTCTGGGACTGGATGCGCCGATACCGCCACGTGATCGCCGTGCAGCACAAGCGTCTGGGCACCTCGTGCGACTGGACGCGCGAGCGCTTCACCATGGACGAGGGCCTGGCCCGGGCCGTGCGGGTGGCCTTTGTGCGGTTGTACGACAAGGGCTTGATCTACCGTGGCACCTACCTGGTCAACTGGTGCCCGCGCTGCGGCACGGCCCTCTCGGACCTGGAAGTGGTGCACGAGGACGTGCAGGGCAAGCTGTACTACGTGCGCTACCCGCTGGAAGGAGCAAGCGACGAATTCATCACCGTGGCCACCACGCGCCCCGAGACGATCCTGGGCGATAGCGCGGTGGCCGTGCACCCCGCTGACCCGCGCTACCAGAAGCTCGTGGGCCGCACCGCCGTCCTGCCCGCGCTGCACCGCAGCATCCCGATCATCGCCGACGAGAGCGTGGACCCGAAATTCGGCACGGGCGCGGTCAAAGTGACGCCCGGCCACGACCCGACCGACTATGACGTGGGTAAACGCCACGAGCTGCCCATCATCAACATCCTCAACGACGATGGCACGCTCAACCAGGAGGCCGGGCCATACGCGGGGCAGGACCGTCTCGTGGCGCGCAAGAACCTGCTGGCCGACCTGGAGAGAGAGGGCCTGCTGGTCAAAGTGGAGGACTATGCGCACGCCGTGGGGCACTGCCAGCGCTGCCACACCATCGCCGAGCCGCGCGTCTCCACGCAGTGGTTTGTCAAAATCCAGCCGCTGGCCGACCCGGCCATGCAGGCCGTGCGCGATGGGCGCATCCGCTTTGTGCCCGAGCGCTTCTCCAAGGTCTATTCCAACTGGATGGAGAACATCCGCGACTGGTGCATCTCGCGCCAACTGTGGTGGGGCCATCGCATCCCGGTGTGGTACTGCGATGACTGCGGGGCC